>Ga0209172_10001726_pt1 | contig 43678 bp, 41 predicted proteins | sample LarsenN4metaG_FD_184113 | JGI IMG/M metagenome (GOLD analysis project Ga0209172, IMG submission 184113) | Hot spring sediment bacterial and archeal communities from British Columbia, Canada, to study Microbial Dark Matter (Phase II) - Larsen... ... | reverse complement strand
AGGCCGCGCCCCAGTACTCGGCCGTGCGGCCTCGCGCCTGGCCGTAGAGCCGCAGGATGAGGTCGCCGTGGGCCCGCATCTGCGCCCAGCCGAAAGCGTAGAACATCCCTTGAGCGTCCTGGCCGTAGACGTGGGGAACTCCCCAGGTATCCCAGAGGATTTCGGTGCGCCCCGGCCCCGCAGCGGTGCCAGTCCCTGCGAGAAGAACGAGTACCAGCAGAAGTGTTGGGGCAGAACACCCGAGGGCTTTTCTCATCGCCGCAGTCCTTTCAACGGGCAAGTGTGTGGACAGGAAAGGCTGTTGGTGCTGGAGGAGGGAGTCGAACCCTCACGGGGTGGTAAGCCCCACCGGATTTTGAGTCCGGCGCGTCTGCCAGTTCCGCCACTCCAGCCTGGCCTGCTGCAGGCAGGTCCGGCCCTGATTATATAGGGCACGCGGGACGAGCGCGGCTTTTCTTCCCGCTCTTGGGAGCCAACCGCCGGCTGCGCTATGATGGCGCCATGGACATCAAAAGACTTTTTCTCCAGCAGAAGGAAGCGGTCCGTCAGCAGACCCGGGCGGTGGTCGAGATGATTGAACCGCAACATCTTCCCTGGCGGCCGGAAAAGGACGCCCTGAGCGTGGGCGAAATGCTCCGGCACATCTGGATGTCGGAGGAAGGCGTGCGGCGGGTGGCGCTGGAAGGCAACTTCGCCTACTTCGAGACGCGCATCCCGCAGGGTCTGCGCGCCGTGCTCGGCGTCCCCGGAACGCTGGAGCAGGAAGTGAGTCATCTCGAGCGCGTGCACGCGGAGACGCTCGCCGCCGTCACCGCCTATCCCCTGGAGCGCTTCGAGGACGAGCGCACGCACGCGGGCCTGGGAATCCGCCGCAAGAGCTACGTCTACCTGTTCGGAATCGTCGGGCACGAAATTCACCATCGCGCCCAGTTGATGACCTACCTGCGCATGCTGGGCTCGCCCGTGCCGGAAGCGATCGCGCGCCGCGGACTCCCCCGGCTACTTCTTCTTGGCGTGGAAGCGCTGGCGGAAAGCTGGCAGTAGAACAATCGCCCGCTCGACTGTGCCTTCGCCCAGGAGCGTGCGGCCGGCGTGGGCGGAGACGGCGAAGGTGTAGCGGTTCGCGCCGATGCGGGTCAACTCAGCGCGGAAGGTGACGCGGCTGCCGACGCCGGCGGGAGCGCGATGGCTGACGTTGATGTGGGTGCCAACCGAGATGGCGCCTTTCGGAAGATAGGGCTTGAGGATGAGCGCGGCGGCGCTTTCCATCCAGCCAATCATCGCCGGGGTGGAGAGCACGGGCGGGAGCTTGCGGCTGTAGGCGGCGATCGTCCAGCGGAACTCCACCTCCCGCCGTACAACTTTCTTCAGTCCGGCCTTCAATTGGCTCAGACCACGTTTGGGCATGTTTCTCTCCAGCTAGTTCTCCCACAGGCCGAGGCCTGTGGGCTGAACAACCCTTTTGGCTCCTGATCTGTGTGCATCTGTGTCTGCCTGCGGCAGTCAGGGTTTCACCTAAGCTCCTTGAAGGCTGCGCCCGCAGCCGCCACGGTCTTCTCGATGTCGGCGGGGGTGTGGGCGAGCGAGACGAAAGCAGCTTCGAACTGCGACGGGGGCCAGTAGATGCCGCGCGCGAGCAGGCCGTGGAAGAAGCGAGCAAAGCGGACAGTATCGGCGCGTTTGGCGGAGGCGAAGTCGGTGACGAGTGCATCGCTGAAAAACAGCGTCAGCATCGAGCCGATGCGGTTGACGTGCACGGCGGCTCCGGTTGAGTCAGCAGTCGCGCGCAAGCTGCTCTCGAGTTGAGCGCTCAGGGCTTCGAGTTTGTCGTACGTGCCAGGCTGCTGCAGCGCCTTCAAGGCGGCCATCCCGGCGGCGACGGCCACCGGGTTGCCGGAGAGCGTGCCCGCCTGGTAAACGGGGCCGAGTGGGGCGACCTTCTCCATGATGTCGCGGCGGCCGCCGTAGGCGCCCACCGGCAGTCCGCCGCCGATAATTTTTCCCAGCGTGGTCAGGTCGGCGCGGACGCCATAACGCTCCTGTGCGCCGCCCGGGGCGATGCGGAAGCCCGTGATGACCTCATCGAAGATGAGCAAGGCACCGTGCTGCCCAGTTATTTTGCGCAGGCCTTCGAGGAAGCCGGGTTGCAGCGGCACGCAGCCCATATTGCCCGCGACCGGCTCGACGATAACGGCGGCGATTTCGCGCCCGCGCTGGCGAAAAGCGGCTTCGACCGCGGCCAGGTCGTTATAGGGCAGCGTCAGCGTGAACTGGATGAATTCTTCCAGCACGCCAGCCGAGTCAGGCAAACCGAGCGTGGCGACGCCCGAGCCGGCGCGCGCGAGCAGGCTGTCGGCGTGGCCGTGGTAGCAGCCGTCGAACTTGACGATGAGCTTGCGGCCCGTGAACGCGCGGGCGACGCGGAGGGCCGACATGGTGGCCTCGGTGCCGGAGTTGACCAGGCGGACGAGCTCGATCGAGGGAAACGCGGCCTTGATGAGCTCGGCCAGCTCAACCTCTCCCGGCGTGGGCGCGCCGTAGCTGGTGCCGCGCGTGGCAGCCTGCTTGACCGCTGCAACCACGTCGGGATGGGCGTGGCCGAGGATGAGCGCGCCCCAGGAGCAGACATAGTCGACGTAGCTGTTGCCGTCCACGTCGTAGAGGGTCGCGCCCTGGGCGTAGTCAATGAAGATCGGCTCGCCGCCCACGGCTTTGAAAGCGCGCACGGGTGAGTTGACACCGTCGGGCAGGCTGGCCTGCGCGCGGCGAAACCACTCGCTTGACTTCTTCCCCATCAGGCGCGCGCCTCAGGCAGCGCGGGCAAAAGCAGGGCGAGGAGCCGCCAGCGCAGGCCGAGGTAGCCCTGCGCGCCGCTGAAGAGGTCGTCGAGCAAGGCGCGGAAGCGCGGGTTGCGGCGAGCGAGTTGAATCATGCGCTCGGTGAGGGGCGCGCCCAGCAGGCGGCCGCGGTAGAACGTGCGCTGCCAGCGCGCGCCGCGCGCGAGGTCGCGGGCAAAGTCCTGCCAGACCCGCGCCGGATAACGTTCGGGCTGCACCTCAATCAGGCTTTCGGCGAGCAATTCCCCCGAGCGCAGGGCGAAGTAGATGCCTTCGCCGGTAATCGAGTCCACCAATCCGGCGGCGTCGCCGATGCGCGCACAGTTCGAGCCGGCGAGCGCGAGTTGCCGCCAACTGGCGTGGCTGAGCGACGGCAACAGGTGACTGAAAACCGGTCCCGCGATGGGAATGGACTCGGCCTCCATGAAGCGGTGGAGCTTTTTCTTCAGCCCGTCGGTGGTGTTCTGCGCGAGCTTGCCGCAGATGCCGACGGAAAGATGGTCGGGCCGGGGGAACGACCAGAGGTAGCCTTCGAAATCCTCCTGGAACTGCACCCGCAGGAGATGATCGCTAGCAGGGACGTAGTAGCCAAAGGTCTGCTCGGTGTTTTCCGGGCGGGCGTGCGGCGGCTTACCGTCGGTGCCGAGGAGCGAGCGGGCGCCGCCGGCCAGTATCAGGAAATCTCCGTCGTGGATGCCTGCAGTCGTGTGGAGGCGGGCGCGCCCGTTGGTTTCGGCCCGCGTGACGTGTTCGTCGCGGACACGGCAGCCGGCCGCCTGGGCGCGCGCCAGCAGGTAGCTGTTGAGGACGGCGCGCGCGTAGATGAGGATGGGCTTCGAGAGCGTCAGGCGGAGACGGCGACCGCGGCTCGAGATTAGCTCGGCTTCGTTCACGGTTTGCTTGGGCAGCCCGGGGTCGAGCAGGAAGGGATAGCGGCGTGCAGCCTTCCAGGTGACGCCGCCGCCGCAGGGTTTCTCCCAGCCGCGCCGCGACTCGAAGAGGGTGACGTCAAAGCCTGCCCGTGCCAGTCGCTCGCCGCAGAGCGCTCCGGCGGGACCGCCGCCGACAATCAGGATGGCCCGGGGACTCATGGGAGGCGGCCAGTATAACTCAGGTCGCCCTGGGGGCGCGGGAGTGGCCGCGTGATAGAATCCTTCAATTGCTGCAGGGGAGCGGCACCCCTCTATGGGGAGTGCAGAGAAGATTCTGAGCCGGGAGGCGCTGCGGCAGCGGCGCGCGGAGTGGCGCGCAGCAGGCCAGCGCGTGGTGTTCACTAACGGCTGCTTCGACCTGCTCCATCTAGGACACCTGCGGACGCTGGAAGGCGCCCGGGCGCTGGGCGACGTGCTGGTGGTGGGACTCAACAGCGACGCGAGCGTGCGCGGGTTGAAGGGGGACCCCTCGACTGCGCTCCCTTCGGATTCCCTCAGGGCAAGCGGGGCAAGCCCCGCGCTTCGGCTCGGGACAGGCGGGCGGCCGGTGATGCACGAGCAGGAGCGGGCGGAAATCCTGGCGGCGCTCGAATGCGTGGACGCGGTGACAATTTTCAGCGAGCCGACGCCGCTCGAGCTGATTCGGGAACTGCTGCCGGATGTGCTGGCGAAGGGCGGCGACTGGGGCCCGGAGGAGATTGTCGGCCGCAGGGAAGTGGAGGCGGCGGGCGGACGCGTAGTCGCGCTGCCCTATGAGCCAGGCTACTCCACCAGCGCGCTGATCGAGCGCATCGTGCGCACTTCGAAGCCATGATCATTCCCTACGTCGAACAGGCGATTCATCCGCTGGAAGAGAGCGCGGCGCTGCGTGAGGCCCTGCGGGCATTGGAGACGCCGGGGGGCGAGGCCACGCTGGCCGGGGTGACGGACACGGCGAAGCTCTTGGTGGCGGCGTTGGCGCAGCGGACGATTGGGCGGCCGGTGCTGCTCGTGGTCAACTCGAACAAGCGCGCCGAGGCACTGGCGGAGCCGCTGGGATTCCTGCATTCGATTCTGACCGGCCGGCCGGAGGGGGCGGTGGTGACACTGCCGGCGCTGGACGTCTCTCCCTACCAAGGGCTGTCGCCGCATCCGGCGATTGCGGCGGCGCGCGCGCGGGCGCTGTGGCGGCTGGCAAGTGGGGGAGCCGACCTGGCCCTGGTGCCGGTGGGCGCATGGCTGTGGCGGTATCAGCCGCGGGAAGTCTATGCAGGGCTGGCGCGCCGGCTGCGCCGCGGCGACACGCTGGCGCTCGACGACCTGGTGGGCTACCTCGAGAGCGTCGGCTACGAGCGGCGCGAGCCAGTGGAGATGCCGGGGCAGTATTCGCTGCGCGGCGGCATCGTGGATATTTTCTCGCCGGAGGCGGAATACGCCGTGCGCCTGGAACTTTTCGGCGACACGCTCGAGGAATTGCGTGCCTTCGATCCGGCGACGCAGCGCTCGGTGGGGCCGCTGACGGAAGCGACCGTCCTCCCGCTCAGCGAGGTGCCACGCACGCAGGCGTTGTTGCGGCGGCTGTGGGCGCTGCAGGAAGGCGGGATGGAAGCAGTCGAGGAACCGGTCTATCCGGTGGCGGCGTTTCCCGGGTGGGAGTTTCTTCTCCCACAACTCTATCCGCCGGAGCAATGCCTGCTCGGGCTGGCACCGCGCGCGGTGGTGCTCTTCGATGAGCCGGACGAGTTGCGCGGGCAAGCCGACAAACTCTGGGCGGAACTCGAAACCGAGCACGGAGCAGCGGAAGTCAAGGCGGTGCCTGAGCCGGAGAAGCTGTTCTTCCGCTGGGAGGAGCAGACGGAGCGTGCGGCTGAGCGTCCCCGTCTGCAGTTGGAGCAATTGGCTCTGGAGCGAGTGGGCGACGCCCGGGCGGTGCTGTCCGCGCAGCCTACGCAGCGGTTTCACGGGGCGGTGCCGGCGTTCGTTGAAGCCGTGCAACGGCAACTGGCGGGTGGGCAGGTGCTGGTGGTGAGCGCGACGACCGGCGAGATGGAACGGTTGGCGGAGCTGCTGCACGACTATGAAATTCCCTTCCGTTTCGGCAGCCCCACGCCGGCGGGCATCAGCGACACGCTGCTGGAAGAGAAGAGCGTGCTGACGTCCCGACTGGTCGGGGGGGCGCAGGGTGCGGTGCTGCTGCTGACGGGTGCTCTGCCAGAGGGCGTGGTGTTTCCTGAAGCCGGGCTTGCCCTCTACGGCAACGCGGATTTGTTCGAGCCGGCGGTGGCCGTGCGCGCCCGAATCGGGCGCGTGGCGCGCAAAGGGCGCGCGGCTGCACCGGCGGCCGATTTGGGCGACCTGGAAGCGGGCGACTACGTGGTGCACGTGGAGCACGGCATCGGACGCTACCTGGGTCTGCGGACGCTCGAGGCCGGCGGCGTCCTGGATGAATTCTTGCTGCTCGAATACCTCGAAGGCGACCGACTCTATGTTCCGCTGGCGCGGCTGGACCTGGTGCAGAAGTACCGGGCCATCGGCCGCGCCCGGGGCGAAGCGCTGGCGCCGCGGCTCGACCGGCTGGGCGGCGTCACCTGGGAGCGGACGAAGGCGCGCGCGCAGAAAGCCATGCGCGACATGGCCGAGGAGCTGCTGCAGCTCTACGCCCAACGCGCCACGCGGCCCGGCCATGCGTTTGCTCCCGACACGCCCTGGCAGCGGGAATTCGAGGACGCGTTCGAATGGGAGGACACACCCGACCAGGGCCGCGCGAGCCAGGAAGTGAAGCGCGCGATGGAAGTGCCACATCCGATGGACCTGCTGGTGGTGGGTGACGTGGGCTTTGGGAAGACCGAGGTAGCGATGCGGGCGGCGTTCAAGGCGTTGGCGGACTCGAAGCAGGTGGCGGTGCTGGCGCCGACGACGGTGCTCGCCTTCCAGCACTACCAGAACTTCCGGCGCCGGTTCGCGCCCTTCCCGGTGCGGGTGGAGATGCTGAGCCGGTTCCGCACCGCGGCCGAGCAGAAGCGCATCCTGGAGGGGGTGGAAGCCGGGCGGGTGGACATCGTGATCGGCACGCACCGGCTGCTTTCCCGCGACGTGGCCTTCCACGACCTGGGGCTGCTGGTGGTGGACGAGGAGCAGCGGTTCGGGGTGGCGCACAAGGAGCGGTTGAAGCAGCTGCGCGCGGAGGTGGACGTGCTGACGCTGACGGCCACCCCCATCCCGCGCACGCTGCACATGGCGCTGGTGGGCTTGCGACCCATGACGGTGATGGAAACGCCGCCGAAAGACCGGCTGGCGATTCGGACGGTGGTGGCGCCGTGGAATGAGGCATTGATTCAGCGGGCGATCGAGCAGGAGCTGGAGCGGGACGGACAGGTGTACGTTGTCCACGACCGCATCGAGACCATCGGGCAGGTGGCGGAGACGCTGCGGCGGCTGGTGCCCCGACTAAAGTCGCGGCTGGCGGTGGCGCACGGGCAGATGAGCGAGCGTGCGCTGGAAACCATCATGCTCGGCTTCATGGAGCATGAGACCGACGTATTGCTGACCACCAAGATCATCGAGAACGGGCTCGACATCCCGCTCTGCAACACCATCGTGGTCAACCGGGCCGAGCGCTACGGGTTGGCCGAGCTCTATCAGCTGCGCGGGCGCGTGGGGCGCTCGGATCGCCGGGCGTACGCCTACCTGCTCGTGCCCGCCGAGGGCCGGCTGAGCGAGGTGGCGCGCACGCGGCTGGCGGCGCTGAAGGAGTTCAGCGAGTTGGGCGCGAGTTTCCGCATCGCCGCGCTGGACCTGGAGCTGCGGGGCGCGGGGAACCTGCTGGGCCGGGAGCAGCACGGACACGTCAACGCGCTCGGCTTTGACCTCTACACACAGATGCTGGAGCGCACCATCCGGCAGTTGCAGGGCCAGCCGGTGGTGCCGGAGGCGCGGGTGACGCTCAACCTGGGCGTGAACATCCGCATCCCACCCGACTACATCGAAGAAGAGCGGGAGCGGCTGCGGATGTACAAGCGGATTGCCTCGCTCGGCACCGACGCCGAGCGCGCGACGCTGCGGCAGGAGTTGGGAGATCGCTACGGGCCGTTGCCGGCGGCGGTAGAGAATCTGCTCGAGTTCGCCGCGCTGCGGGAGTTGTGCGCGCGGCTGCATATCCAGGCCCTGGAGCAGCGCCAGGGCGAGGTGCGGGTGCGGTTCCACCCGGAGACGCCCGTGGCTGCCGAGCGCTTGGTGGAGGTGGTGGCGCGCGCACCGGGCGCGCAGCTCGAGCCGAGCGGCTGGCTGCGGTTCCGGTTGCCGCGCGAAGGCGGCCGACCCGCCGCCGGCTGGCCTGCCGCGACCGGCTGGCTGGGCGAGTTGAGAAAGCTGTTGCTGGGTTTGGCAGCGTAGGCTAGAATTTTTTTGATTCCATCATGAAACGCCCGCTGGTCCTGCTTTCCTTTCTGCTTGTCCTGCCCGTGCGGGCAGCCGATCGCCAGGTGGTGGAAGAAATCGTGGCGCGGGTGAACGACGAGATCATTACGCGGACCGAGTTGGAGCAGCAGCGGTTGGAGCTGCGGCGGGAATTGTCGCAGCAGTTCAGCGGGCAGAGTCTGGAAGAGGCCTACCACGACCGCGAACTCCACCTGCTGCGGGACATGATTGACCAGTTGTTGCTGGTGCAGAAGGGCCGGGAGATGGGCATTTCGGTGGAGTCGGAAGCGGTCAAGCGGATGGATGCGATCCGGCAGGAGATGAACCTGAAGTCGATGGAGGAGCTGGAGCGCGCGGTGGAGGCGCAGGAGCTGAGCTTCGAAGAGTTCCGCAACCGCATCCGGTCAAACATCTTGACGAACCAGGTGCTGCAGCGGCTGGTGTCGGGCCGGGTGACGCTGAGCGCGGACGAAGTCAGCGGCTACTACGAGACCCACAAGCAGGAATTCCACCGGCCGGAGACCTGGAAGCTGCGGGAAATCCTGGTGGCGACCACGAGCAAAGGCCGCACGGACGAGGAGGCGCGGGCGCGGATGCAGGAAGTGCTGGCCCGCATTCGCAAGGGAGAAAAGTTCGACGCGCTGGCGAGGGAATTTTCCGATGCGCCCACGGCGGAGAACGGGGGCGAGTTAGGTGAATTCCAGCGCGGACAGTTGGCGCCCGAACTGACGGAAGCGGTGGCGAAGCTGCGCGAGAGCGCTGTGAGTGACGCGCTCGCGACCCGAGACGGCTACTTGGTGCTCGAGGTGGCCCAATACACTCCGGAGGGAATTCCGCCCTTCGAGCGGGTGGAGGACGAAATCCGCGAGCGCCTGTTTATGCAGCGGGTGCAGCCGACGCTGCGCGAGGTGCTGACCGACCTGCGGATGAACGCCTACGTGGAAGTCAAGGCCGGCTACACGGACACGGGCGCGGCCAAGCGCCGCGAGCCACCCACGCGGAAGCGCGGGCGGCGCTGGCGCCGGCTGCGGGAGCGGAAGGAAAAGCCCTAGCCTTCTGAAACAGATGAAGGTCTTCGTCACGGACCTGGCGCAGTACGAGAACCAGGTCATCACCTCTTTTTTCCTGGTGCACAGCCGCGATGCGCGCGCCACGCGCGAGGGCAAGCCCTACCTGGCGCTGCGGCTGGGCGACCTGACGGGCGTGGTGGAGGCGCGCGTCTGGGAAGAAACCGACGACATCGCCGCCTTCGACGCCAACGACTTCGTCAAAGTGCAGGCGCGTGTGGAGCTCTACCGCGACCAGTTGCAACTGAAAGTCGAGAAGTTGCGGCGGGCGCGACCCGACGAGATCCAGGTGGCGGACTACTTTCCGCGGACCACGAAGGACGTGGAGGCGCTCTACGCGGAGCTGCGCCGAGTCGCCGAGAGCGTGAGCGACCCGCACCTGCGGTCGTTGCTGGCGAGCGTGCTCGACGATGCGGAGATTGCAGGCAAGCTGAAGCAGGCGCCCGGAGCCAAGCACCTGCACCACGCGTATCTGGGCGGGCTGCTCGAGCACATCGTCTCGCTCTGCCAGTTGGCCGAGCGGGTGGCAGCGCACTATCCCTTTCTGAATCGCGACCTCCTGCTTACCGGCGTCGTCCTGCACGACCTGGGAAAGATTGACGAGCTGAGTTATCCGGCGGCGGACGCCGCGCCGGATGCAGCGCGCGCTCTCGACTACACCACCGACGGGCGGCTGCTGGGACACATCGTGCTGGAGCTGGAGGTCGCCAACCGGAAAATGGACGCGATTCCCGGCTTCCCGCCGGAGTTGCGGCGGCTGGTGCGGCATCTGATTGCCAGCCACCATGGCCGAATTGAATTCGGCTCGCCGGTTCTGCCGCAGACGTTGGAGGCGCTGGTGCTGCACTACCTGGACGACCTCGACTCGAAGATTGAGGCGATGCGGTCGAGTCTGGCGGCTGCGGAGCCCGATGCCGAGTGGACGGGTTGGAACCGGGCGCTCGAGCGCTTCATCTATCGTCCCCGCCTGCCTGCCTGCCCCGCGGCAGGCGGGGCCGCGGCAGACCTGCCCGAGTCGGCAGCTCCTCTGTTCGAGGAAAAGAAGAGCTCGAAATGAGGGCTGGCGGGAACAGCCGCGCACGCCCGACTCGGGCACGCAAGACCTACTTCGAACTTCCCCCACTCGAACTCGAATGCATGAAGGTGCTGTGGCGGCTGGGCGAAGCCAGCGTACGGGAGATTCGCGCGGGGCTGCCGCGCGCGCTCGCCTATACGACGGTGGAGACGATCATGGACCGGCTCACGCGCAAAGCCATCGTCGCCCGGCAGAAAGTCGGCAAGGCGCATCGCTACACGGCGCGTTATGAGAAAGCCGAGGCGCGCGTGCAGGCGGTGGAAGCCCTGGTGGAGCACTTCTTTGGCGGCTCGCGCGCGGCCCTGCGGGCGCATCTGGAAGGCCTGCCGGTGGCGGAGCCTGCCCGTCCGGCAGGCGGGCCCGAGTTGCCACCGCGTTCGGCGCCTCTCGCGCAGCCCGAGCGGACTCCGCATCCAGCGGGCGCGCGTCGCACCGCAGCACCTCGCCGGGAATCTGCCTCACCCCCACCGCCAACCCGCCTCGACACCACCCTGCTCTGACGCGCCCGAATCGGGCGCGTCCGCAAGAAAGTTTTTGCGTCCCGCGGGCGCGCTGCGTAGACTTGGGTTCAATCTCCATGGGCGACCCCAAGGACTGGGCAGAGAAGCGGACGAGCAAGCGGATTGAAGTGTCGTTGCGGCTGCTGGTGCGCGGCGTGGACAAGGACGGGGTGCCGTTCGAGGACAGCACCGAGAGCTACAACGTGAGCCGCGAGGGCGCGTCGTTTTCGACCACACATGAGCTCAAGATGGGGCAAGTGGTGGAGGTTGTGATTCCGCGCCGCCCGCTGGGCCGCCAGACCACCGACTTCGAGACCAAAGGCGAAGTGGTCCGCATCGTGCCCAAGGGCGAGCACGAATGGGAAGTGGGCCTGAAGTTCGTGGGGCCGCGTTTCCGCACCTACGTCTCCGAATCCGCCTGACCCACCAAAGAAAACAGAAAAGAGAAAACAGAAAAACGGATAAGTCCCCGGTGGCAGGGGCCACTGGGCTCGACGCTGGGGCCGTGAACCTGGAAAGTCAGTTATCGGCGGAGCGTTCTTCCTGCAGGCGGCGGTAGGCTTCGTCGCGGGAGAGACCGTGTTCGCGGGCAGCGATCTTGAGCGCGCCCCGGAGGTCGAGGCCGCGCTGGCGCTGGAGCTGCGCGACGCGGCGGCTGAGCGGCATCGCCGGCCGGGGCCGCAGCTTGCGGAGGCGCAGGGGCGCTTCCGGGGCCACAATGACGGTGAACTCGCCCCGGATGTCGCGGTTCTTCAAGTCGGCCAGCAGCGCTGAGGCGTACCCGCGCAGGAACTCTTCGTGGAGCTTTGTGACTTCGCGGGCGATGACCAGGGTGCGGTCGCCCAGGACGTCGCGCACATCGTGCAGGGCTTCGCGCAGGCGGTGCGGGGCTTCGTAGAAGACGAGCGTGACGGTGTCGTCGGCGAGCGCGCGCAGGGCTTTGCGGCGCTCGGTGCGGCGCGCGGGGAGGAAGCCAACGAAGGTAAACTTGTCGGTGGGGACGCCGGAGGCGGCGAGCGCGGCCACGAAGGCGGAGGCGCCGGGAATGGGCACCACCGGAATTCCATGCCGCGCGGCCAGCGACACCAGGTGATGTCCCGGGTCGGAGATGCCCGGCATGCCGGCGTCCGACACCAGCGCAATCTTCATCCCGTCTTCCAGCTCCAACACCAGCTCGGAGGCGCGCACCATCTCGTTGTGTTCGTGGTAGCTAATCGTGCGGGTGCGGATGCCGTAGTGGGTGAGGAGCTTCTGCGTGTGGCGGGTGTCTTCGCAGGCGACGAGGTCCACTTCCTTGAGCACGTGCAGCGCCCGCAGGGTGATGTCTTCCAGGTTGCCGATGGGCGTGCCGACCAGGTAGAGCACGCCGCCGCGTTCGTTGCCGCTCGCGTAGCCGGGTATGGACATGGTGGACTCCCCGCCGGAAAGACCCCACGCGCCCGAATCGGGCTCGGGGTTTCGAGTCTAGCACAGCTGGCCCGGCTTGACGCGCGCGAAACGCGGCCGCTAGAATCGCGAAGCTCAGGGCCTGCCTGCCGCAGGCAGGAATCCGCGATGCCGCTCTACGAATACAAGTGTCCGAGTTGCGGGACGCGCTTCGAGCGCATCCAGAAGTTCTCCGACCCGCCGGAAGCCTCCTGCCCGAACTGCCAGGCGCCCGCGCAGCGGCAACTTTCGCCGCCCGCCATCCAGTTCAAAGGCAGCGGCTGGTACGTGACCGACTACGCTCGCAAGTCCACCCCCGCTGAAAAAACCGAAACCGGCGAGAGCAAGAAGGAATCCGAAAAGCCTGCCCGCCGTGGCAGGTCCGCCGAGTCGAAGCCCGCTCCCGACCGCAGCACCAAGAACGAGTAACCGCGCCATCAGTCTCGCACAGGGCATGGGTTCATCCCAGGTCAATGCCAGGGTCGGTGAGTGTGCCGTCCACCAGGTCGGCGCCGCGGTCGGTGATGCCGATGTGCGTGGCGCGAGCAGCTTCCGGACGCCGGGCGCAGGTGGCGCCTTGCTCGAAGTGCACATAGCCGCGCTGGCGCAGGTATTCAAGCTCGGCCGCCAGTTCGCGGGCAGTAGCGTCGTAGTGCAAGCGCTCGAGCACGCCCAGGAGCACGTCCGCAGCCACGCGCTCGGGCGCCTGCTCGGCCAGCAAGCTCAGGATGGCGCCGCGCAGCCGCCGCGCCCGGGCCGCGCGCAGGCTGGGGCGGGAGCTAGGGGAGTTGGCCATCGGGTTTCGGCGTGCGTTTTGGTTTCCGCTGGCGTTGCGGCGCGCGCGGATTCGTGCGCGCCCCATTCAGGCGGCGTTCCAAGTCTTCGAGTGCGGGGAAGAGCGCCTCGACGCGGCGGGCGACGTGGTTCAGCAGCACGTCCTGTTCGCGCTGGAAGGCGGAGTCGCGCTCGACCAGCTGCTCGACCGCCCGCGCCACATTCTGCAGCGCCAGCGCGGTGTCGGTCTGCGCGGCGATGAAGCGCGGCGCGTGCAGGTGCACGAGATAGAGCAGCGCCCCGCCCAGCACCAGCCCCGGCCCCCATTGCAGCGCCAGCCGTAGCGTCCACTCGCGCGCCTCCGGCACGTTGGCCAGCAGAGCCAGCAGCGCTGCCAGCGCGCCGCCCGCCACCGCGCGGCGACTCGCCTGCGGCGAGAGCCAGCGATTCGACGTGCTGGCGTTCGGGCTGTTGTTCGTGTTCACGCAGCGTCGCCGGGGGCCGGGCGCGGAATCAGACCCTTCAGCCGCTGCACGGCAATCTCAATCAGCAGGTTGATGAAGGAATCCTTCACCGTCAGGCCGGCGTCGCGGGCTTCGCGGGCAATGCGTTCGAACGCCCGGCGGCGCTTCTCTTCGTCGGAGAGATTCTCGCGCGACAAGCCTTCGACCACCGCCCAGGCAATCCGCCCCAATTGCGTCGCCAGCATCTGCCGCGCCGCTCGGCGAAAGTTCTCCAGCGCCTCCGGCCCGAAGAGGGCGAGGAAGAGTTTGACGAACAGCCGCGCCACCGCCCGCAGGCCGCGCCCGACCTGGCGGAACCCGCGGCCGATTTGCTTGATTCCCGTTCCGATTCCCATAGCTGCCTCCAGAATCAGTTCGCGCAATCATGGCGGTGGATGGTGCACTCATCGCGCATCATCGCGCACCGCCTCACCCGAGCCGTCTGCCCCGCGCGGCCGCGGGCGATAGGGCGCGGCCAATTCCAACAGCAGCGCCACCCGCTCAGTCGTCAACCCCTGCCGCAGGCTCATCAGGCCCAGCCCGACCACGATCAGCGTGGCCGCCTGCCCGGTGTCAATGGCTGAAAACCACCACAGCAGCGCCGCAGCAGCCACCCCCACGGCGCCCACCACGTACGTCTTCTTCCCTTTCATCTCTTCCTCCTTTGCGTCTTCCAGTCCCGCCTATCCCAGCAGCGGAAGCTTGCCTACCGCAGGCAGGCCGCTGGGCTGAACGCTGGAAGCCAGCCACCGGTTCAACCCATGGGCTTCCGCCCGTGGGTCTTCGGGCGGGTCAGGCCTTCAGGCCTGACGTTCTTCGCCACAAAAAACGTGGGCTTTAGCCCCTGAGGGTCTTTTGTCTCTTTCCTACTTGTTGCCTCCTGCCTCTAGTCCGGAAGAGGTGCTTTGTACCCGCTCTGAGTCAAACCGTGTCAGCTCATAGCGGCGCATCAACGCGCAGATCTTCTTCCCATAGCCCGGATCGGTTGCATAGCCGCAGGCGGCGAGTTGCTCGGCGAAGGCAAAGGGGTCATCGGCCACCGCGCGCGCCGCCGCGTAGCGCGGGGCAAAGGCCAGCAGCCGGGCATAGTCGCCGAGGCAGTCTTCGACGCTGGCGTAGGCGGCAAAGCGCGCCGCCAGCATGCGCCCGCCAGCGTTCTTTGGCGAGGCGCGCCTCCGGCCGTTGTACTCGCAGGTCGGCAGCGTCACAGCTTCCGCGTGGCGGCTCACCGCCTTGATCCCAAAAAGATTCCGCGCCACACGCGCCAGCCGCGACCTTCCCCAGTTCGACTCCAGCGCCGCCTGCGCCAGCATCACCGACACCGGCAGCCCGTAGCGCGCCGCCACCCGCCGCGCCGGGCCGAGCAACCCCTGCAGAAACCTCTCCCGCTGCCTAGACAGCTTGGAAGTAGTGCCTGTCCTGAGCGAAGTCGAAGGGCTCTGCACCCGCTCTCGCCTCCTCCTGCGTTCAACCCAGCGGCCTGCCTGCGGTAGGCAAGCTCCCGCCGCTGGGACACTCCTTCCTCACAGGCTGCAGGTCTAGCAGGAACTAAGAGGCGTGTCTAAGGACGGTGCGGACGGTACGGACGATACGGACGGTACGGACCGTACGGTTTTTGCGGTTTGGTTCCGTTTCGGGAATCCTGCCCAGCCGCTCCTGAAGGGCGGGGGAGGAATCTGCTTGTCGCCTTTGTGCGCCCGTTCCTGCCTCCTGTCTGGGCGGGCGGGGTTTCAACCCCGCCACTTGCTCACAGAAATAAACCCGGGCTTTACCCCCTGAGGTCGTTTCGGGTGGCCTCGGCCTTCGCCTAGTCCAGAGGAACTTCCGCGCCTGCGTTTTCGTTATACTTCAGTAGAGGTCGCGGAAATGGTCGCTGAGATGTTGTTTGCTCTGCTAGTGGTGGGGGTCGTGCTCTGTGCCACGGGCAACTGCCCCTGCTGTTGCCGCCGCTGAAGACTCAAACCGGTGGAACCCTGAAGGGTTCCTCTACATAGTCTTTTGTAGCGGAAGGCTTCAGCCTTCCATCCTCGTCGGTAGGCTCGCCGCTACCAGCCCCACTCCCGGGGAAGTTCCGGGTCTTGGCTAGGACTTCTGGCTCAGCCGCAAGCCTTCGTAGGCAAGATAGCCTGCGACGATCACGGCCACCCAACTTGCCCACATCGGAATCGTGCGCCCTTCCACTAGCAACTCCGCGCCGAAGACGACGCGGAAAATGTGGCCGAGGGCAATCAGCAAAAAGATTACCCCGGCTGTCAGCGCAAATGTTTTTTGGCTCATGGCTGCTTCCCCCGTGTGCTTGCTGGCGTAGTCTACACCCGGCCTGCCCCGGGAATCTTTCTAGCGGGCTCCCCAGTTGAGGACAAGACCGGCCGAGAGGCGGAAGTTGTCGGCCAGTTGATCAATCTTCCCCACGCGCGCCGGCAGATCTACGTCTTGGGTGACGTAGTCCACCTGCAGCACGCGCAGGGTGAAGCGCCCCCGCAAGGGGACGTTGAGGCCGAAACCAGCTGCCAGCGCGAACCCGGTGTCGTCGTCCCCGGCCACCCCCAGCCCGGGCAATCCGACCTGGGCGTAATGGAATCCGGAGAGCAAGTGGCCGAAAACCTCCAGCACTCGTGAGCGCAGAAAGTACATCCGCGGGCCGAACAGGACCAGAGTGGTGTCGATGTTCGCGCCGCGAATGGTGCCGTGGTGCGTGGACGCTTCGAGCACCATCCCCAGGCGTTGCAGGGGGAAATAGGCCGCGCTGAACGCTCCGCCTCCGACCAAGCTCCCGTGCCGGTCGCCAAAATCGCTGCGCAGGTAGGCGTAGCCGACGCAGAACTCGGCGCGCGGAGAGTCCTCTTGTGCCCCGGCCGGCAGCGGGAGGAGCGTCAGGGAAGTCAGCAGCACGGCCAACCATCCGGCTGACCGCTGATAGCTGACCACTGACCGCTCTTGTTTGGCCAGGCTAGGGCTCGCGCACGAACTGCGGCGGCTCGCCTTTCGACCAGGGGTCGTATTCGCGCGCAAACACCAGTCGCTCGCCCAGCGGGGGATGGTCGTAGAGCCAGACCTTGATGAAGGCGCTGGGCTCGGGGTCGGCCAGGTTGATCTCGCCCAGAATTTGGAACGCCTCGGCGGCGGCTTGGCCCGAGTTGGGCACAATCCCGTGGGTCACTTCCAGGCCGTAGACGTCGGCATCGTGCTCAAGCATGCGGCTGTAGCTGTTGAACACGGGCGAGGCCAGGAAGCCGAATAGTGCGAAGAAGAGCATCAGCACGGGCAGCGAGGCCCAATCGTCCACCCCGCGGATGCTCCAGCGGCTGCCCCAGCGCGCGAGCGCCCAGTGCATCCCGCGGTAGCCCAGAAACAGAAACACCAGCAGCACCACCGCGCTGGCGATAATCAGCCGCAGGATGTGCCCCAGGACGTAGTGGCCCATCTCGTGCCCGAAGACAAACAGCGTTTGCGGAGTCGTCATCCGCTGGATGGTGGTGTCCCAGACCACCACGCGCTTGGAGGCTCCGAAGCCCGCCACGTAAGCGTTCAGCGCCTTCAGCTTCTCGCTCGCTTTCATCTCGAACATCCGCTCGCGCGGAATCTCCAGCCCGCCCCGCTGCACCACTTTCTCGATTTCGGTCACCAGCGCCGGCTGCTTGGCGACCAGGGGCTCGAACCTGAAGAAGAGCGGCTGAATCACGATGGGCGCGAGGAAGAGCAGGAAGACCAGAATGGGCAGCGCTGCCAGCCAGAAGTAGAACCACCACCGGCGCGGGCTGCGGCGGATGACCCCGTAGAGAATCCAGATGAGGAAGATGCCGATGAGGAAGCCGATCAGCTCGCCCTTCGTCCAGTCCCAGAACCACGACCCCCAGCCCTGGATGGACTGCTCGTACTTGCGCGACAGCCAGTGGCCGTAGAGGGCGGTGGGCAGGCCCAGCACGTCCATGGTGAGCAGGAGCAACGGCGCATAGACCAGCGTCTGCACAAACCGCCGGCCGGAGGCGCGCTCGGCCAGGTCGCGCAGCCGCGGCGCCACCCGCCCGGCCAGCACCACCAGCAGCACGACCACCCCGTACACAAAGCCGATGAAGTAGAGCCGGTAGCGCGCGCGCGAATAGGCCACCGCCTGGCGGTATTTTTCCGGCGACAGCCGGTAGCTTGTGACTTCCGCTTTCTCCGGCGGCTGTGGGGTGGGAGTTTCTTGGAGTACGGGCGGTGCAGGCTGAGCTTGCTGGGCTGCCGCAGGTTGAACCAGCCCGGTGGAAAGGATGAGAAGCAAGAGCCAGACAGGGACAAGGGAAATTCGGGGACGGCTCACGGTGCCCTCCGTGCAGTGGAATGCGAGGGGTCCGACGCGGGGAAAGTATGCTCCCATTCGCCTCCCGGGCACAACCCCCCGGGCGGACGGGCAGGCCTGTGCCACCGGCAGCACGTTCAACCCAGCAGCCTGCCTGCGGTCGGCTGGCTTCCGCCGCTGGGACCACGGGCCGAAGTCCTTCGACTTCACTCAGGGCAGGCCCGTGGCCTGAACCCCTTGACGCCGCGGGCTCCTCCCTCTATAATTCCGACCCCAGTGGGGGGATTCGCTTAGGCTTGATGTAGAAGTTTTCCCTCCTCCTTGTTTTCCGTCAGGGGCGGCTGGCGGGAAATTTTTTTAGCCACTCCGAGAGGTGACCGGTGGAGGTTACTTTTTGGGGCGTACGCGGCTCCACTCCGGCGCCTGACCGCGCCCAGTGGCGCTTCGGTGGCAACACCGCCTGCGTAGCCGTGCGCCGCACGGGCGCGCCCGAATCGGGCAAGCCCGAAGCGCGGCAAACCCTCTTCATTCTCGACGCTGGCACCGGCATCCAGGAATTGGGCCGCAGCCTGCTCGCCGAGCTGTCCAGCTCCGGCCCCGCCCCGGCGGGCCTCCGCGCCCACCTCCTCTTCAGCCACTTCCACTGGGACCACGTGCAAGGCCTTCCCTTCTTCGAGCCGCTCTACACCTACGGCAACAACTTCCACCTCTTCGGGCCGCGCCCGCAAGGGCGCTCCATCCTCAGCCTCCAGGAAGCGCTCGACCACTTGCTCCAGCCGCCCTTCTTTCCCACCAGCCCCGCCGCCCTCCACGCCCAGCGGCAGTACGAGGAGATTGGCGAAGAGCGCTTCGAGCTGGACGGTGTGCGCGTGAGCACGCGCCGTCTCAACCATCCGCAGGGCTGCCTGGGCTACCGGCTGGAAGCCGACGGCACCAGCGTCGTCTATGCCAGCGACCACGAGCCCGGCTTCCCCAGTTTCGACCACTCCGTACGCGAGCTCGCCTGGGACGCCGACCTGCTCATCGCCGACGCCCACTTCACGCCCGATGAGTTGGGAACCAAGTTCCGCGGTTGGGGCCACAGCTCCTGGGCGGAAGCGGTGCGGATCGCGCGCGACGCCAACGTCAAGAACCTCGTCCTCTTCCACCACGAGCCCGCCCGGCGCGACGACGAGATTGACCTGATGCTGCGCGACGCCCGCCAGTCCTTCCCCAACACCTGGGCTGCCAGCGAGGGCGCGGTGTACGCGGTCGAGCCTGGCCGGGTCCGCATCCGCTCGCGCCCCCGCCGGCTCAGCCAACGTCACCCGGCCGTGCAGGACGTCATCCTCGAGGGCTGGGAGAACAGCCACCCCTTCGCCGAGGAAGCGCGCCTGGAGAACCTCAGCTTCCACGGTGCCTACGTCCTGAGCCGCCACCGGCTCGCGCTGCACTCGCGCGTGCGCGTGGTGCTGGACGCGGGCGGCCAGCCTGCACCGGCAGGCCAACTCAACGGCAACGGCCGGCTCACATTGGACGGCTTTGTCGTCCGCACCGAACCGGCCCGCCCCCTTCGCCAGGATTCGAATCTGCTCAACCACAACGCTCAGCGGTACGGGGTGGCCATCCACTTCCCCGGCTTTCCTGAATCCGATTCCTGACTCCCGCACGGCAGCCCTCCACCGGCAAGTCCGCAAGAGGTGCCTGCACCCGCTCTGCAAGGCGGCCGGGAGGCGGTAGCGGCGACGATTTCGTTTGTTGGAATCGTCGGCGGCGCTTTCCTTTTCTGTTTAGTTAGCGGCGGCGGGCGCGGTGGCCGGGTGAGTCGGGCGAGTAAGGCTCCGGATGGGTCTGCTCGACCAGCCCCGCCTCCCACCAGCGGTCCACCGCATCGCGGAACACGAACCAGCGGCCGCCAATCTTGCGTCCGCCCAGCCGGCCTTCTTCCAGGTAGCGGTAGATGCTGTCGCGCGACTTACCGAGCAGGCGGGCGGCGGTACCGGCGTCGAGCAGGTCGCGGTCGTCCTGGTCGGCCAGCAGGGGCAGGTGTTCGGCTTTCTTGCGGCGCCGCCGGGACGGATTGGCTGCACCGGCATCCAGCGCACTCAGGGCCACCGCCTCAGCTCCAGCGCGCGACCGCCGCGTGGTGAATCTCGTAGAACCAGGCGTCGCGCGTCTCCAGGCGGATGCCCGCGCGAGCCAGTTCCCGGGCCAGGCTGCGCGCGCGCCGCTCGGAAGCAGCCAGGGAGGCGACCAGGGCGCGGTGCAGGGCCTCGCGGTTAAGGTGCCGCTCGACCCGCAGGAAGCGCGTCCCCAGACCGTTCTGCGCCAGCCGTGCTACCGCCCGCGCCGCGTTGGCCACCGCCAGCCGGTGCACGCGGTGGAAGCCCACGCGGCCAAAGACGAGCCGGCGGCTGCGGCGGCCGGTGGCGAGCAACGCCGCCGGATGGCCGTTGCGATCCGTTCCCTCGACGGTTTGCGCGCGGCAGAAGGCTTCCAATGCCCGTGCCAGGCGCGTGGCGCGCTCGTGCAGCCGGTCGGCGCGGGCCTCCAGGCGGGCCAGCGCCTGCACGCGTTCGCGCTGGAGTTGCGCCTGGGTGTGTTCGAGTTTGCCGAGCTCGGCCAGAGCCGTGTCGGCGTCGGCCCAACTGTCCACGCGCGGCCTGCGGGGGAGGGAGAATTCCCGGGAGAAATCAGAGGCCGGTTTGGGAGCTTTCATCGTGCACCTCGCGGCGGGGGCAGGGAGGAGGAAAAAGTGCTTGCCTCCGGACCCCACATCCGGTAACATATACCACGCTGGTGTACACCACTTTGGTGTATATGTCAAGAGGGCGGGGACCATGCTTCCGGATTGGTCGCAGAAAATCAAAGAGCTGCGAAAGGCCCTGAGCCTCTCGCAAACCAAACTGGGTCAACAGATTGGCGTTAGCAAGAAGATTGTAGCCGACTGGGAGCAGGGCAGCCGCGAGCCGGCCCCGCAGCGCTACGCGCAACTGGGGCGGCTGGCGCCGCCGGACTCGGCGCTGGGTAAGTGGTTCTACCGGCGGTTGCTGGAGCGGGTGGGAGCGGAGCCGCGGCGGCTGGCGGCGGCGTTGCGGGAGCGGCGCGAGCGCCTGTTGGCGCCGGAGCTGAAGGTGGTGACGCTGGAGGAGTGGGGCGAACGCTTCCGGGCACTGGAGCGGCTCGACTACTACGTACCGCTGCCGCTGCTCAAGGACGAGGCCGCGGCCGGCCATCCCCGGGAAATCTCCGAGCGCGACCTCGACGGCTTTGCCCTCATCTACTATGCCTGGTGCCCCAACCCCGCCAACTTCACCTGCGTGCACGTGCGCGGGGATTCGATGAACCCCATCCTGAACGATGGCGCTATCGTCGCCATTGACCATTCCCAGCGCGACCCGCTGCTGTTGCGCCATCGCATGGTGGCCGCCCGGCACGAGGACGGCGTCACCATCAAGTGGCTCGACTTCGACGCCGCTGGCCAACTCGTGCTCGTCCCCGAGAACAAGCAGTACCCGCCTCTCATCCTGCCGCGCACGCATGAAAACCCCGTGGTCGGCATGATCAGTTGGTGGTGGAACCGCCAGCGCTAGCTACACCCGCGCAGTCTCACCCGCACCGAGCCCCCAGGCACCTGCCTGGGGGAGAAGACTCGGCTCGTGCACGGGTCGCGTGTCGCCGGGTACGGGTTGCGGCTTATTTCAGCAGGTGCTCTTGGAGGAAGAGCACGGTGGCGTAGAACTGGAAGTCGGCGTTTTTCTTCTTGGCGAAGCCGTGGCCTTCATCCTTCGCCATCAGGTACCAGACGGGCGTGCCCCCGCCGCGCACCGTAGCCACCATCTGCTCGGACTCCGAGCGCGGCACGCGCGGGTCATTCGCTCCCTGGATGACGAACAGTGGCTTCTTGATCTTGTCGGCATTGGTGGTGGCCGCATACTGCTCCATCCAGGCGCGCATCTGCGGGTCACGCTCGTCGCCGTACTCGGCCCGCCGCAGGTCGCGCCGGTAGGCCTCGGTGTTCTGGAGGAAGGTGGCGAGGTTGGAGACGCCGACCACGTCCACCGAGCAGCGAATCTTGTCGCTGTACATCCAGGCCACCACCAGCGTCATATGGCCGCCGTAGCTGCCGCCGGTGACCAGAATGCGGTCGGCGTCGAGGTCGGGCCGGGTCTTGATCCAGTCGAGCAGCGCCTCGATGTCGCGGTAAGCCCCGATGCGCTTCATGCCGTTATCCATCGCCACGAAGGTCTTCCCGTAGCCGGAGGAGCCGCGGATGTTGGGGAACAGGATGGCAATGCCCATCTCATTCAGGTAGTAGTTGTTCCGCCCGAGAAAGCCGGGGCGAAACTGCGACTCCGGCCCGCCGTGGATGTTGATGATGACGGGACGCTTGCCGGTAAACTTCGCCGGCGGCTTGTAGAGGAAGCCGGAAATTCCCAGCCCGTCGAAGCTCTTCCAGCGCACTAGTTCAGCCTCGGGGAAATTATCAGTAGGGATGCCGCCGGTCTCGCTGAAGGTCCAGCGCTCGACCTTGCCCGTCCGGACGTCCAGGGAGTAGGCGTCGGCTGAGCTGCGCGCGCCCACCATGGTGAAGCCCAGCTCGCGGCTGTTCTTGTGCCAGTCGATCCCGAAGACGTTGCCCACGGGGAGCTTCGGCGCCGGCTTCTCTTTGCCGGTGGCGGTGTCGAGCAGCCGGAGCACACTCACCCCTTCCTCATTGGTGAGGAAGGCGAGGGTTTTGCCGTCTTTGGAAAGCTCGAAGTCGTCCACGTCCCACTGGATGTGGCCGGTGAGGTAGGTGTGCTTGCCGGTGGCGAGGTCAAGGTAGGCGAGCCGCTGGAACTCGGACTCCTTGTCGGTGGCGACGTAGAGCCCCTTGCCATCCTTGCTGAAGGCCGCGCCCTGGTAGGAGATCTTTTCCGGGCCACCTTTCGGCGTCACCAGCCGCTTCTCGCCCGTGGCCACGTCCACCAGCCAGAGGTAGCTCTCGTTGATGGAGATGTACTCGCCGAGCAGGAACTGCTTGTCGTCGGGCGACCACTCGAGCGCGCCCCAGCCGCCGCCTTCCACCTGCACGAGTAACCGGTCGGTCTTGGGGTCGGTGGGGCTGATCAGGTAGATGTCGCGGTCGCGGCGGTTGCGCCGCGTCGAGCTATACACCATGCGGTTGCCGGCATTCGACCACACCCCCAGGCCGTTCTGCGACTTGCCGTCGGTCAGCAGGGTGATGCTGCCGGTGGCCGGGTCGAAGCGGTAGTTCTGGTACCACTCGGCCCCGCCTACGTCCTTGCTGAAAACGATGTAGTCGCCCCGGGTGGGCTGATAGGTGGCTCCACCGACGCGGTCGGGGAAGAAGGTGAGCTGGGTGCGGGCGCCGCCGGGGAAGTTGACGCGGTGGAGTTGCTGGGTGTCGCCGAAGCGCGTGAAGATGAGCATTTCGCGCCGGGTCGGATGCCAGCCCTCGAACCCCGCCCCGCGGAACTCGGTGTAGCGCCCCACCGCCTCGGCCACGGCGGCCGGGATGGGCGGGATGTTTTCGATGACCAGATTCTCGGCCGGGGTGATGACGTCGCCCCCCTGGCCGAGCAGTGTCAGTGCCGACACGCACAGAACCAGCAGCACGCGAGCCATAGCTTTCATGGCAACTCTCCTTGTTCAGACGGGGACGAAGGCATCTGGAAGTGTCTTAATTTAACCTCTTGTCTCCCCCAGGCAGGTGCTTGGGGGCTCAGCGCATAAGATTTCTCGCTGAGCCGGGTGGCACCAGCCACCCGGAAAATTCTCTCCCTGGTTAGAACACCCCCAGCCATCTGTCTGGTTAGACGCACGTGAACGCCCTTCGTCTTGCCTGCCTGCCGCAGGCATGGCTTGGGAGCACCCTCCCCACACCTACCAGTACGCCATCCTAGCAGACAAAGTTCCCCGAAAGAACTCCCGACGAATGGCCGCGATGATCCCTGGACTAGAAGCAAAGAGGCAAGGAAGCAGGGAGGCAGGAAGAGCCACAGGCGGCAGGCCGGACACGGCCTTGCGGCTGGGACAGTATTTCAACACCACCCCCCCGCTTCTGGATGAATCTGCAGATCAAGTACGATTTGGCGGTCGCAGAAGAGAAGGAACTGAGAAAGATCAAGCGGGCGGTGCATCCGTTGAAAGAGGTGCGCGCCTAGACAAGCCGCCCGGTGTGCCTGCCTGTGCAGGCAGGCCGCGGCAGGGGTCGAGCCCCTGCCCTACCCCAATCGGAGAACAAGTTTCTTATCTGGTGGCACCGGCCTGCCCGACCGGCAGGCGGGCGTCTCGCCGGTGCGCGTCACGCAGCAGACTAAGCCGAAACGGCTTGCTCGCGGCGCGTGAATCTGCTACGAAGGAAGTTCCGCCGCGCGTGGCTCAGAGAACGCCGATGGGTTCTGCTCCTGCCAGCTTGAAACCAGTCTGGTATCGCCGGCGGTGGTTCGCCATCGTCGCCACGGTTCTGGGCGTGCTTCTGCTGATCGCGCTGGCCGCGCCCTACTTCCTCAACCTTGACCGCTACCGCGCGGCCATCACGGAGATCGTCAGGAAAGAAACTGGGCGGGAGCTCGCCCTTGAGAGCCTGCGGCTGCACTTCCTTCCCCTGCGCGTCGAGGTAGCGAACCTGCGCCTGCTCAATCCGGGCGACTTCCCCGCCGGCGACACCTTCAGCGTCCGCCGCATCGCGGTCGGGCTGGCCTGGCGGCCGTTGCTGCGCCGCGAAGTCGAGATTGACTCGCTCACCTTCGAGGAAGTGACGCTGAACCTCCTGACCAACGACGCCGGCCAGACCAACTACCACCTGCTCGACAAATTGACGCGCGCGCAGCGCACGGCGAAGAAAAGCACGGACGAACCAGCCCCCGTGCGACTCACCCAGATTGATGAAATCGAACTGAGAGGGCTCGAGGTCAGCGCCGGCAGCTTCGCCCGCCGCACCAAGCGCGTCGTCCCTTCTTGGCGTCTGAGCGGGGTTTCGGCCGAAGCGCGCGGTTTTGACTTCACGCGGCGCGACTGGGAGAAGCAGATGGAGGCGAGCGTCCCGCTCAGCAACGTCGAGCTGCACCTGGCGGCCTTCCAGCGGCCGCTGCGCTTGGCGAAGGGCCAAGTGACGGTGAAGAACTTCGCCGCCGAGGGTGACTGCGAACTCGCCTTGGGCAGTCTGCACGCGAGCGGGCACGTGCGCATTGCCGACCTGGCCAAGCCGGTGGCGGACTTCGAGCTACGGGCGAATGAAGTCAACCTGGCCGAACTCAACACGCTGCTGGCCGCACAGCCGGAAAGCCAGCCCGCCTCGGGTGGGCGCGCCCCCGCGACTGCAGGCGGGGCAAGCCCGGGCCCCACGGAACTGCTCGCCCGGGGCACGATGGAGGCCAAGAGCGTCAAGCTGCCGCCGCTCGCGGCGGAGAATTTCCGCGCCACGCTGCGGCTCTACACTACGCGGCTGGAAGTCGAGCCGGTGACGCTCGCGCTGTATGGCGGCACGGCGAAAGCCGCGACCCGCATTGACCTCGCCTCGAACGCCAAGCCTGCCAGCGTCAGCCTGGAACTTGCCGGCGTGGACATCGGCAAGGTGACCGCGGCCGCCAATCCGAAGAGCCAGAGCCGCCTAACGGGCATTTTTGAAGGCAAGCTCGACTTGAATCTGCAACTCGGCGCCGCCGACCCGGCGAAGACGCTCGCCGGCCAGGGCAGCTTCGCCGTGCGCGACGGCACCTTCCCCGGCCTCGATGTGCGCAGCTCGCTCGGCAAGTTGGCGCAGTTTCTCGCGCTGGGCGTGCCGCAGGGCGAGACCCGCTTCAGCGCCTTCGGGGGCGACCTGCGCATTGCCGACCGGCGCGTGCACAGCCAGAAGTTGCGTCTGGAAGCCGAGGGGCTGGAGGCTGACGTGCGCGGCAGCCTGGGATTTGACGGGACGCTCGACTACGCCGGCTCCGGCATCCTGGAAGCGGGAGCGTCTGCCGAGTCGCCGCCCGCCGACCAGAACCTGCGCGGGGCGTTGCGGGAGCTGGGGCGGAATCTGGGCGGTGCAGTGACGCAGGCGCTAGGCGGCCCGGGGAAGTTTCGGATTCCGTTCCGCGTCGGCGGCACGGTCGAGCAGCCCAAGTTCGTCCTCACCGGCGCGCCCCAGCGCGTTCAGACCGAGCCGCAAACGGAAGAGCAGAAGAAAAGGAAAAAGCTCTTCGGCATTTTCTAGTGCCTGCCCGTAGGGGTCGCTCCCGCCCGCGGCGCCGGAAAAAGAAAGCGGCCGCGCGGCCGATTCCTTCCACTCCGCCGGGACCCACCATCGGGCCTGACGGCGTGCCCGTCTGTTGCCAGAGCGACCCGCCTTGTCCCCCCTGCCCCTTTGTCGAGGGGATCTGAGTAGTCCAGAGGAGGAGCTTTGCACCTGCTGCCTGCCCCGTGCTATAAGAGGGCAGTCGTGGAAGGGCGGCCTGACGGCGTGGAGGCTTCGGGCCCGGTGCCGACGCAACAGCAGGAGCCGATGCTGCTCTGCCCCCGCTGCGCGGCGCGCCTGTGCGCGCGCCAGTGCAAGCTGGTCTGCGAGCGTTGCGGCTACTACATGTCCTGTTCCGATTTCATCTAGTGTGAGAGGAAGGAGAAGGCCGTGCCATTGAAGATTTCCAGCCGCGAGGCCGAAGGGGTCACGATTCTGGACCTGGAAGGGAAAGTCATTCTGGGCGAGGAGTGCAACCAGTTCCGCGAACGCATCAAGCAGTTGCTCGCCGCCAACAAGAAAAAAATTCTGCTCAACCTGGGCAGCGTCAGCTTCATCGATTCCGCCGGCGTCGGCACCTTGGTCAGCGCCTACACTTCCACCAAAGCCCAGGAGGGCCAGCTCAAGCTCGTCAACCTCACCAAGAAATTCCAGGAGACCTTGCAGGTCACCCGCCTCCTCACCGTCTTCGAGACCTTCCCCGACGAACCCTCCGCCCTCGCCAGCTTCCGCTAACCCGTACCTACCCCGGCCTACCGCCCGAATCGGTAGGGGCGGTTTCGAGACCCTTGACGCCGGTGCGGAACGGGCGTAGACTTTTTGTCACTTACCCGCGCCGGGCGCGAAACGGGCAATTCGGTGGGGGAGACGATGCAGGCCAGGGTGCATCTCAGGGTTTTCTTCGCCTTTCTTCTAGCTGCGGTGGCATTGGCGCAGAGTTCTGCGCCCGCCCAGCTTCCCGGGCTGCCCGCGGCTGCCTCCTTCCAGGGGGCCAAGGGGCCCAAGTATGTGCCGGGGGAAGTGCTGGTGCGCTTCCGCTCCGGTGCTTCTAAGGCCGGCAAAGGGGAGATGCACGCGTCGGTGCGCGCCCAGGTGGTGCGCCGCTTCAAGGTGGTGCGCGACCTGGAGGTGGTGCGGCTCCCCGAAGGGATGCCGGTCGAGGCCGCGGTCAAGCTCTACCGCCGCAGCCCCGATGTCCTCTACGCCGAGCCCAACTACACCTGGCACGCCATCGTCATCCCGACTGATCCTCAGTTCGGGCAGCTCTGGGGACTCCACAACACCGGGCAGAGCGGCGGCATCGCCGACGCCGATATTGACGCCCCCGAGGCCTGGGACCTCCCCAACGGCACCGGCAGCTCCAACGTCGTGGTCGGTATCATCGACACTGGCATTGACTACACCCACGAAGACCTCGCGGCCAACATGTTCCAGAACGTGCTCGACTGCAACAGCAACGGCGTGGATGACGACGGCAATGGCTTCATTGATGACTGCTACGGTATTGATACCTTCAACGGCGACTCCGACCCGATGGATGACCACAGCCACGGCACCCATGTGGCTGGCACTATCGGGGCGGTCGGCAACAACGGTGTCGGCGTGGTCGGGGTGAACTGGAACGTTCGGCTCATCGCCTGCAAGTTCCTCGGCTCCGGCGGCTCCGGCTCCACCGCCGGCGCCATCGCCTGCCTGGAGTATTTCTCCGTGATGAGGGACCGCGGCGTCAACATCGTCACCACCAACAACAGTTGGGGCGGCGGGCCCTTCTCGCAGGCCTTGCTTGATGCCATTGACGCCCATCGCCAGCGCGGCATCCTCTTCATCGCCGCCGCTGGCAACGCCAACTTCGATAACGACACTGGCGACGTCTTCCCGGCCAACTACTATCTCCCCAACGTCATCTCCGTCGCTGCCACTACCCGCATCGACGCACGCGCGTCCTTTTCCGATTTCGGCCGCCGCACCGTTCATCTGGGCGCGCCCGGCGACGACATTCTGAGTACCACCCCCAACAACACCTACAGTGTTTTCAGTGGCACCTCCATGGCCACGCCCCACGTTGCCGGCGCGGCGGCGCTGCTGGCCGCCCAGGACCCCCTGCGCGACTATCGGGCCATCAAGAACCTGCTTCTCGCCGGCGGCGATACCAACCTCGCTGCCCTCACCAGCACCATCAGCCAGAAGCGGCTCAACGCCCGCGGCGCTCTGGACTGCTCGAGCCTGCCGAATCCAGTCGTGCTCTCTCGCCTCCGGCCGGTGCCGGCCAGTGCCACCACCACCCCCGGCCTCCCCCTGAACCTGGCCGCGCTGCACATCAACTGCGCCAACCCCAACGGCAATGTGGACGTGAGTGTGAGTCCCGGCGGCGAGACCATTACCCTGACCGACAACGGCCTTGGTTTCGACCAGCAGGCGGGCGATGGCATCTACTCCGGCCAGTGGGTTCCTGCCGCCACCGGCACCTTCACCCTCACCTTCCCCGGTAACGATGTCGTTGCCGTGCAGGTCCTCACCCCGTACCAGTTTTCCTCCACTGCCTTTAGCTACCGCACCATTACCGGCACCAACCTGTTCATGAGCGATGACAGCTCAAGCGTGATTAATCCGCCCTTCCCGATTCAATTTGGCGGCAGCAGCTTCTCCAGCGTTTACGTCAGCAGCAACGGCAACCTCAATTTCCAGGGCGCTTTCACCAGCCCGGCCAGCCAACCGTTGCCCTATGCGAATCGACCCACGCTGGTGGCGCCCTTCTGGGACGACCTCTACCCCACCGGCACGACGCAGCAGGTCTTCTGGCAAGTGACCGGTACGACTCCCAACCGCGAGCTGGTGATTGAGTGGCGCGACCTCAGCCATTTCGTCTGCGCCGCCTTCTTCGGGGACACCACGCCTTCGGTTCGGTTCCAGGTGGTCTTGTTCGAATCGAGCAGCGACATCCTCTTCAACTACGCCGATACTTTCTTCGGCGGCGACTGCGCCTTCGCCGACGCCGGCGCCACCGCCGCGGTCGGCGTCCAGGTGGCGTCATTAGTGGCCGCTCAGTTCAGCTTCGGGACGCCCAGCCTGGCCGACAACACCGCCATCCTCTGGACGCTGGGCAGCCCCACTCCCCTCATCAACGCGCTCTCCCCCTTCAGCGCCCTCACCGGTAGTCCCACCTTGACCATCAAAGTCACGGGAGAGAATTTCGTCCCCGGTACTATGGCGCGTTGGAACGGCGCCGACCGCTCCACTACGTTCGTCAGCAGCAAGCGCCTCGATGTCATTGTCCCGGACACCGACCTGGCGGCGGCGGGCACGGGCCTAATCACTGCCTCGAGCCCCTCGCCCGGCGGCGGCGTCTCCAACAACGCAGCGTTCACTGTTTATGACACCTATCCGCCTCCCTCCGTGACCAGCGTCTCGCCCGATGCCTTGCTGGCGGGGCAGGCGCCGGTGACATTGATCGTAACCGGGAATGACTTCGTGGATGCCTCAGTCGTGCGCTGGGACGGCGCCAACCGGCCCACGGTGGTGCTCGACAGCACGCGCGCGCAGGGCACCATCTCGCTCAACGACAGCTACGTCGCCGGCCCCCACCAGCTCACCGTTTTCACTCCTGTCCCCGGTGGTGGCACCTCCGACCCTCCGCTCACCGTCCAGATTGACAATCCTCTGCCTGCCCCATTCTTCCTCCAGCCGGATGCCGTTGCCGCCGGCGGCCCGAATTTCACCCTGGAAGTGTTCGGCGTGGACTTCGTTCCCTCCTCCGTCGTGCGATGGAACGGGGCCGACCGCCCCACGACATTTGTGAATGGGTTCGAGTTGCAGGCGGCAATCCCCGCCAGTGACATCGCCGCACCGGGCTCCGCCCAGGTTACTGTCTTCAATCCCGTCCCCGGCGGAGGCCTCTCCAGCCCGCTCTCCTTTGACGTCGTGCTGCCGGCCCCCAACGATGCCTTTGCCAACGCGCTTCAGGTCAGCACGCTCCCCTTCGCCCATGCCACCGACTCCCGTGGGGCCACCACCGAGCCCGCTGACCCCTCCCCCCCGTGCGGCAACGGCAGCCGGGAGAAGAGCGTTTGGTATCAGTTCACTCCCACCAGCAACGCCTTGGTCACGGGAACTACCTTCGGCAGTAACTACGATACGATTCTCTCAGCGTGGACAGGCTCCCCCGGCTCCTTCGCCTCGGTGCAGTGCAACGATGATGCAGTTGGGCTCCAGTCCCAGATTAGCTTCACCCCCACGCCTGGAACCACGTACTCTTTTATGGTCAGCGACTACGCTGGGATCGGCGGCTCGCTGGTCTTCAACCTCACCCAGCCCGACTTCGCGTTGAGTTCCTCTGGACCCTCCAGCGTAACTGTGACCCGGGGCGGTACCGCCAACTACACCATTCGCGTGACCCCGGCCAGCGGCATCACCACGCCGATTACGTTCAGTTGTGGACAACTACCCGCCGGCACTGCCTGTAACTTCTCGCGCAACCCGCTCACGCCGGGCCCAGCCCCGGAGGACGTGAACCTTGCTATTTCCACCCAGGCGCCGTCGGCGTTCCTCATTCCACCCTTCGGCGACAAAGACAGCCGGCCGCTCTGGGCCTTCTGGCTGGCCCGATTCGGGCTGGGACTCCCCGGATTGGCGGTGCTCGGTCTGATGCTTGCGGGCGGGACGCAACGGAAGCGCGTGCCTGGCTATCTGCTGATTCTCCTGGCTCTCCTGCTGGCGATCCAGGTGGCCTGCGGCGGCGGCAGCAGCGGCGGCAGCAGTCGGCCCCCGCCGAATCCCGGCACCCCGCTGGGCACGCACAACATCACCGTCAATGCCACCTCGGCAGGTATTGTGCGCTCGATGACCGTCACGCTGGTGGTGCAATAGCCGTCAGGCTGGTCATTTTTTCTCTTCGCTGAGCAGCTCGTCCACCCGAGCGAGAGCGCGACGCAGCAGCTCGGGCTCGCCGCCGAACCCCACCCGCACGTAGGACTTCATTGCAAACTGCTCCCCTGGAACGATCAGCACGCCCTTGCGGGTACGCAGCGTCTCGGCAAGTTCAGCAGTGTTCACCCCGGGACAACCCACGTAGGCAATCGCGCCCGCCATCGGCGGCACGTGCGTCAGGCGTCCGTTGCTGCGCGCCACCCAGTCGCACACGATTGGGTAGTTCGCCCGCAGGATGCGCCGGTTGCGCGCCAGGATCCAATCCCGCCGCGCCGGCGCCAGCGCCAGCGTGGCCAGCTTTTCTCCCAGCAGCGTCGGCCCGATGGTGGTGTAATCGTGGTAGGCCCAGAGCTTGTCCACCATCGCGGGTGGACCGACGATCCAACCGGTACGCAGCCCCGGCAACGAATAGGCTTTCGACAATCCGCCGGTGCAGAGCACCCGCTCGTAGCGTCCCCAGAAACTCGGCGTCATCGAAGCCACCATAGCTGAATCACTCGGTGGCACCGGCTTGCCCTGAACAGCGCCGAAGGGTGTCTCGCCGGGGTCGAACTCAACCCCGCGATAGACTTCATCCGCCAGTATCCACGCTCCCACTTTCGCTGCCGCGCGGCAGATGGCCTGCATCGCTTTCTCGCTCAGCACCGCGCCGGTAGGGTTATTGGGATTGCAGACAGCGAGGAAGCGCGTCTTCGGGGTGACGAGCTTCTCGAGCGCGTCGAGGTCGGGCTGCCATTGCAATTCTTCCCGCAGCCAGAGCGGCTTGACCCGCGCTCCGAAGCCTTCCGCGATGCCGGCAATCTGCATATAGTTCGGCTGCATAAAAACCACTTCATCGCCCGGCTCGACCAGCGCCCAGGTGACGAGATAGTTCGCTTCCGCCGTGCCGGTGGTGACCAGCACGTTCTCCGCGCGCGCGCCCGGGTAAAGCAGCGCGATGTGGCTGCGCAACTCCGCGCTGCCCTGCGTCGGCGGGTAGATCTGCGGCAGCGCCAGCAGGCCGCGCAGCGTCTCGGCGTCGCCCACCAGCTCCTCCGTCGTCAGCGGATGCACCCCGCTCTCGGAGATGTTGAGTTCGACGCGGTTTTCCCAAATCGACTGCCACCGCTCCATCTCAAACATCGGCACCCGCATCCTTCACCTTCCCTTTCTGTTTTCTATCTTGTGCCTCATGAGTCTCATGGCGCATCGAGGCGATAAATCGTAAGGCCGGAAAGCAGCTTGGGATAAAAGTCGGTGGACTTCTGCGGCAGTACTTCCCCGGCAAAGGCCACCTCGCCCACCTGCGGCGGCCGCAGTGGGTTCAGCAGGAAGGCTACCTGCGCCTCCCCCCTCTCCACCGCCCCGATGGCTTCCTCCCACTCGCGCACGTACCGCAGGTTTTTCTGCTGCCGGATAGATTCTTCATCCAGCCCCAGACACCGCTCGAGCAGCAGCTTGTGCAGCAACACCACATCCAAGCTGCGCTGCCGCGCTGAAACTTCCGGCAGCCACTTCGCCAAGTCGGCGCCCACCTTCAGCAGAAAGAGGTAGAGCGCCGGTTGCCCGCTGGCGCACACCCCGATGGTCGGCCGCGACTTCCCGCGCTCGACCAAGTCCTTCCGGAAGCGCCGCTCGGCCTCCGGCCGGTCAACGCCGCCCTCGAAGGGGTAGGCGTACCAGTCGAAATAGGGGCTCGCAGCTTCCCGCAGCTTTTCGAAGTTGAAATTCGGAAGGCCATGCACCAGCCGGTGCGTGGGCAGAATCGTCAAGTCTGCGCTGTGCATGTTGATGAGCGTCATCATCGCCCGCTCGTGCCCCGCCTCCGAAGCTTCGGGGCCCCTCGCCCGGCATTCATTTCGGTAGGCGAGCGCCGTCTCGTAGCGGTGATGGCCGTCGGCGATGACGAGCTTTTTATCCGCCAACAGTCGCTGAAACTGCGAGATGGTGTCGGCCGCGTCTACCCGCCAGAGCTTGTGTGTCACCTGGTATTCGTCGGTGACGCTCGCCGCCGGCTCCCCCTTAGCCGCCTGCGCCAGCAGCCGGTCTACTTCTTTTCTGGGGTCGTCGTAGAGCAGAAAGAGTTGACCCGTCTGCGTGCGCGTCCGCCGCAGCAGCTCCAGCCGGTCTTGCTTCGGCCCCGCCAGCGTCCGCTCGTGCGGATGCACTACCCGCGCCTCGTAGTCCTCGAGCTGGCCCAGCGCTATCAGCCCCTTGCGCCTGCGCCGCTCTCTTGTCCCCGGCACGATGAATTCTTGAAAGGAGGGGTAGAGGGCTGGCCGCGCATCCTGCGCCAGCACCCCTTGCCGGATCTGCTCCTCAAGCCAGGCCGCCGCGCGCGTGTAGACGTTGTACGTCTCACTGTCACTGGCCTCTTTGCGGCCGAGTTCGAGCGGGATCAGGTTGTGCGGGCCGTAGCTGTAGTAGCGCGCCTGCATCTCGGGCGTGATCTTGTCGTAGGGCTGCGTCACCAGTTTCTCCAGCGGTGCGCCGGCTTTCTCGGGGTTGTAGCGGAAGGCGCGGAATGGATAGATGCGAGCCACAGCCGGATGAGATTCGGAGTCTACACACGCGCGGGCACGCCAGCAAGAGGGGTAGGGCAAGGCCTTGCGTCTTGCCGTTGCTGTTGTCAGTTCACCGCAGAGACCTGCCGGCGGCAAGCAGCTCCTGAGAGCGCAACGCGGACAGGCAAGGGCCATATACAGATTGACATTGGTCGCGGGCGGGAGTAGGCTCGGGCCGACTTCGGGGTACCCACACAAAAAGTTTAGGAAGGGTTCCTGCCCGCAGGGGACCTATCTTATCTGAGGAGGGAAGAATGTCTAAGCGAATGTGGTTCAGTCTGGCGGTTCTGTGTCTGCCGTTACTGATGCCCGTGATGGCCAGCACGCAGCAGCCCGAGCCGGCGGTTTTCACCTATGTGGCCGAGTGGGCGATCCCGCGTGCGCAATGGGACGCCTTCCAGGCTAACTTCGACAAGAACACGCGGCCGGTGTTGGATCGGGCCTCGGCCGACGGCACGCTGGTGAGCTGGGGCAGCTACGCCACCTACGTTCACCTCGACGGTGACGTCACCCATGGCTTCTGGATGCAGTCGGTGGGCACCGGCGGAATCGAGAAAGTCCGCGACCAACTGCTGAAGAATCCACCCGACCCCAGCATGCTGGCGGCCACCAAGCACCGCGACTACTTCCTGCGCTCGCTCCTCCGCAAGAGCCGTACCACTGGCCCGGCCGGCGGCTACCTGTGGGTGGGCAGCTCCGTCGTCAAGCCCGGCAAGGGCCAGGACTGGCGCGACCTCTGGGAGAAATACACCAAGCCGCTCTACGATGAATTGCTGGCCAACGGCACGATCACCTTCTACGAAGTCCAGGTCGAGCACGTCCACACCGATGACCCGGGTCTGCGGTTCGTGGTTTACGCCACGCCAACGGCCGACGGCATCGGTAAGGTTTTCGCCGCCGCGCAGGCACGCACGCAGGCGCGTTCCGCCGAGGAGCGGCAAGCCATCGGCAACGCCTTCGCCGACGCGACGGTCGCCGGACCGCACCGCGACTTCATGGCGAAGGTCTCGAGCTACTGGGTCAAGTAGCAGCCGACTGACGCGAAGAACGGAGACGTCCCACCGCGTAGGGACGTCTGCGCTTTGTCCCCGCTGGGCACCTGGAGAAGCAGGGCTTGGCTCTCCAGCGGAGGAGCCTGTGCGCCCCGGTTGCGTCTTAGTCTGAGCAAACGGCGAGGCCGGTTGAGCATGCGCCTTTTTTCCTATTTACAAAGCGGGCGGACGCGGCACAATCATCCCTCCCGGAGCGCCTGAGTTGTTCTGCGAAACTTGTGGACAACAGTTTTTTGGCCAGGAATCCGTCTGCACCCACTGCGGGGCCATTGCCACGCGCTACTGGCTGCAACTGGTGGGCCTGGCGGTTTTCCTGCTCGCCCTCGCCATCAACGCCCTGGCGCCGTTCTTTCTTCTCCCGCGCCGCGAGGCGACCCAGCCGCAGCCCGTGCTTCAGGCCTGGACGTGGGTGAACGGGAAGCTGTTCGCCTACGGCTGGGCGGCCGTGGCGCTGGCCATTCTCGTCTGGGCCTTCTGGCCGCGCGAGGGATATGAATTGCCCGCCGGGGCGCGGGTGTCCCGCTGGCTGCTCCTTCTGCTATTGCTCGCCGGGGTTGTCACCCTCCTGCTTCCCTGGATCCCCGGAACTGAAACGCTCCGGGCCTCCCTTGCTGGCCACCCGGGCTGGGCCCCGGCGCTCGCCTGGGGCTTGCTGACGTTGATTCTTGGAGTTCTGTCCAGCCACAGCGAGGCGCGCGATGCCCTGCTGGGCACGGGGCGCATGCTGAGTTTGGCCGGGCTGGGCTTGCTGCTGCTTGTGCTCCTGCTGGTCGCGCTGGGCGCCGCCGCCGGCTAAGGCGCGGGCTTCTTCCGGCTGTGTTTCGCACACCCGCCCGGTGGCAGTCGGCCAGTGCGGTGGCAGGGTATAATGGCGCGGCCATTATGCCGCCGCGTCTGCGCCAAGACCCGTTCACCTGGGCCTGGATAGTGTCCGGCGAGGTCACGCCCCAGCCGACCGCGCCTCCCGCCCCCTGTCCTTTTTGTCCCACGCAGCAGGCCAGCGCGCGAGAAACGGTGATCACTGAGCGGCCCGCGGGCGCCGCCTGGCAAGTGCGCGTCGTGGCCGACCGCGCTCCGCTCTTCCACATTGAAGGCGAGCTCGACCGAGCCGGCGAAGGCATCTTCGACTCCATGAGTCCTGTGGGTGCACACGAAATCATCATCGAAGGACAGAACCACGCCGCTAGCCCCGGCAGCCTCGCCCACGAGCTGTGGTGCCTGCTGCTCGAAGTCTTCCGCGACCGTATCACTGACCTCAAGCGCGACCCGCGTATCCGCTACGTTGAGATCTTCCAGAACCAGGGCTCCTTGGCTGGCGCCCTGGTGGCCCATCCGCACGCACAGTTGCTGGCCTCACCCGTCCTTCCCCACCGGGTCGAGCGCGAGCTCCGCGCCGCCTACCGCCACTTTGAACTCAAGCAGCGCTGCCTCTTCTGCGACTTGATTCGCCAGGAAACCAAAGAGAAAGTGCGTCTGGTGGCCGACCAGGACGGGTTCGTCCTGCTCTGCCCGTTTGCCTCCCGCTACCCCTACGAGATGTGGCTGCTGCCCCGCCACCACCACTCCAGCTTCGAGGTGGCGGCGGCCAATTCCGGAATGATTCCATCCCTGGCCGCCGCCCTGCAAACAGCGGTGCGGAAGGCCGAGCGGATCGCCCCCTCCTTTCACCTCACCCTGCATACCGAACCCTCGCGCCTGGTGCCGCCCGTGCTGCTGGAGCGCTGGCAGACGCTTACCGACGACTTCCACTGGCACATCGAAATCCTGCCGCGGGTGGAAGCCCGCCGAAAATATCTCCGCGAGGAGGAGTTCTACCTGAATCCCGTCCTGCCCGAGGACGCCGCCCGCGCGCTCCGCGAGTCATGACGTCTCCCGGCCTCTCGCGCGAGGCGCTGCGCGCGCTGCGCCTCTTCATCTTCGACCTTGACGGCACGCTGATTGACTCCAAACTCGACCTGGCGCTTGCCGTCAACGCCACCCGCGCCTCGCTCGGGCTGGGTCCGCTGCCGCATGAGGAGGTTTACGGCTACGTCGGCCACGGCGCCCCCATGCTCATTCGCCGCTCGCTCGGCCCTAGCTTTGACGACGCTGCGGTCGAGAAGGCACTGCAATTTTTCCTCGGCTACTACCGCGAGCATATGCTGGACAACACCGTCGCCTACCCCGGCGTCGCCGAGGGACTCGCCGAACTTGCCGCCCACGGCCGCACGCTCGCCGTCCTCACCAACAAGCCCGTGCGCTTCAGCACCGACATCCTGAAAGGCCTCGGGCTGGCCCACTACTTCCGCTCTATCTACGGCGGCAACAGCTTCGAGCGGAAGAAGCCCGACCCCATGGGCGTCGAGGTCATCCTGCGCGAAACCGGTGTCGAGCCGCGGCAAGCCATCCTGGTCGGTGACTCCGAGATTGACGTCGAGACCGGGCACAATGCCGGCATCTGGACCTGCGGCGTCACCTACGGTCTGGGCAGCGACCGCCTCCACGACGCCCGGCCCGACCTGCTCGTGGACTCCCTCACCGCCCTCGTCGGCACCCCCTAGAGAGCACGGCCACAGAGTGGTGGGGTTTGGAAGAAGTGCTCCGCACCGGCTTCATCCAGTCATCGGTCTGCAATGGCAACTGATTGGTGGCACAGGCGTCCCGCCCGTGTTGGTCGGCTAGAGGGAATAGAAGCGGGCGAGGGCGGCGACGAGCGCGCGCCGCTCAGCTCGGTCTGATGTTGGCGTTGAGGCGGAAGAAGTTGGTGGGATCGTACTTTTTCTTCAAGGCTACCAGCCGCTCGTAGTTCGGCCCGTAGGCTGCCCGCGCGCGGGGATCGGCTTCATCCTCGAGGTAGTTGACGTAGGAGCCTGCTGCCATGAACGGACGCATCGCATCCCAGAAATCCCGACTCCAGCGAATATTCTTCTCCGAGTCGGCCGGATCCACCCAGTTTGACCAGATGGAAAAATTGAAAGGATAGTAGCGATGCGCGAAGGCAGTCCGCGCCGGCGGCGTGCGGGAGAACATGCCGCCCAGATGTTCGAGAACCCCCGACGTGAACGGTGATGGGGCGGTCGCGTATTCGGCGAAGGTATCAATGGCTGCATCGCTGAGGTCGCTCAGGAAGTTTGCCTTCGTGTAGGCATGCCGGCCAGGCGGGAAGAACGGGTCGAGCATGCTTTGCAGTTGGACATACGGCATGGGAGCGAACAGGTCAACTGTCGGCGGGCCGAACGCGCGCAGCGGCTTCAGCAGCTTTTCCCCTTCAGCAACGGGGCCGCAATAGCAGCCAGCAATGCCCACCATGCGGCCGACATCCGGGAGCGTCAACGTCGCCACCTGGGTGCTCAGTTCGTCCGGACAGGACGTCGTATAGTCGCGGTAGAAGCGGAGAACCTCCCCGGTCTTCTCCGCGGGGTAGAAAACGCCGCCAGCCAGCACGGGCCCGACTTGGTGCAGCCGGTATTCCAGCGATGTGACCACGCCAAAGTTGCCGCCACCGCCACGCAGACCCCAGAAGAGGTCGTCGTTCTGAGTGGCGGTGGCGGTGAGCAGTTGGCCATCGGCCAAAACGATATCGGCAGAGAGCAGGTTGTCGCAGGCCAGGCCGTGCTTGCGCATCAACCAGCCAAGTCCGCCGCCGAGGGTCAGGCCGGCAATGCCCGTTTTTGAAACCACGCCCATGGTGGTGGCCAGGCCGAAGGCCTGGGTTTCGCGGTCGAACTCGCCCAGAATGAGTCCGGGCTGCGCGCGGACGGTGCGTCGTGCGGGATCGACGCGGATGCCTTTCAGGCGCGAGAGGTCAATCATCAGGCCGTCGTCGCAAACCCCCTTGCCGGCAATGCTGTGGCCGCCGCTGCGGACGGAGACCACCAGGTCGCGCTCGCGCGCGAAGCGCACGCAGGCGATGACGTCGGCCGCGCCCGCACAGCGCGCAATCAGTGCCGGGCGTCTGTCAATCATAGCGTTGTGGATCGTGCGGGCGGCGTCGTAGCCCTCGTCGCTGGGGAGGAGGAGTTCACCGCGCAGACTCGCCCGGAAGTCCTTAATGGCTGCCTCGTTCAGCATGGCTGCCCTCTCGGCTGAAATGTTGGGCAAATGCCCGTGGCGGTACTCTAGTCCCGCCTGTGCATTGCTGTCAACGCAGTTGGCTTCGCAGATTAGCGGGAGTAGAAGCGGGCGATGGCGTCCACCACGCTGCGCTGCTGCTCGTCGGTCAGCTCGGGATACATCGGCAGGGCAAGCACTTCGCAGGTGGCGCGCTCGGACTCGGGGAAGTCGCCTGCGCGCCCGCCCCACTCAGCAAAGCACTCCTGCAGATGCAGTGCCAGCGGGTAATAGACCTCGGTGCCGATGCCTTCCGTGCCCAGGAATGTCTTCAAGCGGTCGCGGTCGCGTGCGCGAATTACGTACTGGTTGAAGACATGCGTGCGATTGGTCGCCCGCACGGGCAGCACGACGGGCTGCTGCGCGTCGGGATACATCTTTTCCTTCGCCACCAGCCCGGCCTGCCGCAAAAGCTCGTCGTAGCGCGCCGCGCGCTCCTGCCGCGCCCGCGTCCACGCGTCGAGATAGCGGAGCTTCACCCGCAGCACCGCTGCCTGCAATTCGTCCAGCCGGCTGTTCATCCCCACCAGCGCGTGGTAGTACTTCCGCCCGGCAATCCCGTGCGCACGCAACGAGCGCAGCTTCTCCGCCAGCGCCGCGTCGCTCGTTGTGAGCAAGCCGCCGTCGCCGTACCCACCGAGATTCTTTGTGGGATAGAAACTGAAGCAGCCCGCGCGCCCCAGGCTCCCCACGCGGTGCCCGGCGTAGTCCGCCCCCAGCGCCTGCGCCGCATCCTCGATGACACCAAGGTTGAACTCTGCCGCCAGTTTCTGAATCGGCTGCAGGTCGGCGGCCTGGCCGTAGAGGTGCACGGGGATGAGCGCACGCGTGCGCGTGCAGCGATCCGCGGGCAGTTCCCGCAGGTAATGGCGGAGCGATTCGGGGTCGAGATTGAACGTCCCTGGCTCGATGTCCACGAACTGCGCGCGTGCGCCCAGCCGCGCCACCGCGCCCGCGGTGGCAAAGAAGGTGAAGGGGACGGTGATGACTTCATCGCCCGGCTGGAGGCCGAGTGCCATCAGGCTGAGCAGGAGCGCATCCGAACCGGAAGCACACCCCACCGCCTGTTGAACCCCGCAGTAGGCCGCCAGCTCCTGCTCCAGCGCGGTGCCTTCCGGACCGAGGATGAAGCGCTGCGAGGCACAGACGCGCGCCAGCGCCGCCTGGATCTCCTCCCGCAGCGTGGCGTACTGCGCCTTCAGATCCACCTGGGGAACAACGACGACCTTCGTCAGAGGTTTCATCAGCAGAGAACTACGTTCGTGCGTCCCCGGCGGACGTCGCGGGTGGCGTTGCGCGTGTCCACCACCAGCGCTGCCCGCTCGACGATGTCGCGCCAGTTGTAGGCGCTGTGGTCGGTGACGATGACCACGCAGTCGTACTGGCTGAGGATGTCGCCGTCGAGCGGCACGGAGCGCAGCCGGGAGAAATCGTAATGCCGCATCGGGTAGAGCGCGGGCACGTGCGGGTCGTTATAGGCCACGACCGCGCCGCGCTGCTCGAGCAGCTCCAGAATCTTCAAGGCGGGTGACTCCCGCATGTCGTCCACGTCTTTCTTGTAGGCCACGCCCAGCACCAGCACCTTTGCGCCCCGCAGGGCTTTCTGCCGCTGGTTCAGCGCCGCCGCCACGGCGTCCACCACGTAGTAGGGCATGGCGGTGTTGATCTCGCCTGCCAATTCGATGAAGCGCGTGGGGAAGTCGTACTCCCGCGCCTTCCAGGTCAGGTAGAAGGGGTCCACCGGGATGCAGTGTCCGCCCAGGCCGGGCCCGGGGTAGAAGGGCGTGAAGCCGAACGGCTTCGTCGCCGCCGCCTCGATCACCTCCCAGATGTCCACGCCCATCCGTTGGCAGAGCAGCTTCATCTCGTTCACAAGGGCGATGTTCACCGCGCGATAGATGTTCTCGAGCAGCTTCGCCATCTCGGCCACTTTGGCCGAGCTCACCACCAGCACGCGCTCGAAGACTCGCGCGTAGAGTTCCCGCGCCCGCTCCGCGCTCGCCGGATTCACCCCGCCCACGAGCTTGGGAATCAGCTTCAACGGGAAGCGTGTGTTGCCCGGATCAATCCGCTCGGGTGAGAAGACGAGATAGAAGTCAGGCTCCGCGCCCGGATTGTCTGCACGCGGGCAGTGCAGGCCGCTTGCCTCGAGCAGCGGCAGCACGACTTCCTCCGTCGTACCGGGAAAGCTCGTGCTCTCGACCACGACGAGCTGGCCACGTTGGAGGTGCTGGGCGATGGTTTCGGCGGTCGCGCGGACGAAGCGCAGGTCGGGCTCGCGATGCTCATCGAGCGGGGTCGGGACGCAGACGATGATGGCATCGGCCGCGCGCAGATGGGAAAAATCGCCCGTGGCGGCGAAGCGGCCCGCCCGTACTAACTCGGGCAGATCATCAGCCGCCACATGCGTCAGGTAGTTGCGTCCCGCGGTGAGCGCTTCGATCTTGGCCGGGTCGGTATCGAAGCCCTGCACGGCGAGGCCGGCGCGGGCAAACTCCAGTGCCAGCGGCAGACCCACGTAGCCCAGCCCCAGCACTCCGACGGTCTTAAGTTCCCGCCTCGACGGCATCAGATTCCTTTCAGTCCCGCGACTTTTGCCGGCGGCAGCCGAAGGCAGGCATTATACAGGCATGGTTGCCGCGCCCCAATCCAGGCCGCTGCCAGCATGCTTGACAGCGCGTGCGGCAGGGCATAGGAATGGCACGCAGACTGCTTGGTAATCGTGCGCCTCCGGCGCTGCGAACCAGAATGGAAAAGCGCTGGCTCAACCGCTCCGTCCGGGCCGGGCTTGCCCTGGTCCTGCTCTACGGCGTCTATCTTGTCGCCACCCAGGCCATCGCCCACTGGTATTCTCGCGACGGGACAGCTGAAAGCATTCGCAAGGCGATTCGCTTCGATCCGCGCAATCCGTTCTATTACGCGCAACTGGCCCGCCTGCTGCTCTATGCGCCCGAAGGCGGCGACTTGGCCGAAGTCATCCGGCTCTTCGAGCAGGCCACGCGCCTGAGTCCTCACCAGGCGCGCTACTGGGCCGAGCTGGGCGGCGCCTATGAACTCGCCGGCCGCTCCGCCGACGCCCTGGCTGCCTACGAGCGCGCCCGCCAGCTGTTCCCCAACTCGCCAGAGATCAACTGGCAGCTGGCGAACTTCTACCTCCGCGCCGGCAAGACCGGCGAGGCGCTGCCGGCCCTGCAGAAAGTTCTCCTCGGCGACCCCAGCCTGCGCCTGCAAGCCTTTGACCTCGCCTGGCGTGCCACCGGAGACGCCGAGTTGATTCTGGCCGGGATGATTCCGCCCGACAGCACCATTTACTTTCAGTATCTTTCCTATTTGCTCGGCAAGCAGCGCATCGAGCCGGCCATCGCTGCCTGGCAGCAACTGCTCGCGCTGCGGTTGTCGTTTGAGCCCCAGCAGGCCTTCCCCTATCTGGATGCGCTCATCGAGCACCGCCGGGTGGAGGAGCTCGCTGCCGCCTGGGCGGTTCTGCTCGAGCGCTTTCCTACGCGCATTCACCGCTCGCGCTTCGACGCCAATCTCATCACCAACGGCGACTTCGAAAGCGAAATCCTGAACGGCGGGCTCGGCTGGCGCATCCGCCCGGTGGAAGGCGTCGTCGTTAGTGTCGACACCCTCAGCTTCTTTGACGGCGCGCGCTCGCTCAAATTTCGCTTCGATGGCCAACACAACGTCAACTACCACCACGCCCAGCAGTACATTCTCGTGCAGCCGGAAACGGCCTACCGCTTCACCGCCTACGGGCGCGCGCAGGAGATCACCACCGACAGCGGCCTGCGCTTCGAGTTGCGCGACGCCTACGACACGTCCCGCCTGCTGCTGGCGACGGAGAACCTCATCGGCTCCTCCGGCTGGGCGCCGCAGCAGTTTGAGTTCAAGACGCCCAGGGAAACGCGGCTGCTCCTGCTGAGCGTCCTCCGTCCGCCCAGCCGCAAGCTCGACAACCGGATTGCCGGCACGCTCTGGATCGACCGGGTTAGCCTCACCGCCATCGAGTAGTCGCCCGGGATGCAGACACCTGTCAGGTGGGCTTGGCCTGAAGGCGTTTATCGCTGTGGGCGATTGCGCGTTGCCTTCAAGGAAGCAATCTCAGCCTGCAGGGCACGGATCTGGGCCTGCTGCTCTTTGACCGCCTCAATCAGCAGCGCCGTCAGCCGCGCGTAGTCCACCGAGCGCGCCTGCGGCCCTTCTGTGTCGCCCGCACCCTCTTCGTAGGCCACCACCTCCGGCACCACCTCACCCACTTCCTCGGCAATCAGTCCGATGTCAGCCCGCCCGTTCGCTTTCCACTGGTAGGAAACCCCCCGCAGCTGCTCCACCTTCGCCAACGCTCCTGCCAGCGTCTGGATGTTCGTCTTCCACCGACGGGAGCTGTACACCGTCCAGGCATCCGCAATCGGGTCGGTGGTCGAGCCTTGCACGACCGTCAGGATGTTGCCCGGGGCAGAGGTCCCGATGCCGACGTTGCCGCCGGTGAACGCGGCCGCGTAATTCTCATCTGCCCCGCCAACGCTGACCAACAACCCCCAGTTGCGTGTGCTGGCGCCGCCGGCTCCCGGGAAGCTGCCGGTGGAGAGAATCTCCAGGCCGAACTTGAAGGCGCCATCTGCCGTTGTGTTGGTCGAGCTGTTCTCGATGCGCCCGCCCCAGCTATCCCAGCTCACCGCGCCTGTGTTCTGCACGAAGGCGCCGTACTTTGCAGCCGTGCCTGAGGTAGTTGTCTGGTTCGCCAGATAGAGGCCGAAGTTGTCCGCCGGTTCGCTTCCCGTGCGCGTGACGTAGAGCTGCCGGTCAGCGATGGAGGCGGCGCCAATCCCCACCGCGCCGTTGACCCGCAGCGTCGAGTTGATCGTCTGAGCATCCGCGAAGGTATTGGCGGCAGCAAGCCGCGCATAGCGCCCATCGGTGAAGGCGGTATCGAGGCTCAGGGTGCCGCTCGTGACAATCGGTCCGCCGGTGAGGCCTGTCCCGCTGGCGACGCTGGTCACCGTTCCACCGCTGTTGCTGTCGATATCAACCGCGCACCCCCAGGTGGCCCCGTCCCACTTCAAGAGCTGCCC
>Ga0209172_10001725_pt1 | contig 43754 bp, 35 predicted proteins | sample LarsenN4metaG_FD_184113 | JGI IMG/M metagenome (GOLD analysis project Ga0209172, IMG submission 184113) | Hot spring sediment bacterial and archeal communities from British Columbia, Canada, to study Microbial Dark Matter (Phase II) - Larsen... ... | reverse complement strand
TCGATGTACACAAGCCGGCGCAGGAACGCTTCGCCCGCGCGCAGCCAGGGCAGCATCAGCATGTGCCGCTTGCGCTCGATCAGGCGCCGTTCGGCGATGTCGGCCGGCCCTCCGAACAGATTGTGCAGCAGACACAGAAAGTCGCGCATCGCGCGCCACAACGAGAGCGGCGCGGCGCGTTTTGCGGTTTCGGGCGGGAAGGCTGTTTGGTCGATGCTCATGCGCGCATTCTACGGCGGTTTTCTATCCGTCGGATTCGAACCCGCGCGGATCATTTGTTTTCAAAGGCTTAGCGCGACTTATCCGCCGGATAGCGGCAGGCCCTATCGTTGCTCCGCAGGAACCGGGGCGGCGCGCTACGCCGCCGCCTGCGAGGCGCCCGTCACGCGCTTGGCGCGGGCGATCCAGGTGGCGACGTCGTCTGCGTTCGGCGCGGGCGCCGAGCCCCAGGCGCGCTGGCCTTCGTCGGTGAGGCCCCAGCGCGCCACCGCTTCGCAGAGATCGAGCGCATCGAGGTCCGCAAGCTCGGCGGCGTCGCGCACGCCGCACGCCGCGAGCGCCTGCGCTTCTCGGGATTTCAAGCCAGGCACCGTGCACGCCAGCAGCGCCGTCGCCTGCCATTGGCGGATCACATCTGCCGAGATGTGGCGCGCGTCGATCTGCTCTTCGCCCGCTTCCGGTTCCAGCTTCAACAGATCGGCGATGGTGCGCACGCCGACGGCTTCCAGCCGCCGCGCCGTCTTCGGCCCGATCGACGGCGCCTGCACGATCGGCGCATCGCCCGACAGCGTGCAGCGGGGCAGCGACTTCTCTTGCTTGGCCAGCGGGGCGCCTTCCGGCAATTCGCGCGGCGGCTTGGCGGCTTTCTTCGGCTTGGGCGGCGCTGCATCGTTCGCGGGCGCTCCGCCGCGCGGCGCGTCGAGATCGATGACGTGCGAGGCCCGGCGCTTGGCCGGCGCGGACTTCAGCTTGCCAGCGGCTTTGGCGAGCTTGCCGCGCGCGCTTGCGCCTTGCCCATGCTGTGCGCCGATTTCGCGCGGCCATTTCGCGTCGAGTGAGGAGAGCGGCGCCTTCAGCACTTCGGCGGCATGCAGCGCGCGCACGTCGCGATCGTCCTCGCACAGCGTGGCGCGCACTTTGCCGGTGCGGCGGAACTCTTCGTACTGCGCGGCGACGAGAGCGCGCGTCTTGGCATCTTCGATCGCTGCGAGCACGGTTTGCACCGGCGCCTCGAGCGCGAGGAAGAATGCCTGCAAGGCGCCGCCCACGCGCGGCGGGCGCGCGGCGGATTCCTGGAACGCACGGTCGAGCACGCGCGCGAAGCCGACCGCCGCCTGACCGATGAGCGGCGCGACCGCGTCGAGGATCTCCTGATCCAGGCCCGCAAGCGGATCTTTGGCGCCGTTCTCGAAATCGTAGTGCTCGACGATGAGATCGTAGTGCGCGTTGGCGGCCTTGGCGCCGGCCTTGACCATCTGTTTCAGCCAGTCGTCGCCGCTCGGCATGGACACGTCGGGATAGCCGCCGAGTTCGTGCTCGAGCATCGCTTGGAAGGTGCGATAGGCCTTGGAGAAGCTACGCTCCACCGCGGCGTGGATCACATTCTCTTCTTCGCTCTGCTGCGTATGGAACGGCTGGTGCGGATCGACGAAATAGTGGCTCAAGACGCCGGCCGACCACGCCGCCAACTTCCAGTCGCGCGCCGCAAGCGCGCGCACCGTGCGGCGATACCATTCCTGGCACGCCTCGACCGCGCCGCCCCAGTCCTTCTCGCGCACGTGCAGGACGTGGTTCTTGAAATCCTTGAACACGTCGTCGGGCGCCTTGGCGCCTTTGAGATAGTCCTGATGATGGTGCAGCAGCAGGTTGCGCCACGCTTCGGCGCGCTCCGAGCGTAGATGGCGTAGCGCATCAAGCGCCAGGCGATGATGGTTGGACCGGCAGCGGCTCGCAAAAACCACCGCGTACAGCAACGACATGTCGGCTCAGCCTCGCCCCAGAAGTGAACGCGGGGTTAAGACTTGGTCGCCGAATCGTTAGCGGGGGGTTAATTCGCCGTGATCGGAGGGGCAGCACGCGTGCCAGCTAGCGCTGGGGGCCGCCGGCATCTTGCCGGCAACTTCGCTTCGATTGCCACGCTCATCATATCGGCCCGGCGCTGCATGCCGGCTGGAAGCCGGCGGTCCGCCAGTGGCCACTCTCCGCCCCTTACGCCGCCTGGCTCGCATCGCTGCGCACGAGGCCCCAGTCTTCGCAGAGGATGCGCACCAGCCGCTCGTGCCGTTCTTCGATCGCGTTGAGCGTCCATTCGTCGATGCTGACGATGTCGCGCGTGACCTGATGGATGGGCGCGCCGGGCGTATTGAAGAAAATCTTGCGCTTCTCGGGATAGGGTTTGGTGTCGGCGAGCGTATTCTGCGCATGTGTCACGAGCACCAGATTGCCTAACAGATGGGCGGCATCGGAGCGGCGCACCTTGTCCGGAAAGCGGGCCTCCCAATAGGCCCCGCCGGATTTCGGCAGGACATGCTCCACCGTGACGTCGTCCGTCATGCGCAGCAAATGCCCGTCGCGCATCGCCGCTTCGAGCCGAATCATCAGGAGCCGACGCAGGCGATCGCGTTTGCGCGAACGGTTGAGCGTGGCGAAAAACGCCATCTGCTCCTTTTCAGTCAGTTCGAGCGCGCCCTTGGGGCCATACAGCATCTTGTCATCGCCAACGTGCCTGACGGCGCGCGCATAACGGCTCCGCTGCGCACGGTTGTCCACGACCGAGAGTTCGCACGCGAAGGTGAAGAGGTCGAGGGCGCGGAAGAAGCGCCGGGCGCGCTCGTGTTCGCCGGCATGCTCCGCAAGGAAAGCAATGGCCGCAGGCATCCAATCGAGCTCCCGAACCTGCTTCATCACCCAGACGCGGCGATTCACCTCGGCGCTCGCTTGGCCGACATCGATCGCGTTGGCGAGAATGGCGCGCAGCGCAGCCGCGTAACGGGGCAGCTGGTCGAAGAGAAACTTCTGCACCCCGCCCGTCTTTTCCACGGCCGCGCGGAACGCCGCGAGATCGCCGGGCGAGAGTATGCGCTCGCCCGCCAGCAGGAATGGCATCATGCCAAGCAGCACCGCGAAGTCCTCGCGCTCGAACATGTCCTCGATCTGCTCCCACTTTTGCGCGGCGGCGTTCGCCTCCCGCTCGGAGAGCTTCGAATTCTCGATCAGATCGCTCTTGAGAATGTCGGCGCCGGAAAGCGGCGAGCCGCGCTTGTTCAGCGTGTTGAACACGGTCTGCGCGCAGCCGCGTTCGTCGGCGTCCACTACATTCAGGGTGCAGGCGCGCGCCACATAGGACATGAAAGCGTCGAGTTCGCGATCGTCCACATCCTGAAGCTCCATTTCGATGGTGCGCGCGGCGGCGGCGATGAGTTCCTTCGAATCGCTGCGCGGTTCGTTGTCGCGCGCCAGCGCCATCATGTGTCCCGGTTCCTGAACGAAGCCGCGGAAGAAGCCCGCGTCCTCCTCCCGCAACAACAGACGCGGTTGCGCGCCGTCAAGTATCAGCTGTTGGTAGTGCTTCGCGCGCCCGGGCAGGCGGTCGCGCGTGTACGCCATGAGCATCGTCGTTGTAGCCAGCCGCTGCTGACCGTCCGAAATCTCGAACTTGGCGCGCGTATTCCTGATCAACACGATCTGACCAATGAAGTAGAATGGCGCTTGGCGTTCAAAAGCGCCCCACAAATCGCGAATGAGTTCGCGCACTTCGCGCTCGGTCCAGGTGTAGGGGCGTTGATAGCGGGGGACCTGAAGACCGCCCTTGCGCATAAGAACCCCGGCGAGATTGAGGATCTGCGAGACCAGCCCGATCGGTGTTTCGCCAAACCCCATTCTCACCTCCCTGCGCTCATTCGATCAGATCGTTACCGGAGCGAAAGGCCAGCGCAATGCGTGTGCTGTACGCCGCGGCGCTTCGCGCCCCAGCGTCGCCGAAACAGCACGCCTTAGGCCGAGGCCACGTCCACAATCGGCGTTACGTCATAACCCGGCGCAGCGCCGATGCGCGCAAAGGTGGAAAAACCACGCGCTCGAAAGGCGGGGAACACCCCATGCGCGGCGTCGGGATCGGTGAACCCGGCGCGGCGCGCGCGCGCCTGCCCCTCTCCCGCGCCGGTCACGTCAGCGATGCGCCGCGCGATCGCCTCCCCCGAATCGAGCCAGGCGCAAGGGCGCGGCGCGGCTGCGGCAAGCTCTTGCGCCAGCAACGGAAAGTGCGTGCAGGCGAGCGCCACGACGTCGACGTCCTCGGCGAAAAGCGCGCCAATGGCCTCGGCAATCGCCGATACATCGACAGCCTCGCCGCGCAGCTTGCGCTCGGCCGCCTCCACCAGCGCCGCCGAGCCGAAGCGCACGACGCGCTTGTCGGCCGCGAATTGGGCGATCAAGTCGTCGGTATAGGCGCGCTGCACGGTCGCCGGCGTCGCCAGCAAGCCAATCACGCCCGTTTTCGTCAGCGCCGCCGCGGGCTTGATCGGCGGCACGACGCCGACAACCGGAATGGAGAGCGCGGCGCGCACGTCGGGCAGAACAATAGTGGAGGCGGTGTTGCAGGCGAGGACGACCGCATCGGGCGCCCACGCCTCCGCCATGTGCGCCAGCAGCGCCGGCACGCGCGCGCGCAGTTCGGCGTCCGATTTCAAGCCGTACGGCAGCCAAGCATTGTCCGCGACATAGTCGAGCGACAGCCCACGCCCGGACGCCGCGATCGCATCGAGAACGGAGAGCCCGCCGACGCCGGAATCGAACACCAGGACGCGCTTTGCCGCGTTAACCATTTGGGCCGTTCTGACCGCGCAACGTCGTTAACCAAGCGCCTGATTTAGGCGCTGTTTTCGCCTTCCGCAAACCCACAGCACATTGCTGTGGAAACCCGTCGTTAACCGCGTTGGCGCGAATCATGTGTAGGGTCTAGTGACGTCCGGTGGGGTTTACGTCAACGCGCCGCAAGACGCGCGTTCGCAAACTACGGGGTCAACATGAACGCCATTGGCAAATCCTCCGTCGTCTTCGTGAGTCTGTCCGGCTTGTTCTGGGGCGGCTGGGTGCTCGGCTCGCAAACGCCGGAAGGGCAGGAAGCGCTGGCGCGCGCCTATGCGACTTACGCCGAGCGGCAGGCGGCGGCCAACGAAGATCTTTTCAGCACCACGGCGCTACGCGCGATCGTCTGCGGCGGCACGAGCGTGGACCGGAGCGATTCCAAACCGTGTCTAGCAGTGGTGGCCGCGGGCCGCATGTTCATCGTCGACGCCGGATCTGGCGCGGCCGACACACTTGCGGGCCGCAACATTCCGATGGGACGTCTGGAAGCTGTGCTGCTGACCAGCGCCGGCTTCACGCAGACCGCCGACCTCGACGAACTTTATGGCGTAAGCGCGCGCACGCGTGCGAACGCGCTGCTGCCCGTCTACGGCCCCGCCGAGACGCAGCGCATGGTCGACGGCCTGAACCAGGCCGCCGGCTTCGACGGCGCCGAGCGCGGCCTGCAGGCGTGGGGTCCATCGCCTGAGCCGGGACGCTCGGTGATCGTGTTCGAAAGCGATGGGCTGATCGTCTCGGCGTTCACGACGCAGGAAGACGCCTTTACCGGCCGCGTCGGCTATCGCTTCGATTATCGCGGACGATCGATCGTCGTCGGCGGCGACGGGCGCGTGGTCGGGGCGCCGGCCGCGCTGAATGCCGACGTCGTGCTGCAAGGCGCGCAGAGCCAGGCGCTGGCGCGGCTGCACGACACTGGCCAAGCCACAGCGGCCGAAATCGCCGCGCAGGCGCGCGCCGCCAATGCGGGGCTGGTGGTGCTCACGGGCGCGGACAATCAGATGGCCGCGCAGGTGCAAGTCGCCGAAGCGCGCGCGGCAGGTTTTCAGGACGTGGTCGCCGGCCGCGTCGGCATGCTGGTCGAACTGCCGCTGGACAATTCCGACATCAACGTCCGCCCGCTCTGACACGCGCGGGGGGAGATCGCAGCCAAAGGGGCGCCCACGGGCGCCCCTTTTTCGTGGTAGGACACACGCATGAGCGCGCCTGAGTTCTTCAATCCGGAGACGATGTCGCCGCCGCTGGGCGCCTATTCGCATGGCGGCTGGGTGCGGGCCGGTTCGGACATCCTCTACATCGCCGGCCAAGTCGGCGTGCGGCCCGATGGAACTCTCCCCGCCACAGTCGCGGAGCAGGCGGATGAGGCTTATGCCAACATCGTACGCATACTTGGCGCCGCCGGGCTCACGCCGGCCAACATCGTGAAAATCAACACCTATGTCGTGGCCGGCCAGGACATCACGACGTTCCGCGATGCGCGCCGCAAAGCGCTCGGCGACATCCGCCCCGCCGCTACGTTCGTGTTCGTGCCGCAGCTGATCGAGCCGAAGTATTTGATCGAGATCGAAGCGGTGGCCGTGCGTTAGCGACGGACTATTTCCGCCTACGCGTTAGATGAGCCAGCGGAGGCGGCGCTCCATGCCTGACTTGCACCTTGCCGCGCTGGCGGCGCACCGGTTCGGATTTGGCCCTCGCCCCGGCGAGCTGCGCGCCATCGCGGGCGATCCGCGCGGCTGGGTGAAGAGCCAGCTCGGCCGCCAGCCCCAGCTGCCGGCGCCGATCGCAGCGCTCCCCTCGGCGGAGGACGATCTGTGGGCCTTCGGCCGCTGGACCATCCGCCGCCGCATGAACAACCGCAACGCCGAGCGCATGGAGGAACGCGCCGAGCGCGAAGGCGTCAGCATGCAGGAGCTACGCGCGCTCTCCGTCGAGGACGAGTTCGTCGCCAACTTCCGCGAACGCGTGACGCGTGCGATTGTGGCGCGCATCGATGCGGCGATCGCCAGCGACCGGCCGGTGCATGAACGACTGGTGCACTTCTGGTCCAACCATTTCACGGTCTCCACAGCGAAACCCGTCGCCGTGGCGCTGCCCCCCTCGTTCGAGAAAGACGCGATCCGCCCACACGTCGGGGGACGCTTCGCCGACATGCTGATGGCCTCGACCAAGCATCCCGGCATGATCGTTTATCTGGATAATTGGCTCTCGATCGGCCCCAACAGCCAGATCGCGCGCGGCCCGCGCCAGCCGCGGCCGTTCCTCGGCGGCCCGCGCGCCACGGGACTCAACGAGAATCTGGCGCGCGAAATCCTCGAACTGCATACGCTTGGCGTGAACGGCGGCTACGCGCAGAGGGACGTGCAGGCGCTCGCCGCAATCATCACCGGCTGGACTTACGAACGGCCGCGCTTGCGCGAACTCGTCCGAGAGAGCGGCGGCGAGCGCAACGGCGCGCAATTGTTCGAATTCGACGCCGCCGCGCATGAGCCGGGCCCGCAAACGCTGCTCGGCCGCACCTATGCGCAATCCGGCGTGGATCAAGGCGAAGCGGCGCTCAATGATCTGGCCCGCCATCCCTCGACGGCGCGCTTCATCGCCACAAAGCTCTGCCGCCATTACATCGCCGACGATCCGCCATCGGCCGCGGTGGCGCGCGTCGAACTTGCGTTCCGCGGCAGCGACGGCGATTTGCGCGCGACGATGGAGGCGCTCGTCGATAGTCCCGAGGCGTGGGAGGAGAGCCGGCGCAAATTCAAGCGGCCGGAGGAATACGCCATTTCGCTGTTGCGCACCGCCAATGTGCGCGCGCTGCCGAACGCCAACGCCGTCGGCGCACTGACGCAGATGGGTCAGCGCCCGTACGCCGCGCCCGGTCCGGACGGATGGTCCGACATCGCCGCGTCCTGGCTCACGGCGGATCTCGTCTGGAAACGCATCGAATTCGCACAAGCTTATGCCGATCGCGTCGGGCGGGCGGATGTCGATCCCGTGCAGCTGGGCGACGCCTCTCTGGGCGCGCTCATGAGCGATGAAACGCGCACCGCGGTACGACGCGCCGAGAGCGCCACGCAAGGTCTCGCGCTCCTGTTCGCCGCGCCGGAAATGCAGTGGAGATGAAGATGCTTGGATTTGTCTCCTCTCGACCGCGCGAGAAAACTTGGTCTTCGCCTCACGTGCCCGTTCTCCACGTTTCGGCGAACACCCCCTCAGTCGCCGCTTCGCATCGACAGCTCCCCCATCGAGGGGGAGCATGGAAGCTACTTATTCGATCGCCAGGGGATTTCGCGCCCACCTCCCCCTCGATGGGGGAGGTCGCGCCGAAGGCGCGGGGGGGTGTTCGCGCTGAGCTCAACACGAAAACCATTGGAGGCGATCCATGACTTACATCCCTGATCTTCGTGTTGATCGCCGCACTTTGCTGGCTGGCGCAACAGGCGCAGCCGCCCTCTCCCTTCCACTCTTTGCATTCGGCCAAGCGCAAACGAGGAACAAGCGCCTGCTCGTCGTCATCCTGCGCGGCGGCATGGACGGACTCTCGGCCGTGCCGGCCGTCGGCGATCCAACTTACGCAAGCGCGCGCGGACGACTCGCCATTGCGCGCAGCGGAGACGGCGCCGCGCTTCCGCTGGACGACACATTCGCACTGCACCCGAACCTGCCGAAGCTGCACGCGCTCTACCGCGCCGGCGAGCTCCTTCCCATCCACGCTTGCGCCACGTCCTACCGCGAGCGCTCGCACTTCGATGCGCAGAACGTGCTCGAAACCGGCGGCGCGCACCCGCTCGCGCGCGGCGAAGGCTGGCTCAACAAGGCGCTCGGCGCGCTGCCGCGCACGCGGCCGGAGATGGCCACGGCCCTCTCGGCGCAAGCGCCGCTCATCCTGCGCGGGCCGACGCCCGTTGCGACATGGTCGCCGTCGGGATTGCCGAGCGCTGAAAACGACACGGTCGAGCGTCTGCTCGCGCTCTATCAAGCGCGCGATCCGGCGCTCGCGAATGCGCTGCAATCGGCGATGAGCGCGAACAATGTGGCGATGGATGCGGGCGCTGGGGACATCAGCGGGCGTGGCGGACGCACCATGGTCGCGCTGGCGCCGATCGCTGCGCGATTCCTAAAGCAGGATAACGGCCCGATCGCTGCTGTCATGGAAACCAATGGCTGGGACACGCACGCCGGCCAAGGCGCCGAGCAAGGCGCACTGGCGCGCAATCTGATGCAGCTCGACAACGGCCTTGACGCGTTCAAAACGGAAATGGGGCCGGCGTGGGCGAACACCGCCGTGATCGTCGCCACCGAGTTCGGCCGCACCGTCGCGCCGAACGGCGGCATGGGCACGGATCACGGAACTGGCGCGGCCGCGTTCCTCGCCGGCGGCGCGGTGAACGGCGGGCGCGTGCTGACGGATTGGCCGGGACTTGCGCGCAGCGCCTTGTACGAAGGACGCGACCTCAGGCCTACGATCGACCTGCGCGCCGTGCTCAAAGGCGTTCTTGCGGATCATCTGCAGGCGCCCGCCGCCGCCTTGGACCGCGACGTGTTCCCGGACAGCAGCAGCGTGCGCCCGGCGCGGGATTTGATCCGCGCCTGACGCTCGCCCCGCGCGCATCGCGGGGGAGGGTGTCGGCGAAGCCCCCTCCCCTAACCCCTCTCCCACCTGCGGCGGGGCGAGGGGAAATCAGTGACGCGATGGACTCGTAGAAGCGCCCCTCTAAACTCCTGCGTCGATGCGGGTCCTTCTTCTTGCTCTTGCGGCGCTGATCGCAACCGCTGCGCCTGCGGCGGCGGACCGGTTCTGGCTCGAATACGAAGGCTTCGGCCTTGGGCTCGTGCCGCTTGGCGGCATCGCCGTCGATGCCGATGTGGACAACGAGCAGTATCGCGTCACGGCGACGCTGCAATCACGCGGCCTGCTCAATCTGTTCGAGCGCACCCACTTGGTGGCGACATCGCAGGGCGTGATCCAACGCGGCGACGTGCGTTGGGCGCGCTACGATCTCGATCATCGCTACAGCCGCAAGCGGCGCGTGATCAACATGACGCGCGGCGACGACGGCGCGATCGTCGCGGCGATCGAGCCAAACTATCGGCTCTGGGGCGAGCCGCCGGTCAGCGAGGAACAGCGCCGCCGTTCGCGCGATCCGTTGTCGACGATGGTCGCGATGGCGGTCGATGTCGGCCAGACGCGCCGCTGCTCGGGCGTCTATCCAACATTCGACGGACGCTTCCATTACCTGATGGAGCTTGCCGGCGGCGAGATCGATCAGTTCAACGATGCCGGATACGAGGGCGAAGTCCTGAAATGCTCCCTCGCCTACATCGCCGTCGCCGGCTTTGAGGCGCGCGATGCAGGCCGGCGACGCATCCCCCACGGCGAGGTCTGGTTCGCGCTGATGCCGAACACCCATTTCGCGCCGCCCGTGCGGATCACCACGCCTCTCTCAGCTGGCGGCGCGGTTATCCGCCTCGGCAGCTACCGCCGCGCGCGCGTCGATGTGCAACTCACCGCGACGCAGCCTTGAACGCGCGCGTCGCAGCGGCGGAACTGCTGATCGCGGTGCTCGATCGCGGCCGCGCTCTGGAAGATGCGCTCGTCGAAACGCAAAGCTTCCGCGCCCTCGAGGGCCGTGATCGCGCGTTCGCCCGCGCCCTCGTTACGGCGGCGCTGCGCCGTCTCGGGGGCGTCAACGCCGTCATCTCGCGCTTTCTGGAGCGCCCGTTGCCGGAGAGCGCCCAACACGCGCGCGCGCTGCTGCACATCGGCGCGACGCAGCTGTTGGTGCTCGGCACGCCGCCACACGCCGCCGTCGGCGAAACGGTTGAAGCAGCCAATGCGCTGCGCCAGGCGCGCGGCTTCGCCAAGCTGATCAACGCCGTGCTGCGCCGCGTTGCGCGCGAAGGCGCGGCAATCTTGGAGTCATTGCCGCCGGGCGCCGATCTGCCGAGCTGGCTCTACACGCGTTGGCGCGCAGCGTACGGCGAGGAGGCGCCGCGCATGGCGCAGGCGCTGCTGCAAGAGCCGCCGCTCGATCTCACAGTAAAGCACGATGCAGCCGAATGGGCGCGGAAACTCGATGGCGTGCTCACGCCGACCGGAAGCGTGCGCCTTCTCCCCTTCTCCCTTGCGGAGAAGGGGTCGGGGGATGAGAGGCGTAAACACGCGCGCAATGATGGGGGATTGTCCGCGGCAGAACCTGCAACGACGCGGCAGCTCAACGCCCCTCACCCCCCAGCCCCCTCTCCGCAAGGGAGAGGGGGAGTCGAACATCTCCCCGGCTTCAGCGAAGGCGCATGGTGGGTGCAGGATGCCGCTGCGGCTCTCCCCGCGCGCGCGCTGGGCGATGTGCGCGGCAAGCGCGTGCTCGATCTCTGCGCCGCGCCCGGCGGCAAGACGCTGCAGCTGGCGGCGGCCGGCGCGCATGTGACCGCGGTCGACAAGTCCGAGTCGCGCCTCAAGCGCCTGCGCGAGAACCTCGCACGCACGCAGCTCGCGGCCGAGGTCGTCTGCGCGGACGCGCTCGAGTTTCGCGCCGCCGAACAATTCGACGCCGTGCTGCTCGATGCGCCCTGCACCTCGACCGGCACGCTGCGCCGTCACCCCGACGTCGCTTGGCTGCGCCGCCCCAGCGACATCCGCGCGCTCGCGGAGCTGCAAGGTCAGCTGCTGCAAGCCGCCGCAGCGCAGCTTAAGCCCGGCGCGCCACTCGTGTACGCCGTCTGCTCGCTCGAACCGGAAGAAGGCCCGGGCATTGTCGCACAGGCGCTGACGCAAGGCTGGCGGCGCGATCCCATCCGGCAGGGCGAGATCCCCGGCGCTGATGACTTCCTCACCCCCGATGGCGATCTGCGCACGCTCCCTTCCCGCTGGCCCGACATCGGAGGTCTGGACGGCTTCTATGTCGTTCGCCTGCTACGTCATTGACTTAGTACGTCAATGGTGTATAAAAGGAACGAGCGAATTGGCTGGTCTGAGGACGCGCTGGTCGAGTAAGACTTCGATCCAGCTTGGATCCTCATCTCCATGATTGGCATTGTCGAAACGGCGGTCTTCACGCGCGAAGCAGAGGCCGCACTGAATGAAGAAGAGCTCAACGAGCTGAAGGCCTTCATCGCCAGCAACCCCAAGGCAGGCGTAATAGTGCCGGGTACAAGCGGCGCGCGGAAGCTGCGATGGTCAGCCGGCGGACGGGGCAAGCGAGGCGGCGGACGCGTGGTCTATTATTATCACAACGATGAGGCGCCTGTCGTGCTGTTCCGGTTCTTCACGAAAGCAGCCAAAGCGGATCTTAGCTCCACTGAAAAGACAGCACTGTCCAAAGTGGTTGACTCAATTAAGGAAGAACTTCGGCGAAGGAAGTAAGATGGCGTCGGCGAAAAAGACACCGGGACAACAAATAATCGAAGGCGCAGAAGAGGCTCTCCGGTTTTTGCGCGGCGAAGACACAGGCGCGCGCGTATGGCTCGTGCCCGTGTTAAACGTCGCGGAGGTCCGCAAGAAAACAGGCCTCAGCCAAGACGAGTTCGCGCAGCGCTTCCGCATCAATCTGGGTACGTTGCGCAATTGGGAACAAGGCGTTCGCCAGCCGGAGGGCCCTGCGCGCGTGCTGCTGATGGTGATCGACAAGGAGCCGGAAGCGGTCGAGCGAGCCATCAAGGCTTTCAAGCCGAAACAAGTCGACGCGAGCCATGTAAGGCCGGCAAAGAGCCGGGCGGCGCGCGCCAAGGCCGCCGCGGCTCGGGCGCCGAAGAAGCGCAAGCGTGTCTGATCGCCTTGCACCCACCGGCCCACGCAGGTAACCAGCGCCCCATGGCGCGCACGCTCATTGCACCGTCGATCCTGGCGGCCGATTTCGCGAAACTCGGCGAGGAAGTGCGCGCGGTGGAGGCCGCCGGCGCGGACATGATCCATGTCGACGTGATGGACGGCCATTTCGTGCCGAACATCTCGATCGGTCCGGCGGTGATCAAAGCGATCCGCCCGCATTCCAAGCTGCCGTTGGACGTGCATCTGATGATCGCGCCCGTCGATCCTTATATTCAGCAATTCCGCGACGCCGGCGCCGACATCATCACCGTGCATCCCGAAGCCGGCCCGCACGTGCACCGCACGCTGCAAGCGGTGAAGGCGAGCGGCGCCAAGGCGGGCGTCTCGCTCAATCCCGGCACGCCGGTCGAGGCGATCGATCCGATCCTCGACATGATCGACCTGGTGCTCATCATGAGCGTCAATCCCGGCTTCGGCGGCCAGAGCTTCATCGAAAGCGCGCTGCCGAAGATCGAAGCGGCGCGCAGGAAGATCGACGCTTCGGGACGCGACATAATTCTCGAGGTTGATGGCGGCGTGAACGCCAAGACGGCCCCGCGCGTGATCGCGGCAGGCGCCACCGCGCTCGTCGCCGGCACCGCGGTCTACGGCGGCGATCCCGCCGCCTACGCCGATAATATCAGCCGGTTGCGCGCCGCTCAGTAAGATGACCGCGGCCGCCTCCCCCCAACGGCCGCCAAGGCCGAACGCGATCAGCGAAGCCTGGCGCGCCAACCCGTTTCATCGCATGCGCCTGGGCGAAGCCGCGCCCGACCGCATCGAGCGCTTCGGCGTCGATCCCCGAGTCGGCGACGCCGAACGCGGGCGCGAGATTGGCCGCGGGGTCTGGCGCATCGGCGCCGAGCGCCTCTCCGGCGAGCACACACTGCCGTGGCTGCCTTCGCATCCGTCGCGCCACTTCACGGCGCGCCTGCACTCCTTCTCCTGGCTGATCGATCTCGCCGCCGTCGGTCCCTCCGCCCATGCGCGCATCGCGCAGCTGATCGACGCCTGGGTGGAAGAGCACGGCGAGTGGGACGACATCGCCTGGGATCCCGAGCTCACCTCGGAGAGGTTGTTTGCGTGGCTGTGCTGGGGACGGCCAGCGTTCGAGAGCGGCGCGCCGGAGCGGCGCATGGCGCTGATGCGCTCCGCCGCACGGCAGACGCGCTTGCTCATGCTGTCCCAGAGCGAGCTGAGCGAGCGCCATCTCGGCTCTATCAAGGCCGGCGCGGCGCTCGTGCTGGCCGGCGCCGCGGGCTTTCCCGATGCCGAACGTCTCGCCGAACAGGGCGACGAGATGCTGATCGAGGCGGCGGCCAAACAATTCTTCCCGGACGGCGGCCATCTCTCGCGGTCGCCCGAAGCCATGGCGGAAGCGCTGTTCGATCTCATCGCCGCGCGCGACGCCTTCTACGAGCCGTCCGCGCATCTCTCCGATTCCGTGGCCAAGCTCGCCGACATGCTGCGCATGCTGCGCCTGGGCGATGGCGGGCTCGGCTGCTTTCATGGCGGGTCGGAAGGCTCGGCCGCCTCCATCGACGCCGCCCTCGCGCGCGCGCCCGGCGAGCGGCGCGGCTTTCAGTTCGCGCAGCACACCGGCTATCAGCGGCTCGAAGTCGGGCCGCTGCGCGTGCTGTTCGACGTCGGCGGCGCCCCGCCGCTCGCCTATTCCGAACGCGCGCACGCGAGCGCGCTTGCGTTCGAACTCTCCAGCGAAACGGAACGCCTCATCGTCAATGTCGGCGCCGGGCGCGAGCTCGCGCCGGCGGCGCGATCGGCCGCACGCGCCACCAACGGGCATTCCACGCTCATCCTCGCCGATTCACTCTCCGCCACGCTCGAAGAGCCCCGCCGCGGCAAAGGCCCGGCGCGCTTGTCGGGGCCAAGCGTCGACGATGTGCGCCGCTCCTCCGACGAAAGCGGCATCACCATCCAGGGCCGCCACGACGGTTATCGCGACAAGTTCGGCCTGATGCATCGGCGCTATCTGTTCGTCGACCACGAGGGCAAGAATCTGCGCGGCATCGACGAACTCATCCGCCCGATGCGGCTCAAGGCGCCGGCGCCGAAACAGCCGATCCCGTTCGTCGCGCGCTTTCACTTGCACCCGCAGGTGCGCGCGCGCCTGATCGAGCATCACGTCGCGCTCCTGGAAACGCCCGGCGGTCAGCGCTGGCGCCTGCGCACCGATGCGCCGGAGATTGCGATCGAGCCTTCCATCTATTGGGGCGGGCGCAGCGCGCGCGAATCGCACCAGATCGTGCTGAGCGGCGAGGCGGACCCCATGGGGCACGGCCTCGCCCCCCCGAACCGCATCCGTTGGGCGCTGACGCGGGCCTGAACGCCCTCTATCCGCCTGGACGTTCTGTCGCAGCGGGCGCTATGATGACGACTCCAAAGGGAGATCGAACATGTCCGAGCAGATCAAGCAGCAACAGCCGGTCAACAAGTGGATCCAGACCATCTTCTGGCCCATCTCGGTGCTCCCGAGCTTTCAGCACATCCCGAAGCATTCCACCGGCGACTATGTCGGCCGCACCAGCCCCTTGTTGGGAACCGCCTTCGCCTTTTGGATCGTCGCCATCGGCGCGGTGGTCATGGCGCTGATCGCGAACGGCGTGCTCAGCCAGTGGTCCTGGCGCGGCATCGAGACGGCGCTCAGCGTGACGGTGCTGTTCGTGATCGTGCTCTACATCGCCGGCTTCTGGATGTTCGCCAACCGCGAAGAAGACTATCCGAACTGAGCCGCAAGGACGGCGCCGTTCGACGCCCGCGGGGAAACTTTCGACCGCAAGCGCCGAACGGCGTGAGCGGCTACGCTGCCAGAGCCGCCTTGCGTGACGGCGCGCTCAACAGCACGTCGTAGTCGCGCAACAAGAACAGAGCCAGACACGCACCGAGCGTGGGCCACGCCGCGAACAACAGCAGGTTCGAGCCCTCGTACGGCGAAAGAAACTCGCGCCACGTCGAGAGCGTCGATACGCCGTGCATCGCGAGCATCAAGCCGTAGGTCCAGGTCTTGGCGAGGCCCGCCGCGAACGCGGCGAGGACCGCCAGCTGCAAGGCGCCGAGGACATAGACGGCGGTCAGGCCGACATCTCCGATCAGATAGAAGTTCTGCATCACGGCCAGGGCGTGGTCGGGCCGGACCAGCTTGTCGAGCGCCCACGGCAACATCAGCACGACGATGCCGATACGAAGCGCTAACAAGGATGGTGCAAGTGCGCGCGGGGCTTGCAAGGCTTGCATGTTTGAACCTCCTGCCGAGTTGTGCGCCGCGACCTCATCGTCGCGGCGCACGCCAGCTCAATGCTGGGTGACGATGACTTCGAGATACGCGCTGGGCACGACCATCGTGCCGTCGCGGGCGATGTTGAACGCGCCGATCAGCGCTAGCAGATCGGCCTGCAAGGCCCGCTGCTTCTCGGCGTCCAGCGTATCGAACGCCTTCTGCAGCGGCCCATAGATTGCGCGCCACGTTTCGATCCAGTGCTGCGGCGAGCGATAGCGCAGCACGAAGTGGCGCTCGCGCACTTCGATCGCCGCGGCGTCCGCGAACAGTTCCCCGAGCCGCTCACGGCTGCCCCAGAGCGCCGGCGATTTGAGGCCCGCCGCCGGAGGGACGTAGCGGCCCAGGGTCTTGAACAATTGGCCGATGAAGCTGTCCGGCGTCCAGTTGGCGAGGCCGACCTTGCCGCCCGGGCGGCATACGCGCAGCAACTCGGTCGCAGCCCTCTCCTGATCCGGCGCGAACATCACGCCGAACGTCGAGGTCACGGCGTCGAACTCGCCGTCGGCGAACGGCAGCGCTTCGGCGTCGGCGACTTTGAATGTGATCGGCAGACGCTCAGCGTCGGCGCGCTCGCGGCCACGGCGCAACAAGTCCTGCACGTAATCCGTGGACGTGACCTCACAGAAGCGGCGGGCCGCCGCCAATGAGCAATTACCGTTTCCGGCGGCGACGTCGAGCACGCGCTGGCCGGCGCGCAGGTCGAGCGCCTCGCCCAGGCTCTCGCCCACGATCTGCAGCGTCACGCCGACCACTGAATAGTCGCCGGAAGACCAAGCAGCGTGCTGCTTGGCCTTGATGGCGGCAAAATCGGGCGCGGCGGGTTTGTCCGCAACGTCAAGCATGGCTAGTCTCCACTTTGGCCTCCCGGCGACGCCGGCTTGAGAGCGGTGGTACCCGCGGCCCTAGGGCCGGGCTTGGAGGAAACCTGGAGAACGCCTGGAGATGAGGCGGATTTTGACCGCGCAGAACCGAGCACCGGCATGATTCACAGGTTCGGCGATTGCGAACTCGATACCGACCGTTGCGAGTTGCGCCGCGGCGGCGCGCCCGTGCCGGTCGAGCCGCAAGTGTTCGAACTCATCGCCTACCTGGCGGCAAATCCCGATCGCGTCGTGACCAAGGACGAATTGAACGAGGCGGTCTGGAACGGACGCATCGTCTCGGACTCTGCCCTCTCCAGCCGGATCAAGTCGGCGCGGCAAGCGATCGGCGATGACGGCAAGGCGCAAAGCCTCATCCGCACCGTGCACGGCCGCGGCTTCCGCTTCGTCGCCGCCCAACCGGCAGGCGCGCAGCACGCGCCCCCGCGGGAACGCCCCGTCGTGGCGGTCATTCCGTTCGACAACCTATCCGGCAACCCGGGCGAAGACTATTTCGCCGACGGCGTCACCGCGGATATCATCGCCACGCTGGCAAGGCATCGCTGGCTCTCTGTCGTCGCGCGCAACACCACGCTTCGGTTCAAGGGGCGCGCCATCGGCATCGCCGAGATCGCGCGCGAGACCGGCGCCGATTACGTGGTCGAAGGCAGCGTGCGGCGCGTCGGGCCGCGGGTCCGCGTCGGCGTTCAGTTGATCGACGCCGCCAGCGGCAACTGCCTCTGGACCGAGCGTTACGATCGCCAGTCCGAGGATTTGTTCGAAATCCAGGACGACATCACTCAGACCATCGCCGCGCGCATCGAACCGGAGATCGGCTACGAGGAGCGGCGCCGCGTGGAGAGCGCGGCCGGCTCGCGCGACCTGCGCGCCTGGGAATGCTTCCACCTCGGCATCGCGCACTTCTTCAGATTCACGGGTCCCGACAACAAGAAGGCGCAAGAGTACCTGCAGTGCGCCCGAGAGCAGGATCCGGGTTTCGGCGATGCGCACGCCTGGTGGGCCTATGCCGTCGTTCTCGGCGCTGTTTATTGGGACACGGAGCCGACGCCCGAACTGCTCGACGAGGCTCTGGCCGCGACCGTCAAAGCGCTGGAGCGGGACGACGAAAATGCGGTGTTCTACGCGCTGAAGGCGCGCGTGCAGCTGGCGCGCGGCGAGTACGAGAGCGCGATCGAAGGCAACCGCGTCGCAATCGAGCTCAACCCCTCGTTCGCCGCGGCCCATTGCGGGCTCGCCGACTCCCTCACCTTCCTCGGCCGCTACGACGACGCCATCGAGCGCTTTGAAAAGGCGATTGCGCTCAGCACCAACGACCCGCAGCGCTGGGCGTTCTACACCTACGGTGCGCTGGCCCTGATCTTCCACGGGGAGTACGCGCGCGCGGTAGAGTGGGCCGACCGCGCGGCGGAAATCCCAAACCGCCAGTATTGGACGCTCGCGCACAAGGCCGTCGCGCTCGCCTATGCCGGCCGCAGCGAGGAGGCCCAGCGCGCCATGGCCGCGGCCCGCGCCGAGCAGCCGGCGCTCTCGGTGGCGTTCGCCCGCAAGAAGCTCAGTTACATTCGCCGCGCAGATCAGCTTGAGCAGTATCTTGAGGGCCTTGCCCGCGCTGGCGCGCCGCAGGAGTAGGTCGCGCGCCCGCCGACCGCCGCCGCCTCAGCTGGCTTGGCCGCGCGCAGCTTTCCGGAAGAGCCACGCCGACAGGAGCCACATCGCGGCGAAGAAGCCGGTGGCGCCGAACACTTCCGGCGCCAGGACATCGCTCCTGGGCTCCGCCACAGCGGCAAAGGCGATCACCGGGACCAGCACCGTGGCAACGGCGATGACGGACATCACCCACGTCATGCGCGCCGCACGTCCGCCCGTCACAATGGCGCCCGCGACGGCCAGTTCTGGGCGGCGCGGAAGGCTTCCTGTTCGGCGCCTGCGTCGTCGGCGCGATGCTGCTGGCGCGGCGGCGTTGGAGCGGACCTGAGAACGACGACCGCTCGGCGCAAGCGCAAACGGCGCAACACTAGCGCACGTTGCTACGCCGCCCGAGCGATGATGAGCGGGCGCGAGTAGCCGCGCGGGGCGACGACCTCGACCTTCGGGAAGCCGTTCTCGCGCGCCAGCGCGACGTTGAATTCGAGCGAGGCTTTGCGGAACGTCTCGGCATGCGCCCGATCGATCGCGCGATCGGTGTTGCATTGCAGGACGAGAACATCCGTCATGCGCGCGATTTCGCGCACGGCCCCCCGCATTTCCGCCTCGCCGAGGTAGTAAAGCGTGCAGAACGCGGTGACCATGTCGAAGCGGCCGAGCTGAAGCGCCCCAAGCGCGCCGTGCGATCCCTGCACATAGGTGAGATCGTAGGTTCTGTTGTCGGCCCACTCGTAGACGCGCTTCAGGAACTGCCCCTGCTCGATCGCCGCTGAGTCGATCTCGACGGCTGTCACGTTGCGGGCGCCGGCGCGCAGCATTTCGAGGGCGTTGAACCCATTGTTGGCGCCGAGGTCCAGAATGCGGCCGCCCATCGGTATTGGCAGACTGCGGGCCATCACATAGCGCCAGCGGCCTATGCCGATATCGGGATTCCAGATCTGGCCCCAGCGGACGCCGTCGCCGACATAGGCCGGCGCGTAGACCTCGCCGCCCGGAAGCCGTTGCTTGCGCAGCACCTCTGCCGTGAGCCCGTCGCCGCCGAATTGACGCAAGAGCTTGCGCATGTCGTGGTCGCGCACATAGCGCTGCGCACCGCGGCCGAACTCCTGCAGCGGAACTGCACGCTCGAAGTCGACAAAATATGGCTGGCCGCTGTCGCGCTCCAGGATAATGTTGCCGTACTTGACGTCTTCGAGCGCAACGCTGGCGCGGTGGATATTCTCAAGGGTGCGCGTGATTGCGGCGACCGCGGATGCCGGCAGCGCGCGCTCGATGAATCGACGTCCCTCTTGGATGCGAATAGCGCAGGCGCGGCGCGCGCCAAGTCTGCGCGGCTCTTCCGGCTGGTCCCGATTGCGCACGCGCGCCCCCGCGCGCGCCAAGATTTCGCGCACATCGAGCCCCGGAACATACGAAAACGTCACCGCGCAGCGTCTGAAATCGACATCGAGAATCGAAGCGACAGGTAGGCCGGCCCCAATGAGCGTGATCGCTGCTTCGAGTTCGTTGAGCATGCCCCCGATATCGCGCCCGTATTCCTTGCGAACCCCGACGACGCCCCCGCAATCGACGACGCGGACGGCAAAGCGGCTGCGCGGAATGAATGCGTCGGCCGTCGTGCGCGGCGAGTCCCAGTAGTGCGGAAAGGCAGGCAACGCGAAGCCGTCCTGATCGATCTGCGCGAGCACGATCTGCGCGCCCGGCTGACGCAAAGAGCTGATCTCTTCCTCCAGCCGCGGACAGAGCTCGGCAAGCTTGACCGGCTTGTGCGCGCCGAGCAGCGGCAGCGGCGGCGCACGCTCGGGCGCGCGGCGCGCACGCCGCCGCGCGCGCACCAGACGCCGCTCCATTTCGTAGATCGGCGCCAAAGCCATGTGCGCCCAAGGCGATATCGCGAAGACATAAGCGAGCCATACCCAGCCGCGTGGCCCCTGGCGCCACAAATGCCCGATGCCCTTGCGCAGCCGGCTTCCCAGCGGGCGCGGCGTGCGCGGGCGTCGATCGTTCGCGGTCTCGGCCGTGGCAGCACGGAACGACAACGTCTCTGCTGGCATCGCCCTGTCATGAAGCTGTTATTGAGCTGTCGCAGAAGTGTAAAAGTCCGCGCTCCCGCTCTGGTTCCACGCGGCGCCTGCCGGCCTGCTCGGACCGTCAGCGTGCCTGGTCTGGCGTAGCTCGGAGTGCGTACGCGCTGAAATTGGACCGGCGACGCCCCTCGCCGGCATGCTGCACCGCTGGCCTACGAGGGCGCTGGCGGTCCATAAAGCGCTGTAACTCGCGATTCCGTCTCACGCTGAAGAAGAGCTCATGACAGACATCCTCCCCATCAAGCGCGCGCTCGTTTCGGTTTCGGACAAAACCGGACTGATCGACCACGCGAAGGCGCTCGTCGACCTCGGCGCGAAACTCGTTTCGACCGGCGGCACGAGGAACGCGATCGTCGATGCGGGGCTGAGCGTCGAAGACGTGAGCGCTGTCACTGGCTTTCCGGAGATGATGGACGGGCGCGTGAAGACGCTACACCCGAAAGTGCACGGCGGCCTGCTCGCGTTGCGCGACAACGCCGAACACGCGCGCGCGATGGCCGAGCACGGCATCGAGGGCTTCGACCTGCTCTACGTGAACCTCTATCCGTTCGAGGATACGGTCGCGCGCGGCGCCAGCTTCGACGAATGCATCGAGAACATCGACATCGGCGGCCCGGCCATGATCCGCGCCGCAGCGAAGAATTACGGCTGGATTGCGGTCGCCACCGATGCGGAGGACATGGTCGCAATCCTGCAAGACGCAAAGACGCAGGGCGGCACGACACTCGCGCTGCGCAAGAAGCTGGCGGCGAAAGCGTTCGCGCGCACGGCGGCCTACGATGCAGCGATTTCCTCCTGGTACGCCGAGCAGCTGGAAGAGAAGGCGCCGGCGTGGCGCGCGCTCGGCGGCAGGCTCAAGCAATCGCTGCGCTACGGCGAAAATCCGCACCAGAGCGCCGCGTTCTATGTCACGGCCGAACCGCGCTACGGCGTCGCCACCGCGAAACAGCTGCAGGGCAAGGAGCTGTCCTACAACAACCTGAACGACACCGACGCCGCATTCGAACTCGCAGCCGAGTTCGAGGAGCCGGCCGTCGCCATCATCAAGCACGCTAATCCGTGCGGCGTGGCGCTGGGCCAGGACCTGCTCCAGGCCTATCAACGCGCACTGGAATGCGACCCGGTATCCGCGTTCGGCGGGATTGTCGCGCTCAACCGCCGGCTCGACAAAGCCGCCGCTGAAGCGATCGCGGAAATCTTCACCGAAGTCGTGATCGCGCCGGAAGCGGACGAGGACGCCGTCGCCGTGTTCGCGAGGAAGAAGAACCTGCGCCTGCTCGTCACCGGCGGCTTGCCCGATCCGGCTGCGCCGGGTCTTTACATCAAGACCGTCTCCGGCGGCTTTCTCGCGCAGAATCGCGACAACGGCCGCGTGACGGCGGCCGATCTCAAGTTCGTCACCAAGAAAAGGCCGACAGACGCGCAGATCGCCGACATGATCTTCGCCTTCAAAGTGGCCAAGCACGTGAAATCGAACGCCATCATCTACGCCAAGGATGGCGCGACGGTCGGCATCGGCGCGGGCCAGATGAGCCGCGTCGACTCCGCGCGCGTGGCGCGCCTCAAAGCGGAAGACGTGGCGCACGCCAAAGGCTGGAGCGATCCCAAGACGATCGGCTCGGTGTGCGCGTCGGACGCGTTCTTCCCCTTCCCGGACGGCTTGCTGCAAGCCGTGCAGGCAGGCTCCACCGCCGTCATCCAGCCCGGCGGCTCGATCCGCGACGAGGATGTGATCAAGGCCGCCGACGAGGCCGAGATCGCCATGGCGTTCACGGGCATGCGCCACTTCCGGCACTGAACATGCGGCGCCGCCGCTCTTGCGCAAGCGCTCTCCTCGTCACCATCTTGGCGACGTTGGCAGCTTTGAGCTTACCCATGCCGTCGCAGGCCGAGACGCTGCAACAGCGCATTGCGCGCCTTGAACCGCACTTCACCGTCACGCGACCGCAGAGCGCCGCAAGAGCGCCTGTCGTGCTCATGCTGCACGGTTGCGGCGGCCAACGGCCGTTCCAGAACGACATGGCGCGCATTGCCGCTGCTGCCGGCGCCGCTGCGGTGCAAGTGGATTCGTACGGCCCGCGCCGCATCAGCCGCGTCGCCGCCATCGCGACCGTCTGCACCGGCGCGCAGTTGCATGGCCGCGAACGCGCCGGCGATCTCTATGCCGCGATGGCGTGGGCGCGCGCGCAGGACTGGGCCGATCCCGATCGCATCGTGGCGATGGGCTGGAGCCACGGCGCTTGGACCATCATGGACGCACTGGCGTTGCGCTCGGGCGCGGAAATGCGCCGCGCGACAGGATTGGACGATCTGCCGGAAGAACCCCTGCACGGCCTTGCCGCCACGCTGATCGTCTATCCTTACGCCAGCCTCGGCAGTTATGTAGGACGGCGCGACTGGCGCCTGGCGCCGCGCAGCATCGCCGTTCTGTGCGGTCGCGACTACATCGTCGGCACGCCGCGAGGGCCCTTGGAGCGCCAGCGCGCGCGCGGCGCCCCGCTCGACATCCACTTCTTCGCCGACGCCACGCATGCCTTCGAAGACGAATTGGCCGAGGATCCGCGCGTGCGCTACAACCCCGCCGCCACGCAACGCGAATACGAGCTGCTGCGCGAACTGATCGCCGGTCTCTAGCGCGCCGCCGCCACCAGCGCGTTCACTTCCGCCGCAATGAGCATCAGCTTCGCGAAACTCCACGGGCCTTGCGCGCTGAGTTCCGCAAACATGCTGCGCACGCGTTCGGCCGGCTGGCCAAGCTGGGCGGCCCAGCCGCGCGCAGCCTCCGTGATCCAGTGCGCGTCAGCGTCCGCGGGCGGCGCGCCAATCGCCGCCGCCGCCGCTTCCGCCAGTTTCAACTGCGCCTCCGCGAAATCCTCCGCCGACCGACGGATGACGAGGCGGTCCCAGTGCTGATCCAGCGTCAGCGAGCCCGCGGCGTCGCGCAGCGCATCGAGCCCGAACTCGGCGCCGACCACGCTGTGCAGGATCGCCGCGGGATGCACCGGCCAGCGCGCGCTCTGGGCGAGATCGGCGATGTCCAGCATCAGGGCCGCGGGCGCCAGCAGCGCAACGTCGCCGGCGACGTCCTCGGGCGCGCCGGCGGCAATCAGCGCATCGCGCTTTGCCGCGACGCGGCTGCTCTCAAGCGCGCCGAGCTCTTCCCAGAGCCGCTGGCGCTGCTCGGCGACAGGCGCTGCGTAGCGCTGCACCACATCGAGGATCGACGGCGGCTCGGGGCGATCGAAGCCGGCGTTGCGCGCAAGGTATGTCGTGAGCCGGCGCAGTGCGGCGGCGATCGTCTGGTGCATCGCGATCTGCGCGACCGCCGGGGCTTTGTTGTCCAGCGCATTGATTTGCGCCGCCAGCGCCTCAAGCGCGAAGATGCGGCGCGCAGCTTCGAAAGCGAGCACGATTGTCACCGGCTCGGCGCGCGAGACTTCGCGCACGCGATCGACGAAGGTCGGCCCGCAGCGGTTGACGATATCGTCTGCAAGCCGCGTGGCGATGATCTCGCGGCGCAGACGATGCGTCTGCATCTGCGCGTCGAACTTCCACAGTTCGTCAGGGAAATAGCGCTTCAGCGGCTCGATGAACGCCGGATCGTCCGGGGCGTTCGATGCGACCAGCGCATCGAACAGGTCGATTTTCGCGTAAGCGATGAGCTTGGAGAGCTCTGGCCGCGTCAGCCCCAGATGCGCGGCCCGCAAGGCCTTGAGTTCGCTCGTCAGCGGCAGGGTCTCAACGCGGCGCGAGAGCTTTCCCGCCGCCTCGAGGCGTTGGATGAACCGCTCGTGACTGTCGAGGTCGACCGGCGCCGTGGCTTGGGCCAGGCTCAGCGCCAGCGTCTGATCGTAATTGTGCTTGAGCACGTGGCGCGCGACGTCGTCGGTCATCGCGGACAGCAACGCATCGCGCGTATCGGCCTTGAGCGCGCCGGCGCGAATGGCGTCGGCGAGCAGGATTTTGATGTTCACCTCGTGGTCGGAGGTATCGACGCCGGCGGAATTGTCCACGGCGTCGGCGTTGACCGCGCCGCCGCCGCGCGCAAACGCGATGCGGCCGCGCTGCGTCACGCCGAGATTGGCGCCCTCGCCCACGACTTTGGCGCGCAGCTCCTCCGCATCGACTCTGAGCACGTCGTTGGTTTTGTCGCCGACATCGGCGTGCGTTTCGCTGCGCGCTTTGACATAGGTGCCGATGCCGCCGAACCAGAGCAGCTCGCACTCGGCTTTGAGCAGCGCGGAGATGAGCTCGGCCGGCGTGACTTGCGGCTTGTCGAGACCGGTCAGTTTCGCGATCTCCTTGGTGACTTCGATCGCCTTCAGGCTGCGCGAGAAGACGCCGCCGCCTTTGGAGATGAGCTTCTTGTCGTAGTCCTGCCAGCTCGAGCGCGGCGTATCGAACAGTCGCTTGCGCTCCTTCCACGAAACTTCCGCGTTCTTCGGATCAGGATCGATGAAGATATCGCGGTGATCGAAGGCGGCCAACAGGCGGATCTTGCGCGACAACAGCATGCCGTTGCCGAACACATCGCCCGACATGTCGCCGACGCCAATGACCGTGAATTCCTCTTCCTGGATGTTCTTGCCGAGTTCGCGGAAGTGACGCTTCACCGCTTCCCAGGCGCCCTTGGCCGTGATGCCCATCGCCTTGTGGTCGTAGCCGACCGATCCGCCGGATGCGAACGCATCGCCGAGCCAGTGGCCATACTCGGCGCTTATCCCGTTGGCGATGTCGGAGAACGTGGCCGTTCCCTTGTCCGCCGCAACGACGAGGTAGGCGTCGTCGCTGTCCCAGCGCACAACCGCTTTTGGCGGAACGATATCATCTCCTTGGATATTGTCGGTGATGTCGAGGAGCCCGCGGAGGAATGTCTTGTACGCTTCGACGCCGCCTTCCTGGTATCCCGGCGCGCCGCGCGGCGGCAGGCGCTTGGGATAGAAACCGCCCTTGGCGCCGACTGGCACGATGATCGCGTTCTTCACCTGCTGCGCTTTAACGAGATCGAGCACTTCGGTGCGGAAGTCGTCGCGCCGATCGCTCCAGCGCAGGCCGCCGCGCGCCACCGGGCCGAAGCGCAGATGCACGCCTTCGACCTGCGGGCTCGCCACCCAGATTTCGCGATAAGGTTTCGGCGCCGGCAGATCGGCGATAGCATCCGATTCGATCTTGAACGACATGTACGGCTTGGGTTCGCCGTCGGCGCCGGGCTGATAGTAATTCGTGCGGCGGATCGCGGTGACCAGACGCGCGAGCCGGCGCAGCGCGCGGTCATCATCGAGGCTGACGACCTCGTTGAGCGCGGCCTCAATCATGAATTCGAGCCGGCCGGAGCGGATGCGCCGAGTTTCCAGGCCCTCGGGTAGGTTGGGGTCGAAGCGCGCCTTGAACAGCGCGAGAATAAGCGAAGCGAGCTTCGGATTGGCCGCAAGCGCCTGCTCCTGAATCGCTTGCGAGGGATCGAGGCCCGTCTGCTGGCGGAAGCGCGCGAGCGCGCGGATCAACGCCGCCTCGCGCCAAGTGCACGGCAAGGTCAGGATCAGGCGATTGAAGCCGTCGTTCTCGGCGCGGCCGGTCCAGATCGCGGCGAAGGCGTCCTCGAACTTCTGCCCGGCGCGATCGAGATCGATCGGCTTTCCATCCGCCGAACGGGTCTCGATGTCGTGCACGAATATGCGCTCGGCCGGTGTGAGGCGCCCGGCCTTCAGCTGCAGCTCGAAGTTGATCTCGGAATCGACGAAAAGGCCCATGTTCTCGAGGATGGGCACGGTCGCCGAAAGGGCGAGCACGTCGCCGCGCGCATAGAACTTGCAGCGCATGACGTTTTCGGCGTCCTCGGGTAGCCGATAAGCGCGCGCGCGGATGACGGCTTCCTCTGCGGCGCCTAGGATTTCGGCCGTATCGATCAGCGCCTCTTCGACCGAATAGCGCTCGCGATAGGCGGCGGTGAACGCGCCTTCGAAACGGTTGGCGGCTTCCTCGCGCGCGGCTGCGTCGAACAGCGCAGAGCGCATCAGCGCGTCGTTGTAGCGGTCCTCCCAGGTGCGTGCGAGCGCGGCGATCTCGGCGTCGAGCGCCATGGGATCGGGCGAAGGGCGCGCCCTGTCGATGTCGCCGATCACGAACAGAACGCGCGCGAGCTGCGCTTCGCCGAGCTGGGGCTGGAAGCTTTCAACCTGGCCGCCATAAGCGCGGGCGATGGCCTCGCCGATGCGCGCGCGCAGCTCGGAATTGAATCGATCCTTCGGGATATAGGCGAGCGCCGTGGCGAAGCGGTTGAAGCGGTCTCGCCGCAGGAACACGCGCGCGCGCGGACGGTCCAGCAGGTGCAGAATGCCGCGCGTGATCGCGAGCAATTCCTCGCGCGACATCTGCCACAATTCTTCACGCGGATAGGATTCGATGATCTTGCGCAGCGTCTTGGCGTTATGGCCCCCCGGCGTGAACGCGGCCTGCTTCATCACCCAGTCGGCCTTACGGCGAAGCACCGGGATGTTGCGCGTCGGCTCGGTGAAGGATTCGCTGGTGAACAGCCCGACGAAGCGCACTTCGCCGATCACCTCGCCCCTGTCGTTGTAGCGCCGCACGCCGACATAATCGGCCGTCGTGCGCCGATGCACGCGCGAACGCAGCGTGGATTTGGCGACGATCAGCGGCTCGGGCTCGGCCATTAGGCGCTTCAGCTCCGGCGTCAGCACCATGGGCTCGGCGGTGGTGCGCAGCACGTAGCGTTCGACGTCGCAGAGAACGCCCAAACAGCTGGCCTCCAAGATCACCGGTTCGTCGGCTTTGTAGCTATCGCCGTCCCGCGCATAGTCGTAATCGCGCGCGCCGAGGAAGGTAAACTTGTCGGCCGCCAGCCAGCGCAGCAGCTCCACCGCTTCGAGCACTTCTTCGCGCGGCGCGTTGGTCTTCGCCGCCTCCAGCTCTTCGGCGCAGCTCAGCATGCGCTCGCGCATGTGCCTGTAATCGGCGACGGCGGCCTCGACGTCCCTCAGCGTGTCGCGCACGCCCTCGTGCAGGGCGCGCGTGCGCGCCGCCGACAGGCGCGGCAGGTGCACCTGGATGAGCGAGTCGCGGCCGTCGCCGGAAATCGATGGCGCAAGCGGGTGAAACATCGCGAGCGGAGCAAGGCCCTGCTCGGCCAATTCTCCCATCACCGAGTCCACCAGGAATGGCATGTCCGGGCCGACAATCTCAAGAATGTCGCGATCGAGCTGACTGCCGCCCGCCCCCACGCCGCGGCGGATGCGCGTGGAGCGCACGCCGTCTTCGCATTCGGCCCGCCAGACCCAGAAATCATGCGACAACGCCGCGAGATCGGCCATCGTGAGGCCTTCGAGTTCGTCGGGCGAAGCGTCGTCATACATCCCGCGCAGGAACGTCTCGGCGGCGGTGTCTATAGCGCCATTGGCGCGGAAGGCGGGCCACGGGCCGGTCTTGGCCGTGGCAATGAACTGGTCCGCGGATTGAGGTAATTCCGCGCGGGCAGCGGCGTCCATGTGGGGCGGGTCCTGAGATCTGGGCGCGAACCTACTCGCCCCCGCGCCCGGCGCAACTGGCGGAATGGCGTAGAGGGAGCCAAGTTCGGGGTGTTGCCGTGCGTTTGCGGATGGAGGGCCCGATGAAGACCGTTCTGATTACCGGCGCCAACCGAGGCATCGGCCTGGAGCACGCCCGCCGCTACGCCGAGCGCGGCGCACACGTGTTCGCGACGGCGCGCAGGCCAGAGGAGGCCGACGAGTTGGGCGCGCTCGCCCAGCGCCATCCAGGCAAGGTGGAGGTGCTGGCATACGACGCCGCGAGCGCGGAAGCGCCGGAGGCGCTGCGGCGGCGGATCGGGTCAGAGCCCATCGACCTCATGTTCGCCAATGCAGGGGCGATGGGCACGCGCAGACAGGGCTTCGGAGATGTGGACGTCGAGGCGGTGCTGGAGCTCATTCGCGTCAACGCGCTTGCGCCGCTCAGGCTGGCCGAAGCGCTTGCGGACAATGTCGCCAAGGCCGATCGCAAAGTCATGGCCTTCCAGACCAGCCTCATGGGCTCGATCGCGGACAACGGTTCGGGCGGGGCCTATGCCTACCGGCTTTCCAAGGCGGCGCTCAACATGGTCGGCAAGGGCGTCGCCAACGATCTGCGCGGGCGCGGGATCATCTCCGTGCTGTTGCATCCCGGCTGGGTGCGCACGCGCATGGGCGGCCCCAGCGGCAAAATCAGCGTCGAGGAGTGCGTCGCCGGCCAGCAGCGCCTGCTCGACGCGCTGACGGCAGAGCACAGCGGCCGGTTCTTCAACTACGATGGGCGCGAATTGCCGTGGTGAGCAACGAAGACGGCGCCGTCGGGCGGGGACAAGCTGCCCGACGGCGCCTGCAGGCCTCGCAGCAGGCTGGGTGGGGGACGCACGCGGAGGCCTGGTCCGATTGCGACGGCCGCTCCGCCAGATGAAGCCCCCCATTGAGCCCACGAGTGCGGATCGACACGTCAAAACTGACGTTCGAGCGCGCGCCGGACTTCGGGTTTTCGTTCTGAAGCGTTTGCCGAAACGCCCCTAGCCCCGGCGACGTTCTTCACAAAAGCGATACATGTTCGCCGCCGATTCGCAAGGTCAATTCGATCCGGACTCGGACGTAATCAACGACCGCGTATCCGGCGTCGGCTTGCCGTCCTGCGACAGCAGAATCGCGATCCACCGTGTGGACGGAAATTGCGCCAATACAATCATCAACATCACCGTCAGCGGCGCGGCGAGAAAGGCGCCGGCGATGCCCCACATGGCGCCCCAGATCGCCAGCGCCAGCAGCACGACGACTGCTGAAAGGTTCAATGAATCTCCTGTCATGCGCGGCTGGATGAAGTTGCCGATCAGGAATTGCCAGGCGCCGGTCCCGATGGCCACGGCGGCGATGTGCGGGAGGGAGGTGAATTGTACGACGGCCACAGCCGTGACCACGACCACCGCAACGATCGAGCCGATGGTCGGGATGTAGTTGAGAAAGAAAATCACGAACGACCAGAACAGGGCGTTCTCCAGCCCGACGATCAACAGCGTGGCGTAGGTGAGGCCCGTGATGATGAGGCTGATCACGGTCTGCACCCAGAGGTACTGCTCCATGGACACCCGGATGCGGCGGAACACCGTGCGCGCCTGTTCGCGCTCGGCGCCGGCGCCGAAGATGAAATCGAGCTTGCGCGTCATCAGGGCGGCCCCCGGAAACAGGAACGCCAGGTAGAGCAGGATGAACATGATGTCGGAGGCGAGATTGCGAAGGCTCGCGCCCACCTGCCGGGCGACGTCCTCGGGATTGAGCCGCGCGATGAGGTCGTAGAAGGTGGGGATCTGTCCGCTGATGCCGAACTGCATGTAAATCTGGGCGATCACGTTGTTCAGACGCGTTTCATAAGCGGTGAAGTCCTGGCTCATCGCGTTGATGTTGCTGACAATGACAAAACCGATCAGCGTCAGCAGCGCGAGCACGATCACCAACGCGACAGGCAGCGCCGCCAGGCGCGGCAGGAAGTGCAGGCGCCGATCCAGGGTCTCCGCCAGCCCGTCAATGGCCAGCCACAACAAGAGCGCCAGCGCGAATTGCGTCAGCGGCTCGCGTAGGAAATAGAGGCCGGCGGCGATCACGCCGGCGGCGACGATCCACAGCGCGCCGCGTAGCGACAAATCCATCGGCCGGCCTCCTCCTGGCTTGCGCCGGAAACGCCCAATGCGCCAAGCTGGCGCGCGAAGCAAGGAGGCCTGAATGGCGTCTTCGATCGAGATCGGCGCAAGCCCGGAGGGGCCGCAGGCGCTGGCGCTGAAGCGCGCCAACCGCCATGGGCTGATCGCCGGCGCCACCGGCACGGGCAAGACGGTGACGCTGCAGGTGCTGGCCGAAGCGTTCGCGCGCGAAGGCGTCAACGTGTTTGCGGCGGATATCAAAGGCGATCTCTCGGGCGTCGCCGCCGCGGGCGAGCCGCCGCCGGCTTGGGCCAGCGCGCGCGCGCAGGAGATCGGCGTTGCGCTGACGCCGGAAGCGGCGCCAGCGGTGTTCTGGGACGTTTACGGCGAACTCGGCCATCCGGTGCGCACGACCATTACCGAGATGGGCCCGGTGTTGATGGGACGCGTGTTGGAGGCGAGTGCGGCGCAGGAAGGCGCGCTGACGATTGCGTTCCGGCTTGCCGACGATTGGATCAAAGCGGGCAAGAACGAAGGCTTGTTGCTCGATCTGAACGATCTGCGCGCGCTGCTCACTTACATCTCCGAGAATTCCGATGACATCGGCAAGCAGTATGGCCTCGTCACGCCGCAATCGATCGCGGCGCTGCAGCGCAAAGTGTTGCAGCTGGAGATGGACGGCGCCGACCGCTTCTTCGGCGAGCCGGCGTTCAAGCTGGAGGAGCTGCTGAAGCCGCGCGCGGACGGGCGCGGCACGGTGCACGTGCTGGCGTCAGAGCGGCTCGTGCAATCGCCGCGGCTCTATTCGGCCTTCCTGCTCTGGCTGATGAGCGAGCTTTGGGAAGAGCTGCCGGAGGTTGGCGACCAGGACAAACCGAAATTGGTCTTCTTCTTCGACGAGGCGCACCTGCTGTTCCGCGATGCGCCGAAGGAGCTGGTGAGCCGGGTCGAGCAGGTGGTGCGTCTGATCCGCTCCAAGGGCGTGGGCATCTATTTCGTCACGCAATCACCGACCGACGTGCCGGAGATCGTGCTCTCCCAGCTTGGCAATCGCTTCCAGCACGCGCTGCGCGCGTACACGCCGACCGATCAGAAAGCCGTGCGCGCCGCGGCGCAGAGCTTTCGGGCGAACGTGAATGTCGACGTGGCGAAGGAGATTCAGGAGCTGGGCGTGGGCGAAGCGCTGGTCTCGACGCTCGACGAGAAAGGCGCGCCGACGCCGGTCGCGCGAACCAAGATCCGCCCGCCGAACAGCCATGTCGGCCCGATCCTTTTGGCGGAGCGCCAAGCCATCATGCGCGCGAACACTGCGGGCCGCGCTTACGAGAAAGCCGTGGACCGCGACAGCGCGCACGAAATCCTCGGGCGGCGTACCGAACGAACTGCCGAGGCCCTGCGCGAGGAAGAAAAGCCAGCGCGACAGTCTCGCAGTCGTTCGACTGGTTCTAAACAAACCCGCTCACAAACTACTCGCCGCGAGCACGGAATCACAATGGCGGACGTAGGCCGAGGAGTGATGCGCCTTGCCGAACGCGCCGCCAAGGTGTTCATTGAGCGCAATGTGGTTGGCACGCCGCGACGTCGGAGGCGATGATGGCGCGTTTGCGTATTCCGGGCTTGACCTTTTCACTCCGTAGAGCTCTTGGCGTTTCGCAGGCGCAAGCTCGGCTGTCGCGGCAAATAGGTGTGCCTCTTTCGCGCTCGGGGCGGCAGCGGAAGATCGGCGCCGCTGCTGGTGGCGGCGGCGTCTTGCTACTCATCGTGACAGCTCTGCTGCGGGCCCTATTCCGCCGCTCGTGAGCGCGCCAGAGAGATCGCGTCATGATCGACCTCGTCATCGATATGCGGCGCAAGGATCTTGGCGGGTTCGAGGTGGGGCGGGTGCTGCCTTACGCCAAGCGGCGCATGGTGGGGCCGTTCGTGTTCTTCGACCACATCGGGCCGGCGACGTTTCAGCCCAACTTTCCGCGCAGCGCCGACGTGCGCCCGCATCCGCACATCGGGCTCGCCACCGTGACTTACCTGTTTGAAGGCGAGATGACGCATCGCGACAGCTTGGGCTTCACGCAGGACATCCGGCCCGGCGAGGTCAACTGGATGACGGCCGGGCGCGGCATCACGCACTCCGAACGCTTCGAGCGTCTTCGCGCCGAAGGCGGGCCGATGCACGGCATCCAGTCCTGGGTGGCGCTGCCGGAGGAGCACGAAGAAACCGATCCCGCCTTTCATCATCACGCAGGCGCCGATCTGCCGCGCGGCGACGACCGCGGTTTGAAGTGGCGGCTTGTCGCCGGCGAAGCGTTCGGCGCGCGCGCTGCGGTGAAGACGTTCTCGCCGATCTTCTATCTGCATTGCGAACTTGCGCCTGGCGGCGCGGTCGAAGCGCCCAACGAATATTCGGAGCGCGCCGCGTACATCGCCGAAGGCGAAGTCGAGTGCGAAGGCGCGATCTATCACGCGGGGCAAATGATTGTGTTCGCCGCCGGCGCGCCGGGCGTCGTGCGGAGCGAGCGCGGCGCGACCGTCATGCTGCTCGGCGGCGAGCCGCTCGGCCCGCGCTTCATCGAATGGAACTTCGTCTCCTCTTCGCAGGACCGGATCGAGCAAGCGAAGGCGGATTGGCGCGCGGGCCGCATGAAGCTGCCGGATGCGGACAACCAGGAATTCATCCCCCTGCCCGATCCCTCTCCGCCGGCCAATCCGATGAGCTGACGCCGACTGGCATCGCTGGTTTCTTTGTGCAGCTTAGTGAACTTTGTGTCTTGGTGTTTTCCTTGAATCACTAAGACCCCAAGTCACTAAGGAGCACAAAGAGGCCGCGAGGACTGGCGGTCCGGGTTAGGCGACGAGTCCGCGAATCTCCGCCAGCACGGCGTCGACTTCGCGCGGGGTGTTGCGGATGCTGGGGGTGAGGCGCACCCATTGGCGCGCATAGGGCGCGGCGGAGGCGATGATGTTGCGCTCGCGCAGGCGCCGCACCGCCGCCTCGGGTGAGGCGCCGTCGATGTTGAACGAGACAATGCCGGCGGAAAGCGCTGAAGACATCGGCGTGGCGAGAGGCACGTTCGACATGCCCGCAAGCCCTTCCTTCAGCTGCGATGCGAGCTCATGCGTACGGCGCGCGACATCGGCTTTGCCGATGGCCCGGTGCAGCGCGAACGCTTCGGGCAACGCCCAGACGTGCTCGAAGGCCTTGAAGCCGCCGGGCGAGAGGCGCGCGCCCTCGCCTGTGCGCTGCGGCCGGCGGCGCGCGAGCCAGGCGCCGAACACATTGTCATCGAGGAAGCTCGGGATGGTCGTGTCGAGACGCCGCCATGCCGTATCGCGCCCGGCGACGACGCCAGTGCCGCGCGGCCCGAACAGCCATTTGTGACAGCCCGCAGCGAAAAGATCGCAGCCGAGCGAGTCGAGCGTTTCGTCTTCGACGCCGAAACCGTGTACGCCGTCGACGCACAGCAGGATGCGCTCGTCTTCATCCAGCTGGCCGTTGACCTCGTTCAGCGCATCGGCGAGCTGGCGCACGGGCATTTTCAGCCCGGTGCTGGAATGCACCCAGGTGACGCCGACCACGCGCGTGCGCGGCGTGATGCCGGCGAGCAGCCGATAGACGAGCTCGTCCGCGCTCACGCTTGTCGCCGCATCGCCGTGCAGCGCCACGCGCCGTTCGACCGCGCCGGTGCGCGCGCAGGCAAGGCGCACTGCTTCATGCGTGACGAAGTAGTCCTGTTCGCTTGTCAGAACCTCGTCGCCGGGCCGCAGCCGCAGACTGCCGTAGATCAGGCCGACACCCATGGTTGTGCTGTCCGTGAGCGCGATGTGTTGCGCCGGAACGCCGAGGTAATCTCCCGCAGCGTTCCGTGCGGCGTCGGTGAGAGGCTGGTTGTTCGCTTCGAGATAGCGCACCGTATCGCGATCGAGCGCGCGCCGATGGCGCTCGATCGCCTCGCGCACGTCACGGGGATGTGAGGCGAGCAGCATCGCGCTCATGTCGATGAGATTTCGGTCGAGCACGAACCGCGCGCGCACGCGATCCCATGCGTCGCCGGACTCAACATTGCCGAAGGGACCGACGCGCACGCCGCAAGCGGCAGTCGCGACGGTAGCGGCGGTGAGGACGGCTCTGCGATCCAGATCCATGCGCGCGAGACGACGTCTGGCCCCTACGCGCAACGAGCCCGCGCAGCGGGAGTTCCGCTGACCTCGAGGATGCAGAGCAAGCTCGGACCGCCGGCGTTCTCGCTGGCCTGTTTCTTTGTGTTCTTCGTGCCTTCTTCGTGTCGTTGTGGTTTTCCTTTCACCACAACGGCACAACGGATTCACAAAGAACACAACGGCCGACGGGGACGTCGGCGGTCCGGGCTAATCGACGATGCCGCTTTTCCACTCCGCGTCGCGGCGCGGCAAGGCGAGGTAAGCTTCGCTGCGCATCTCCATCAGGCGCGAGGCGGTGCGCTCGAACTCGAAACTCTGGTCGCCGGCGGGATAAAGCTCGTGTGGCTGCGCATCCGCCGACGCGACCAGCTTCACCTTGGCCTCGTAAAGCGCATCGATGAGCGTGCGGAAGCGCGCGGCCTCCTCACGCATCGCGGGTGTCAATCGCGGAACGTTTTCGAGCAGCACCGTGTGGAAGCGCTCGGCGATTTCCAGGTAATCCGCCGGGCCGAGCGGCCGGGCGCATAGCTCCTCGAACGAAAACCGCGCCACGCCGGCGGCTTCGCGCTCGACGCGCAGCGGGCGGCCGCCGACATCGAGCGTCACGTGCTGCGGCGTAGCGCCTGCCGTCAGCCGTTTCCAGGCGCGGTCCATTGCTTCGTCGGCGGCAGGTCCGAGCGGCGCATAGTAGACCGGCGCGGCCATCAGCTGCTCTAGGCGGAAATCGTGCGGACCGGCGATCTGCACCTGATCGAGCCGCTGCTTGATGAGCGCGATGAAGGGCAGAAAGAGCTGACGATTGAGGCCGTTCTTATAGAGATCGTCCGGCGGCCGGTTCGAGGTAGCGACGACCACGACGTCATGCTCGAACAAGCGCTCGAACAGCCGCCCCAGGATCATCGCGTCGGCGATGTCGGTAACTTGCAGTTCGTCGAAGCACAGGAGCCGCGCTTCATCGGCCACCTGCTTGGCGGCGTCGGCGATCAGCTGATCCTGGCCGGCGCCCCGCTCGCGCGCCCTGCGCAGGAAGGCGTGCCGCGCCAGCATGAATTCGTGAAAGTGCAGGCGCCGCTTCTTCTCGATCGACGCCGCCTCGAAGAACAGATCGAGCAGCATCGATTTGCCGCGCCCGACCGGTCCCCACAGATAAACGCCGCGCGGCGGATCGGACCTGCGCAGCCAGCCGCCCGGCCGCCAGCGCGCCAACTCGTCCGCGAGCCGCTGCAGCCGTTGGGCCGCGCGCTGCTGGTCCGCGTCCGGCTGAAGTTCGCCGGCGGCGAGGCGCTGACGGTAAGCGGCCAAAGGCGAGGACATTGCGGCTCCGAACGCGCCCAAATCCCCTAGGCGCGCCGCTACAGACCCGCGGATTGTGCATCTGGCAAGCCGCTCCGCCCTAGGCGCGCGCGCGGCGGCGTGCTTTTTTCTGACGCATGCGGCCCGAATCGCAGGTCCAACGCATGACGCCAACAGACGCTGTCGCCGCCGCTTCGCCCGCCGCTCGGCAGGCCGCCAAACACATTGTGGACGAGCTGATCGAAGAGCGTGCGCCCCGCTTGTCCAGCAGCGTCGTGTGGCGGCTTATCCGGCGCCCGCTCTACACGGTGCTGAACTATCAGAAGGCCGTGCGCATGGCCGACCAGATCGCGCCGATGAGCGGACGCGAGGCGCTGGAGTCGGTGTCGGAGCTGCTGTCGGTCAAGCTGGACATTTCCGGCATCGAGCGCATGCCGCGCGAAGGGCCGTTCTTGCTCCTTTCGAACCACCCCACCGGCATCACCGACGGCGTGGCGATGTACGATGCAATCAAGCCGCACCGGCCCGATGCGCTGTTCTACGCCAATTCCGACGCGCTGCGCGTGTGCCCGCGCTTCGACGAAGTGCTGATCCCGGTGGAGTGGGTCCTGGCCAAGCGCACGCGCGAGCGCACGCGCGTTACTCTGAAAATGACCGAAGCCGCGCTCGAACAGGGCCGGCCGATCGTGATCTTTCCCGCAGGGCGCCTGGCGCGCCTGCGGGAGGGTGCGCTGCTCGATCCGGAGTGGATGCCGACGGCGGCGAGTCTGGCGCGCAAGTACGAACTGCCGATCGTGCCCGTACACATGAGTGGGCCGTTCGCGTTCTGGTTTCACACGTTCTCGAAGTTTTCCGCGGAGCTGCGCGACATCACGCTCTTCCACGAATTGCTGAACAAGCGCGGCAAGACCTACACGCTCACGTTCGGGCCGCTGATTCCGCCAGAGCACGCCTCCGGCGAGGCGACGAGCGTTATCCGCAAGCTCAAATACTATGTCGAGCGCGTGCTGCCGCACGCGCCAGATACGGCCTTCGATCCCGCGGGGCCCGAATGCCCTTGGCGCGATCCACCCCCGCGCATGGCCTGACACAACTCACGTAAAATTGTGAAATTTTGGCCATGGACGAGGCGCGCGGCGCAGCGCAGGATGTGCGTTGCGAGGGGCGGGCGTCGGAGGGAGTTCGATGCGCGCCCAAACCTTGGCGATCGCAGTATGGACAGGCTTGGCTGCGGCAGCCGTCGCCATTCCCTACATCCCGCCGCCGCAACCGGTGTACGAAGCGCCAATCGATCGCGCATTGGAAAACGTCGCGGCGATGGACAGTCTGGACCCGGCGCAGCGCGAGCGACTCCTGGGCCGCTTGAATTTGCTTGCTTATGCGCGTGACGACGCGCCGTTCACCTACATCCGCGAGGGCGATCAGCTCAATGAAGCCGGCAGCATCGCTTGCGCAGAGGCCCCCGAGCCGATGCCGCGTGACCCTGAGCAGAAGCCACAGACATTCGCGCCGGACGAGCGCTGCGCGCGCTGGACGTTCGCTCTCGGCCCGCAAGACGAGACGCCGAGGACCGCACCGGAACAACCGAGCGCCGCCGCGGTCGCGCGTCTGGAAGCAGCACGCACACACTATGCGCGCGCCCTCGAGCTCGATCGGCGCGACCTTCGCGCGCGGCTTGGTTATGCCTATGTGCTCGACCGCCTTGGCCGTTTGAACGACGCACGTCGGGAGCTGCGGCGCATCTTCGATCTGGGCCTGCCTCGGGTCGCCGGCGCCCACTCGGAGTGGGAAGATCACGCGGTGCTCACCGAGGCGGCGGCGCATCTGGCGCATCTGGCGCGTACGCGCTCTGAACGCGCCCGCCTGCAGCGGCTGCGCGACCGGCTGCAGGCCAGCCAGCCCATCATCTACGTCACGCCGATCGTCGTCCCACTGGCCGACCGACCGTTCGAGCGGCTGATCGACCAAGCTTCGCCCGTCGCCTTCGATTTCGCCGGCACGGGCGACCGGCGCGCGCAAGGCTGGCTCACGGCCGACGCGGCGTGGCTCGTCTGGGATCCGGAGTGGCGCGGAGAGGTGCGTTCGGGATTCGACTTGGTCGGCCAGCGCACTTGGAGCGTGTTCTGGAGCGACGGCTTCGAAGCGCTGCGCGCGCTCGACGATAACCGCGATGGCGAACTCACCGCTGCTGAGCTCGGCGGGCTTTCGCTCTGGCGCGACGAGAACGGCGACGGCGTGAGCGACCCCGGCGAAGTGCTGCCGGTCAATGTGCACGGCATCGCGGCTATCGCGGTGCGAGGCCGCACAACGCGGCCGGGCCTCATCACGGCGCCTCAAGGCGTGCGCTTTGAAGATGGCAGAACGCGTCCGCTCTACGATTGGACGCCAGGGCTGCCTGCACCAATGTCGTAAGCTCTACGTCCGCGTTCCGGCCTCGATCGCGCGCGCGAGGTCTTCCGGCTGGAACGGCTTCTGCAGCACCGGGCTTTTTTTCCATTCCTCTTTCAGCCCGCCAGATCCATAGCCGGTCGCGAACACGAACGGCACGCCGCGCGCCTTCAGCGTTTCCGCCACCGGGTAGGTGTACTGGCCATTGAGGTTCACATCGACGATGGCGAAGTCGATCTGCGCTTCCTGCGCCAACGACAGCGCCTGCTCGAGCCGCCCGGCAGTGCCGACAACCTCGTGGCCGAGATCGACGATCAGGTCCTCGATCATCATCGCGACGATGGATTCGTCCTCGACGATAAGCACCTTCAACTTGGCTGCCCGCGCCATCGCGCTCTCCAGCATCCCGTGCAGCTACGCACGAGAACATAGCGGACCCGAAGCGCGCCGCCCAGGGCAGATTCGCCAACGGGAACCCGCCCTGCGGCTAGAGTTTCCGTTCCACCATGGCCTTTTTAATCTCGGCGATGGCCTTGGCGGGATTGAGGCCCTTTGGGCACACCTGCGCGCAGTTCATGATGGTGTGGCAGCGGTAAAGTTTGAATGGGTCTTCCAGCGCGTCGAGCCGCTCGCCCTGGTTCTCGTCGCGACTGTCGGCGATCCATCGATACGCCTGCAGCAGCGCCGCCGGCCCATAGAAGCGATCTGAATTCCACCAGTACGAGGGACAAGAGGTGGAGCAGCACGCGCAGAGAATGCACTCGTAGAGACCATCGAGCTTGGCGCGCTCTTCCGGACTCTGACGCCATTCTGCATCGGGCTCGGGCGTTTGCGTTTGCAGGTAGGGCTGGATCGCGGCGTACTGCGCGATGAAGTTCGAGAGGTCCGGCACCAGGTCCTTGATCACCGGCTGATGCGGCAGCGGCGAGACGGTGATTGTCCCTGGCGGGAGATCGTCCATGCCCTTGGTGCAGGCAAGCGTGTTGCGCCCGGAGATGTTCATCGCGCACGAACCGCAGATGCCCTCGCGGCAGGAGCGACGGAAGGTGAGCGTGGAATCGATGTCGTTCTTGATCGCGATCAGCGCGTCCAGAACCATCGGCCCGCAGCTGTCGAGATCGAGTTCGTATTTGTCCCAGCGCGGGTTTTCGTTCGTCTCGGGATCGTAGCGATAGACCTTGAAGGTGCGCACGCGCTTGGCGCCGGGTCGGGCCTTGTGGCGCTTGCCCGATCTGACCTTGGAGTTCTTCGGCAGCGTGAGTTCGACCATGCTTGCCTGATGGCGAGCGCCGGGCCCAGCGTCAAGCGCGCCGATTGCCTCCCCTACTCGGCCGCCGGCGCGGCCGCGGCGCGGCCGTACCAGTCGATCCGGCGCGTGGCGATCATGGTGGCGGCAATCACGGCGAAGGCCACGATCGAACCGGCGAAGAGCGCGAAGTCTTCCAGCGTCATCAACACGAACATGGCGCCGTAGAGCGCGGCGAGGCCGATGAGCGCCCGCACGCCTACAGCGGTCGAGTTGAACGAGGCGCCGGCATAATAGGCGAGCAGCGCCACGGTCGCGGCGGCGGCGATGACGAAGGCGGGCGTGAAGCCGATGATCTCCGTCATCGACAGGAGCAACAAATAGAATACGCATTGCGCGAGCCCGACCAGGATGTACTGCGCCGGGTGCGCCTTGCGGCCGCTAACGGCTTCGAAGATCAGCGTCGCCAGGAACACGATGCCGATGAACATGATGCCGTAGCGCACCGCGCGAGCGACGCCTTGATAGATGTCGTCGGAGGAGACGAAGCTGACGGCCATGTCGCGCCCAGCGGCGAGGCCGATATTGAAGCTCGACAGGTCGGCGGCCTTCTCGATGCCGCGCGCGACAAACGGCACGCGCCAGGAGACCGCAAAGCCTTCATCCGTCGCCTGTAGCGCTTCATTGGATTGGAAATAGCCTTCGGCGCGCGTGTCGCGGCGATTGCCGCGCATCGTCGTCGTGGTGTCCTGCGCGAACGCCGCGATTGACAGCCGCTGCGCGCCGCCGAGTTCTAGGCGCGTTTCGACCGTGAAGTTTGCGGGACCAGCATCGAGACGCGCCGGCGCAGCGAACGCCTGGAGCGTATTGGGCAAGGGCGCAGTGGGCGTGGAGAAAAGGCCGGGGCGTGAATACTCGCGCGTCGGCGCGGCGAGACTGAGGTCGGAGATCGGCTCGAGCGTCGCGGTCGTTCCATCCGGGAAGCGCAGCTCGGCGGCGTTGCGGATGGCGCGGCTGTCGGCGACGAACATGGCGACGCGCGCCTGGGCCCAGTCGAAGCGATAATCGTCGCTCACGCCTTCGAGCGCATCGGCGGGGCGGAAGGCAGCGTCGAAATCGGTGACGGCGTTGTACGTGGCGGCGCGATAGATGCCCACGCGCCTTTCGTTCACAGTGAGCGTTGCATCCGCTGCGCCCGCCTCGGCGAAGACGACATACGTTCCGCGATCGACGCGGCTTTGGGTGCGGCCCTGGTCGTCCGTCGCCTGCACCGTGCGCTGGTAGGGCACCAGCAGCATTGGTCCGCCGATCACCTGGGGGCCGCCGGCGGCGGCGCCGATCTCAGCCGTGACTTGGGCGGCGCGCTGCTGCCGCTCGCCGACAAGGGCGCCCACCACCAACAGCGGAATCCCCATCGCCAGCACCAGGAAGCAGACAAGCAGAAGCTTCAGGCCCAGCGATCCGCGCGGAATCAGGCCTGAAATCGGATTGGTCGTCACGTAGCATCCCTCCCGGAGGGCCGGCGTATGATTGTCACGCTAACACGTGCGCCGCGCACTCGTAATTGGGCGCGCGCCCAGAAACTTAAGAGCTTGTGTGCAGGCCCTGTGCAAGCCGGCAGTCCGCGCGCGAATCACGGCGAGATGTCGACCGGGACTGAGCTTTCCGGCGGCGTCCAAATCTCTTCTCCCGGCAGGGCGGGCGGCTCCGACGTGAGTGCAATGACGAAGGCGGCGGCGCCGGCGAGCGCGCAGCCGAACGACCAGAGCAGCACGATCCAATCGTAGGATGGACTCACGCGCTCGCCTTCCGCTCCGCGCGCAAGCGAGGCTTGGCGGCGCGCTTCGATCAGCAGGAAGCCGATCACGAACACGGCGGGAATGGCAAAACCCCAGGGCGCGGCCGCGACCATCCACTCGCGCACGAACAGGCCCGCCGAGCCCAGCGCGATGCCGCCGAGCACCAGGAATTCCACCAGCGCCTGCCCGCGGTCCCCCAACGCGGCACGCAGACGCCGCCGGCGCGCTCCCATCTCATCGAAAAGTGAGGAAAAGAATCCGCCCATGTTCAGGCGCAATAGCCCAGGCGGGGGGCGGGGCAAAGGCTTGAGGCGGCTCGATTTCGCCGCAAGGCGGCTCTAGGTAAGATGCGGCAGAGGGGCCCATGAAGCTGAATTGGAAATACATCGGAATCGGCGCAGGCGCGCTTGTCGGCGCGCTCGTGCTCGCGGCCGTTCTGTTCATCGTCTTCTTCCCCAAGGAGCTCGCCGCGCGCGAAGCCGAGCGGCGCATTGAGGCGGCCACCGAGCGTGACCTGGTGCTGGGCGAGAATATCGACATCACCATTTGGCCGGCCTTGGGCTTTTCCGTCGACAACGCCTCGCTCTCCAATCCGCAAGGCTTCGACGCGGCCGACGAAACGCCGTTCATCGCCGCCGACCGCATCGTCTTCGCGGTGGCGCTGATGCCGCTGTTGCGCGGCGAGATCCAGGTGAAGCGGCTGATCTTCGACGGTGCGGAGGTGCGCCTGGTTGCGAAAGAGGACGGCAGCGCCAACTGGACCTTCCCGACCGAGGAAGAACGCGAACAGCCGACGCTGGAGGATCTGCGGCTCGACGACGTGCAGCTGAACGACAGCCTGATCACCTTCCAGGGCGCCGACGACGGCGCGCCGCTGACGCTGGAGGATGTGGACGCGCGGCTTTCGCTGGAGTCGTTGGATCGGCCGGCGAGCTTGGACGTCGCTTTCAATTTCCGCCAAGAGCGCGTGAACATCGCCGGCGAGATCGGCCTGCCCCGAGCGGTGCTGGAGAAAGGCGAGACGCCTATCATTGCGCGCGTGCGTTCGGCGGCGTTGAACGGCAGTTTCGACGGCGGCTTCGATGGCGAGACTGGCGCGCTCGCCGGCGCCATCGAGATGCGCGGATCGAGCCTCAGGCGCCTGCTCGCCTGGATCGGCTCGCCCATGGCGGACGGCGGGGGCTTCGGCGCATTCGAAGTCGCCGCGCAATTGGCTCGGCAGGGCGATGTGATCGCCCTCGACGACGCCACCTTCACGCTCGACGACATCACGGCCAGCGGCCGGCTCAACGTCGTCACGCAAGCCAACGACCGGCTGCGCATAGACGGCGCGCTGAGCGCGCCGCGCCTCGATCTCAATCCCTACCTGCCCGCCCCAGCGCAAGGCGCCAATGCGGGCGGAGTCGAGGTCGATCAAGGCTGGAGCAACGATCCTATCGATTTCTCCGGCTTGCGCGCGCTCGACGCCAATCTTTCGCTGGGCGTGGGCGCACTGCGATTCCAGCAGATGGACTTCTCCAATGTGCAGATGACGCTCAGGCTTGCGAACGGCGCGGCCGATGCGCGGCTTACGCGCGTTTCGCTCTATGGCGGCGGCGGGACGGGAAGGCTGATCGCCGACGGCTCGGGCGCGACGCCGCAGCTCGCCGTCGAACTCAACGTGCAGAACATCCAGGCCGAGCCGCTGCTGCGCGACGCCATCGGCTTCGACAAGATCACCGGACGCGGCACGCTCACGGCCTCGCTCGTGGGGACCGGCGCCTCGCAGGCGGCGATCATGCGCTCGCTGCGCGGAAACGCGTCGTTCTTCTTCAACGACGGGCAATGGAAGGGCGTCAATCTCGCGCAGATGGCGCGCACGGTGCAATCGGTGATGGCCGGACAAGCGGCCAGCTCCGGCGGCGGCGCCACCGATTTCGCCGAACTCGCCGCCAACTTCGCCGTCGCCGACGGCGTTGCGGCGACGGAGAACCTGCGCCTGCTCAATCCGTTCGTGCGGCTCGAAGGCGCCGGTCTCGTCAATATCGGCGCGCAGACGATCGATATGCGCATCGCCCCGCGCGCCGTGCGCTCGATCGAAGGCCAGGGCGGCGAGGCGAGCGTTGCCGGCCTGGGCATCCCCTTCCGCGTGTCCGGCCCGTGGTCACGCGTTAGTTTCCGACCGGCGGTGGAAGAGATCGTGCAGAACCAGCTGCGCGATATTCTGCGTCAGCAGGAGCAAGGCAGTCCGCTGGCGCGGCTGGGTGAAGCGCTGTTCGGAGCGGCGCCCCCGCCGCCGGCGCCTGCGACGGGGACGCCGTCGGAAACGCCTGCGCCGACGGCGGAAGGCGAAACGCCCACGCCTGCGCCGGAAGAACCGCAGCAAGAAGAACGTCCGCGCAATCCGCTGGAGGATTTCTTCCGCCGCGCAATGGAAGGGCAGAAACAGGAAGAGCCCGCGCCTTAACAGGAGCGCGGGTCTTCAGACCCGCATTTCCTCGACCATCGAAGTCAAAGCGGTTCTGAAGACCCGCGCTTGTCTTATGCTTTTCGCGTCCGTTCGGGCAGCTTGGGAATTGCCGCCGACGAGTCGTGAGCTCGCCGGCGGCGGGGAGGGGCGGATCGAACCCGCGCTGGCCTTTTCAGGGCCGAAAAGGAG
>Ga0209172_10001723_pt1 | contig 43766 bp, 36 predicted proteins | sample LarsenN4metaG_FD_184113 | JGI IMG/M metagenome (GOLD analysis project Ga0209172, IMG submission 184113) | Hot spring sediment bacterial and archeal communities from British Columbia, Canada, to study Microbial Dark Matter (Phase II) - Larsen... ... | reverse complement strand
CCGGCGCCCGGCCGGCAGACCGTGCCCGACGGACGACGCGTCTACGGCGCCGAGGCGGCTTGGCTCGTCTCGCACATCCTGGCCGACTCCGCGGCACGCGCGGCCAGCTTCGGGCTCGACAGCCCGCTCGTCACGCGCGGGTATGCCGCGGTGAAGACGGGCACCAGCAAGGACATGCGCGACAACTGGTGCATCGGCAGCACGGAGCGCTACACGGTCGGCGTGTGGGTCGGCAATGCCGGCGGCCGGCCGATGCACGCCGTCAGCGGCGTCAGCGGCGCCGCTCCCGTCTGGCGCGAAGTGGTGATGGCGCTCGGCCCCTCGAAGGCACCGCCGCCGCCCGCGGGGCTCGTGGCGGCCGGCGGCGAGTGGTTCATCGCCGGCACCGAGCCCGTCGCCGCCGTCGTGGCCGCCCATGGCGGCGCGGTCGAGCCCGGCCGCGCGGGCGCCTTCGGCATCGAGTCGCCGCGCGAGGGCACGGTGATCGCGCTCGATCCCGAGATCCCGCTCGCCGCGCAGCGCGTCGTGCTGCGCGGGGCACACGGGCAATGGTGGCTCGATGGCCGGCTCCTCGGCACCGGCACGCGGCTGGAGTGGATGCCGCGCGCGGGCCGGCACGTGCTGGAGCGACGCGACGGCTCCTCGACCGACCGCGTCGAGTTCGAGGTCCGGTCCCTGCCGGCGAAGGCCGCGGCGGCGCCGCGCGGCGGGCGCGTCGAGGCGCCGCAGGGCGGGGCGGGCCCCGCCACGCGGCCCGCGACTACACCGCGCCAGGGCTGAAGATGCGCTCGACGGCGGCGTCGATCACGACGCCGCAGACGCTGTACAGCAGCGAGCCGATCAGTGCGGCCGTGAAGCCCGCGACGTGGAAGCCGTCGAGCACCGAGGCGGCGGCCCAGAACATCAGCGCGTTGATCACGAAGAGGAACAGGCCCAGCGTCAGCAGCGTCACCGGCAGCGTCAGCAGCACGAGCAGCGGACGCACGAGGGTGTTGAAGAGCCCGATCACGAGGGCGGCCAGCAGGGCCGCGCCGAAGCTCGCCACCGACACGCCGGAGTACAGATGGGCCACCAGCAAGAGGGCCGCAGCGAGCAGCAGCCAGCGTGCGAGAGTCTTCATGCGAGCAGGATAGCGTGGCGAGAAAGCATCTCTTACCTAGGAAAAACGCTTCTCATCACCTATGAAGCGCATTACCATCGCGCCTGCCCGGAAGCCACGCATCGAACGAGGTCCCTCGCACAGCCGCCCGACGAAGCCTGCCGACGTGCCACGAAGAGCACCGCGAACGAGCAGGTCCAGCGCAGGCAGCACGACGAGAGGAACCCCGCAAACCGCCCGCAGAGGCAACACAAGACCGGCTCCGGCATCCGACTCAACCACTGACGGAGATCACTCACATGGCAACTGCGAAGAAAGCTGCGAAGAAGGCCCCGGCGAAGAAAGCCGCCGCGAAGAAGGCGCCCGCCAAGAAGGCCGCCGCGAAGAAGGCCCCGGCCAAGAAGGCGCCCGCCAAGAAGGCCGCGCCGGCCAAGAAGGCCCCCGCGAAGAAGGCTGCCAAGAAGGCCGCCAAGCCCAAGGCCCCGGCCAAGAAGCGCACCCCGAGCGCCGCCTTCATGAAGCCGATGACCCCGAGCGCCGCGCTCGCGGCCATCATCGGCGACAAGGCCCTGCCGCGCACCGAGGTCACGAAGAAGGTCTGGGAGTACATCAAGAAGAACGGCCTGCAGGACAAGGTCAAGAAGACCATGATCAACGCCGACGCCAAGCTGAAGGAAGTGCTGGGCAAGGCGCAGGTCTCGATGTTCGAGATGACCAAGGCGATCAGCGCGCACCTGAAGTGATCAGGCCGCCGCGCCGTTGCGAGAGGGCCCTGCGGGGCCCTTTTTCGTGGCCTGGCGCCGGGGCATCGCAGCCCTCCGCGCCGGACAACGTCACCGGCGTCCCTCGCTTCGCCGGGCCGGCGCCGGCGGCCGGCGTTCAGCCGACCAGCAGCCCGGCCGCACGCGCCGTGGTCACCAGGCCGCGCGCGAACTGCTCGTAGCCGGCCGCGTTGGCGTGGATGGCGTCGCTCTTCAGCCGTTCGTCGCCCAGCACCTCGCTCCAGCCCTGGCGGTGCAGCGGCAGGCGCTGCGCCTCGGCGATCTCGCCGTACATCGGATGGTCGGTCAGCGACCCCGTGAAGCGCGCGGCAAGCGTCGGCCGCGGCATCGCGATGAGCATCAGCTGCGGGCCGCTGGCCCGCACGAGATCCACCAGGCGCAGCAGGTTCGCGCGCGTCTCGCCCTCGTCGAGGCGGCGCAGGAAGTCGTTGCCCCCGATGCCCAGCAGCACGAGTGCCGGCCGGTGCTCGTCCAGGAGCGCCGGCGCGCGCGCCAGCGCCTGCGCTGAGGTGTCGCCGGGCACGCCGGCATTGACGACCTTCCAGCCCGTGAGTCGCCCCAGCACGGCCGGGTAGCTGGCCTGCTCGCCGCCCGCACCGGTGCCGTGCGTGAGCGAGTCCCCGAGGGCCAGCACGATGGAGCCGGCAGCCACCGGCATGCCGCGCACGGGCTTGCGTGCGCCGCAGGCGACCAGCGCAGGCGCGCAGGCCGCGAGCGAGACCCAGCGCAGGACGGCGACCGCGGCCGCGCGCCGATCGATCGCCGCCGGCGCTGCGCGCCCGTCCGATGACGCGCACCGATGCGCGGGCCGGTCAGACGGAATGCGCGGCCCGGCGGGGCGGTCCCACAGATCGCACGGCCCGGCGGGGCGGTCCCATGGATTGCGCGGTCCGGCGGGCCGGTCCCATGGATCGCGCGGCCCGGCGGGCCGCAGTGGCGGCAACGACGTGAGGGTGAGAGCCTGCCGCCATTCAGGCAGCCAGGCCGGCGTGCAGCGGGACATCGCGGCCCAGTTTAGGCCGCGCCGCCCGACCGGATCACTTCGCGGGCCGCTCGAGAGCCGCGAGGGCGGCCACGATGGCCGCCTCCAGCAGCGGCCGGTCGTCGTCGCGGAAGCCGGCGTGCTGCAGCACGACCATGCCGTCGCCGCCGATCAGCACCGAGGTCGGCATCGCCTTGGCGCCGTAGCGCTCCGGCGTCTCGCCGGCGCTGTCGAACGCGATCGTCAAGGGCGCGGTCATCCGTGGCTGCAGCGAGCGCAGGAAGGCGTCTGCGGCGGCACGCTGACGGTCGACGTTCACCGCCACCACGCGCAGGCCGGCGGCACCGTGGCGCGCCTGCATGGCCGACATCCACGGGAACGACAACTTGCAGGGCCCGCACCACGAGGCCCAGAAGTCGAGCAGCACGACCTTGCCGCGCAGGGCCTCGAGCGAGACCGGTCCCTCGACGCCCGGCAGCGAGAACGCCGGCGCGCGCTGGCCGGCCGACGCGGCCGGCGACGGCCCGGTGCACAGCACGCCGAGGCCGCCGAGGCAGAAGGCCCGTCGGGTCGGCTGCGCGCCACGGCGGGACTCGGCGCGGTCGGATGCCGATGCCGACGCCGACGCCGATGCCGGAGCCGTGGCCTCAGCCTCAGCCTCAGCCTTCGCCTCCGCCTCCACCTCCACCTCAGCCGCGGCCGCGGCCGCGGCCGTCAAGCGGGCCTCGCAGGTCGTCGCAGTTGCATCCATCGTCCTCTCTCTCATTCGTCAACGATCCAGTTTGGAGACCCTTGCATCGCGAGCCAGCGACGGGCACCGGGCCCCTGCAGCATCGCCATCGTCGCCAGCACTCCGGCTTCGGTGCAGGTGGGTGCGGCCACCGTCACCGACCGCGGCGCGCCGCGCACCGGCCAGCCGGTGCGGGGGTCCAGGATGTGCCCGTAGCGGATGCCGTCTTTCAGCAGGAAGCGGCGTGCATCGCCGCTCGTGGCCAGCGCGCCAGCCGCCACGGCGAGGACGCCGGCGGGAGGCAGCACCGCTGCATCGGCCTGCGGCGGCAGCCCGCGCGCCGGATCCTCGATGCCCACGGCCCAGGCCGAGCCGTCGTGCCGAGGCCCGCTCACCGCCAGGTCGCCGCCGAAGTTGACGAGCAGCGGCGCGGCGGTCTCGGCCTGCAGCAGCGCCAGCACGCGGTCGACGGCGTACTCCTTGCCGATGCCGCCGAGGTCGATCTCCATGTCCTCCGGCAGCGTCAGCCAGGGCCGGTCCCACCGCACGTGCTGCCAACCGATGCTCCTGCGCAGGCGCTCGACGAGGGCCGGGGCCGGCAGCGCATCGCCGCCGTCGAAGCGCCACGCCCGGCGCAACACGCCGCTCGTGACGTCGAAGCGCCCGCCGCTGGCCGCGTGGCATTGGGCCGCGAAGTCGAGCAGGCGCGCCGTCTCGTCGTCCACCTGCACGGGCCGGCCCCTGGCTGCATGCAGCCGGGCGACGACGCTGTCGTCGCGATAGCGGCTGAACTTGTGCTCGATGCGCAGCGCCTCGGCATGCGCCAGCCCGATCAGGCGTGAGGCGTCCGCGCGCCCGAGATCCTCGACCAGCACCTCGCAGGGGCTCGCCATCGCCTGGAAGCGGCCGCACCAGCCCGCGGCCGTGGCGGTCAGGGACCATGCAGCCGCGGGCGGCGCCGACGGTGCCGGCAAGGCCGCTGCCATCGCGCCCGTGCGCCCTGCCCGCGCGTCCGCCCGTTTCCTCAGAAACTCGTGCTGTAGCCGAACAGCACGAGCGTCGCCTTCACGGTCGGCGCGATGTCCAGCGATTGCAGCGCGCCGGGCGCGCCGGCCGGGCGATCGGGCCGCTGGCGGTAGCTCTCGAGCCGCAGGCTCCACTCGCCGGCCCGGCCGACGGGCATGCCCATCTTGATGCCGACCGTGTTCGCCTTGAATGCGCCCAGGCGAGGGTCGGCCGAGGCCGCCGACACCGTCGCGCGGTGCGTCGTGCTCGACCACTCGCCGCCTTCGACGAGCCAGCCGCGCCAGAAGTCGGCCGCGCTCTGCCGATAAGCCCGCCAGCGCGGCTCGACGTACAGCCCCCCGGCCAGGCCCGGGAGCTCGAGGCGGTAGCGCGCATCCAGCGTGTGCGCCCGCACGCCCCAGTCGTCCTGGTAGTAGCGGTAGGACAGGTCGACCACGTCGCGCGTCAGGTGCACCTTGTTCTGCCAGTACACCGACACGCGCGTGCGCGAGTCCGGCCGCTGCTCGCTGACGTAGCGGTCGCCGGCGAGGAGGCCCGTGGTGCCATCGATCACCGACAGCAGCTTGTACGGATCGGCGTGGTAGCCCGTGCTGCGGCCGACGCCGACGTTGAACTGCATCAGCCATTCGCGGCTGACCACCTGCGTGAGACCGAGCAGCAGGTCCAGCACGTTGCGCGTCTCGTCGGGCTTGCGCTCGGCGAGTGCCCCGAAGGCCGGCCGCAGCCCGACCGGCGTCCCGCCCACCGGCTTGCTGCGGTCGCTCTCGAGCGCGAGGCCCACGGCGACCGTGGTGTTCTTGTCGTTGAAGTCGCGCGCCAGCGCGGCGCTGAGCCCGAGCGACTGGAAGTCGTATTCGCTGGAGACGTTGGCGACGAGGGAGAGGCGCTGCGCCTCGCCGAAGGGCCGCTCCATCGAGGCGGCCAGTGCCACGCGGCGGTCGTGGAAGCTGGTGTCCAGCGGCGGCGCGCCGGCGGCCACCGTGTACGTGCTCTCGCCCGACGGCGAGGTGAAGGTCTGCGGCACCGGTTGCGGCACCGCCCCGTTGGGCGAGGCGCCGGTCAGCGAGTCCAGCGTGAGCTTCAGGCCGAGCGTCGTGTCGTTGCCGTCGGTGCGACGGGCGCTGATGACCGGCTCGATGGCGCGGACGCGGCCGCCGGCCTCGTTGTAGAAGAGCACGGCGCTGTCGATCTTCCACTCCGCGGGCGAGGCCGAGGACAGCGGCGTCGCGCCGGCGGTGGCCGGTGCCGGCGCCGCCGGGCTCGCGCCCTGGGCCAGCACGGCGGGCGCCAGCAATGTGGACGTGGCCGCCGCCAGCGCGGCGCGCAGCGGCGACGAGGCCGCCACCGGGGCGGGTTCGTCGCGTCGATCGGGCATCGCGGGGCCGCTGGCCTCGCTGCGGGAGGTGGTCCGATCCGGCCGGGCCGCAGGGGCGCTCAGTTGCATCCGCAGCCTCCGCCGCCGAACGCGCGCCCGCCCGTCGCCGCTTCCTTGCTGAAATAGATGTGGTCGTCGATGCCATTGGCCACCGGCGACGCGTCGAGCTGCATCGCGGGCCTGGCGAGCAGGTCGCGCTCCCAGGGCTTGACACCGAGCTGGCCGCAGCCGGCGCAAGCCACGGCGCACAGCGCCAAGCCGGCCGCGCGTCGCGCGACCCGTTGGAGGGTGGAGGGGGTCATCGGGAGGGCGCGCCCGATCCCCGGGCACGCAGCAGTCGGTTCAACGGGGAATCTACGCAACCAGCTGAAGGCAGCCTGAAGCCGGGCAGGCACCTCGTTACCGCGCGTCACCCGCACGCCGCCCCGTTCGGGACGCCCGGCCGCGAGCCGGTCAGCCGGCGAGCACGCCGCGCAGGAAGCGCCCGGTATGGCTGCCCGAGTCGGTCGCCTGCGCCGCCACCTGCTCCGGCGTGCCGGCGGCCACCACGGTGCCGCCGCCGCCGCCGCCCTCGGGCCCCAGGTCGACGATCCAGTCGGCCGTCTTGATGACGTCGAGGTTGTGCTCGATCACGACGATGGTGTTACCGGCGTCGCGCAGCGCGTGCAGCACCTTCAGCAAGAGGCCGATGTCGTGGAAGTGCAGGCCGGTCGTCGGCTCGTCGAGGATGTAGAGCGTGCGGCCAGTGTCGCGCTTGGAAAGCTCCAGCGCCAGCTTCACGCGCTGCGCCTCGCCGCCGGAGAGCGTGGTCGCGCTCTGGCCGAGCTTGATGTAGCCGAGGCCCACGTCGAGCAGCGTCTGCAGCTTGCGCGCGATGGCCGGCACGGCGCCGAAGAAGGCGTTCGCGTCCTCGACCGTGAGGTCCAGCACCTCGGCGATGTGCTTGCCCTTGTAGAGGATCTCCAGCGTCTCGCGGTTGTAGCGCTGACCGCGGCAGGTGTCGCAGGGCACGTAGACGTCGGGCAGGAAGTGCATCTCCACCTTCAGCACGCCATCGCCCTCGCAGGCTTCGCAGCGGCCGCCGGCGACGTTGAAGCTGAAGCGCCCGGCGCCATAGCCGCGCTCGCGCGCCGCCGGCACCTCGGCAAACAGCTCCCGGATCGGCGTGAAGAGGCCCGTGTAGGTGGCCGGGTTGCTGCGCGGCGTGCGGCCGATCGGGCTCTGGTCGACCGCGATCACCTTGTCGAAGTGCTCCAGTCCCTCGATGCGTCCGTGCGGCGCCGGTTCGGCGTGGCTCTGGTAGAGCTTCTTTGCCACCGCGGCGTAGAGCGTGTCGTTGATGAGCGTGCTCTTGCCGGAGCCCGAGACGCCAGTGACGCAGGTGAAGAGCCCGACCGGGATCTCCACCGTCACGTCCTTGAGGTTGTTGCCGCGCGCGTGCTCGATGCGCAGCGTGCGCGGCTCGATCTGGTCCGCCAGGCGCAGGCGCTGCGCCGGCACCGGGATCTTCAGCGCATGCGCCAGGTAGCGGCCGGTGAGCGAGAACTCGTTGGCCGCCACCTCGGCCGGCGTGCCCTCGGCGACGACTTCCCCTCCGTGCACGCCGGCGCCGGGCCCCATGTCCACCACGTGGTCGGCGGCGCGGATCATGTCCTCGTCGTGCTCGACGACGAGCACGCTGTTGCCGAGGTCGCGCAGGCGCCGGAGCGTGCCGATCAGGCGCTCGTTGTCGCGCTGGTGCAGGCCGATGCTGGGCTCGTCGAGCACGTACATCACGCCGCTGAGCCCGCTGCCGATCTGGCTGGCCAGGCGGATGCGCTGTGCCTCGCCGCCCGAGAGCGTGTCGGCGCCGCGATCGAGGCTCAGGTAGCCGAGGCCGACGTCGTTGAGGAAGCGCAGCCGCGAGCGGATCTCGCGCACGATCTTGCTGGCGATCTCGGCCTTGGCGCCCTGCAGCTCCAGGCCCTCGAAGTAGGCGAGCGTCTCGGCGAGCGTCGCGTGCTCCACCTCGTAGATGGCACGGCCGCGGGGCGGCGGCGACGTGCCCGCCGCCGCCTCGGCGGCGCCTTGCAGGAAGACGTGCCGCGCCTCGCGCCTGAGGCGCGTGCCCTCGCAGGCCGGGCAGGGCCGGGCGGCCTGGTAGCGGGCAAGCTCCTCGCGCACGTGCGCCGAGTCGGTCTCGCGGAAGCGCCGCTCGAAGTTGGGGATGATCCCTTCGAAGGGGTGCCGCCGCTTCACCGTGCGCGTGCGGCCGCCGGGACCGTCGGCCTTGTAGACGAAGGCGATGTCCTCGGTGCCCGAGCCGAAGAGCAGCACCCGCTGCGCGGCCTTGGGCAGGCCCTCGAACGGCGCGTCGATGTCGAAGCCGTAGTGCTTCGCGACGCTCTCGAGCAGGCTGAAGGTGTAGGCGTTGCGCCTGTCCCAGCCCTTCACTGCGCCGGAGGCCAGGCTGAGGCTCGGAAAGGCGACCACGCGTTCCGGGTCGAAGGCCGTCACCTGGCCGAGGCCGTCGCACGCGCTGCACGCGCCCACCGGCGAGTTGAAGCTGAACAGGCGCGGCTCCAGCTCGGGCAGCGAATAGCTGCACAGCGGGCAGCCGAACTTGCTGCTGAAGAGGTGCTCCCTGACGTCGCCGTCCATCTCCAGCGCGATCACCCGCCCCTCGGCGATGCGCAGCGCCGCCTCGAAGCTCTCGGCCAGCCGCTGCTTCATCGACGGCTGCACCTTGAGGCGGTCGATGACGACATCGATGTCGTGCTTCTCGGTCTTCTTCAGCTTCGGCAGCGACTCGGCCTCGAAGACCTGCGCCGCCTCCTGGCCGGCGGCGCGGACGCGGAAGCGCACGTAGCCGCGCGCGCGCATGTCCTCGAAGAGGTCGGCGAACTCGCCCTTGCGGTCGCGCACCACCGGCGCCAGCAGCATCAGGCGCGTGCCCTCGGGCAGCGCCAGCATCGCGTCGACCATCTGGCTCACGCTCTGCGCGGCCAGCGGCAGGCCGTGGTCGGGGCAGAACGGCGTGCCGGCACGCGCGAAGAGCAGGCGCAGGTAGTCGTGGATCTCGGTGACGGTGCCGACGGTGGAGCGCGGGTTGTGGCTGGTGGCCTTCTGCTCGATGCTGATGGCGGGACTCAGGCCCTCGATCACGTCGACGTCGGGCTTGTCCATCAGCTGCAGGAACTGCCGCGCATACGCGCTCAGGCTCTCGACGTAGCGCCGCTGGCCCTCGGCGTACAGCGTGTCGAACGCGAGGCTCGACTTGCCCGAGCCCGACAGCCCCGTGATCACCACGAGCGCCTGCTTCGGGATGTCGAGGTCGATGTTCTTGAGGTTGTGCGTGCGCGCCCCCCGGATGCGCAGCATCCGGCTCTCATCGGGCGGGACGCGAGGCGCCCGGGACTCCTCGGACGGGATGCGCCGCGTCCCGGTGTCTTCGTGGGGCGCGGCGGGTGCGGTGGGCAGGTCGGGCGGGGGCATGCAGCGGTCGGGCTGGCAAGGGCCAGCCGACCATCATAGACAGCCCCTCCCGCCTCGCCCGAGGACAGCGGTGTGGCGGACCTGTCGCGGGCGTTCGGCGAAGGTGTGGCAAGGGTGCGGCGCCGCAGCCGGACGCACGCGGCGAACGCGACCGGATCAGGACGCCAGCACGCGCAGCAGCTCCTCGCCGTAGCGCTCGAGCTTCTTCGTGCCGACGCCGCCGATGGCCGCGAGCGCTTCCAGGCTGGCGGGGCGCTCCTGCGCCATCTGCGCCAGCGTGGCGTCGTGGAACACCACGTAGGCCGGCACGTTGTGCGCGCGCGCCACCTCGCCGCGCCAGGCCTTGAGCGCCGCGAAGCGCGCCTGCGCCGCGTCGTCGAGCGGCAACGCGGCCGCGCCGCCGCGCCCGCCCGACGCTCCAGGCAGCCGCGCCTTGCGCAGCCGCCCGCCGGCGCTGCGCGGCGCCTTCTCCGCCGGCACGCGCAACCGCACCTCGACCTCGCCGCGCAGCACCGCGCGCGAGCTGTCTGTGAGCGCCAGGGTGTTGAACTCGCCCTCCGCACGCAGGTGGCCCAGCGCCAGCAGCTGGCGGATCACGCCGCGCCACTGGCTCTCGGACAGGTCGGCGCCGATGCCGAAGGTGCTGAGCTCGGCGTGCCCGTACTGCTCGACCCGCTCGGTGCGCTTGCCGCGCAGCACGTCGATCAGGTGCACGGCGCCGAACTGCCGCGGCGCGCGGAAGCCGCCGTGCTGGTGGAAGCGGTAGATGCACGACAGCAGCTTGCGCGCGGCCTCGGTGGCGTCCCACGTGGCCGGCGGGTTCAGGCAGTTGTCGCAGTTGCCGCATGCAGCCTGCAGGCGCGGGGGGCGTCCGTCTTCGCGGGCCGGCGCGGCGCCGTCGGCACTACCGGCGGCATCGGATGCCGTGTCCTCGTCCGCCGCAGCACCCCGGTAGGCCTCGCCGAAGTACGCGAGCAGTCGCACGCGACGGCAGTCGTGCGCCTCGGCCAAGCCGAGCAGCGCGTCGAGCTTGCCGCGCTGCACGCGCTTGAACTCCTCGTCGGCCTCGCCCTCGTCGATCATGCGGCGCTGCTGCACCACGTCCTGCAGGCCGTAGGCCATCCAGGCGTCGGCGGGTTCGCCGTCGCGGCCGGCGCGGCCGGTCTCCTGGTAATAGCCCTCGATGTTCTTCGGCAGGTCGAGGTGCGCGACGAAGCGCACGTCGGGCTTGTCGATGCCCATGCCGAAGGCGATGGTGGCCACCATCACGAGGCCCTCCTCGCGCAGGAAGCGGTCCTGGTTCACGCGCCGGACCTCGGCGTCGAGCCCCGCGTGGTAGGGCAGCGCGGCGATGCCCTCCTCGGCGAGCCAGGCCGCAGTCTCCTCGACCTTCTTGCGCGTCTGGCAATAGACGATGCCCGCGTCGCCCTCGTGCTCGTCGCGCAGGAAGGCGAGCAGCTGCTTCTTCGCCTCGTCCTTCTCGACGATGGTGTAGCGGATGTTCGGCCGGTCGAAGCTGGCGACGAAGAGCCGCGCTGCCTGCAGCTGCAGGCGCTGCACGATGTCGGCGCGCGTGTGGTCGTCGGCGGTGGCGGTGAGCGCGAGCCGCGGCACCGTGGGGTAGCGCTCATGCAGCGCCGAGAGGCCAAGGTACTCCTCGCGGAAGTCGTGCCCCCACTGGCTGACGCAGTGCGCCTCGTCGATGGCGAACAGGCTCACGAGCCCGCGCTCGTGCAGCGAGTCGAGCATCGCCAGGAAGCGCGGCGTGAGGATGCGCTCGGGCGCCGCGTACAAGAGCGTGATGCGGCCGGCGAGCAGCTCGCGCTCGATGTGCCGCGCGGCGTCGCCGTCGAGCGTGCTGTTGAGGAACGCGGCGCTGACGCCGAGCTCCTCCAGCGCGCCGACCTGGTCCTGCATCAGCGCGATGAGCGGCGAGACGACGACGGTGACGCCGCGGCCCGCGCGCTGGCGCACGATCGCCGGCACCTGGTAGCACAGGCTCTTGCCGCCGCCGGTGGGCATCAGCACGAGGGCGTCGCCGCCCGCACACACGTGCTCGACGATGGCGCGCTGCTGGCCGCGGAACGCGGCGTAGCCGAAGACCTCGTGCAGCACCTGCTCGGCCGCGGCCAGCCCGAGGGGCGGGCCCGCCGGCGGCGTCACGCCGGAGGCGACAGGGGCACCAGGGGCGGCCGGGACGACGACCGAGTCGGCCGACGCCGGGCTTGCTGCGGAAGGGGCTTCGATGGCGGCGGCCATGCGGGTTGGAGGTGGCGAACGCAATCGTACGGGCTGGTCGCCGCGGCGGGTCCCCTCGGGCGCTCAGGCACGTGGGGTGCGCGATCGTCCCGTCCGGCGCCGTCGGCCGCGCATCGCCCCGACGTGGGCCCGCCACCGAGGGCGTCGCGGCCCTCGATCCGGGCGCCCTCGAAGGAGCGGTGCCGGGCCCCTTCGCCACGAGGGGGTCGGCGCGATAATGCCCCGCATCCCCTTCGTGCCCCCTTCGCACCCCCGTTTCTCCTCTGCCCACGGAGCGCAGTCATGGCCTCGGTCAACAAAGTCATCCTCATCGGCAACCTGGGCCGCGACCCCGAGGTGCGTTATGCGCCCAGCGGCTCGGCGATCTGCAACGTCACCATCGCCACGACCCGCAACTGGAAGAGCAAGGACAGCGGCGAGCGCCAGGAAGAGACCGAGTGGCACCGCGTGGTGTTCTACGACCGGCTGGCCGAGATCGCCGGCGAGTACCTGAAGAAGGGCCGCCCGGTCTACGTCGAGGGGCGCCTGAAGACGCGCAAGTGGACCGACAAGGACGGGGTCGAGAAGTACACCACCGAGATCATCGCGGACCAGATGCAGCTGCTCGGCAGCCGGGATGGCGGCGGCGGTGGCGGCATGTCGCACGACGAGGGCGGCGCGGCACCGGCCCCGCGTGCCCCGGCTGCGGCGCGCGGTGCGTCGCCGGCCGCCAAGGCGCCGGCCAAGAGCAACACCGGCTTCGACGACATGGACGACGACATCCCCTTCTGACCGGCCGTCATCCGCGGGGCTCCGCATGGGCGCGAAAGGCGTCCATACCCCGGGGGGATGATGCGCTTCCCAGTCGTGTCGGATAAGGCGGTTCGGTGGAGAATCCGACCCGCAAGTCCGGACAAATACGCCAGGGAGGCGAGGTCAAATGGCGGAACTGCTTGAGGCCAAGGCACGCACGGATCTTCTGAACCGTCTGAAGCGTGCCGAGGGCCAGCTGCGTGGCGTGCAACGCATGATCGAAGAGGGGCAACCTTGTGCCGACATCGCCAATCAGATGGCGGCCGTGCGCAAGGCCCTGGACAGCACGCACGTGCGTCTCACCGTCTGCTACGTGCAGCAGGAGTTGCGCGACTCGCTGCAGCTCGACGGCGGCACGGACGACAAGCTGAACGGCCTGCTCGACGAGATGCAGACGCTCCTCGGCCGAGGTCGGTGAGCATGACATGATGCGCATGGGCGGCCTTGCGGCCGCCCGGCCCGTTTTGTTGTCCGGGTGGCGCAACGCCGCCGTCGCCTCATGTCGCGTCTGAAGTTCCTCTACCCCGGCTGGTTCGCCATCGTCATGGGCCTGGCCGGGCTGGCCCTCGCCTGGCACCGCGCGGTGCCGGCCATGGGCCCGCTCGCCGAGTCGACCTCGGCCGTGCTGGGCGCGCTGGCCGCGCTGGTCCTCGTGGTGCTGGCGCTGGCAGCCGCGCTGCGTGCCTGGCGGCACGGCGACGCCTGGCACGAGGACCTGCGCCACCCCGTGCGGCACGCCTTCGTGGCCACGCTGCCGATCTCGCTGATCCTCGTCGCCACCGTCGCGGTGGCGCACGGCGAGCGCGGGCCGATGGTGCGCGGGCTGTGGTGGATCGGCGCCGCCGTCCAGCTCGGGGTCACGGTCTGGGTGGTCGCGCGCTGGTGGCGCGGCAACACGGCCGGCGGCCTCGTGTGGCCGGGCGTGACGCCGGCACTGTTCATCCCGATCGTCGGCAACGTGCTCGTGCCGCTGGCCGGCCTGCCGCTCGGGGAGGCGGCCTGGTCGGCGGCGCAGGTCGGCGCGGGGCTGCTTTTCTGGCCCGTCGTCACGGTGCTCGTGGTCGTGCGCCTGGCGGCGCACGGCTCGTGGCCCGATCGCCTGCTGCCCTCGGCGTTCATCTTCATCGCGCCGCCGGCGGTGCTGGGTCTGGTGGCGCTGCAGTTCGGCGCGCCGGTGCCGCTGGCGATGGCGCTGTGGGGCATGGCCCTCGTCTCGCTGCTGTGGTGCCTGGCGCTCGTGCGGCGCATCGCGGCCCTGCCGTTCGGGATGCCGCACTGGGCGCTGAGCTTCCCGCTGGCGGCCTTCAGCGCGCTGACGCTGCGGCTGGGCGAACACGCCGGCCCCGCCATGACGATGGCCGGCGTTGCCTCGCTGGCCGTGAGTTCACTCGTGATCGCCGCGCTCGCGCTCGCCACGCTGCGCGGCCTGCGCGACGGCAGCCTTCTCGCGCCCGAACCGGTGGCGGCGCTGCAGCCCGCGAGCGCCTGAGGCGGCCGCCCGCGGCCCGGCGGGCGCGTGCAAGGCGCCCCTGCCGGGTCAGGCCGCAGGAGCCAGCCGGAAAGCGGCCACGGCCTGCGCCAGGTTGCGTGCCTGCTCCTTCAGGCTCTCGGATGCCGCGGCGCTCTGCTCGACCAGGGCGGCGTTCTGCTGCGTCATGTGATCCAGCTGCGCCACGGCCTGGTTGACCTGGCCGATGCCGGCACTCTGCTCGTGCGCGGCGGCGGCGATCTCGCCGATCAGCGACGAGACGCGCCGCACCTGGCTGACGATCTCCTCCATCGTCTGGCCGGCCTCGCCGACGAGGCGCGTGCCGGTGGCCACGCGCTCGACCGAGGCACCGATGAGGCCCTTGATCTCGCGCGCCGCCTGCGCACTGCGCTGCGCAAGGGCACGCACCTCGCTGGCGACGACGGCGAAGCCGCGGCCCTGGTCGCCGGCGCGCGCGGCCTCGACCGCGGCGTTCAGCGCCAGGATGTTGGTCTGGAAGGCGATGCCGTCGATGACGCCGATGATCTCGGCAATGCGCTGGCTGCTGGCCTGGATCTGTTCCATCGTCGTGACCACCTCGCCCACCACCTGGCCGCCGCGCACGGCCACCTCGGTGGCACCGCTGGCGAGGGTGTTCGCCGCATGGGCGTTGCTGGCCGAGGTCTGCACGGTGCCCGTGAGCTCTTCCATCGACGCGGCCGTCTGCTGCAGGCTGCTGGACTGCTGCTCGGTGCGGGCGCTGAGGTCGTTGCTGCCCACGGCCACCTCGCTGGAGGCGGTGTGAATCGAGGCCGACGACTCCTGCACCAGCTCCAGCGCCCGGCGGAAGCTGGCCACGGCCCGGCCCAGCGAGTCGAGCAGGGTGCCCATCTCGTCGTCGGACTGTGCGCGCACGTCGACCGAGAGGTCGCCGGCGGCCAGCCGCTCGGCGGCCTCGTTGGCCTGGTCGATCGAGCGCAGCAGCGAGCGCACCACCCACAACGCCGCGCCGGCCGTCACCATCACGGCAAGCACGAGCGCCGCGGGCAGCACCCACAGCACGGTCTGGAACGACCGATCGGCGCTGCGGTACAGGCCATTGGCGGCTTCCCGGGCTGCCTGCACGCGTGCGTCGGCCACCTTGCCCAGCGAGGCGGCCAGCTTGTCGGCATCGCGCATCATCGCGATGCCGTCGTTCGCGCCGGCCTGCGAAAGCTCCATCGCCCGGTCCAGCGTCTTGGCCAGCTTCGTCAGCTCGGCGTGCAGCGCCGCGGCATCGCCGGCGGGGCTGGCCTTCAGGTCCACGCCGAGCCGGCCGGCCACCTCGCCGACGATCTCCGCGGCCCTGCGGCGCGCCGCGGCCAGGTCTTCCTTGCTCAGGTTGTCGGCCCAGTTCAGCGTCCGGTAGGCAAGCGCGTTCGCCTCGTGCAGCCGGCCGCTGGCCGTGAGCGACGACTCGTACTGCTGCAGCGCGCCGCCGTGGAACTCCACGATCCGGCCCTTCAGCTGCCAGGTCACGAAGAGCGCGATCGTCGCCGTCACCACGAGCATCGTCACCGCGGCCGCGGGCGCAAGGAACATCTTGAGTCGGATCTTCACGTCGGCTCCGAAGGGGGCAGGGCGCGCCAGGCGCGTTCGGGCGGTGCGGCGGCCGCCTACTTGTAGACGCCGGCGCAGACGACGGTGTCGTCCAGGCGCTCGCAGTAGCTGGTCTTGGCCTCGATCTTCTTGGACACCGGGTTCAGGAACTTGTAGTCCTGCCAGAACGAGGGCTTGGCGCGCGCGAGGTCCATGCGCTCGCGGATGAACTCCTTGCCGTCGATGTCCTTGCGGTCGATCAGGTTCAGCCCGATCTGCTTCGGATTCGTGCCGTGCGCCAGCGACGTGCCGTCCAGGCGGAACACGATCAGGTACAGGTCGCGGTCGACCCACTTGCCGCCGGGCGTGCTGAACTCGGCGTAGGCCTTGTCGGCGCCCATGGCCTTCACGGCCGCGACGCCGCGCTTGACCATGGACACCGCCTCGTCCTTGGTGGCGTTGGCCGCCGCCATCGCCGGCGCGGCAAGGAGGGCGCCCGCCGCGAACGCGGCGAGAAGGGGCAGGCGCGCGCATGCGCGCTTCAGCGTTTGGGACATGGTGGAGTCTCCAGGGCAGGCGCGGCTTGCGGCCGCGGATGGAACGAGGTCGTCCATCCGTTGTCGGCCCGGGCGCCCGGGCGCTTGAGGCCCGCCGACGCGCGATGTTCAACAGTTCGCAATGCGGGGCGGCGCGAGACGGGTCCGCGGCGGGGCGGGCCCTCGCCACCGCCGCCTCGGGGACGGCCGCTCGCGATCCCACCCGGGTTTGCCGGCATCCGGCCTCCTCCCGCCCCGCCGGGGCAGGGCGGCTGGCCTAACATGAGTGCCGATGCACGCCGGCCCGATGCGACCCGCCCTCCTGTCAGCCGCCCTGGTGCTTGCCGCCGGTGCCGCCTGGGCGCAGGTGGCTCTGCAGCACGAAGGCCGGGGCAAGGGCGGTGTCGTCCTCGATGCGGCGCCGCCGGCGGCCGGCCCCACGGCAGCGGGCCTGCCCGCGGCGACGCAATCGCTGCTCGACGAGATCAACCGCCGCCGGGCCGAGGGGGCCACCTGCGGCGCCGAGCGCAAGCCGCCGGCGCCGCCGATGCGCTGGAGCGAGGCGCTCTTCCGGGCCGCCGACCGCCACGTGCGCGACATGGCACCGCAGCGCGGGGGAAGCATCGGCCACACGGGCAGCAACGGCTCCGACGTCGGTTCGCGCGCCGAGGCCGCCGGCTACCGCTGGAGCGCGGTGGGCGAGAACGTCGCCGCCGGCCGCCCCACCGCGTCGGCCACGCTGGCTCAATGGATGGCCAGCCCCGGGCACTGCGCCAACATCATGAACCCGGGTTTCGTCGATGTCGCCGTCGCCGGAGTGCACCTGCCCGGCACGAACTACAACCACTACTGGGTGATGGTGCTCGGCCGGCCCTGACCGTTGCCCGCACGCCCGCCGCGACCGCCCGTCCCATGCCCCCACGACCCGCCGTCCAAGAGGAGAACCGATGAACCGCAACCCGCATCCCCTGGGCGCCGCGCGCGCCGGCATGCTGGCCGCCGTCAGCGCCTTCGCCATCGCGCTGGGCGCGGCCAGCCCCGGCCCGGCCGCCGCGCAGCCGCGCAAGGACAGCCTTGTGCTGGCGATGACGCTCGAGCCCGCCCCCGGCCTCGACCCCACCGCCGGCGCCGCCAGCGCCATCGGCGAAGTCACGCTCTACAACGTCTTCGAGACGCTCACGAAGATCAACAGCGACGGACGCATCACGCCGCTGCTGGCCGAAAGCTTCACGCCGTCGGCCGACCTGAAGACCTGGACCTTCAAGCTGCGCCGCGGCATCAAGTTCCACAACGACGAGCCCTTCGACGCCGCCGCGGTGAAGTTCAGCTTCGAGCGCGCCGCGGCCAAGGAAAGCACGAACAAGGACAAGGCGACCTTCGCCAACATCACCAGCATCGAGACGCCCGACCCGTTCACGGTGGTGCTGAACCTCAAGAACGGCAACCCCGACCTGCCGTTCCAGCTCGGCTCGGCCACCGCCGCCATCGTCGAGCCCAAGAGCGCCGCCGGCAACAACACCAAGCCGACCGGCACCGGGCCCTTCAGGCTCGACGCGTGGAACCGCGGCTCGTCGATCGTGCTCGTGCGCAACGACGCGTACCGCAACGCGAAGGACGTGAAGCTGCGCCGCGTCACCATCCGCTTCATCAGCGACCCCGCCGCGCAGGTGGCCGCGCTGCTCTCGGGCGACGTCGACGTCTTCCCGCGCGTCGCCGCCGCCACGAGCCTCAAGCAGTTCGAGGGCAACAAGAAGTACCAGGTACTCATCGGCGGCTCGCGCGCCAAGGTCATCCTCGCGATGAACAACAAGCGCAAGCCGCTGGACAACGTGCTCGTGCGCCAGGCCATCTCGGCCGCGCTCGACCGCAAGGCGGTCATCGAGGGCGCGGCCAACGGCTTCGGCGTGCCCATCGGCAGCTACTACACGCCGGGCGCGCCGGGCTACGTCGACCTCACGGCGATGAACGCCTACGACCCCGCCAAGGCGCGCGCGCTGCTGCACCGCGCCGGCGTCGTGCCGCCGCTGGAGCTGACGATGACGCTGCCGCCGACGCCCTACGCGCGCCAGGGCGGCGAGGTCATCGCCTCGATGCTCGACAAGGTCGGCATCAAGGCCAAGATCCAGAACGTCGAGTGGGCGCAGTGGCTCTCGGGCACCTATGGCCAGAAGGCCTACGACCTGACGGTCATCGCGCACGTCGAGCCGCTGGACTTCGGCAACTTCGCGCGGCCCAACTACTACTGGGGCTACGAGAGCGCCAAGTTCAACGAGCTGTGGGGCCGCATCCAGGCCACGGTGAAGCCCGAGGAGCGCAACAAGCTGATGGGCGAGGCACAGCGCCTCGTGGCCGAGGAGGCGGTGGCCGCGTACCTGTACCAGCCCACCTGGATCACGGTGGCGAACTCGCGCGTGAAGGGGCTGTGGAAGGACGTGCCCATCTTCGCCAACGATCTCGCGGCGATGAGCTGGCAGTAGTCGCTGCCGACGGGGTGCGCCGCGAGCGCACCCCTCCTTCGGCCGCCGAGGGCACGCGCCCGCCGGATGCCGCAGCGAATGCCGGCCACGAGGGCCGGCGTCATCCCACCTGTTGAGGGGGTTCTCCTTCGTTCATGTGTTGTGCACCGCGCGGGGTATCTCCGACGATGCCTCGCCCGCTCCTGGAAGACGGGCGCAAGACCAAACACTCCATCGAGGGAAGCCCATGAACGAATGCCCCAGGCCTGCCTGCACCAAGGCGCCTACGGAGACCCCACGCCCGTCGCCAGCACGCCGGTCCCGATCGAGCCGCGCTGCCCTTGGCAGCCTCGTGGCCGCCGTGTTCGCTGCCGGCTGTGGCGGCGGCGGTGGCGAAGAGACCAAGGGCCCGTACTTCGCCGTCCAGGGTACGCAGACGGCCGGCGGGCTGACCTTCACGGCCTGCATCGAAGGCATCGCCTACTACGACCCGGCCTCGCCGAGCGGGCAGCAGATCGCCGCGAACCTGGCCGAGTACTACAACCTCATCGGCTCCTATCGCTCGTTCGCCGGTGAAGGCGCGACGTGCCGCGAACGCTTTCCGGCGCTCAGCGTGCTGCTGAGCGTCGGCGACTACAACAACACCGTCCTGCCCGCCGTGGCCGGCTCGCCGGCCCCTGCCCCTGCACCGGCACCCGGGCCGGCACCGGGACCCTCGCCGTCGCCCTCGCCTTCGCCGAGCCCGTCCCCGTCTCCCGCACCCGCGCCTGCGCCCGCGCCGATCTCGCCGCGCACCTGCGGCTCCACCGCAGGCCCGGGCGTCGGCGGGCTCTCGCTCTTCGGCCAGGCGAGCTACAGCAACGTGCCGGGAGCCGCGAACGCATCGGGCACGATGTCGCTCGACCCGGGCGAGATCTCCTTCAACAACCCGAACCTCACGGCGTCGTCGACCACGGGCAGCCTGCGCGCCACCTTCTGGGCGGTGGCGGGCACGTACAACGGGGGCACCATCTCCGGCGCGATCGTGGCCCGCTACAACATCCAGTTCACCGACGGGACCAACCAGCTGCGCAACTTCCAGTCGTCGAACCTCGTGGCGCAGTCGCTGACGGCGAACACGCCGTCGCGCGGCTCGTACTGCATGGTCGTGACGCTGGACGAGTACGCGCCGGCCTCGTGCCCGGGCAGCAGCGACGGCTACTGCGTCGTCGACTGGTTGCAGTTCCCGAACTCGGCGCAGTTCCAGTAGCCCGGCAGTGGGCAGGCCGGCAGGCGGCCGGATCGCCGGCCGCCGCGGCCGATGTCCTCATCGTCCGACCCTCCATCGAACCGGCCGGCGCGCCGGGCGGCGCCTCGTGGACCGGCGGCGACGCGGGGCGCGCCCATGGCCCACGCGCCCCGGCGTCGGCGTCAGGTGCCGCCGGCGCCTGCGCGCTGGCGTTCTTCGCGCTCGCGGCGCGCCAGTGCGATCTGCGCCTCGAACTCGGGCAGCGCCAGGCCCTTCAGCGCGCAGAAGTTCGCCGCCGTCAGCGGCGAACCCTCGAAGCTGCGCAGCAGGAGCGCACGCTCGCGGCGCACGGGATCCTCGGGCAGCGCGACCGTCGATTCGCCGCGGTCGCCTTCGCCGTGGCGACCACCCCGGTCGCCCGCATGGCCGCCGGGGCCGCCGTGGCCGGTGCGCATCGGGCCCGTCGGGCCGCCACGACCGGCCGGCCGGTCGAAGGGCCGGTCGGAAGGCCGGCCCGGCGGCCGCTCGCCACGCTCCGGCCGCCCGGGGCGCGCGTCGGGCCGGCCCGGGCGCGCCGGGCGGTCGCCGCGGGGCGGGCGATCGCCGTGGCCGGCACCGCCAGGCCACGGGCCCGTGCCTGGACCTGACCCGGGACGGCCCGGACGATCGGGTCGACCCGCGCCCTCGGGACGAGGCGGCCTGGGAGGACGACCCGGACGATCACCGCGCGGCGCGCCCTCCGCACCCTGGCCGCCACCGGCGCCGGCCGCACCAGGCGCGTCCTGCGGAACCGATGCGTCGGCAGCCGGCCCACCGGCCGCCCCGGCGCGCCCGGGCCGGGCACCGGGCTGCGCGCGCCGCTGCATCACGATCTGGCGACGCCGCTCGAGCTCCGCCTTCGCGGCTTCGACGTGCTCGGCCGCCACCTCGCCGGCGGGCTGGCCGTCGAGGTCGAAGCGCTGCGGCGTGGCCACCAGCGCGCGCAGGTAGGCCGTGCTCGTCGTGTGGCGGTGCAGGAAGATGGAGAGCTGCTTGCGCGTGAACGCGCCCTGCGCGCGCGCCTGGATGTCGGACTGGATGCGCAGCTTGATCGGGCGCGGCTGGCCGGGCGAGAACAGCGCCGGGAAGCGCTCGGCCAGCGCAGCCGCGGTCTCGGCCAGCGTCGGCTCGGGCTTCGCAGGTTTGGCGGAGGCGGGTGTCGCTTCGGTCGGGGCCGTCGACGCGGCCTCGGTGCCCGATGCAGGCGGAGTGGGCGACGACGACGCAGACGTTGAAACCTCCGGCGCGGAAGTGCCACCCCCCGCCGCCTCCGCGCTCGCCGACGAAGCTTCGCCGACGGTTCCGCCGGAACCAGACGCCAAGCCGGCATCGGCGCCAGCCCCGCGCGCCTGCTCGGGTGCCAGCGCCGCGGCCTCTTTCGCGCCATCACCGGACGACATCGGCGCCATCGACGCCATCTCGCCCGGTTCCGTCACGGCCTGCGGCTCGTTCACGCTTCCATCGACCTGCGGTCCGGCGTCCTCGGTCGCCGGCCGGCCCTCGGTGTTGTTCTCGTGCATGCCCTGCATTCTCTTTCGCGCCCGGCGTCGCGCCGAACGGCTGGGTCGGTCACCGGCCGGGCCGGCCGGTTCGTGGCGCGCGGGTGCCTGGGGCAGGGCGGGCAGCGGCAGCGCGTGCAGCACCATCGGGTCGGCGAGCGATGCGTCGCCGCTCACGGCGTCCAGCGGCAAGCGGCGCCCGGCCAGGTGGTCGTCGATGCAGCGCATCACGAGCGGGCTGCGCAACCGCCCGGCCGCTTCCTCGGTGGCGATCTCCTCGCGCGTGAGCCACAGCGTGCGCACGATGGCCGGGTCGAGCGCGCGGCCGGGCAGCGGCTCGCCGACGCGGCCGCTGTAGGCGAAGCGCAGGTAGGTCACGTCCTCGGGCGGCCGCGGGCCGCTGCCGCCGGCCTCGCCGCTGCGGCCGACCCGCGGCGGACGAACGCGCACGAAGCGCGCCATGTACACGCCCAGCAGCGCCTCGGGCACGAACTCGTGCGCCGTCTCTTCCAGCGCCTCGCGCACGACGGCGGCCTCGGGCGTCTCGCCCGGCTCCAGGTGGCCGGCGGGGTTGTTGAGCTTCAGGCCCTCGGGCGTCTGCTCCTCCACCAGCAGGAAGCGGCCCTCGTGCTCGATCACGGCGGCCACCGTGACGCTCGGGCGCCAGCGCTTGTTCATCGTCGTTGCCCCGTCCCGTTGCCTCGTTCTCGTGCGACCGCCGGCCTCGCCCCGGGCACGGGTGCGGCCTGCATGGATGCCTCAGCGTGCGCGATGGTAGCCCGGGGCAGCCACGGGGGAAGCGCGCCCCGCCGTTGTGATAGCTTCGCTGGCCCGCGTGCCGCCGCGCACGCCCCACGAAGAACGACACCGCCTTGCCGCCCGCCCCGTCGGTGCCGCGCCCGAGCGCCGCACCGACGCGTGCATCCGCAAGGCCCACAAGCCCGCGAGGAGTGAGTTCATGGCTTTGCTGATCGGCGTTCCCAGCGAGACGGCGTCGGGCGAGAAGCGCGTCGCCACCGTCCCCGAGGTCGTGGAGAAGCTGATCAAGCTGGGCTTCAAGGTGGCCGTGCAGAGCGGCGCCGGCGCCGCCGCGAACTTCGACGACGACACCTACCGGGCCGCCGGCGCCGAGGTCGTCGCCACCGCCACCGAGCTGTGGGGCCAGAGCGACATCGTCTTCAAGGTGCGCCCGCCCTCGCCCGCCGAAGTGGCGCTGATGCGCGAAGGCGGCATGCTCATCGGCTTCGTCTGGCCGGCGCAGAACCCCGAGCTGATGCAGCAGCTGGCCGCGAAGAAGGCCACCGTGCTGGCCATCGACTCGCTGCCGCGCCAGCTCTCGCGCGCGCAGAAGATGGACGCGCTCACGTCGATGGCGGGCGTCAGCGGCTACCGCGCCGTCATCGAGGCGGCCAACGCGTTCGGCCGCTTCTTCAACGGCCAGGTCACGGCCGCCGGCAAGATCCCGCCGGCCAAGGTGTTCATCGCCGGCGCCGGCGTCGCCGGCCTGGCCGCCATCGGCACCGCGGCGAACCTGGGCGCCATCGTGCGCGCCAACGACACGCGCGCCGAGGTGGCCGACCAGGTCGTCTCGCTCGGCGGCGAGTTCGTCAAGGTCGACTACGAGGAGGAGGGCTCGGGCGGCGGCGGCTACGCCAAGGTGATGAGCGAAGGCTTCCAGGCCGCGCAGCGCGAGATGTACGCGAAGCAGGCGCGCGAGGTCGACATCATCATCACCACCGCGCTGATCCCGGGCAAGCCGGCGCCCAAGCTCATCACCGCCGAGATGGTGAAGACGATGAAGCCGGGCAGCGTCATCGTCGACATGGCCGCCGAGCAGGGCGGCAACTGCGAGCTCACCGAGCCCGGGCAGGCCGTCGTGAAGCACGGCGTCACGATCATCGGCTATACCGACCTCGCCAGCCGGCTGGCCAAGCAGTCGTCGACGCTGTATTCGTCGAACCTGCTGCGCCTGACCGAGGAGCTCTGCAAGACGAAGGACGGTGTCGTCAACGTCAACATGGAAGACGACGCCATCCGCGGCCTCACGGTCATCAAGGACGGCACCGTCACCTGGCCGCCGCCGCCGCTGAAGCTGCCGGCGCCGCCGCCCAAGCCGGCCGCCGCCGCGGCGCCCGCCGCGCCCAAGGGGCATGGCCACGGCAGCAGCGAGCCGATGTCGGCGAAGTCGCTGGCCATCGTCTTCGCGATCGGCGCGCTGGCGCTGCTCGGCGTGGGCCTCTTCGCGCCGGCGTCGTTCCTGTCGCACTTCACGGTGTTCGTGCTCGCCTGCTTCATCGGCTACATGGTCATCTGGAACGTCACGCCGTCGCTGCACACGCCGCTGATGAGCGTGACGAACGCGATCTCCTCGATCATCGCCATCGGCGCGCTGATCCAGATCGCGCCGCCGCTCGGTGCCGGCGCAGGCGCCGACCGCCCCTCGGGCCTCATCCTCGGCATGGCCGTGGTGGCCCTCGTGCTCACGGCCATCAACATGTTCGGCGGCTTCGCGGTGACGCGGCGCATGCTGGCGATGTTCCGCAAGTGAAGAACGACAACAACCAGGAGCGGACATGACCGACAGCCTCGCCACCGTCGCCTACATCGGCGCCACGGTCCTCTTCATCCTGAGCCTGGGCGGCCTCGCCAACCCCGAGACGGCGCGCCGCGGCAACCTGTTCGGCATCATCGGCATGACGGTGGCCGTGCTGGCCACCGTGGCCGGCCCGCGCGTGCTGCCGGCCGGCTACCCGTGGATCATCGGCGCGCTCGTCGTCGGCGGCAGCATCGGCCTCTTCGCCGCGAAGAAGGTGCAGATGACGCAGATGCCCGAGCTGGTGGCGCTGATGCACAGCCTCGTCGGCCTGGCGGCGTGCCTCGTGGGCTTCGCGAGCTACGTCGACACCTCCACGGTGTTCCCGACGCCGGCCGAGAAGGCCATCCACGAGATCGAGATCTACGTCGGCATCCTGATCGGCGCGGTCACGTTCAGCGGCTCGGTCATCGCCTTCGGCAAGCTCAGCGGAAAGATCGGCGGCAAGCCGCTGCTGCTGCCGGCGCGGCACTGGATCAACCTCGCCGGCCTGCTCGTCGTGATCTGGTTCGGCCGCGCCTTCCTGAACGCGAACAGCATCCAGGACGGCATGACGCCGCTCATCGTGATGACGGTGATCTCGCTGCTCTTCGGCATCCACATGGTGATGGCGATCGGCGGCGCCGACATGCCGGTGGTCGTCTCGATGCTCAACAGCTACTCGGGCTGGGCGGCGGCGGCCACCGGCTTCATGCTGAGCAACGACCTGCTGATCGTCGTCGGCGCGCTGGTGGGCAGCTCGGGCGCGATCCTCAGCTACATCATGTGCCGCGCGATGAACCGCAACTTCATCAGCGTCATCGCGGGCGGCTTCGGCACCGGCGGCGGCGCGCCGGCGGCCGGCGGCGGCGGGGCCGCGCAGCCGGCCGGCGAGGTGTCGCCGGTGAGCGCCGCCGAGACGGCCGAGATGCTGCGCGAGGCCAAGAACGTGATCATCGTGCCGGGCTACGGCATGGCGGTGGCGCAGGCGCAGCACACGGTGTTCGAGATCACCAAGCTGCTGCGCGAGAAGGGCGTCAACGTGCGCTTCGGCATCCACCCGGTGGCCGGCCGCATGCCCGGGCACATGAACGTGCTGCTGGCCGAGGCCAAGGTGCCCTACGACATCGTGCTCGAGATGGACGAGATCAACGCCGACTTCCCCGACACGGACGTGTCGATGGTCATCGGCGCCAACGACATCGTGAACCCGGCGGCGCAGGACGACCCGACGAGCCCCATCGCCGGCATGCCGGTGCTGGAGGTGTGGAAGGCCAAGACCAGCATCGTCATGAAGCGCAGCATGGCCAGCGGCTATGCCGGCGTCGACAACCCGCTCTTCTACAAGGACAACAACCGCATGTTGTTCGGCGACGCGAAGAAGATGCTCGACGAGGTGCTGGCGGCGCTGAGGGCCTGACCGTCGCACGGCGGGCACCGGGATCGCCCGCCTGCGCCTGCCGGAGCGCCGATGAGATTGGCGGGCCGGAGCGCGCGACCGCGGCGACGGACCGGCTCCCGACTGACGCCTGGATAGGCGCCTGGCCGTCGCCTGGACTGCGCCACAGGCAACGCCGATGTGCGCGGCGCGTGCGCCCGCGCCGGCCCCGCGTGCGAGCTCAGCGCCCGCCCTGGCGCTCGAACACGAGCGAGCAGGGCCGCGTCTCGACGCGTCGGCCGCTGCCCGAGCGCTCGTCGAACCTCGCGTCCACCACGTCGTAGCCGTAGGCCGTGCCCGGGCGCATGCCACCCGAGAAGCGGGGGTCGGAAGTCGTGCCCTGCACGCGGATCCTCGCAGTGCCGTCGGCCTCGATCTGGCCGCTCAGCGTCGTCGCGCCGTTGCGGCCCGGCTCGCCGAACTGGCCCCGCATGCGCCCCTCGCGCACCTCGACCGGGAACTGTCGCTGGTAGCCGCGGGCGCCGCCGGGCACGTCGGGGCAGGTCAGGCTGGCAACCCAGGTGCCGTCGAAGCGCGCGGCGCCACCGGGCGCCGAGAGGCTGGCCAACCGCTGGCGGGCGAGGTCGGCGAAGGTGCCGCCCGGGAACCGGCGCAGGTACGCCTCGAAGTCGGCGGCCTGCCGGCTGTCCTTGATCGAGGCCCAGAAGAGCGCATCGCGGTCGACCGCGGTCGGTGCCGCGCCAGCCGTCGCGGACGCGCCGGTCGACGCCTGCACGTTGACGGTGACGTTGATGACCAGGTCACCCGTCAGCGATGACGACTCCCAGGGCGTCTGCGTGCCGTTGGAGCGCTGCGAGACCTCGACCCGCACGCGCTTGAAGACCTCCTCGACCTTCAGGCCGGGCTGCTCCAGCGCCTTCAGCAGCGCCTCGGTGTACAGGCCGTTGCGGCCACCGCCGTCGCTGGCCACCGAGCCGGGCGCGGTGGCATACGCGATGAGCGTGCCGCGGGCCGCGTCCACCGCCGCCAGGCCCTGCGAGCGACCGCGCAGCCGCGCCTCGAACGGGTTGTTGCGGCAGGCGTCGAGGATGACGACGTTGACGCGGTTGCGCGCCTCGGCCACCTGCTCGAGCAGCAGGTCGAGGTCGACGGCCGCCACGCGTGTCTTGGCCTCTTCGTCGATCTGCGCATCCACCGGCACGAGGTAGTTGCGCCCGCGCACCTGCATGCCGTGGCCGGCGTAGAAGAAGATGCCGACACCGCCGGCGGCGATGCGGCGGCCGTAGTCGAGCACCGCCCGCTCCATCGCCGCCTTGCCGGCGTTCTCGTGCAGCAGCACGGTGAAGCCCAGCCGCCGCAGCGCCGTGGCCATCGCACGCGCATCGTTGACGGGGTTGCGCAGCGGCTCCTGCGCATAGGCCGCGTTGCCGATGACGAGTGCCACGCGCGACTCCCCGGCGGCCGGTTCGGCCGCGGCGGCCGGCGCGGCGACCTGGACCAGCACCGCCCACACCAGCATCGCGGCCAGCACGCACGACTGCAGCCCGGCGCGCACCGCCCGGCGCCGCGCCGGCGGCGGCGGCGGACAGCGCCGGTCCTCGTCGCCCGGCGTGAGCGCCGGCCCCGGCCCTGGCCGGAACGCCGCCATCGGGGCGGTCCGCGTCCTCCGACGCGCGTCATCTCCATCCTGCTGCTTCATGCGTGCTCCCTTGGCGCGATCATGCCGTGCACCCCCCAGCAAGCGCCAGCGGGCCGCCCGCCCCGCACCCGAGGGGCGGGTCCGGCGAAGGGACCCCGGTTCCGCACGCCGGCACCGCCGCCGGCGCTGCGCTTCCCGCTCGGCGCGGCGGTCGCCGAGCATCGAGGTGCAGGCGGCCCGGCGGCCGCGCAGCGCTGCGAGAATGCTCCGCACGATGCCCGCGCTCTCCACCCCCTCGGCCACGATCACCGCCCTGCGCCAGCGCGTCGACCGCGCCGGTGCCAGCCACGAGGCCCTCGTCACCGAGGTGCTGGAGCGCGCGCGCGCGCCCGAGGCGGCACACGTGTTCACCAAGCTGTACGACGCCACGGCGCTCGCCGCCGCGCGCGCGGCCGATGAAGCGCGGCGCGGCGCCACGCCGCCCGCAAGCCAACCGCTGGCGGGCTTGCCGGTGTCGGTGAAGGACCTGTTCGACGTGGCCGGCGAGACCACGCTCGCCGGCTCCATCGTCCGCCGCGGCGCGCCGCCTGCCGCCGCCGACGCGCCGGCGGTGCAGCGCCTGCGCGCGGCCGGAGCCGCGATCGTCGGCAAGACGAACATGACGGAGTTCGCGTTCTCCGGCGTCGGCATCAACCCGCACTACGGCACGCCGTGCAACCCGGCCGCCACGGCGGTGGACGGCACGGCGCGCGTGCCCGGCGGCTCGTCGTCGGGCGCGGCCGTGTCGGTCGCGCTCGGGCTGGCGGTCGCCGGCCTCGGCTCCGACACCGGCGGCTCGATCCGCATCCCGGCCGCACTGTGCGGGCTCGTCGGCTTCAAGAACACGCAGGCGCGCACGCCGCTGGCCGGCGCCTACCCGCTGGCGCACTCGCTGGACACGGTCTGCGCGATGACGCGCTCGGTGGCCGACTGCCTGCTCGTCGACGGCGTGCTCGCCGGCGCCCCCTTGCAGGTGGCGCGCCGCGACGGCGTGCGCGGCCTGCGGCTGGCGGTGCCGCGCACGCTGATGCTCGACGCGCTCGAGCCGCCGGTCGCACGCGCCTTCGAGCGGGCCCTGGCACGCCTGGCCGCCGCCGGCGCGGTGGTCGAGGAGATCCCGCTTGCCGAGCTGGCCGAGATCGCCTCGATCAACGCACCCGGCGGCTTCTCGCCGGTCGAGGCCTACGCCACGCACCGCGAGACGTTCGCCACGCGCCGCGCCGACTACGACCCGCGCGTCGCCGCCCGCGTGGCGCTGGGCGAGAAGGTGCTGGCTGCCGACTACATCGTGATGCAGCGCCGGCGTGCCGACTGGATCGAGCGCGTGCGTGCGCGCCTGGCGGGCTTCGATGCGCTGGCATGCCCGACGGTGCCGATCGTCGCGCCGCCGATCGACGCGCTCGTGCGCCGCCCCCCGCCCGACGAGGCCGCGAGCGACGAAGCCTTCTTCAAGGCCAACGGCCTGCTGCTGCGCAACACGTTCGCGATCAACTTCCTGGACGGCTGCTCGTTCAGCCTGCCCTGCCACGAGCCCGGCGAGTGGCCGGTGGGCCTGATGCTCAGCGCGCCCGGCGGGTACGACGCGGCCCTCGCCGGGGTGGCGCTCGCGGTCGAGGGGTTGCTGGGCGGTGGGGGCTGAGGCCGCGCAGGCGGCGCGCGCGGCGCCGGCGCCGCTGCGCCTGTTCGTCGGCGCGGTCGAGGGCCGGGCCGAGGGGTCGGCCGGGCCGACGCTGGCGCCCGGCGCGGCGTTCGACCTGCCCGACGCCGCCGCGGCACACGTGAAGGTGCGCCGGCTGCAACCGGGCGCCACGCTGCAACTTTTCGACGGCACGAGCGGCGACGACTGGCCGGCCGTCGTGCAGGCCATCGGCCGCGGCGCGGTCGGCGTGCGTGTCGGCGTGGCGCCGGTGCCGGCACCAGCCGCCGAGCTGCCGGTGGCGGTCGCGCTCGCGTTCGGCATGCCGGCCAACGAGCGCGTCGACGCGCTCGTCGAGAAGGCCACCGAGCTCGGCGTGGCCGCGCTGTGGCCGTTGATCAGCGAGCGCACGGTGCTGCGTCTGCAGGGCGAGCGCGCCGAGCGCCGGCGTGCCCATTGGCAGGCCGTGGCCGCCGCGGCCTGCGAGCAGTGCGGGCGCGCACGCGTGCCGCGCGTGCACGCGGTGCAGTCGATGGCGGCCTGGCTGGGAGAGCAGCGTGGGCCCCAGCGCGCGGGTCACGAGGACGGCGCCCCCTCCAGCGCGCGCTGGCTCCTGAGCACGCGGCCCGAGGCGCCCGCGCTGGCGGCGCAGGCAGCGCCGGCCATCGAGCGCTGGGCGTCCCCCGCGGCCGAGCCCGGCCGGAGCGCGTCGCCCTGGCCGGGCGGCAGCGTCGTCGTGTTGAGCGGCCCCGAGGGCGGCCTTGCGCCGGCCGAGACCGAGGCCGCGCTGGCCGCCGGCTTCTCCGCCGTGTCACTCGGGCCCCGAGTCCTGCGCGCCGACACCGCGCCGCTCGCGGTGCTGGCCTGGCTCGGTATCGCACTGGCGCAACGCCCCGGACCGAAGTCGGGTGCCTGATCCGCAACGGCAGGGCTGAATATCGGCCACTGCCCTGCTGGCCGCAGGCGCATTGCCAGCCGAACCCGGCCGAGACCAGAATGGTTGCGCCGGTGCAGGGATGGGCGCGTCCGGCGGCCGCGATCTCATCAACGCTTCTGCCTGAAAGGATGCCCCATGGGCCTGCTCGACTCGGTGATCGGCGCACTCGGACAGGGGTCCGGCGGATCCTCCAACCCCCAGGCGGCGCTCATCAGCGCCATCGTCGGCATGCTGCTGCAAGGCGGCGGCGCGGGCAGCGGGGCCGGGGCCGGGGCCGCGGGTGGCGGGCTCGGAGGGCTGGGCGGCATGCTCGGCGGCGCTCTCGGTGGCGGCGCCGGCATGGGGGCCGGCATGGGTGGCGGCGACAGCCCGGGCGGGCTGGGGGGCCTGGCCGGCCTCGTCGAACAGTTCAGCCGCCATGGCATGGGCGACGTCGCCAAGTCGTGGGTGAGCACCGGGCAGAACCTCCCGGTCTCGCCCGATCAACTGGGGCAGGTGCTCGGCGGCGACCTCATCGGCAACCTGTCGCGCCAGCTCGGCATGGACCAGGGCGACCTGCTCGGCCAGATGTCGCAGGTGCTGCCCCAGGTGGTGGACCAGCTGACGCCGCAGGGCCAGATCCCGCAGGGCGACATCCAGGGCATGAGCGGCGACCTCGGCAGCCTGCTCGGCGGCCTGCTCGGCGCCGGCCGTCGTTGACGCGCCGGCCCGCGGTGGCGCACGGGTCGCGTGGGCCGGCGGCCCGTTCACGCCCGGGTGGCCGGGCAGCCTCATGCGGCTTGACGAGTACCTGACCCACGACGCCACCTCGCTGGCAGCGCTCGTCCGGCGCGGCGAGGTGGCCGCGTCCGAGTTGCTCGCCCTGGCGCGGGCGCAGATGGCACGCGTGCAGCCGGCGACCCGCGCGCTCGTTCGCGAGCTGCCGGCGCTGGCGGACGAGCAACTCGCCCGGCACGGGCAGGCGGGCGGCCACGGCGGCCCGGCGGCCGCGCTCGCCGGCGTGCCCTTCCTCGTCAAGGACAGCGTGCTCGACGTGCCCGGCGTGCCCACCGGCTACGGCAGCCGGGCGCTGACCCGCCTGTCCGAGCGCTTTCCGGCGGCCGAGCCGGCAGCGGCGCTGCGGCGCTTCCTGCGTGCCGGCCTCGTCGTCTTCGGCAAGACGAACCTGCCGGAGCTCGGCCTCAAGGGCGTGAGCGACTCGCGCGCGTTCGGCCGTGTCGCGAACCCCTGGGACGTCTCGCGCACCGCGGGCGGCTCCAGCGGCGGCTCGGCCGCCGCGGTGGCCGCGGGCGTGGTGCCGATGGCCGGCGGCAACGATGGCGGCGGCTCGCTGCGCATCCCGGCCGCCTGCTGCGGGCTCTTCGCACTCAAGCCTTCGCGCGGGCGGGTCAGCAACGGGCCCGGCTTCGGCGAGGTGTGGTTCGGTGCCTGCAGCGAGGGCGTGCTGTCGCGCAGCGTGCGCGACTCCGCGCTCGCGCTGGACATCCTCGCCGGCCCCGAGCCCGGCGACCCGTTCGTCACCGCCCCGCCCCCCGAGGTGCCGTTCGCGGAGCAGGCGCGGCGGGCACCGCCGCGGCTGCGCATCGCGTTCACCGCCACCTCGCCCATCGGCACCGAGGTGCATGCCGAGGCGAAGGCCGCCGTGCTGGCGGCCGCGCAGCGGCTGCAGTCGCTCGGCCACGAGGTCGAGGAGGCCGCGCCGGCCATCGACGGCCGGGCGCTGGCACGTTCGTTCACGAGCATCTACTTCGGCCAGGTGCTGGCGACGGTGCGGCAGGCGGTGGCGCTCGGCGCAGGCCGCGACGACTTCGAGCCGCTGACGCTGCTCACCGCGGAGATCGGCCGCGGCATCGACGCCGGCGCGCTGACCGCCGAGCTGCTGGCCTGGAACGGCTACGCCCGCGCGCTCGCCGTCTTCCAGCAGCGCTACGACGTGCTGCTGACGCCGACGCTGGCCGCGCCACCGCAGCCGCACGGCACCGGCGACGCGACGCCTCTGGCGGAGGCCGTGCTCGGCCTGCTCGCGCGCGCCGGCATCGTCCGGGCCCTGGCGCGCCTGGGGCTGCTGGAAGGCACGATCGACCAGCTGACGCGCGCGAACATGGCGCCGGTGCCGTTCACCCAGCTGGCCAATCTCACCGGCGTGCCGGCGATGTCGCTGCCGCTGCACTGGACCGCCGATGGCCTGCCGCTGGGCGTGCAGTGCGTCGGCCGCATGGGCGACGAGGCGCTGCTGCTGCAGCTGGCCACGCAGCTGGAGCAGGCCGTGCCGTGGTTCGGCCGGCTGAGCCCGCTGGCGGCCGGCTGAAGCCGTCCGCGACCGTCCCGAGCCCGGGCGACGACGGCAAGCCCGCTCAGCTCGCGTCGTCGATGCGCACCCAGGCTGCCGCCGCGAACGCGGGCAGCGTCGCGACGCAGCACCAGGCGAAGAACGCCGTGTAGCCCAGCACCTGCTGCAGCCAGCCGGCCCACATGCCGGGCAGCATCATCCCCAGCGCCATGAAGCCGGTGCACTGTGCGTAGTGCGCCGTCTGGTGCGGATGGCCCTCCGCGGCGACAGCGCCGTCGGGCGGCCTCGCGGCCACCTGCAGCATGAAGACCATGTAGGCCGTGAAGCCGAAGCCGTAGCCGAACTGCTCGATCGCCAGCGCCGCCGCGACCGCCGCGAGCGTGGCCGACGGCCCCAGCGAAGCCGTCGCCGCCGGCATCCACGCCGCCAGCGCGACGTACAGCACGTTGGGCACGTTCATCGCCAGCAGCAGCGGCCAGAGCGCCCGCCGCAGGCCGACACGCGCGATCCACCAGCCGCCGAGCAGCCCGCCCGCGGTGAGCGCCGCGACTCCGAACGTGCCGTACGCCACGCCGACATCCTGTGTCGTCAGGCCCAGGCCGCCGGCGGCCGGCGGGTCGAGCAGGAACGGCACGATCAGCTTCACCAGCTGCGCCTCGGCGAACCGGTACAGCAGCAGGAACGCGAGCACGCGCGCGATGTCGCGGCGGCGGAAGAAGGTCGCGAAGACGGGGACGAACTCGCGCAGCACGCGCGCGGCCCCGTGGCCGATGCCGCCGCCGTGCGCCGCCCCGCCGCCGGGCGCGGGCGCGTCGGCCGGCGGCCGCGGCAGCGCCCACGCGTGCCAGGCCGCCATGGCCGCGAACCAGGCGGCCAGCGTGGCCATCACTGCCATCCACGCCGTCACGAAGCTGCCATGCCGTTGCTGCAGCCAGCCCGCCATCCACACGAGCACGCCCTGGCCGAACAGCATCGCCAGCCGGTAGAAGAGGCTGCGCACGCCGACGAACGCTGCCTGGCGGGCCCGGTCGGGCAGCGCCAGCATGTAGAAACCGTCGGCGGCGATGTCGTGCGTGGCCGAGGCGAAGGCGACGAGCCAGAACATCGCGAGCGTCCATTGCACGAAGCCCGATGTGGGCAACGTCAGCGCCACCATCGCCAGCGACACCGCCACCGCGGCCTGCAACGCCACCACCCAGCCACGCTTGCGGCCGACGAGATCGACGAGCGGGCTCCACAGCGGCTTCACGACCCACGGCAGGTACAGCCAGCTCGTGTACAGCGCGATCTCGGCATTGCCCAGGCCGAGGTTCTTGTACATCACCACGGCCAGCGTCATCACCGCCACGTAGGGCAGGCCCTGGCTGAAGTAGAGCGTGGGGATCCACAGCCAGGGCCGGGCCCGGGGCGGGTCGGGGGGCGGGGCGGTCAACGGCGGGAGAGGGCGCATGCCGCGCAGGCCGCGGCCCCGCGATGCTGACACGGCCGCGGCGTGGCGCGCCGCCGACCCGCCGCCATCCGCGGCACGTTCGGCTCACCCCCCGGTCGCGACCTGCCGCGACACGGGCGCGCGCCACGGCGTGACCGTTGGAAATCCCGGATGGGCCGGCGCGCGACTTGCGGCAACACTGGCTCAAAGAACGTCGGAGGAGACACGATGAACTTCGGGACGAAGGCGCCGCTGCGCGCGCTCGTGGCGGCCCTGGCTGCCGCCGGCCTGGCCAGCTTCACCGGCGCCGCCTCGGCACAGGCCGAGCAGCGCATCACCATCACCGGCTCGAGCATCAAGCGCATCGCCAGCGAGGGCGCGCTGCCCATCCAGGTGATCACGCGCGCCGAGATCGAGCGCCAGGGCATCGTCACCGCCGAGCAGCTGGTGATGTCGCTGTCGGTCAACGGCAGCGGCCTCGACAACCTCGCCAGCAACGCCGACGTGGTGGGCGGCGCGCAGCGCGGCAACAACGGCGCCACCTCGGCCAACCTGCGCGGCCAGGGCAGCAACGCCACGCTCATCCTGCTCAACGGCCGACGCGTCGCCAGCCACGGCCTGAATGGCGGCCAGGTCGACCTGAACCAGATCCCGATGGCCGCGGTCGAGCGCATCGAGGTGCTCAAGGACGGCGCCAGCTCGCTGTACGGCACCGACGCCATCGGCGGCGTCATCAACTTCATCCTGCGCACCAATTACGAGGGCTTCTCGGCGCAGGGCTTCCTCGACGTCACCGAGGCCGGCGGCGGCAACATCTACCGCGGCAGCTTCGTCGGCGGCTTCGGCAACCTCGACACCGACCGCTTCAACGTCATCGGCACGCTCGCCTACAGCGACAACAAGGCGCTGCGCGGCGACCAGCGCGACTTCGTCAACACGCTTCAACCCAACCGCGGGCTCTCGCCCGATACACGCGGCACGCCGTACGCGACCATCTTCCCGCTCGCCGGCACGCTGTTCCCGACCGCCGGCTCGACGCCGCTCATCCCCGGCACCACCACCAACGCGTCGGGCGGCATCAACGTGCTCGACCTGCCCGGCGGGGCCGGCTGCAGCTCGATCCCGGGCATGGGCCCTTACGACCACCTGCTGTGGGACTCTCCTTCGGCAGCGCTCGCCTGCGCCTGGGACACCGGGCGCGCGGCGGTGCTGCAGCAGCCCATCCAGACGCTCAGCTTCGTGCTGCGCGGCACGATGAGGTTCGGCGAGCACCAGCTGGCGGCCGAGTTCACCGGCTCCAGCGCCGACTCGGCCAAGCGCTTCTCCAACCTGCAGCTGACGCCGAACACGACGACGCAGCAGCTGCGCTTCCCGCGCAACGCCGACTCGCAGGCCTGGTACGACTCGGTGTTCGACCAGCTGCTGGCCGCGTTCCCCGGCACCGTCACCGAGGCGCAGCGCGGCCTGCCGCTCGCGTATCGCTGGCGCTGCATGGCCTGCGGCCCGCGCGAGATCGAGACCGAGACGGACACGAAGCGCGTGTTCTTCGGTGCCGACGGCCCGCTCGGCTTCATTCCCGGCTGGGACTACCGCGCCGGCATCCTGCAGGCCACCAGCGAGAGCAAGAGCACGCTGGGCGGCGGCTACTACTTCCGCGGCACCGACGGCACCGGCAACGTCGTCGGCCCGGGCATCATCCCGGCGCTGAACACGGGCCTCATCAACATCTTCCCGAGCGACGGCGTCACGCAGACGGCCGCCGGTCTGGCGGCGCTGGAGGCGGCCTCGGCGCGCGGCGTCGTGCTCTATGGCGGCAAGTTCACGCTGCAGCAGACCGACCTCACCGTCTCGGGCCCGGTGGCCAAGCTCGCCGGCGGCGACGTGATGACGGCCGTGGGCGTGGACCTGCGCACCGAGAAGTACAAGTTCAACGGCGACGAGCGCGAGGCCACGGCGCGGCCGGTCATCATCGCCGCGCCGTTCGACGAGGGCAACGTGCTGCCCGGCGTGAAGCGCGACGTGAAGGCGGTGTTCGCCGAGGCGCTGCTGCCCTTCGTCAAGGGCTTCGAGGTCACCGGCGCGGTGCGCTACGACGAGTACGACGGCTTCGGCAGCACCACCAACCCGAAGGTGTCGTTCCGCGCGCAGCCGTCCGACCGGGTGCTGATGCGCGGCTCCTACGGCACCGGCTTCCGCGTGCCCACCTTCAACCAGCTCTACAACCAGCCGGCCTCCGCCACCTACACCGGCGCCGACCTGGCCGACCCGGCCACCTGCCCGGGCGGCGCGGTCGACGTGACCACCGGCTGCGTGGCCATCCGCCCGGAGATCATCAGCGGCGGCAAGAGCGACCTCGGCCCCGAGGAAGCGAAGATGTGGTCGCTCGGCCTCGTGTGGGAGCCGATGAACAACCTGAGCTTCAACCTCGACTGGTGGAAGATCAACCGCACCGGCACGATCCAGCTGCTGGCGCTGCGCACGCTGCTGCAGAACTACTCGCTGTTCCCGGAGCGCTTCATCCGCGACGGCACCGGCACGCTCGTGGCGATCGACACGCGCTGGGTCAACGCCGGCGAGACGGTGACCGAGGGCGTGGAGGTCGGCGCCCGTGGCGGCTTCGACGCGCTGGGCGCGCGCTGGCTGCTCGGCATCGACGGCACCTACCTGCTGAAGAAGAAGTCGCGCGTCGTCGCCAGCGCCGATTTCGGCCCGAGCGAGATCGGGCAGTTCAGCTTTGCCGGCGACCTCGGGCTGCGCTGGAAGCACACGGCCTACGGCACCTACCGTCGCGGCGACTGGTCGAGCACGCTGTACCAGGTGTACCGGTCGGGCTACAACGACCAGGTGCTGCCGGGCGTGGCCTCGGGGCGCGTCGCGCCCGCCGACTGGAACCCCAAGGTCAAGAGCTACACGCTCTACCACCTCGGGCTCACCTACACCGGGATCAAGAACCTCTCGGTGACCGGCATGGTGAAGAACCTGCTCGACACCGATCCGCCGTTTGCGAACAACTACGACAGCAACTTCGGTTCGGGCAGCAGCTGGGAGCCGCGCGTGGCGGACCCGCGCGGCCGCAGCTACGTGCTGAGCGTCGACTACAAGTTCTTCTAGTCCTCGCGCTCGACGGGCGGCCATGCGGAAGCGCGGCCGCCCGCCGGCCTTGCGTCGCTCGGCGGTCGAGCGCCCGCTCCGCGCCCCGGCGGGCGCGGATCAGGGCCGCCAGGCCGAGAACACGAAGTCGCTGTCCTTCTTCGCCGTGTGGCACTGGTAGCAGGCCGCGGCGGCGTTGGCGCCCACGGCGCGCTCGGTGGTGGAGGCGCCCTTGAAGGCCTCGAAGCCCCAGCCGCCCGTGGCGGCATAGCGGCGGGCGTCCTTGACCATCACGCCGACGACCTTGCGGGCGCCCTCCTGCACGGCGCTCTCGGCGCCGCGCGCTTCGAGCAGGTCGAAGACGATGACCGAGCCGTCGGCGAACCTGCCGCCGCTCCGATAGGCAGCCAGCGCCTTCGGGTTCGCGTAGAGATGGTGGATGCCGCCGAAGGCCTCGTACAGCGCGTGGCCGGGCTGGATGACCATGCTCTTCACGTGCGTCCACTCGCGATAGCCCTGCGGATACGGCACCGGCGGCGCGTCGGCGGCGGCCGCCGCCGCGGCCAGCGCCAGCGCGGTCGCGGTCATCGCCAGGCCCGATCGCACCGGCCTGCCCGGCAGGGCTCTCGTCGGGTGCACTCTTCGCGTCATCGCTCGCTCCTAGAATCCGCGGACATCCCGCGCCGGCGCATTCCAGCATCGCGTGCAGACGTTGAACAGCAGGCACGTTTCGGTGCCCGGGGAACCAAACGGTGACTCTTGCGCGACCCGTGGTCGAGCCTGATCCGCTGCCGTCGTCGGCCACCGCGCAGTCCGCTGCCGCGCCCGCGGTGTCGCGCATGGTCGAGGACATCGTCGGCTGCAAGTGGTCGCTGGCCGTGCTCGGTGCCGTGCGCCGCGGCGTGTGCCGCCCGGGGGCGATGGAACACTCGATCGAGGGCCTGTCGAAGAAGGTGCTCAACGAGCGGCTGGCCAAGCTGATGCGCTACGGCATCCTCGAGAAGCACAGCTTCGCCGAGCTGCCGCCGCGCGTCGAGTACGCGCTGACGCCGTTCGGCTCGAAGTTCTGCGGGCTGCTGGACGGCATCGAGGCGCTGCAGCGCGAGCTCGATGCCGGCCCCGCCAGCCGCGCATGACAGCCGCCCGGCACGAGCGCCTGGCCGAGGCGCTGCGCCGCGCGGTGCTGGCGCAGGCCTTCGAGCAGACCGCCGACCGCGCACGCGGCGGCGCGCCGGTGGCGCACTTCCCGAGCATCGACCTCGCGATGGTCGTCTTCGGGCGCAGCCGCGGTCGCGGCGCGATGGCCGCGCGCATCCGGCCGACCTGGGCCAACGTGCTCTTCTCGCGCGAGCACCCGCGCGGCCTCGTGGCGGCCATCGGCGAACGCGCCGGCGCCGTGCGCCACCTGCGCTTCGATGCCGACGTCACCGATCCCGACGGCCGCTCGCACGCCTGGGCGCCGGACGCGGACTGGCGACGCATCCCGTTCCCGCCGCTCCACGGCAGCGGGCCGCACCGCTTCGTCGTGCCCTATCCGGCCTCCCTGCTCAAGCTGATGGTCGCGGTGGGCGTGGGCCTGGCGGTCGACCTCGGGCTCGCCGAGTGGCCCGAGCGCGATGTCGCGCCGATGATCACCGTCAGCGACAACGACGCGACCGACCGCTGCGTGGCGCTGCTGCACCGGGCCGGCGTCGTCGAGCTGCTGCACGAGCGGTTCGCGGCGCTCGGCCTGCCGACGCTGCGCCTCAACCGCACCACGCCCGCGGGCGGCTGGCGCAACGCCGACGGCTCGGGCGTCGGCCACATCCACATGACGGCCTGGGACACGGTGCGCCTGCTCTGGCTGCTGGATGCGCAGGCGCCGCCCGCACCCTGGCTCTCGCGCTCGCCCGATCCGCGGCCGCTGCTGAAGCCGGACACGCGCGAGCGCCTGCGCGCGCTGCTGGAGGCGCAGGAGCGCAACGACATCCTCTCCTCGCACTCGCTGCGGTCGGTGCCGGGGTTCGTCGAGGGTCTGCCGCCCTCGGTGCGCTTCGCGCACAAGACGGGCACCACCGAGAACTACGCCAGCGACGCCGGCATCGTGGTGGCGAAGTCGCCGCCGCCGGCGCTGCACGCGATCGTGGCCGTCATCACCAATCTCGGCGAGCGCTACGCGCCGCACGAGCGCTGCGCGACGACGTGGAAGCTGCCGGCGCTCGGCGCGGCGCTGCACCGCATCGCGCTGGAGTGGACGTGAACGGAACGCGCGCATGACGGGCCGCGGCGGCGAGTGGGGTGCGCTGCCCGAGGGCAGCCTCGTCGGCATCGTCGCGCCGGCCGGGCCGACGGAGGCTGAACGGCTGGCCCGCGTGCCGGCGCTGTTCGAGGCCGCCGGCTACCGCGTGCGCCTGTATCCCGGCTGCGCCGCCCGGCACGAGGCGCTGCCCTACCTGGCCGGCGACGATGCGCTGCGCCTGCGCGACCTGCACGCCGCGCTGGCCGATGACGACGTCGCGGCCATCCAATGCCTGCGCGGCGGCTACGGCTGCATGCGCATCGTCGCGGGGATCGACCGCGACCTGGTGCGTGCGCGCCGCAAGCCGCTCGTCGGCTACAGCGACGTCACCGCGCTGCTTTCGTTGTGGGCGGCCGAAAGCGCGCCGGCCCTGCACGCCCCGATGGCCACGAGCGACATCGTGCTGCCCGAGCGGGCGGCCGATCGCGAGGCGCTCTTCGCACGGCTGCGGCAGGGCGTGCGGCCCGGCGAGAGGCTGGCGGCACCGGCCGCCGACGGCGACGCCCACGGCGGCGCGCGCTGGTCCGCCCTCGCACGGCCCGGCATCGCCGAAGGCCGCCTGGTCGGCGGCAACCTGAGCCTGGTCGCTGCGCTGCAGGGCACGCCCTTCGCCTGGCCAAGCCGCGGCACGGTGCTGTTCCTCGAGGACGTGAACGAGGAGCCCTATCGCATCGACCGGCTGCTGACGCAGCTGGACCTCGCCGGGGTGCTGCAGGCGGCGGCGGGGTTCGTGCTGGGCAGCTTCACGCACGAGACCGACCCCACGCCCGTGCTGCTCGACCGTCTGGGCGCGTTGGGCAAGCCCGTGCTGGCCGGTTGGCCCGCCGGCCACGGCGTGCCGAACCGGCCGCTGCCGATGGGGCTGCGCGTGCGCCTGGACGCCGGCGCCCGCACGCTGACGCTGCTGGAGGGGTGGGGAGGCCCGGGCTGACCCGATCCGGGGGGAGGCCCGCAGCGCCGGTGCCCTTCCGGCTGGAAGAGAATGCCGAGGTGAACACGACCTCCTCCTCCACGCTGCGCTCGCTGCCGCTCGTCGCGCGCGGCAAGGTGCGCGACATCTATGCGGTGGGCGACGACCGCCTGCTGATGGTGGCGAGCGACCGCCTCTCGGCCTTCGACGTGGTGATGAAGGCGCCGGTGCCCGGCAAGGGGCGGCTGCTCACGCAGATGGCGCTCTTCTGGTTCAACAAGCTCGCGGCGGTGTGCCCGAACCACCTCACCGGTGCCGCGCCCGAGAGCGTGGTGGCGCCCGAGGAGCGGCCGCTGATCGAGGGCCGCGCGATGCTCGTGCACCGGCTCACGCCGCTGCCCTGCGAGGCGGTGGTGCGCGGCTACGTCGCCGGCTCGGGCTGGAAGGAGTACGCCGAGCGCGGCACCGTCTGCGGGCAGGCGCTGCCCGCCGGGCTGACGAAGACGACGCCGCTGGCGCAGCCGATCTTCACGCCGGCCACCAAGGCCGCCGTCGGCGACCACGACGAGAACATCTCGTTCGCCCAGCTCGTCTCGCTCGTCGGGGCGGCGCGTGCGGCCGAGCTGCGGCAGGCATCCATCCGCCTCTACCTCGCCGCGCGCGAGTACGCGGCGATGCGCGGCATCGTCATCGCCGACACGAAGTTCGAGTTCGGTCTCGACGCGGGCGGGCGGCTGACGCTGATGGACGAGGTGCTGACGCCCGACTCGTCGCGCTTCTGGCTGGCCGACGAGCTGCGCGCCGGGCGCATCGTGGCGCTGGACAAGCAGCCGCTGCGCGACTGGCTCGCCGCCACGGGCGTCACCGGCGGCGCCGAGCAGGCGGCGCTCGACCTGCCGGCCGAGGTGATCGAGGGCGTGCGCGAGCGCTACGAGCGTGCCTACACGATGCTGTGCAAGGGCGACGAGGACGCGAGCACCGTGCCCTGGGCGCGCACCTGACGCACGGGCGGACCGAGTGAGCCTCTCCACCCGCCATCTGCGCCTGCATCGGTTCGCGGCGCTGGAGCCCGGCCCGCGGCTCATCGTGACCGGCGCCGTGCACGGCAACGAGACCGCCGGCACACGCGGCATCGAGCGCATCGTGCGCGAGATCGAGCGCGGCGAGATCGACATCGTGCGCGGCACCGTGACCTTCGTGCCCGTGTGCAACCCGCTCGCCTACCGGCACCAGCGCCGCATCGGCGAGCGCAACCTGAACCGCCGCCTGCTGCCGACGGCCGAGCCGAGGGAGTACGAGGACCGCATCGCCAACGTGCTCTGCCCGCTGCTGGCGGAGCACGAGGTGCTGCTCGACCTGCACAGCTTCCGCAGCCCCGGGCAGCCTTTCGTGCTGCGCGGGCCGGCCGACAACACCGGCGCGCTCGAGCCGTTCGCGCACGCGGCGGCCGAGGCGCGGCTGGCCGCGCACGTGGGCGTCTCCCGTGTCGTCGACGGGTGGCTCGACGCCTATGCGCGCGGCGTGGCCGAGCGCAAGGCGCGCGGCCTCACCCCGGGCGCCGTGAACGAGGACCCGGCCTACGGCATCGGCACCACCGAGTACATGCGCTCGGTCGGCGGCTATGCCGTCACGCTCGAGTGCGGCCAGCACGACGATCCCGCCGCGCCCGGCGTCGCCTACCACGCCATCCGGCAGGCCCTGGCCCTGCTGGGCCTCGCCGACGTGCCGCTCGCACCGCCCGCGGGTCCGTTCGAGTGCCTGACGCTCGCGCGCGTGATCGACCGGCACGCGGAGGCCGACCGCTTCGTCAAGGCGTGGACCAGCTTCGACCCGCTCGCCGAGGGCGAGCTCATCGCGTTGCGTGCGGACGGCACCGAGGTGCGCGCGCCGGAGGCGGGGTACATCGTGTTCCCGGACCATGGCGCGCTGCCGGGGCACGAGTGGTTCTACCTGGGCCAGCCGAGCTCGCGCGTGATCTAGCTGGCGCCCGGCGCCGCGGCTCATCCACCGGCCGGTGGAGAGCCGCCCCCGCGCGAGGGATGTTCCGCAAGGCGGGGCCCGGCCGATGATCCGGCGCGAACCGATCGCGCCGGAGGTCCGACATGCAGTTCGACGAGTGCTTCGAAGGCGAGTACCGCATCTTCGTGGGTGCACTCGACGCGCCTCGCGGCGAAGGCTTCATCGCCGCCGTGGTGGTCAGCCGGCTGCTCGACGGTGCCCCGCCCGCCGCGAGGCCGCCCGCCGACGCGGCCGGGCACCCGGCCCATGGCGGCGCGCCCGGCCACCGCGCGCGCGAGGTGTGGCGCGACGACAGCCTGGCCTGCGGCTATCGCTGGCCCACGCCCGAGGCCGCACTGCACTACGCGAAGAACCGGGCACGCGAGATGGTGCGCAAGGCCTCGCCGATGCTGGCCTCGTCGGCCGCCTGAGCGAGCCGTTCCTCGCGGGCGCCGCGGCCCGCGTCCGGTCAGACGTGCAGCGCGGCCAGTGCGCCGAGCGCGATGCCGATGCCGCTGACGCCGTACAGGCCCCATTGCAGCCACTTGCGACGCGTGAGCAGCGCGATCGCCGCCAGGGCGATGGCGACCTGCAGCGCCGTCGTCGCCTGCGCCCAGCGATGGTGCTGGTGCAGCTCTCCGTCGGAGCGCCTGTCCCAGTCCGTCGCCTCGGCCTCGAGCTTCTCGGCCGCGAGCTTGATCTCGGCCTTCTCCTTCTTGTAGCGCGCGACCTCCTCCTCGTAGGTCGTGCGCCTGTCCGCCGGCACCAGCGCCAGCGCCAGCTCGGCCAGGTTCTGCTTGCTGCTCTTGGCCTGGTAGTAGTTCCACTGGTTCGAGGCCTCGGTCTTCTTGATCGCGGCGTTGTTCTTGTAGAGGCCGGCGTTGGCCTGCGTCGCGCCGCCCATGTAGGCGAAGAGCGCGCCGATGGTGGCCAGGATGGCCGTCGCGACGGCGATGCTGCCGGCAAAGCCGTCCTTCTCGCCGTGGCCGGCACCGTGCGCACCGTGGGCCGCGTGTTCGAGTTCGTGGTCGTGCGGGCCGTGCACGTGGAATCCATGGCCGGACATGCGCGAAGTCTCCCTTCCGGTGCCGTCGAGGACAAAGGCGGCGGATTGTGGCGCGCCTCGATAATCGGCCCGTGAAACCGGCATCGCAGCGCATCGTGGTGGGCCTGTCCGGCGGCGTCGACTCCGCGGTCAGCGCCTGGCTGCTCAAGCGCGCCGGGCACGAGGTCGTCGGCGTCTTCATGAAGAACTGGGAAGACGACGACCGACCGGCCGGATCGGCTGACGGCTCCCGCGAGTACTGCTCCAGCAACGTCGACTTCGTCGACGCCGCGGCCGTGGCCGACGTCATCGGCATCGAGCTGGAGCACGTCAACTTCGCGGCCGACTACAAGGACCGCGTCTTCGCCGAGTTCCTGCGCGAGTACCGCGCCGGCCGCACGCCGAACCCCGACGTGCTGTGCAACGCCGAGATCAAGTTCAAGGCCTTCCTCGACCACGCGATGCGCCTGGGCGCCGAGAGGATCGCCACCGGGCATTACGCCCGCGTGCGCGAGGCCGAGGACGGCCGCTTCGAACTGCTCAAGGGCGTGGACCCGGCCAAGGACCAGAGCTACTTCCTGCACCGTCTGACGCAGGCGCAGCTCGCGCGCACGCTGTTCCCGGTGGGCGGGCTGCGCAAGACCGAGGTGCGCAGGCTGGCCGAGGAGATCGGGCTGCCGAACGCGAAGAAGAAGGACAGCACCGGCATCTGCTTCATCGGCGAGCGGCCGTTCCGCGAGTTCCTCTCGCGCTACCTCAGCCACGAGCCCGGGCCGATGCTCGACCCGCGCGGCCGCGAGGTCGGCCGCCACGTGGGGCTGAGCTTCTACACGATCGGCCAGCGGCAGGGCCTCGGGATCGGTGGCCTGCGCGGCCCGGGGCGGCGTCCCGGCGGCGGCGAGCATGCGCCGTGGTACGTCGCCGACAAGGACCTGCGCCGCAACGCGCTCATCGTCGTGCAGGGGCACGACCACCCCTGGCTCGCTGCCGACGGCCTCGCGGCGGCCGATTGCAGCTGGGTGGCCGGGCACGCGCCGGCGCCGGGCTTGTACGGCGTCAAGACCCGCTACCGCCAGGCCGACGCGCCGGGCACGATGACCACGACCGCCGAGGGGTTCCGGCTGTCGTTCGACGCCGAACATCGCCAGTGGGCCGTGGCGCCCGGCCAGAGCGCGGTGCTC
>Ga0209172_10001722_pt1 | contig 43790 bp, 39 predicted proteins | sample LarsenN4metaG_FD_184113 | JGI IMG/M metagenome (GOLD analysis project Ga0209172, IMG submission 184113) | Hot spring sediment bacterial and archeal communities from British Columbia, Canada, to study Microbial Dark Matter (Phase II) - Larsen... ... | reverse complement strand
AAGCTGATTCAGAACTTCGACAAGCAGCGAAGAGAGCCATGGAACAGGTCGTCAATGAGCCGTCGCTCGACTACACGGCCAAGCTCGAAGCGCTCCGTTCCCTTCGCACCGCCATCCATGAAGAACTCGCCGCGGCCTTCGAGCCGGTGCTGAACCAGTACGTCCGCTCGGAGCCCCAGCAGACCGCTGAAGACTTTTCAGACCTCGCCTCGCTGATAAACGAGCACGCGCGTCTGCTTGGGTTGTCGCTCCGATGTCCGCGCTCCGGGAGACCGGCGATACTCGTCGCAGATCGGGAGGGAAAGGGCAGTGATCCGGATCTGCCGCGGTGGCGGCTCCAGATCACGGATGACCGTGGCCGCCGCCAGCGATACCTCAACAGCCGGTCGCTGCCGGACCTTGAACTCATGCCGGCTCCGCCGCGCATTGAGGGCCAATCTCGCGTGGAGCGGCTTCGCAGGCATGATGGTGGTCGATCACGATGAGCTGTACCTGTCGCGCACATTGACGTGAACCTCCACTAGCACTCACGGCAAGTTTCCTGGTAGTCATGGAGCCGCTCGCGCAGATGCGCCAGCAGCACGCTCAGACGCCTGCAATCCCGTGCGGTGAACCGTCCCCCAGCGTCAGTGCCGAAGAGCGAACCAAACCGCCGTGCAAGCAGTTGTCGGTCACTCTCTGCGAGTTGCCCCACGGCATCCGCGAGGTCAGCCACAGGCGCCGGCATTGCACCCGCAGTAGATCGATGTTCCACGAAGTGCAGCGAGAGGTCGGTCAGGGTACGAATGTGCCGCCGACGCCGAGCTTCCGACCGGACCATGCCAAGAGCGACATGGCGTAACACTCCGTAGGCGAAGGCAGAGAAGTGACCCTGCCGCGCGTCGAAGCGCGACATGACGGCCCGATCTTCAAGGCGCAGGACCACCTCGCCGACCAGCAAATCGGCTGCTTGCGGATCGCGCAGTTTCAGACGATGCGAGATTCGCCCTGCCCACTGTCTCAGCGTTGCGCATGCCCACGCCTGCGCCTGGTCTGGAACCAGGCCGGTCGCATCCGCTCCAAGTGCAGGGTCTCTTGAGAGATGGATCCACCAAGGGGCGTCCGTCGGGCACGGTACGGATTCGGCGGGGGTAGTGCAGGTATTGGTTGCGAGCATGGCGGCACCTTCTGTCGTGGGCCACAGTCAGTCCTGGGGGGGGCCGGTTTGGACCGGCGTTGCTCATCCACCCAGAGCCGATCTGCGGCTCTACAACATGTTGGCGCTGCTCGTCACCGCATCGTCCTCGTATCGTCCTCGCCCGTCACCATTTCGTCTTTTCCGGCCAGGGAGACCAGCTCCAGCCGGTAGCGCGGATACCCCCGCTTGGCAGCGGGAACTTTCACGAACCGATCCAACCCGTTCCGGGTGAGCCACTCTCTGAGCTTCGATACCGCATTGGGAACCAGTTTGTCCGTACCGACGGTGCCCGCGGGCCAGAGCACATTCTCAAGGTGCTGTCGGCGAACATCCTTTCCCTGCGCCGTCGCGAGAACGACGAAGAGGCGATCTTCGATGTTCTCCCCAAGCGGCACTTCGAGCGTGGGCACGCCTACCGATCGGACCCACGCACTTGGCCGGATGCGAAGCGGCCCGAAGCTAATCACGCGGTCATCGTTGACCGTCCCTAATGCCGAAGTGACTGATTCCTCACGGCATTCCTGGACGCTCGGCGACTCCATCCTGCTCAGAATGGTGCTGGGCGCAAGTCGGATGTCCAACAGCAGCGATGGGTCGCGCCGACTCCGAGGGACGACGAGGAGCGGCCCTGCCGGTGACTTGCGATCGGACATCGCCACCAGCGTGGACGCCCCGATAGACACAAGGGCGGCCCGCTCGTGCCACCCCCTCTCGATGAACCATGTGCAGACTTGCCCCCTCGATACCGCAGGCACTTGGAGCGCCGCCTCGGTGATGACCGCCCGCCACGCCGCCTTCTCCAGCTCCTGTTCGGTCATGTCGTGAGCGAGCAGCCCCCCCTCGATGAACGCCACTGCATCGCGATCCCCCACCCGGCTTGCTGCGGACTTCAGCATCACAAGCAGGTCTGCGCGCGCTGGGGGTGCTGCCATCGTCGCATATAGAGAGATCAGCCGTCGCACGAGCAGAGGCACATCACGTGATGGAAGGGCCCGACACGCACCTAGCATAGAGAAACCCCAGATACCTCTTGCTCGCCCGGTCTCCCTGATCCAGCGGTTCAGGAATGCCAGCATCGAGACTCTCGCCCACGATGCCGGGACTCGGCCCCCTGCGGTCTCCGCAAGCTGGCCGAGGTCGGGCAAGTGCAGCGGATCAATTGTCGCCGCCAACGCAGCCAGCCGCCGGACAAACCAGACGGTCTTGCGTGCCCGCAGTGCCTGTACTGCGCCGCGCAGCACGTTAAGTCCGAGCCCCACGCTGTACGCCGGCGCGTCGGGCGACAGACACTTGTTCAGCAGATCTGCCGTCAGTGCGTCGGCAGCGTCGGCGTTGAGCCGACTCGCCGCCGTCGCCAGCATTCCTTCGGCAGTACGCAACAACACCGCGTGCGGGTCCGCCAGAAAGTCGTCGATGAGCGTTGCGGCCAGCGACGCTGACATCCTCCGAGATGCGATCGTCGCCGCGTGTGAATAGACGCCGCTGGCTCGCCGGTCACGCTCGCGTAGTCCTTCGCTTCGACTGCCCCATGTGGTCACACATGCATCGGCATCTGCCTCGCTGATATGCATCAGCACCCGCTCAAGTGCGGCGAGCCACACACATCCTTCGGTCCGCTCCGGTGCGTTCAAGTGCCGTTCAATGAGTTGCTCCGCATGACTACGCAGGTCAGATACAGGAACAGTGCCGGATGCCCCTGCCGCCGCCGCCAGCCAGATTGCGCCGCTCTCCGGGTGATCGACCATGCGGCCACGTTCCACGCACTCATCGATCCAGCGCAAACCCCGCATGCTCCCTGCGGCCATTCCCGCCTTCTCTGCAACCGCCATCCATCCCTCCAGCAGCGCGGTCCTGCCACCGCAAATATCATCCCGGATACGCCACGTCGCACAACGAGCGCACGCTGCTGCAATCTGTTCGATAATGTCACCAACCACGTCATGGGGGAGTCGCGAAGCAGCGGCTTCCATTGCGGCCTGCCACGCACGAAGCGCGCTGAGCGGCATGTCGGCGCCCAGCCGCGCGAGGCAGGCGTGCATCAGTCGCGCTGCGTCAATCGACGCGACGCGGCGGGCGCACTCCCAGATCTGCATGTGACGCTGTCGCAGCAGAGTGGGCTCCATCTCACCGCTGCAAAGCGACACGATCTCGCTGACGACAGCTTCGACAAGTGCCCGGGGAACGGCGGCCGGGAGTACATGCTCCAGCCCGTCGAAATACACGGATGCCTTGTTGATGTAGCGCACGGCCTGCCGTGCAACAGCGCGTGCCTCCGATGCGCCACCGGGCAGCAGTGCCGCAAAGCGAAGGGCAAGAAATGCCAGTGGCCGATTCAGATCATCAACACCGTACGCGCTCCCGTCTCCGTGGAAGCCTTCAGCCGCGCTTGCGCAGCGCAACCACCGGACCAGATCGAACGCTACCTCGCGGCCGTCCGGATCGCTTCCGAGAGCGTCTACCGCGTAGTCAAGAATGGTGTGCGTTTCAGGACGCCAGACCCATGCCCGAAATGTGTCCAGGAACTGTGCATGCCGTGCCTGTGTCAGAACGAGGTCCGCCAAGTGGCGCCCGATGAGATACTCGGTAACCGGCGTTCGGAAAGCCACATACGAACTGCGCCCGATATGGCGCAGCCAGCCGGCAGCCATCGCGACTTGAAGGAGTCGATCGAGCGATTCCGCGCCCGCGACCCCGTCGCAATCCCAGCGACGGTCGAGGTCGTCCCTAGTCACAGGGCCGAACCCGCAGTCAGCGAACACTTTGAGGACGCTGCCCAATGCCCGACGCAGACCGTGCTGCTCCGCTGCACTCGTCGGCAGAACTGCTCGACGGTGATCGAAGCTGTAACGGTACAACTCGTCAGTGAGTTCGCATAGCGATTCGGGCGGGCGATCGGGCGCAGTCGCAACCCGCCGGCACCAGGCCGCCAGAAAGAGCGGGTGATTCAGCGCCGGGCTGATCCGGGAACTCGATGATCCGAGAGCGAGCACAGCCGGATGCACCGCATCAGCCGGCTCGTTCAACACGGCTGCGCTGTATCGCAGCATCTGCCCGCCGGTGAGCGGCCGAAGATAGACCCGAAAGCAATTCGATAGATGGACCTCTGTATCAAACCCAAGTCGCGCAGTCACAACGTACCGAGCGCCGCATGTCGAACGAGCGGCATCAACAACCTGCTGCCGGATGTTCCCCATCGCAGTGCTATCCGGAAGTTCATCCAGCCCGTCGAGCAACGGTACGACAGCGCCTGCTTCCAGGAGTGTCATGAGGATGCGACCTGGCAGCGCTCCGGCACGGCTCAGGCGCAGTACACGTTGCGACCGCACAAGAAACGACCCGAACCGCTCATGCTCGCCCCGCTCCCATCGCAGCGCCCTCAACCGTACCGGAAGGGGCACGGGCGGCATCGCCATTGCCGTAGGTGTCTCCGCCCAGCGCAGCAAGTCTTGCGCACACGCAAACGCGATCGCTTCCAGCAGCACGGATTTGCCCGATCCCGGCATTCCGACAATCAGCAGCGGTCGTTGAATCCCTTCCTGCCGGCAGTTGTCCTGCCATGATCGGAAAAGCTCCACCGCGTCCAGTTGGCCGGCGCCTCCATTCCTCCTGACATCGCCGGTGTCCCGCGAGCGAGATGCCTCGAAGCCATCAACCGGCTCGGCTTGCACCTCGACGTGCGCGCAACGGTCCGCGCGAACTCCGGTATCCGCCAGCCGCCCCATCACCGAAAGGATGTCGATCAGGCCGTTCGCGTAGCTGGCGATCGCCAGCGGGTCGATTTCACGCGGGCTTGATTCCGTCATAGACGGCATTTTACGGGATGGTCTTTGCGGTCCACCTCCACGGCTCCCGCTCGTCAGAGTCGCCGCCCCGCCGAGGACTGCCCCCCAGCCAATCGTGCTCGGCAGCGGGTCCCGCCCCGCTCAGTGCGGGTCGATACCGGCGAGCAACTGGATGCGGTCGTGGACCGCCTTGCCGCGCTCGAAGAGCGTGCGGTCGGCGGTGATGAGGCCCGCGCCGATGTTCCCGGCCGCGGCCAGGTACAGGCAGTCCGGCAGGCCGTGCTTGAGCTGGAACGCGAGGCCCATCGCCTTGTCGAACAGCCCCTCGACCGGGAGCAGGTGCAGCCGGTTGTCGATGAGGCTCTGCCAGAACTCGCAGCGGGAACGGGCGTCGGTTTCATCCATTGTCCCCGTGCGGTACCGCTTGATGACCGCGCCTGCCACCTCGATGCGGATGGTCTCCGGCGCGGCCAGCCGCTCCTCGCCGTCCAGAAGCGCCTGTGCCTCCTGCTCGCCCGCCTCCGGCAGCAGCCACTTGGCGGCGACGCTCGCGTCCACGACGATCATCCGAGCCGGTCCCGCTCTTCGCGGATGTCCGGCGTCGAGTCGGGAAACTCCCCGTACTTGGCGCGCAGCTCCTCCCGGAACTGCTGCGCCTTCGCCGCCAGCTCGCGGCGCAGACGGAACGCCTCCGCCGTCAGCACCTCCCGCAGTTCCGCCTCCAGGCTGCGGCCATGCCGCCTGGCCCGGTCCTTGAACTCGGCGACGACATTGTCGTCGAGATTGCGTACACGAACGTCCCCCATGTGAATCCTTCCGGTTGTGAATGCCTCCTTCGAGAGTGCCACAACGGAGGAATGGGCGCAAGACAAATCGACGTGCCAGCGGCGGCGTTCGTGCCCAGCGCGCGGAGTTGTCGAATGACTTGCGCGATGGAGAGAGTCGTGGTAGACAAAGGACGTTATATACCGGTAGTTACATGGAGCGTGGCTTGTTAACCTGTCCGTTACCACTTTCCGGTTGACCCCTGCATCGCCCAAGTGCTAACATGAAATCTACTGCAAATTACATGAAGTCTCGTCTCGCATGTTCGACCTGACCAGCATTCACTCGCTATCCGAGTTTCAGCGCAACGCCAAGGCTCACATCCAGCGGCTCAAGGAAACCGGCAAGCCGGAGATCCTCACCGTCAACGGCCAGGCGGAACTGGTCGTGCAGGACGCGGCGGCCTACCAGAAGCTGGTCGAGGCCGCCGACGAGGCCCGTTTCCTGCACGCGCTGCGCGCCAGTCTTGCCGAGGCCGAACGCGGCGAAGGCCGCTCGCTGCGCGACGTATTGACCGAGCTGGCGGCCGGCACCGGCGTCTCGCTTCCGCAATGAGGACGTACCGCGTCCTCGTCACTCCCACCGCCGAGACGAGCATCCGGGACGCTTTCCGCTACATCCAGGAGCGCTCGCCGCTCGACGCCGAACGTTGGTTACTGGAGTTTCAGCACGCCCTCGCCACATTGGAGCGCCATCCCGAGCGCTGCCCGCCCGCCCCGGAATCGCAGTACCTGGCATGCACCCTGCGCCACCTTCTCTTCCATTCGCACCGCATCGTCTATCGCATCGAGGCAGAACCGGCGATCGTCCGCGTTCTGTATATACGCCACATGGCGCAACGCGCAGCCGGCGAGCCCGTTGCCGAGGGCAGCGGCGAGGTGTCCGAAGCATGACCGCCCGCGACATCATCCCTCATCCCGGCCGGGCGTTGACCGTCTGCATCGACACCGATGAACCACCGGCGATGATCACGCAGGCGAGCGCCAACGCCCGCTTCGCCTACGCCGAGTTCTTCGGCGACCAGATCGCCAGCGACCACACCCGCAAGGTCTATCGCCACGCCGTTCACCGGTTCCTGTCCTGGTGCGAGTCCGAAGGGCTGGAACTGGCCCGCATCCCGCCCGGCGCCGTGGGCCGCTACATCCGTACCCTGGCGACGAGCGACGGCAAGCCGGCATCCAAGCCGACGCAGAAGCTCCACCTGGCCGCCATCCGCAGGTTCTTCGACACGCTGGTGCAGCGCCACGCCGTCGCGCTGAACCCGGCGACATCCGTTCGCGGACCCGTCGTGCGCAACGTCACCGGCAAGACGCCGGCGACCGACCCCGCCCTCGCCCGCGCCCTGCTCCGCTCTATCGCCACGTCCGACGTGGTCGGACTGCGCGACCGGGCGATTCTCGCCACGCTGATGTACACGGCCTGCCGCGTCGGCGCGGTCTCGAAGCTCCGGCTTCGCGACTTCTACACCGACGGCCGCCAGCATTACCTGCGCTTCGACGAAAAGGGCGGCGCGGACCGGCAGATCCCGTGCCGACATGACTTGCAGGCCTACATCGAGGAGTACATGGCGGCGGCTCCCTGCGGCCCGGACGCGCCGCTCTTCCGCGCGGCGCTCGGCCGGACGCTGCAACTCTCCCAGCGCCCGCTCCTGGCCAAGGACATTCACCGCATGGTCAAGCGCCGGCTGAAGGCCGCCGGCCTTCCCGCCATCCTCACCTGCCACTCCTTCCGGGCTACGACGGCGACCGACCTGCTGGAGCAGGGCGTGCCGCTGGAGGACGTGCAGGAGCTGCTCGGCCATGCCGACCCGCGCACGACGCGGCTCTATGACCGCCGCGACCGGACCGTCACGCGCAACGTGGTGGAGCGGATTTCGATTTGAACATCAGGCTGTTGCGTCAGAACCCACCGTTACCGAGGGCATGCCTACGACTCGGCGTTGTCTGCGTGGGCGTCCTCGCCGGACTGTATTGTCATAAATATGTCACACACGTGTGGTACTGTATCAGTTATGTCAGAGGTGTACTAATGAGGATACCATGTGGCCGCCACTCTCATCTTACACACACAGCGTGCACTCAACCTACGTCCGCGCCGCTTCGGCCGTCGGCAGAGCTTTCCGGTAGGCCAGCGTGTCGCACTCCCCCAACCTGGACACTCAGCGCTTTCTCGGTCCACCGACGCTTGCCGATCGCTGGGATGCGTTTGTTGCCCGCTATACGGAAAAGGGCTGGTTCGGGGTCAACGCCGAGAATGCCGCTCGATTGAATCAACTCGCGTTCGATCCGAACGGCGTACAGGAACTTCTGTCGCTTCAAGATACTGACCCGCAGGCATATCGTCGCATTCGATCGGGAATCGAGGATGCGGCGCGCGCCCTGTCGAACGAGACGCGCCACTCCGGAATGCGCCCCCTGCACAGGGCCGTGATTGCGGCCTTGATCACCCAATGGACCGACCTGAAGCGCCGCCACGGGCTGTATCCGCCACCGCAGCGAGCCAAGAGCGACGGAGTTGGTGTAGCGACGGCCGGCGACATCCGCGAACGCTATCATGCCCTTTTGCGCTCGCCAGAAGGTTCACTGCTCGCCGGCACGCTCATTCTTGCGGAGGACGCCCTGATCGCCGCGGAAGTCGGCCGGGTTACCCGTCGCCTGGCCTCTCGTGTTCGCGAAGACGACGTGCGACCGATCGCGCACGATCTTGCCCTCCAGTCGTTGTACAAGTTTGACCCGGCGCGAAGTGATCACTTCAACACATTCCTTATCGGAGGCATGAAGCAGTACCTTGCAGGCCAAGTGCTGTTCACGCTCTTGGGAACCCGGCGGGCAGCGACCGAGTGCCAGCTCGCAGAGGAGTCGGCCGAGACTCTCACCGACGATGGCACGTCAGGCCTTCTTGAAGAGCTCGTTCAGGTGGACGCCAGCCAGCACGTACGCCGACTGGTGGATCGGCTGCCGCCGAAGGAGCGCGAGGTGCTCCGCCTCCGCTTCGGCCTCACCGACGACCGTGTCTGTCACTCGCTTGCCGACATCAGTCAGCAGTTCGGTTGCACCAAGCAGAACGTACAGCAGATTCAGCGTCGGGGCCTTGAGCGTTGCCGCCGCTGGTGCCAGGAACTGGCGGACGATACCATCCGCGGCCACCTGCCTGCCGACACTTCCAGCCGAGGCAGGTAGTTCTGCCAACAGTACCAACTACGGCAGGATATCACTCAGGATTCCCGCGTCGGCCCCCCTCCGGCCGGGTCTCGGTTTCGGCTTGCCCTTTCTCGGAGGCTCAGGCGCCGCGCCCGGACGCGGTTGTGGCTTCTTGCAGAACCGATCGTAACGCCAGACATTGCCAAGGCAGCACAGCTTGCCGCATTTGTCATACGACTCCGAGCAACGATCGCCCGCATCATGCGCCTCGCATTCATCACCTGGTCCCGGCAGGGGCGTCGGGTCACGCACTGGGGTCGGCCCCCTTCCCGGCTCGCTCGGCGGCGCCGGCTTCGGCTTTGGTTTCGGCGGCGGCGGTGGCGGATCACCCTCGCACACGAGCACGCCGCCTCCGAACGCGCCGATGCATTGGCAGAGCGCTCCGCCGCTGTTCCTGCACACCAGACCCACAAACGGACACGCGTCGCCTGAACTGTCCATGTTTGGCGGACAGTACAGGAACCAGTCAGTCCTCTCGTTCTCGCCATTATCCTGCGGACCCTGCCGCGCCTCGGCAGCGTGAGCGACTATCACCATACCGGCGATCGCCGCTACGGCGCCTGTCCATACGTTCTGCATGTTTCCCCCTCCGTTACTTGTGTTGTCATTATATCACGCCATTGTGACTGTTTTATGACAAACGCGCAGCAGGAGCGTCTCTCGGCGCGGGGGAACGCGGAGACCGTCCGGAGATGGTGTGGATAATCAGGAGATTGCCTCGGGGAGGCGCCCTATTTCATGGAAAAGCTGCGGATGCCGTGGGGGGCAGGAACACCGTATTGCGCCCTTCCGAACCGCTCAGTCGCCTCCGCGCACTCGTGCCCGAATGGCTTTGCGCTCCTGCGTATGTGTCTTGCGTTCCGCCTTCTCGGCTTTCACCTCGGAGCGTGCCGCCTTGGCCGCGGCCTTGTCGCCCGACTCCTTCGCGGCTTCGACCTTGTCCCGAGCCGCGTCGATTTCCGCATGATCCTTATCTATCTGCTCGCGCAGCTGCTTCAGTCGCTCGCGGTCCTGCTCTTCGGTTCCGCCAGGCAAGGTGGCCGCTGGCGCCGCGCTCGTGACGGCGGGCGCAACAGCCTGGCCGGGGGCCGCCGTGCCGGTCTGGGCGCTCGCATTCCACGCGGTGATCGCGCCGCCCACCAGCATCACGAATCCGACAGCATTGATTGGTCGCATAGCATCCTCCTCGGTTGTGGGTACATACTCGAGTGCCGAGGATATACCCTTTCCGATCAATGGCGCAAGTTACATATTGTTAATGTTGTCAGGATGACGATGCGGTGTTCGCGACGCCAAGCGATCAGAAAGCCGTCCGAATGACCAGCGTGCAGTACGCGGCATTGCTTATGGCACCGCTGTACCGCGGCCGCTGGTTGTAGCGCGGCTCGGCCGCCCGGTCGTTGTAGCACGAATCCGGATACCCGTTGCCGGTGCCTTCCGCATTGATTCCATAGCATCGATTCTGGCTGCACCTGAGACTGCGCGTTCCGTTGCTCATCTGTACCCGGCCGCTCGCCGGCAACCCGTCGTCCGTCTTGCCGTCCACGGCGTGCACGTCCAGGCTGAGATACGCGCCGACGACGCTGTCCGCACTCGTATCCGTGATGGTGAGCCAGACGTGCGGTATCGGGCGGGGGTTGTCGTAACCCGGGTTGTTCCAGAACTGGTTATGGTACTGATTCACGACCCACAGCCCGCCGCCGCGGTTCCCCATCTTCCCCACCCCCGCCTTGGCAAGCGGCGGGGAATGCAGGCCCGGGATGATGCCTTGGCTCTGCACGTTGGATGCGCCGAGGCCGGACCGTGACAGGTGAACCCAGAAGTTCTGCGTCTCAGGACCGATCTCGTAGCCGCTGTCGTTTCGCAGCACGTCGATGACGCCGTTGCCGTTCCCGTCAGCACCGTCGCCCCCGGCATCGCCGAGCCCGAACGCCACCGCCCACGGGCAATCCCCGGGCAGGCAGTCGTACTTCGCCTTGAACGTGCTGACCGCCGTGTCGTACTGCTCGACCTGCCGGATGAGCGACCTGATCTCCGCCGTCGCGACAAGCTCGCGGCCGATCACCAGCCCGCCCGCCACCAGCGCGATGACGGAAAGAACAATCGCCAGCTCGATCATCGTAAAGCCGGCGCGTGCGCGACCGCGACCTGTCATGATGCCTCAAGACATCCACTCTACCATGAAATCAACGCCCGCGCCAGCGGCGGACGGCGCAGAAGCAGCCTTGCGCTATCGGCTCCGTCCCGTATCGCGTCGGGCCGTGGCCAGCGCCCGGCTGAGCATGGCCGGCGCCATCTTGTTGTCGTTCATCCGCGCCAGATCATGCGCGGTGTGTCCATCCCTGTCCACCGCCTCGGGATTCGCGCCGGCCTGCAACAGGAGCCGCATCAGTTCCGCGCTCGGATCAATCGTGGCGACCGCGGCGTGCAGCGGCGTCCGGTTCTGGTAATCGACGGCGTTCAATTCAGCACCAGCATCGAGCAGAAGCCTTACGATCTGCACCGACCCGGCCTGCGATGTTCCGCGCGCTACGGCGTGATGGAGCGGAGTCTCGATTCCAGCATCCCGGGCGTTCACGCCGGCGCCCGCTTGCAGCAGGGCCGCTACCATCTCGGGCGTGCCACAGCTCGCCGCCTCGTGGATGGGTAGCCAACCCGCACCGTCGTTCCCGCGGACATCCGCGCCACGAGCAAGCAGTACCTTGACCGTCTCAATGTTGCCGGAGCCAACGGCATCCAGCAGGGGCGTCTGATCCCCGGCCTCCGTGGCCACGGCATTCGGATTCGCCCCGGCGTCCAGGAGGAGTTTCACGATCTCGGTATGCCCTCCGCGTGCCGCATCGTGCAGCGGCGTACATCCGCCCGCGTCCCCGACATTCACGTCGGCGCCTTTCCCGATCAGCGACCTCACCCAGTCAGCATCGCCCGCCTCCGCGGCCAGATGCAGCGGCGTCTTCCTCTCATCTTCGCCCTCAGTCCCTCCTGTCACACAACCCCGTCATGCTGATTGCCCTCCTACTTGTATAACACATTGCACATCACCTGTGTGTGACATTATGGGGAAGGCAGCACTGCGGCCAGATATAGTAAGTGCCTGAGTTTCCGACCGCTCACCACTGCTCCCACAAAGGCGGCCGGGGCCGCGTGACTTCACTGGTCGGCGGACCCCTCCAAGCGCTTCATGGGTGTGTCATCGCCTCCGATGCCTGTACACTTGCGCAGAGCGGGCTGGTTGTGATAAGTTGTGTCCGCATGTCCGCACCCAACCCGCTCCACCTCGCCAACACCGCCCAGCAGATGGCCCGCAGCGCGCCGGCCTCCGACGCGGTCGTCTTCAACAAGGTCGCGATGGTGTGCATGGGCGTGATGGCCGCCGCGTCGGTCATGCAGGTGCTCCAGCCGCTGCTCCGCGACCTGAACCGCAAGCACGCGGCCGAGGACCAGCGTCGGACGCACGGCCGCGGACGCTGAAGCGCTCCGTGCTTCGCTCCGGCTGACCCGCCGGTTACGATCAGGGGCATGGCGGAACGCGATCACCACGATCATTCCCTGGCGGCAAGCGAGCCGAAGCTGACCGTCCCGGAGGACCTGATGGTCGCGGTCTACGACCAGTTGCGGGCACTCGCCCAGCAGCAACTCGGCTCCGAGCGTCCCGGACACACGCTCTCTGCCACCGCCCTGGTCCACGAGGCGTACCTGCGCCTGGCCGCCGGGCGGCGCGTGCCCTGGGCGGCCGAAGCCCACTTCTACGCTGCTGCGGCCGAGGCGATGCGCCGGATTCTCATCGACCACGCCAGGGCACGCTGTGCCGCCCGCCGGGGCGGACCGGGGGCGCGAAAGGCCGCCCTCCGGCTCACCGAGCTCCCCGACCCGGCGTCCGATGAAGATTGCGCCGGATTCCTGATCCTCGACGGGTTCATCTCCCGCTTAGAGAGCGCCGACCCGCAGGCGGCGGCGGTCGTTCGCCTGCGGTACTTCGCCGGCTTGAGCATCGAGGCGACGGCACGGGCCCTTTCCGTGTCGGAGCCCACGGTGAAGCGGGCATGGACATTCGCGCGGGCCTGGCTCAAGGAGGCTATCGAGCGCGAGTCATAGGAGGTTCCAGCAATGGACCAGGACCTGGCGCGCGTTCGAGAACTGTTCGACGAAATCATCCAGGCAGACCCCGAGGACCGCTCGGCCCTGCTGACGGCGCGGTGCAACTCCGATGGTGCGCTCCGCAAGCGCGTCGAGGCGCTCATCGCGACCGCCGAGTCCGACGATCCGTTCCTCTCTCAACCAACCCGGTCCGACGCCTTCATGGCCACGGTCGCCGCCGCGCCTCTGTCCGAGCGGCCCGGCACGCGCATCGGGCCGTACAAGCTCCTTCAGCAGATCGGCGAAGGCGGCTTCGGCGTCGTCTTCATGGCCGAACAGGACCAGCCGGTCCGGCGGCGCGTCGCGCTCAAAGTCATCAAGCTGGGCATGGACACGCGTCAGGTTGTCGCGCGCTTCGAGCAGGAGCGCCAGGCGCTCGCGCTCATGGACCATCCCAACATCGCCAAGGTGCTCGACGCCGGCGCCACCGAGTCCGGGCGGCCCTACTTCGTCATGGAGTACGTCAAGGGCGACCCCATCACCGAGTTCGCCGACGCGCACAAGCTGAGCGTGCCGGACCGCCTTCAGCTCTTTGCGCAGGTCTGCGCAGCCGTGCAGCACGCGCACACCAAGGGCGTCGTGCATCGCGACCTCAAGCCGCGCAACGTGCTCGTGTGCATGAGCGACGGCCGGCCCTTCGCCAGGGTCATCGACTTCGGCATCGCCAAGGCGACCGGCGCGCGGCTGACCGAGAAAACGCTCTTCACCGAGCACCGCCAACTGATCGGCACGCCCGAGTACATGAGCCCGGAGCAGGCCGAGGGCTCGCCCGACATCGATACCCGGACCGACGTGTATTCGCTCGGCGTCCTGCTGTATGAGCTGCTCACCGGCGCGACGCCGTTCGACGCCGAGCGCCTGCGTTCGGCCGCGTACGCCGAGCTGCAGCGGATTATCAAGGAGGAAGACCCGCCCGCGCCGAGCCTGCGGCTCTCCCGCGACCTGCGCGCCCTTGCCGTGGCAGCGACCGCGCGCGGGGCGGAGCCGGGCCGGCTCGGCACGCTTATCCGGGGCGAACTCGACTGGATCGTGATGAAGGCGCTCGACAAGGACCGCGCCCGGCGATACGAGTCCCCCAGCCAGCTCGCGGGAGACGTGCAGCGACATCTCTCCGGTGAGCCGGTCACCGCCGCGCCTCCCAGCACGATGTATCGCGTGCGTAAGTTCGTGCGCCGACACAAGGGACGCGTGGCCGCCGCCGGTGCCGTCGCCGCGGTGCTCGTGCTCGGGACGGCATCGACGAGCGTCGGCTTCGCGCTCGAAGCCAGGCAGCGGCAGGCTGCTGAGCAGGCGGCGGAAACGGCCGTCGCCGCCCGCGACGCCGAGGCCAGGGCGAGGGCCGAAGCCGAGAACCAGCGACGAGCCGCCGAGCAGAACGCCTATGTCGCCAATCTGCTGGCGGCGGCGAGTGATCCGCAATCGGCCCGGCAGCGCCTCGATGCCTGCCCGGTGCATCTTCGGGGCTGGGAGTGGCATTACCTCGCCGACCGGTCTGACACGAGCCAGCATGTGCTGGACGATGGTGCGGCGCCCGTATACAAGGCCGCATTCTCTCCCGACGGAACGCGCATCGCCACGGCTTACCGCGGCGGTCGGCAAGAGGCCCGCGTCTGGGACGCGGCCACCGGCCGACTACTCGCCTCGCTGCCCGCTGCCGGCGGCAGCAACGCACTGGCCTTCTCACCTGACGGCGAGCAGCTTCTTGTGTGCGGTTTGGGTAGGGCGGTGGTGTGGAGCATTCACAAGCCGCGTGCGCTGCTCACGCTGCCCGTGGCTCCTTCCGCCTCTCCGCGAGGCGTCTTCTCACCCGACGGCGCCCGCATCCTGACTTGGGAGTGGAATCAGTCGCCGCAGGTGTGGGATGCCCGAACCGGCGCACTCATCAACACCATCCCGCTCCAAGGCAACGGCGACAAAGGAACGGAGTCACTGTGCGACGCCACTTTCTCGGCCGACGGGGTTCATGTCATCACCGGTCATAGTGACCACGCAAACATCTGGGATGTCGCTACCGGCGCCCTCCTCCGCACGCTCCCGTGCCAGGATGAACAGGCTCGAACGATCGAAGTCTCTCCCGATGGGCGATGGATCATGGGCTTCGGCTTCAGCAGCGAGGTTCCCGTGTGGAATGCTCGAGCGGGCGACATCCAGGCCACACTCACTGTCAAAGGAGACCGCGGACTCGTCGATGCTGCCTTCTCGCGCGACGGATCGCTTATCGTCACGTCCGGCTATGGCCGAGGCGTGCAGGTGTGGAACGCCTCCACCGGCGCGCTGGTCCGAGACTTGACCGTCGAGCGGCCCGGCGGCTGGCACGCCGCATTGTTCTCGCCCGACGCGACGCGGCTTCTCGTCTGGGGGGTAGGTACGCCGGCCGTTTTCGAGATCGCCACAGGCGACAGGCTCTTTGATCTTGTCGGCCATGAGGCCGATGTTCTCGATGCTGACTTCAGCCATGACGGATCGATGATCGTCACGGCGTCCGATGACGGAACCGCTCGGCTCTGGGAGGCGCGCTCCCCGTCGAACCCGCGCACATTTCGCGCGCACGACCATCCGGTCACCGACCTTCAGTTCTCCGCCGATGGCCAACAACTGCTCTCTGCTGCTTCCAATCAGTGGCGCATCTGGAACTCCATGACCGGCCTGCCTGGTTCGGCCTTCACCGACCCGCACGCAACACCCTGGTACTACGGTCGCCGGGTTGCATTCCTGCCCGACGGACGGCTCCTTTCATGGATTCGCGCTGCCGAGGTGTTCGACCCAGCCGGCCGGGCCGCGCCGTTGACAATCATGCCACGTACCAAGGGTCCCCACGCTGACGAAGAAGCGCAGCGGCCGACCCCGATCCTGGGTGCCAGCAGCGGCGGAACGCGCATCCTCATCACGACGCGCGACCGTGTCAGTATTGCGGATGCCAGAACCGGGACCATCGTGCAGCAAACAGACATTCCCGGCTGCGAATACGCTGAACTCAGTTCCGACGGGAGCCGGGCCCTGGCGGTGATCTTCAGGGAATCCATCGTCCGTGTCCTTGACGCCGCCACCGGCCAAGCACTGTTCGAGCTCCCCGGCCAACTGGCCAGGTTTGATCCTACAGGCACGCGCATTCTCACGCTGTCCCGGAACAATCGCGGCGCGCGTCTCTGGGACGCGCGAACTGGGCAGCCCGTCAGCGTCCTCGACCTGCCGCCCGACCAATGGGCCCACAACCAAGTCACGCAGTGGACCGTCTGGGGGATGCTTCGTCCTCGGGTTGATGTCCCGACCTTCAGCCCCGACGGCACGCGCGTCGTTCTCCCGGCCGATGACTGGGAGTGGCCATCCGCCCGCCCGGCGTACATCTACGAGGTCAGTACCGGCAGACGCCTTGCTGAGCTCCGCGCCGATCTCGGCTGGAACAGCTGTATCGCTTTCAGCCCGGACGGCCAGCGAATCGCAACCTGCCGCTGGAGTGATCCGGACGGGTCCTCGGTTCGCGACGCCGGCATCCGCTTGTGGGACGCTGACTCGGGCTCGCAACTCCTCCAACTTCCCGTCCCGTCCGAAGACGGTTACGGGATTACCGCGCTCGCATGGAGCCCTGGCGGCACGCGCCTGGCTGCCGGGGGAAACGACGGCCAGGTCACCATCTTCTCGGCTCCCGTTCTGGCCGAGGCGAGGGAGCAACCATGAGTCCCGGCATGACAGCGTCGCTCGCATCAGCCAGCTGCCAGGACCGTCAGCGCGAGGAGTACTGTTGAAATGGCGTCACTCACCATCACCACCGGTCCCCACGCCGGCGACTACTACCCGCTCGGCAGGCGCACGCTCGTCATCGGCCGCGACGAGGGCTGCCCCGCCCAGATCGTGGACGACCAGGTCAGTCGCAAGCACGCCCAGGTCCGATGGGCGGATGGCCGCTACGTCGTCCTGGACATGAAGAGCGCCAACGGCACGCGCGTCAACGGAAGGTCGTTGACCCGGGAGTTGGAACTCGCGGAGGGTGACGAAATCACCGTGGGCAACTCCCGGCTCATGTTCAGCGAGCAGGACTTCCCGGACCGCGAGAGCGCCCTCGCCCACTGGCGACGCCGCGGCCAGCGCGACCGGTCAACACTGATGCCATGACCGTCCCGGGACAGCCGCGTGAGGGTCGGTTCTCGCCGGGGCTGAGGGTGCCTGTGCAGCGGCGCCGACCGGGTGTCCTTGTGTTTCAATGCGTTAGCTGTTCGCGGGCGGCGGGCGAGCACGCAACTGTCACAAATATGTCATAAATGTGCCACAAATATGTAACAGTGCTGCGGTACACTGAAAGTGCAATGGAGACATTGTAGCTACATAATCCACAATGGAGGACATTATGAAAACACTACTTAATAAATACATGGCGTGGTCCTGTATGGCTCTTGCCGCCGCCTTTCTGGTAGCCGGCACTCCGGGCCAGAGCCATGCCGCCTTCAACCTGGGCACGGCGTCGGGTTCTGATCTCGCTGTCATCAGCGACATTCTCGCGTTTGGTGCCGCCGTCGGCGTCTGCGGCGACTACAAGGGCGGCGAATGCTCCGAGAAGGGTGCGGTTCAGAAGTGCAAATCCAAAAATGGCGACAAGCTGTGCCAGACCTGCGACTCATATCCCCACTGCCCGAAAGGCGTCACATACTGCTGGGGTTCTGGTAGCAAAGGTGATTGCTGGGGCAAGGAGACCGGCTTCACGACTGATATAAAAGACAACGCCGTGCTGGATCGGTTCTAATCGCTAGCACCAATGGTCGCGTGATAACGCGACGCCAACTTTACACTCTCCTGGGCCACGGTCACACCGTGGCCCCTTTTTTAGCCGGGCGCGGGTAGCGCGCCGCATCACCAATCAATCGAGTCAATGACAGTCGTCCGCTCGGCGGCCGTGAGGCCCTCACCGTGACCGGACTCGCGCATCCACGGAACCCTGTGCCGCGCGATGCCCTCGAACAGCCGGACGGAGGGACGCACTTCCGCGTTGAGGTTGCGGCCCTTGATGCGGATCTTCTGGCCCGCCGCCGAGAGGGTGATGCCCTCTGAGGGGTCGAAGGCGACCCGCTCCAACCAGCCGTAGCCGATGGCGACGATGGAGCCGTCCTTGCGGCGCAGCTCCAGCATGACGGCGCGGTCGCGGATGCCCCGCAGCCAGCCGAAGGCGCCCAAGTCGTCGCAGGCATCCGCTTCTGCATGGTCGGTCGCAATGCCGAGGCGGGAATCCCGGTTCGTCACGTAGCGTTGCAGCACGGCGCTATCGCTCATGGATCATCCGCTCCTGTTCAAGGTGCGTCGCTCGCCCGGCGTCGTGGATCGCCGCCAACTGTTCCAGCCGTTGAAGCGTGGTCGCCCGCTCCCGCAGGTGGCGTCCCGCCACAAACTCCGTCGCCGTGAGCCGGTCGTCGGATCTGCTCACTGCCTCCAGCAGAGCTTCCTTGTCGTCGGTGTAGATGGTCGCGCTCTCGCGCCCGCGCGAGACCGAGACGTAGAACTGCTCCCGCGACGACGCCGGCAGTGAGTTGGACGACTGACCGATGAACACGCGGTCCACGGTCTTGCCCTGCGACGCATGGCTGGTCACGACGTAGCCGTGCGCCAGGTGGCCGTAGTCCTTCGAGACCGTCCAGCCGTTGGCCAGCACGATGTTGCCGCCGGCGTCGAAGCCGCGCACCGTGTAGAGCGCGCCGTTGTTGAGCCGGTGCCGGCCGTCGGCCGTGGTCCCGTTGCGCGTGATGCGCAGCACGTCGCCTGGGGCGATGGGCAGCACCGACGGCCGGTAGAGCTGGAAGCGTTCCGCCTGGTCCAGCGGCAGCGGCTCATCGCCCACGATGACCCGCTCGCCCTTGCGGTGCCCCCTTGCGTTCTGGTGATAGACCAGCACGTCGCCCGGCGAGTAGTTGAGCGGGTCGGCCTTCTCTGCCCCCGTGAGGTTTGCGCTCTCCAGCGCCAGGAAGGTGCGTTCGCCCTCACCCAGCCTTCCCGCCTGCTTGAGCCGGGCGCGAATCTCGTCGGTGATCCACTCGCCCTCCAGGTGTGTCGGCGAGACGACGAGCGCCGTCTTCCCCTCTTCGACCGTTGCCACGTAGTCCTCGGCGAGCGCCTTGTAGCGCTCCGTCTCGCCGACCTCGCGTATCCAGCCCAGCCGGTCCAGCTCGCGGAAGCCGTCCTCCGTCCGTCCTTCAGAGAGTGCCCGCACGGCTTCCCGGTAATCGCCGCGCTGCCTTTGTATCTCGCGTATCTCGGCCGGGACCAGACCCGCCTCCTCTTCGAGCAGCCGCAGCGCCGCGCCGCGTTCGACTGACCCGTGCTGCCTTCGGTCGCCGGAGAGTATGACCCGCGCGCCAAGACGGTCGGCCAAGTCGAACACCCGGCCCATCATCCGCGATCCGAGCAGCCCGGCCTCGTCGATCCAGATGACCTGCCCGGCTATCCGGGCCTGCAACCGCTCGTCCACCAGCAGCCGCGACACGGTGTCCGCGTCGGCGAAACCCTCGACCTCGCGCAGCACGCCGCGGCTGGCGTCGGCCGAGGGAGCAAACACGAAGACCCGCTTGCCGCCGGCCTCGATGCCCGCAACCGCTTCCTTCATCATTGTCGTCTTGCCCGTGCCGGCGGCGCCGCGAACCAGGATGACGCGGTCGTTCGAGTCGAGCACGTGCCGCACCGCACGCCGCTGGTCGGCGTTCAGCCATTCGCGCTTGAGCACGTAGCCTGGGGTGCCGAGCGGGCGGCACGTCCCGCGGCCGTTACGGGCGAAGGCGAGCATCCGCGTCTCTTCCTCCAGGACGCTGCGCGTCGTGGCGAGCCGGCGTCCCTTGCGTTCCGCCACGACCAGGTGCTCCGCCGCCAGGCTGCGCGTCACCGACTCCGGCGATGCCTTGCCCACCGCCCGTTTCATCGCTTCCGTGAGCAGCTTCCGCTCCGGCACGACGGCGCTGCGCTCGAAGCAGTGTCCGACGGCGTGCAGCGCCGCTTCGCGGGCCGCACGCCCGTCCTCCGGCAGGCTCTCCATGCCGAGCCGGCCCTTCACCCCTTCAAGCGCCGCCAGTTCGTCGGCCGTCATGCGCGACATCCACTCGCCCCGCAGCTCGTCGAGCGCCAGGTCCTTCTGCTTCTTCTCGCGCGTCTTCGCGCCCAGTTCGCCCTTGGCCTGCGGGTCGGTAACACCCTTCTCCCTGGCCATTTCCTCGATGAGGGCCGTCCGCCGCGAGAACTTCTCGATGGCCGACTGCGGCACGCCGGCCAGTTCCCAGCCCTGCTTCGTGCGCTGCGTCGGCAGGCCGAGTTCCTCCAGCCGCCGCGCCAGGCGCGCATGGAACACCGCCTCGAAGAACGGCGCGTCGCGCTTGAGCGACGCGAACTGGCCCGCTTTCCAGCGGGATTCGTGGTCGTCCCACGTCGTGTTGAACACGAAGCAGTGCGCGTGCAGGTGGGGGTCGGGCACGCCCTCGACCGGCCGCGCCGTGAAATGCACGAACTCGCCGATGACCATGTTGCCGGTCGTGCGGTCCTCGTTGCGCCCGCCCGCGCGCACGCGCGTCTGCATCTCGGCTTCGATGTCTTCCATCGTCGCCTCGACCGATTCGCGGAAGGCGTCCAGGATGCGCCCGTCGCGCGTGAGGCCGTACAGTATCGAGACCGACTTCGGCACGTGGAAGTTGAAGTCGTAGCCGACGCGCCGCTCGCGCTTGGTGCGCGGCGTCAGCGGCTCGCCGGTTACCGGGTGGCGATTCTCGCACAGCGCGTCCCAGTCCTCCCGCCCGACGTTGCCGGACAGCCCGAGACGCGCCGCCCCATTGCCTTTCCAGACGCCGACGAGTTCCTGCCCCTCCGAGTAGTAATCGGAGGTCGAGTAGTAGCTCTTGGCCCGGTCCGGCGAGTTGTTCTGGGTGATGCGAAGCATGGTGACGCGATAGTTCCTACCGCGTCATTCGCCATCGTCAAGAACTTGTTCGCGTAGGGGTTGCTTTCTTTCACGGGGTTTCACGGCGCTTCGACGCGCGCGACTTGGACTTCGCCGCTTTCCGCCGGCGCAGGTAGCCCGCGGGATCCGACGGGTAGCCCGCCGCCGCCGCGAGAATCACCGACGGCGTGTCGCGGAAGCAGGCGAACTCCCCGTCGGCTGAAAGCGTCTCCACCTGCTCTTTCACTTCGCGCAGAAACGTAGCCGGGTCGGCGCTGTATCCCGCCGCCGCGCGGCGCAGCACCCACGGCGTGCGCCGGAAGCACCGGAACTCCGGGTCGTCGCTCAACCGCCTCGCCGCCTGCAACACGTCGCGCAGGAAGGCGCCCGGATCAGCCGGCGCGTTGATGGCTGCGGCACGCAGCAGCCACGTCGAATCCTTCAGGCGCGTGAACTCGGGGTGCTTCGCCAGGAGCTTGACCTGCCGCGCGACGCCGCGCAGGAAACCCGCAGGATCGGCCGCATGGCCGATTACCGCGCGCCGAAGCACCCACTCCGTGTCCTTGAACATCGCGAACTCAGGATCATCGTTCAGGGCCTTCACTTTCCGCATGACGCCACGCAGAAAGTCCGCGGCGTTCGACCGGTAGCCGGTCGCCGCCAGCCGTAGCACCGACGGCGAATCGCGGAAACAGGCGAACTCCGGGTCGGCACGCAGCTTCTCCACCTGCTCAATGACGCCGCGCAGGAACCCCGCCGGGTCGGAAGGATGGTTGACCGCGGCAGCGCGATATGCCGATGGCGTGTCCTGAAAACATGCGAACTCCGGGTCGCGGGCGAGCGCATCCACTTCAGCCACCACGCCGCAGAGGAAGGCCGCCGGATCACCGGTGTTGTTGACCGCCGCCGAGAGGAAGACCCACGGCGTATCCCGCAGCGACGCGAACTCCGGGGCATCGCTCAGCGCGCGGACCTGCTCAAGCACTTCGTGGAGAAACCCTGCCGGGTCCGAGGGATAGTTCATGGCGGCATGCTTCAGCACCCAGGGCGTGTCCGCGAAGCAGGCGAACTCCTTGTCGCGCAGAGCAGTCAGCCGACCGCAATAGACGGTCGCCGCCACCACGTCCTTCGGACGCAGCGCGAGCAGCCGCGCATTGTCGAGCAACTCTTCAACGAAGACGCGGTAGACCGCCGGCCGCAGGCGGTCTGGCATCTCGACCTGCCGGCGCCGGCACATCTCTTCGAGAGCCGCGATGCCTTGCCGCACCGATGTCGTGTCGCCCGTGGCAATCGCGAAGCCGCGCCTGCACGCACGCCACGCCCGTTCCATGCGCCGCCGCGTCGTGTCCGTCAGGTATCGCTGCCCGCCGAGCGTCCGCCCGCTGCGCCGCTGCACATCCCTGACCTCGGCCAGGAATCGCTTGGCTTCTCTGACCGCATCGCGGCGATCTCTCCGTTTCGACATCCTTGCGCCCGCGCCTCCCTCTTCCATCTGACCACGCGATGGTTAATCCTTCGCTAACGCACGTCCCTGCGGCGCCGCCCTGCGGATGGGTCGCCCCGTCGCGAAACGCGGCGCACTGCGGCCGCGGCACAATCGCTGCGGTTGAACTCCCGTTGAACGTGCAGCCAGGCACGATGCGGCCCATCGCCAGGACGCCCTCGCCCGCTTCCTGTTCGGCTATGGGAGTCGGTCGCCCGGGCGTTGACGTGCCGGGCTCGTCTCTTCTTTTCCCCGGTCTCCTGCGCCCAGCACGGCCTGATTGACGGCATCGCTACAGCCGCCGCCGGTCCGGTCAAGCGGAAAACCGGTTCCTCCCAACATCTTCACTGCGTTGCAGACGCGGGTCCCTCCCGTTTTCCGCTGTGACCGTTGCGCTTCGCCCCGGCTTGGAGCGGCTGCTTTCCGCGTGCCATCAGGCCGCGATGGGCGCGGCCGGAAACCTCAAGAAAAGGAGACTCACATGTCCGACACGAACAACAACGCTTCCAAGGCCCCCACGCACATCGCCTACCAGGTGCGCGACCGCGAGGGCAAGAAGGGCTTCTGGACCCGCATCGGGTCCGCCTGGCCGCACAACGACGGCAAGGGGTTCAACATCCAGCTCGAATGCGTGCCGCTCGACGGCCGCATCACGCTCCGCGTCGCGAGCGACAAGAAGGACTGACCCATCCGCAACCGGGCGGGCCGCAAGGCCCGCCCTTTCTTCATCGAAAGGAGACTTCCCATGACACACGAACCGACCAACACTGACCGCGCCGAGTGGGCCAAGCAGGCGCTTGCCGCCTTCACCGCCCGCACCTACGGCGGCGATCATCCCGACACGATGGACCGCGGCGACCTGGAGACCGCCATCTACGACCTCATCGCCGACCTGCTGCACTATGCGAAGCGGCAGGGCTTCGACACCGGCAGCATCATCACGCAGGCGTGCTACCACTTCGAGTGCGAGCTGCGCGAGGAGGTGACGCCATGACCGCCGTCGCCCTCATCAACCCGTTCTTCGCCGCCCGGCTCGGCCGTAGAACACGCACGGCGTCCGCCAAGGTCGCTTCCGCACCCGTCGAGAAGCGCGTCATCGGCAACGCCACGCTATACCGCGCTGATTGCTTCGACGTGCTGCCCACGCTCTCGGGCATCGGCGCCGTCGTGACCGACCCTCCGTACGGCATCGGATTCCAGTATCGCAGCTATGACGATGCGCCGGAGAAGTACGACGCCTTAATGGAGCGGCTCGTGCCCGAGTTGGTCCGCATCACCGGCAATGGGCCGTGCTTCGTCTGGCAGAGTCCGCTCACGGCCGGGCGCTGGCACCGCTACTTCCCCAAGGGCTGGCGCATCATCGCTGCGTGCAAGGTCTATCCCGAGCGCGGCCGGCAGCGCTGCCTGAGCTGGGACCCGGTCATCTTCTGGAGCGGCAAGTCGCTGCTCAAGGACGAGCTGCCGCGAGACTGGCACGTCGCCGACCTTCGGCCGTGGACGGAGAGCATCGGTGACAACCCCGTGCCCTGTCCGCGACCGCTGGAACAGGTGCGCTGGTTCTGCGACTCGATTCCCGCCGGCTCCATCCTCGACCCGTTCATGGGCTCCGGCACCACCGGCGTCGCCGCCGTCCTCGCCGGCAAGCGCTTCGTCGGCATCGAGCGCGACCCGGTCTACTTCGACTACGCCTGCAAGCGCATCGAGGCGGCGCTCAACGGTTCATTGCCGGAGGCGCGGCCATGAACTTTGCGGTTTACACGCGAGGGCGCTTGCGGCATCTTCATCGGCACAACCAGGAATGAGGTAGACATGGCTCAGTATCTCGATGACATCGACTATTGGACGCTCTCCGCCGCCGACCGGCTGCTGCTCGTCCAGGACATTCTCGACAGCGTGCTGGCCGAGAACCAGGACGACGCGCTGACCCCCGACCTGGCCGGTGGCCGTCGTTGGCGCCTGCCGCGATACCTGCCTTCGACCTACCGGCGGCTCAACGCGCTTTCGCCCTCCGCGAAGTGGATATTCGAGGCGCTGATACATACGTTGCAGAACGCCGAGGAGACCTGCGGCCCGGAAGGTGATGAGTACATCTCCCTTATGAAGGCCATCGGCGACGAGGTCGCCGAACGAGCCGAGTGCTGCCGGCTGGCCCTGTGCGATGCAGAGTGAGCGGCGCATGCCGCCCTCCGGTGCACGCCGGGGCGAGTCCGCCTCGCCCGACCGTCAGTTGACGTTCGACTGGTCCGCCCGCGCTCGGTCAGCGTGTGACGCCGCCAAGCGCCCAGTGTATCCCCTCCACATCGAACAGAGCACGGAAGGAGTCTCGGCTTCCGCCGCCGTTGACCCACGCACTCATCACGACGGTCGCTACGGCCCCGGCCATCCGTGGCACTATCACCCCCTGGGCGACAACGCCGCGCCGATGCCGGTCGATGCAATTCCTCCCGCGAAGGGCCTTGAAGACACATTCGAGCGCGAACTGCCCAGGCGAGGCCCGAAGCGCATCGTCAAGGCGCGCGAACTGCTGGACGCGGAGCGCCGGGGGCTGGAGGCCGACCGGCAGCGCTACCAGGCGATTGTCGAGCGCGGTGCTGACGCCCTCAGCCGCTACGACCGCGAGATCGCCCACGGCGGCGACCTGGAGACGGCCCGCGCCAGCGCCCTCGCCCTCACCTTCAACCACGTCGCGTGGCGACTCGGCCGCATCGCCGTCCTCGAACGCGAACTGACTCGCTCGAATGCGCGTGGTCGCTGACCGTTTCGGCGCGCGCAGCTGCGCCTCCTTTCCCTGACTCCCGCTTGCTGGCCACGGCCCGCGGCTGTGTCTACGGGCTCCTTCGTGCAGCCGGTTGACCTGTTGATGCACATCCTGGCGTCCGCCGCCCCCGCGTACGGCCTGCGGCCTCAAGGGGACCGTGTTGTCGCTTCGCTCCTGCCCGCACCATTCCCTTGACGCGGCGGCTCTCCGCGGCCGCCGGGCGGTGTGCATCGGTCAACCAGCCACAAAAGGAGACTCAACCGATGGACACACCGCTCACTCATGCCGACCTCCGCCAGTTCACGGGCGACCTTGAACGCTTCTGCCACCCGCTCGCCCGCGGCGTCATCTACACGCCGGGCGTGCGTTACCTTGCCCAGCGCGCCGGCGCTTACTGGCTCATCGACGAGATTGCGCTGGCGATCGCCGGTGGCGACGTGGCCAAGGCCGGCAGAACCGACGAGCGCGTGCTCAGCCTTCACTTCTGGCGGCTCGAAGTCCGCGAGGACCGCTCCGCAGAGCTGACCGCCCGGGCGGACGACGGAGTTCCTCCCTTCGTCACGCGCCACATCCCGTGGACCGACTTCCCGCTCGACCACGTGGACGTGTGGGCCGGCTACGACGGCCGCTACTGGACGCTCTACCTGCCCTCCGAACACTGAGGGCTTCGTCCCGCCCATCCTCTCGACGCTGGACAGCGGGCGCCGTGCCCGCTGTTCCTTTCGTGCGCGTCTCGCCGGCGCTGCCTCCCTGCTCCCGACTCCGCAGCGCCTCGAAGCATGGTCCGCGCCAGGCGGGGCATCGCCTGTCACGTCCCATGCGCGCTAAGAGCAGAAGAGGAACCCTCGGACTCGGGACCGAACCGGCAGATTGATGGCTTGAACCTGACGCGCCCGCCGCCCGTCGCCGTCGTGTCCCAGCCGCCGGTGAGGACCCGACGACGACGGCCGTATACGGCAGATTCGACACAGTTGAACGACTGACTGGCGCACCCAGTCCAGATGCACACCGAAATACGCTTGAACGCCATGTTTAGAGCAGACGTCTCCCCTAAGCGGTGCTTAGGACTTCTTTCACCGTGAAAGCGTGCTGGCTGGCAGGCTGTCATGCTTGCAGGCTGGCTTACGGTCCTGACGGCGTGCATGCAGGCGCGACGGCATGACGGCTTGCTCTCCGTCCTGTCGGCAGGCTTGCAGGCATGAAGGCCGGATGACGTGACGGCTTGACGGCTGACAGTCATGCAGGCATGAGTGCGGGCGCTCTTGCCGTCCGGCATGCGTGCCTGAAGGCATGCCAGACTGCCGGCTGCAAATAATGCTTGCCATCGGGCATGCAATCGTGCTAGCCATCAGGCATGATTATTGCCGTGGCGAACTCCAAGGGCGGGGTCGGGAAATCGACGCTCGCCGTCCACCTGGCCGCTTGGCTCGACAAGCAGGGCCACCGGGTGACGCTGGCCGACTGCGACACGCAGCAGTCGTCGTCGCAGTGGATTCGCGAGGCGGCGCCGCAGGTCAAGACGCTGTGCATGCGCGACCCGGACACCATTATCAACGAGCTGCCGCAACTGGCCCAGGAAACCGACTACGTCGTCGCCGACGGGCCGGGGAGTCTCGCCGAGACGAGCCGGGCGCTGCTGCTCGTGGCCGACCAGGCCATCGTGCCCTGCAAGGCGTCGATGCTGGAGATTCGCGCGCTGGACGCCGCAACGAAGGTACTCCGCCAGGCGCAGAAGATTCGCGTCGGCCCACCGAAGGCGACGATCGTGCTCAGCATGGTCGGGAAGAACTACCGGCTCACGCAGGACATGCGGGAAGCCGCGGCATTGCTCAAGCTGCCGATCACGCCGACCTTCATGACGCTCCGCCAGATTTACGCCGATGCGCCAGGCCAGGCGGCCGTCGTCTGGCACATGGGCTCGCGCGCCAGGGAAGCCGCCGTCGAGGTGGATCGTCTGTTTCGGGAACTGTTGCCCGATGCGGTCGCGTCATCGCGCCCGGCCGCACGCAAGCGCCAGGCCGTTGCGACATAGCGGAGGGGAGGGGACGCATGGCCGAACGACGCTCACTCGCCGAGGGACTTAAGGCCACGCCGAAGGTGGACACCGTGGTGGCCCGCGAGTTCGTATACGAAGGGAAAGCCGCAGCGGCCCCGCCGGCCGTCGTGAAGTCCGAGGCCGCGACGCCGCAAGCGCCGGCCATCAACCGCGTGTCGCTCAGCACGCGCATCCGCGACGACTACGCCAAGGCGCTCAAGCGCGCCTCGCTGGAACGGCAGTTGAAGGGCGTCGAGCCGAACACGTTGCAGGACATACTGGAGCAGGCCATCGAGCCGTGGCTCCGCTCGAACGGCTACATTCCCTGAGCGCCTCCGCCCGTATCGCTCCCGGAATCTGTGCCGGCATCAACGCCGGCCGGTTGAAGCGCAGCGACGCCGGGCGAAGCGGGCGCTTCGAGTTGTGTCGGCGGAGGCGAGGGGAGGGACGGCGCAGCCTCCAGTTGCAGTTCCTGCTGACGGCTCGAACCCTTGAGGTGGTACGAGCGCACGAAGGCGAGCCGGTCGCCGTTGAACATGAAGCGGATGTTGACGAAGAACACGCCGTCGCTCGGGCTGCGGTAGAGGAACTCCTTTTCGAGCAGTTCGCGCACGCCACGCTGGTACGTCCGGTCGTTGATGCCGTGGTCCTTGGCGAGGTACTGGTTGAGCTTGATCTCGTCCGAACCGGGATTGGCCCGCATCTGGTGGTAGACCAACTCGAAGACCTGCATGCCCGTCTTCGACAGGCCCGCCGCCTGCTTGATGCCGTCGAGAAAGAGCTTCACGAAGCGGCTGCTATCGACTTCCTCCTCCCACCAGAAGCCCATGCCGCCAATGCCCTTGATCTCGCCGCTGCTGTGGTCCACGATCACCGAACCCTTGCCGCCGGGCACATGGAAGCGCTTGGTACGCGTCGTCATGCCGTTGGACGCGGGCACGCTCGGGTTGGTGCGGTAAACCGGGAAGCCCCGCTTCGTGCTGATCTGGTTCGCGCCGCCGGCGGTTGCCGCGCCTCCCGCGACCAGCGCCGTACCCTGTCGATCATCCGTCATTTTCGCCCTCCATTTTTGTCTGTAGTCAGACAACACACTGGCAGATGACCGACAGAAGCGCAAGGGCTTTCTGACGGTGCACCGACCGGTTGTGACGGCCGCCCGACAGATCGTGACGGTTCGGATCGAGCAAGATCAACGACTTGCACCCATGCCTTTTCTTATCTTCCAATACAAAGCACCGCGACCGCCGCCGAGCGCGCCCCGAAAGCGCTGGCCGAGGCGGCGGCTCGCACGCCTCATCGAAAGAACCGTGCCGGCTGTGGATAACGCCACGAAATCCGCAGCCGCCGCCGCCAGAAAGCACCGCCGGAGTCCGGTATGTTGCACCGGCTGAGCAGACCGCAACGGCTTCGATTCGCGGAGAGGCCGGGATGGCATTCAGGGAATGGTTCGAGCCTGTGACATCGTTCCCGGCCTCAATAGAGGCCCGTAGAAGCGAGGAATCGACTTTGACGCCATGTCACCGCCCGAAGGGACTCTTTGACCATTCAGAGACAATTTCTCGCGGAATGGGATCGATGCTGGCATCTACTCGACAGCGTGTGGTCCCTCGAACGTTGCGGCCCAACGAGCGCCCTTGGCACTCTGGCGGGAGACGACGGAGTCGCCCTTGCAGGCCGGGCAGGCAAACCGCGGCGTCGAAGTCCACCGGCTGGCGAAGGCGCCTAGGAACATGACCCCGACCGCTCCGATAAGCGATTGCCTGTCAAGTCCGGACAGCAGTGCATTCGCGATCACCAGCACGACCGCGATGCCGAAGATGACGATGACCGCCGCACGTGCCCGCGATTGCGGACGGGCAATGCCGCTCTCGCGCGCTCATCGCCGCGCCTCCCTCCGTCGTCGCAGACCGGCGAACCCGACCAGTGAGAGCAGCGCCAGCGAGCCGGGTTCGGGTACGGCCGTCACGATGCGAATCTCGTCGTAGGCCGCGCCGAACTTGAGCGTGAAGTCCAGCCGCGTCCGGTCCCCGGAAATCTCGAAGGTGTCGAGCGAACCGGGCGGCAGTTCCAGCCGTCGGCCGGGGCTGTTGCCGTAGGTCACGCCCGGGCGGCCGAGGAAGTCGTCCGTGCCGTTCATCGAGGCCGTCTTGATGAGCACGCCGAGAATGGGCGCGTCGAAGACGACGTAGCCCGAAAGCAGCGCGTCGAAGCCGTCCACCGAATCGGCATGGAACAGGTAGCTCTGCACCGCCGTCCCGGCGGAGACGAGGCCCGGCACGAGCAGCGACTCGTGATCGACGAGGCCCGTGTTGACGTGGTCCAGGGCCAGGTCCGAGAACAGCACGGTCTGCCGCTCGAAAAAGCCGCGGATCTCGGTGTCGCTCTCCCACTGGTTGAGCGCGATGTTGGCGGGCGGTTCGGCGAGGACGGCCGCTCCGCCGACCTCGATGATGTCGGCGGAGGCGAGGGGGGCGCGCATGGCGATGACGGCGACAACGACTCCGAGCCGCATGGTCTTTTCTCTCCTGGGCATCCGGTGTGAAGCGGAAGATTCCGCCACGGCACGCCCGTGCGGACTGTCCGCATTTTGGGGACACCTCAGTATAGCCGCTCTGATTGGAGCGTGCCAACGACCCGCGGCAAAAAACGTCTACTGCCGACCAAGCAGCCCCTACAGCACTCCGCGTACCAGGGTCTCGCCCGGCTCATCCACGCCCGGGCGGACGAGCTGGGCCTGTCGGTGCGGGCGCTTGCCGAGCGCCTTGACCGGCCCCGGACCACGGTCCACAAGACCCTGACCGGCCAGCGCCGGCTCGACCCCATCGAGTTCCTCGACTGGTGCGAGGCGCTGGAGTGGGACGACCCGCTGGCGATCATCCGCTCCGTCCGCCGACGTTGACAGCCGGCCCGCGGGCTGCTACGGCAATCCGAGTCGCAGCGGCGGAACCGCACCCGAATGAACAGGCACTGGTTCGCGGATACCCTGTGTTCCGCCGGAACCGGTCGGACCGCCTCCCATGCCGGTGTCGCGGCCCGCAGCGCGAGACGGAATGCGGAGAGAGGTCTCCCGATGATCACACGTCTGCAACTGCTGAGGAACATCGGGCAGTTCGACAACGTTGCCGCCGCAGCCGCTATCCCGCTCGCGCGCCTGACGCTGATCTATGCCGAGAACGGACGCGGCAAGACCACGCTCTCCGCCGTGCTTCGATCACTCGGGACCGGCGACCCGGTTCCCATCACGGAGCGCCACCGGCTGGCGGCCGCACACGCGCCGCACATCGTCATCGAGTGCGCTGGAGGGCCTCCGTCGGCAATGTTCCAGGACGGCGCATGGAACCGCACCCTCGCGGACATCGTCGCATTCGACGACGTGTTCGTGGACCAGAACGTCTGCTCGGGACTCGCCGTCGATCCGGCACACCGGCAGAACCTGCACGAGCTGATACTCGGCTCGCAGGGGGTCGCGCTCAATCGCCAGCTCCAGCAACTCGTGGATCAGATCGAGCGCCACAACCGCACGCTGCGCACCCGCGCCGACGCGATTCCGGCAACGGCGCGCGGCAACTTCACGGTTGACCAGTTCTGCGAGCTTCAACCGCGCGCGGACATCGACGCTGCCATCCAGGAGTCGGAGCGCAACCTTGCCGCCGTTTGTGCTCAGGACTCCATCCGAAACGCTCCGTTGTTCGAGAGCCTTTCGCTTCCGCTGATCGATACCGACGCCATCGACGCCGTGCTTGGGCGCGAAATCGCCGACATTGATGCCGGTGCGCTTGAGCGCGTACGCCGCCACTTTGCCGGGATCGGAAGGGGCGGCGAAGAGTGGGTTGTCGCCGGCATGGACCGCGTCCCCGCCGACGCGAGTTCGTGCCCGTTCTGTGCCCAGGACCTCGCCGGCTCCACTGTCTTCGCTCACTACCGCGCCTATTTCAGCGCCGAGTACGCCGCACTCGTGCGGGCGATCGGCGAAGCGCTCACGCAGTTCAACCGGCAGCACGGCGCCGACATGCAGTCGGCATTCGAGCGCGCCATCCGAGTCGCGAGTGAGCGGCGCACCTTCTGGGCGCCCTTCCGCGAACTTCCCGAGTTCGCCGTCGATACCGCCGCTATCGCCCGCGCATGGCGGGCGGCCCGCGAAGCCGTCATTGCCGCGCTTCAGTCCAAGCAGGCATCGCCGCTTGAGCGGCAGCGCCTTTCAGAAGAGGCGAGGGCGGCCGTTGCCGCCTACCAGGAGCACCGGCAGGAGATTGAGTCGCTGAGTGCCCGCCTGACCGCGGCCAACGAAGGCCTCCGGCTTGTGAAGGAACAGGCAGCCGCCGGCGATGCCGCCGCCATCGCCGCGGATCTTGCCAGGCTGCAAGCCACGAAAGCGAGGCACACCCCCGAGATCGCTCCGCGCTGCGATGAGTATCTCGCCGAGAAGGCAGCCAAGGCGCTGACGGAACGTCAGCGCGAGCAGGTGAGGGAGCAGCTTGACCACTATCGCCAGAATGTCTTCCCCGCCTACGAGACCGCCGTCAACCTGTACCTCCAGCGGTTCAATGCCGGGTTCCGGCTTGGCAACGTCGCCGTCGCCAACACCCGCGCCGGCCCCGCATGCAACTACAGCGTTGTCATCAACAACACGCCGGTGACCATCGGCGCCACTGCTGCCGCGGCCGGCCCTTCCTTCCGCAACACCCTGAGTTCCGGCGATCGCAACACGCTCGCGCTCGCCTTCTTCTTCGCGTGCCTCGAGCAGGACCCCGGCCTGGCGAGCAAGGTCATTGTCATCGACGATCCCATCACGAGCCTCGACGACCACCGCTCGCTCACCACGGTGCAGGAAGTCCGCCGGCTCGTTGACCGCGCCGGCCAGGTCATCGTGCTGTCGCACAACAAGGCGTTCCTGTGCCGCCTGTGGGAAGGAGCGACGCCGAACCGGCGCACGGCGCTGGAAGTGGCGCGGGACGGCGCAGGGTCCACGATTCGGCTGTGGGACGTCACCCAGGACTGCATCAGCGAGCACGACCGCCGACACGCCATGCTTCGCGGCTACATGCAGACCGCCGCGGGTAGCGCGCGTGATGTCGCGCGGGCCATCCGCCCCACCCTTGAGGCGTACCTTCGCGTCGCCTGCCCGGAGCACTTCCCGCCGGGCACGCTGCTGGGTCCGTTCCGTCACCTCTGCGATCAGCGCGTCGGCACGCCGCAGGAGATACTCAATCGCGGTGACACCGATGAGCTCCGCGACCTCACCGAGTACGCGAACCGCTTCCACCACGACACGAATCCGGCCTGGGAGACGGAAGTCGTCAACGACGCGGAACTCCGCGGATTCGTCGAGCGCACGCTTGCGTTCATTCGCCCGTGACTGGAACGCCGCTATTCGCCCGGGCGTTCTCCGCCACGTGGCGTCAACCGACGGACCATCCTGCTCATCGCCGTAATCACCCCGCTGGTTGAGCGGGTCGTGCCGCGCTTCTTTCCTGCCTGCACGCGCGAGTGGTGGGGCCTCCGGCGACTCCGCTCGTTCCGGCCTTCATCCGCGGCGCTCCCGGCCGTTGCCGCTTCGCTGCCCGCCTCCGAGTCATGCACGCCTTACGCCGTCGCCGCTGGCGCGCCCTGCGGGTGCGCTCCGTCATTCGGCCTGCTCCGCTGACGCGGGACTCTCCGGCGTGCCGCCGGCCGTCGCGCCGCTTGCTCCTTGTCACCCCCGACGTGGTCCCTCGTGCCTGGCGAAGGGACCGCACGTCGCGGGGCCCGACAAGGAGCAGAAACATGAAAGCCGAACAAGCAAAGAAGATCGCCGACCAGGCCCTCGAACAACTCGCCGATGCGCTCGCGCACGGCAAGAGCGAAGCGCTCACCCGTTACCTCGCCATGCTGGCGAAGTTCCACAAGTACAGCTTCGGGAACGTGCTGATGATCCTCTCGCAGAAGCCCGACGCCACGCACGTCGCCGGCTTCCACACCTGGCGGCAGATGGGCCGCTTCGTCCGCAAGGGCGAGAAGGGCATCGTCATCATCGCGCCGATGCTCATCCGCAAGCGCGACGACCAGGACGACGGCGCCGAGGAGTCTAAGCCCGTGCTGCGCTTCCGCGGCGTCTACGTCTTCGACGTATCGCAGACCGACGGCGAGCCGCTGCCTGAGCCGGCGCGCGTGAACGGCGACCCGCGCCACCACACCGACCGGCTCAAGGTCCTCGTCGCCGAGCGCGGTATCACGCTTGACCACACCGACGTGCCGCACGACGCCCTCGGCGTCTCCCGCGGGGGCCGCATCAGCATCCGCCCCGACTTGGAGCCGGCCGTCGAGTTCTCCGTCCTCACCCATGAACTGGCCCACGAGCTGCTCCACCGCGGCGAGGACCGCCCGGCCAGCAAGACCGTCCGCGAGACCGAGGCCGAGGCGGTCGCCTTCGTCGTCTGCCAGGCGATCGGCTTGGAGACCAGCACCGCCGCCAGCGACTACATCCAGCTCTTCGACGGCAAGGCCGAGACGCTGGCCGCCTCCCTCGACCGCATCCAGAATACCGCCGCCGAGATCATCGCGGCCGTCCACGCCGCCGCCGAGCCGGCAGAAGCCGCCTGAGCCGGCGTCTGCACTCCGGCGGAACGGCCGCCGGGGCTGCTGATTGGGGGTCCATAGCCCCCGTGCCCAACATACGGTACTATGTCAGTGATGCAGCGGGCGGAAAGCGTGGACAAGCCCGAACATTATCCGTATATTTGTCGCCGGAGTAAGCACGCATAGACAACCCGAAGACCAGGCCCTGCAAATGCCGCCAGCAAGGATCAACGCCGACAAACCGCACCTTTGGAAGGCCGACATCGCGGCGTCGGTTGACCAGTTCAACCAATGGTTCATGCGCTTCGCTCCTGAGGCGTTCCGTTCGACACGGGTCAAGACCACCGAGCATGTGAAGGCGGCGCTGCTTGCCACGCGCGACTTGCGCGCTCTTGACGCCGCAACGCTGCGCGGCAATCCGTCGGCACTTCCGACGCTGCGCATGTGCACCGCGCCGCCGCTGGCCGTGGACCGCTTGGTCGGGCTGTCGGGCGCGAGCAAATCGCTCATCGGCAGGATGGAAAAAGGCAAGCTTGCCGTTCGTATGGAGTCGGGACTGCTCGACGAAAACCTGGGCAAGGTCTGCGAGGTCATAGCCAAGCTGCTCGACCATGACATCTTCCCCTGGCTCGACGCGGGCAAGGCCCCGACCGATCATGAGCGCGACCGCGCCTCGACGATCGTCGCCGACCGTCTGTGCAGCGCCGTGGCGAATCCGATTGTCCGCAATGCTCAGGAGCAGCGCCAACTGGCGCTCCTCGGCGATTGGCTCGACAAACGCGGCTATCGCAAGCAGGCGCACGCCGGCGGCAAACCGCTCACGGACATGCAGGCGGGGACGTACGCGTTCCGCATGAACCTGGCCGTCGGGAAGTCGATGAAGGTCAACATCCCCATAGACGTGGTGATTCAGCCCAAGCAAGCGCGGAAGGATCGTCTGCCCATCCTCATTGAAGCCAAGTCGGCGGGCGACTTCACCAACACGAACAAGCGGCGCAAGGAAGAGGCGACCAAGATTCATCAACTCCAGGCGACGTACGGCAAGGACGTGCACTTCATACTGTTCCTCTGCGGCTATTTCGGATCCGACTATCTGGGCTACGAGGCCGCCGAGGGGATCGACTGGGTATGGGAGCATCGCATCGACGACATGGCGAAGTTGGGACTGTGAACCAGATGATCGTGCAAGGTCATATCGCGGCAGAGGCGCAACGCCAAGTATTCCAGGTGGCGATCGACGCGGCCAAGTCGGCAGCCGAACGCAATCGCCTCGGTCAGTTCGCCACACCCAACGAACTCGCCGTCGAGATCGCCCGCTACGTGGGCACGTTCATCGGACCGCGCTGCGGCGGGATTCGCTTTGCCGACCCCTCCATCGGCACGGGCAGCTTCTTCTCCGCCGCGCTCGCGGCGTTCGGCCGCAAGCGCATTGAGAGCGCCGTCGGCATCGAACTCGATCCCGCGTTCGCTGACGCGGCTCGCAACCTGTGGGCAGGCGCCGGGCTGGAGATCGTGCGCGGCGATTTCACACGCATCGTCGCCAACGGCTCGCGCCCGCCCGCGCCGAACTTGATCCTCGCCAATCCGCCCTACGTCCGTCACCATCACCTGGACCGCCAGGACAAGGAACGCCTGCAACGCCTCGTCTACGAGATGACCGGCGTGCGGGTCAACGGGCTTGCGGGTCTGTATGTCTACTTCCTCCTGCTCGCCACGGCATGGATGGAGGACGGCGGCTACGCCGCGTGGCTTATTCCCTCGGAGTTCATGGACGTGAACTATGGGGCGGCACTCAAGCACTACCTCACCGACCGCGTAACGCTCATTCGCGCCCACCGCTTCGATCCAGACGACGTGCAGTTCGGCGACGCCCTAGTATCATCGGTCGTTCTCGTGTTCAGGAAGGCGCCGCCGCCGCCGGACCACCGACCCGAGTTCACGTTCGGCGGCACGCTTCAGGAGCCGCACGCCGGCGACCGCCTCACGCTCGACCGGCTGCGCGACTCGCACAAGTGGACGGTGTACCCAAGCCACGCCAAGAACGACCGGCACACGCTCAGCAACGGGAGCGGTCCCACGCTTGCCGACTACTTCCGCGTCCGGCGGGGCATCGCCACCGGCGACAACAAGTTCTTCATTCTCGACCGCGCCGAGGCGAAGCGCCGCCGCCTTCCCGCGAAGTACCTGCGCCCGATACTGCCCAGCCCGCGCTACATGAAGTCCACCGTCATTGACGCCGACAGCAACGGCTACCCGCTCATTGACCGGCAGTTGTGCGTCATCGACTGCGATCTTCCGGAGCATGTCGTCGAGCAACGTCATCCGGCGCTGTGGGAATATCTGCAAACCGCCGAGGCGCTCGGGGTCAGGGACGGATACCTCGTTGGCAAACGCAGCCCGTGGTACAGGCAGGAGCGGCGCGACCCATGCCCGTTCCTGTGCACCTACATGGGCCGCGGGTCGAACGACAAGCAGCCGTTTCGCTTCATTTGGAACCGGTCCCAAGCCATCGCCACGAACCTCTACCTCATGCTGTACCCGCTCGGTCCCCTCGCGGAAATGCTCCGTCTGCACCCCGAGCGCATGCCGTTCGTTCACGCGCTGCTCGGCCGAGTAACGGGCCATGAACTCCGCGGCGAAGGACGCGTCTACGGCGGCGGTTTGCACAAGATCGAACCCGGCGAGTTGGGGCGCATATCAGCGGAGCCGTTCGTTGAACAGTGGCCGGAGTTGACTCTCGCGGCAAACCGAACCCATCAGGTAAGTTTGTTCGGTTAGCGCAACCGTGTTGGCCCGACCTAGGAAAGGTGTGCGACCGCGCCCGACATCGCATGGGAGACGGAAGTCTGGGTCGCCGATGCGCCGACCCACCTGATCCACTTCAACGGCGAGCGGTTTCTCGGACCCTACGAGAAGTAGCGCCGCGGCGCCGCGTCCGAGAACCGCACCGTTGCGGGCGGATTTCTGTGTTTTCTACCCCGCGCATCCGCGGACGCCGGAAAGACCGTCCTTTATGGAACCGATGATCCCCATATGGACGGCACCCACTGGCCATGCCGTGGCGTGGCCGAGCACGCTTATTGCCCGCGCCTGTTCTACTACATGACGGTAGAGGGGGTCTTTCTGCCCAGCGCCGACACCGAGCAAGGCGCCGGCGTTCATACACGTGTAGATCGGCCAAGCGAGGCCCCGCCAACACTCGAAGGTAACGGCAAGAGCGGCCGCAGCAGGAAGAAGACTGAGAAACTGGAGGAATCTGACACCGACCCGGAGCGTCCGCGTTCCGTCCGCAGTCTCGCGCTCACCAGCGACCGGCTGGGTCTGACCGCCAAACTCGACTTGGCTGAGATCAACGGCACGACCGCCATTCCCGTCGAGTACCGCAAGGGCAGACCGAAGCGCTGCGGGGAGGTCGCCGAACCCGTTGATGAAATGATGGAGCAGGGAAGATTGCTACCCGGTCCGGAGCCGTGGCCGACCGACCGCGTGCAGATTGGACTCCAGGCGATTCTGCTGGAAGAAGCCGGCTACACCGTCCCCGAAGCGTACTTCTACTACGCGGCCGAACGGCTGAAACTCCGGATACCGGTTGACGATGCACTGAAACGCGAGGCGCTCGCGGAACTGGAGGCCGCGAAACGCGCTGCGGCAGGGGAGCGCCCGCCGCCGCTGGTGAACGATCCGAAGTGCCCGCGCTGCTCGCTCCAGCCGATCTGCCTGCCTGACGAAATCAATCACCAGCGTCTCACGACGCTCACCGTCAACGGCGAGGCGGCGGATGAGCAACTGACGCCGCGAAAGCTCTGGCCGCCGCGCGACGATGGCATCCACGTCGTCCTCCAGAAGGAGGGCGTCCGCGTCGGTGTGCGAGGCCAGTCCGTCCGCATCACCGACAAGGATGGCGGAGTGGTCCGCGACCTGCCGCTGGCGAACGTGGAATCGCTTGCCGTGCTCGGCGGCGTGCAGGTCTCGACGCAGGCCCTCGCCGTCTTCGCCGACCACGAGGTACCCGTCGGCTTCCTCACCGCGGCCGGCCGGCTGGTCGCCATGATGGACCCGATGGGGCCGACGAGCGCCGCCGTCCGTGCGGCGCAGATCAGGACACTCGACCGCCCCGACAAGGCCCTCGAACTCGCCCGAGCCGTCACCGTCGCCAAGATCGCCAACCAGCGCACGCTGCTCATGCGGAACCATGCCGCTTTGCCATCGAGTGTGGCGCGCGACATGCAATCAGCGCTCAGCGCCGCCGAGAATGCGACCACGATGGACGAACTCCGTGGCCACGAGGGCAACGCCGCCGCCATCTACTTCCGCCACTTCGCGGGCATGTTCAAGGAGGGCGTCAAGGAGATCGCCGCGCGTTTCGAAAGCAACGGCCGCAAGCGCCGCCCGCCGCCCGATCCCGTCAACGCCGTGCTGTCGTTCGCGTACTCGATGCTGACGCACGAATGCACCGCCGCTGCCCGGCTTGCGAGCTTGGAGCCGACGCTCGGTGCGCTCCATGCCACGCGCCCCGGCCGGCCGGCGCTCGCGCTCGACCTGATGGAGCCGTTCCGCCCACTGATCGCCGATTCCATCGCCGTCTCCGCCTTCAACCGTGGCGAACTCACCGAGGGGCACTTCCTTGACACCGCAGCTGGCTGCGCCCTGACCGACGCCGGCCGCAAGGGATTCTTCTCCGCCTACGGCCGGCGCATGGACACCGAGGTGAGGCACCCCGTCTTCGAGTACCGGCTTTCCTACCGGCGGATGCTCATGCTCCACGCCCGACTCGTCGCCGCATGGCTCCTGGGCGAAGTGCCGACGCTCACCTTCCTGACGACGAGGTAACGCCATGCGCCGCTGCTACCTCGTGTGCTACGACGTGCGGAACGACAAGCGCCTCCGCCGCATCCACAAGCTGATGAAGGCGTACGGCGAGCCGTGGCAGTACTCGGTCTTCTACTGCACGCTCAAGGCCATCGACCGCGTCCGCCTGGAGAACGCCGCCCGCGAGATCCTCAACCTGAAGGAGGACCAGCTCCTCATCGTGGACCTGGGCAGCAACGAGGACGCCGCCCGGGAGTCCGCGACCGTCCTGGGCCAGAGCCTGCCAGATCAGGAGAGCGGAATGGTCGTGATCTGACCCCGATGCGGGTATCCTTTCCGGCATGGCCCGGAAGTCCGAATCCGTTGCCGATCCGCCCACAGCCGAGGCACCGCTGACCCAGCGGGCGTACACCCTTCGACTGCGCGCTGTCGATCCGCAGGACGATTCATGGCGTGACGCCCTGTGGGCCACGCACGAGGCCGTCAACAAGGGGGCAAAGGTCTTCGGGGAGTGGCTGCTGACGCTGCGCGGCGGGTTGGGCCACGAACTGGCCGAGCCGCCGCCTCTGCCGAAGGGGAAGACGCGCAGTGATGACGAGACGGCTGCGCTGCAAAAAAGCCGTCGCATCCTCCTTGCGCTGTCGTGGCTGAGCGTTGAGGATGCGCGGGGTGCTCCAGACGGCGCCATCCGAATCGCCAGCGGAGAGGACGCCGACTCTGTCCGACGCGACAAGGTGCTCGCAACGCTCCGCTCTGTTCTCGCCGGTCGCGGCGTCGGTCAACGCGCCATCGAGTCGTGGATTTCAGACTGTGCCGATTCCCTCTCGGCCAGGATCCGCGACGACGCCGTTTGGGTAAACCGCAGTGCGGCGTTCGACACGAAGACCAAGGAACTGAGAGGACTCACGCACAAGTACGCCACAGAAACCATTCTGTCGTTCTTCGGTCCTGCCGACGACTACTTCTCACTTCCAGACGCGGATGCCGATGACGGAGCCACACTTGCCGCAGGCGACGACGACTCGAAGTTCAAGCAAAAGGCCCGCCAATGGATCAGCACGAATTTCGGGACCGGAGAAAAGAGCGACACCGGTCAGATCATCGAGTCGCTTCGCAAACTGGCCAAGGCGGAGCTGGACAGGTTTGCGCGCCGTCCCAAGGCTGAACTCATCGAAGCGATGTCCAGGAAGGTGCACGGCCCGACCCCCGACTTCGACGGCCTGCGCGCCGGAATCGGATGGTCAACCGGTCGTCCGTCCAAGGGGCGTCTCGCTGTCGAAAAGCTGCCGGATCGTCCGACGAAGACCGACATCGAGGCATTGCAACAGAAGTTCGCGGAAGAGGCGGATGACAAGGAATCCAAGTCTGGAGCACGTGATGTGCCGAAGTGGATGCCCGGCTTCCGTGCCTTCGTTGAGGCGGCGATCGGGATGCCCTTTGTTGGCTCGCGAAACCACATCGGCGAGTTCTCCGTCATGCTTGACCACGCCGCTCGACGGGTCTCCATCGGCCATTCATGGATCAAGCGCGCCGAGGCCGAGCGTCGCCGGTTTGAAGCCGACGCGCAGAGGCTCGGCACGGTTCCAGCCGATGCCGCGGCCTGGCTTGACGCGTATGTGCGGGACCGAAGCGGCTCTGCCGGAGGCGAGTACCGCATCCGGCGTCGCGCGGTCGAAGGGTGGGACGAGATCCTGAAGCGATGGAAGCGGCCGACTTGCGCGTCCGCAGAGGATCGGATTGCCGCCGCACGCGAAGTGCAGGCCGATCCTGAGATCGACAAGTTCGGCGACATCCAGCTCTTCGAGGCGCTCGCGTCGGACGACGCGCTGTCTGTGTGGCGGAACGGCAACGACATTGCGCCAGATCGTCTCAAGGACTACGTGTTCGCGCACGACGCCCGGTTCAAGCAGCGCCGATTCAAGGTGCCGGCCTACCGTCACCCGGACGCCTTGCGGCATCCGGTGTTCGGCGACTTCGGCAACTCACGATGGAAGGTTGAATACTCGGTGCTCGAAGCCGCGAAGGCGGCGCGTGGCGATCGCCGCATCAGCGCTCAGGACGCGGAGTGGATCGAGAATCCGCGCGGTATCCGGATGGGCTTGTGGAACGGCGACGCAGTGAAGGACTTCGATCTGTGGTGGAGCTGCAAGCGACTGTCAGCGGATCTTGCCCTCCGGCAGCCTGCGCACAACGGACAGGTCCGCAGCGTATCACGGGCTGACCGCCTCGGCCGCGCTGCATCGGGAATCAAGCCCGGTGAATCTCCTTCCCCTGCGGGACTGTTCTCGCAGGCGGAATGGAACGCCCGGCTCCAAGCGCCGCGGTCGCAACTGACCGACCTCGCCGCGTATCTCGATCGCAGCGACGGCCGGTGGGATGACCGGGCGAGGAAGATGCGAGACCGGATCGCATGGCTCGTCACGTTCTCCGCGAAGCTGGAGTGCCGAGGCCCGTTCATTGACTACGCCGCGCGGCATGGAATCACCCCGAACCGCAAGGGCGAGTACTACCCGAACGCGGATCGCAACAAGGCCGACAAGCGGGAGGGCCATGCCAAGCTGATGCTCTCGCGACTTCCCGGACTTCGCGTGTTGTCCGTGGACCTCGGGCATCGCTTCGCGGCGGCATGCGCCGTGTGGGAAACACTCTCACGGGCCGAACTGAAGAAGGAGATCGCCGGTCGTTCGGTGATCGACGGCGGCGCCGGTGCGACCGATCTATACCTCCACACACGCCACACGGATTGCGCCGGCAAGGAGCGCAAGACCATCTATCGTCGCATCGGCAGCGACCAACTACCGGACGGCTCCGATCATCCTGCCCCCTGGGCACGGCTCGACCGCCAGTTCCTCATCAAGCTCCAGGGTGAGGAATCGCGTGCTCGCAAGGCGTCAGCGGATGAAATCGAGACAATCCGGCAGATGGAAATCCAGCTCGGATACGTCCGCGAGGCTCACAAACCATTACCGGCGCAGATCGACGAGCTTCTGAGTGAGGGGGTGCGATTGGTTCGGTTGGGCCTTCGCAGGCATGGTGACGCGGCTCGCATCGCCTATGCCTTCCATCCGGAAGCGGCGCGGCTCACACCGGGCGGCGGCGTTGAGGCGCACACCCCTGACACGCGCCAGCAGGCGATCCTTGACGCGCTGATTCGCTGGCATGGCATGGCAATGAGTGACAGATGGAGCGACCCCTGTGCGATGGACGCATGGCAAACTCGCATCCAACCCGCGCTCACAACGGAGCTGCCGGCACTCACGCCAGACGCCGACCGATGGGAACGCAACCGATTCCGCACTGCCCTCGAAGCAGCGCTGACGCCTGTCGCGACCGCCTTGTCTCGTGAGGGCGCCGAGACGCTCCACACTCTCTGGTCCGAGCGATGGGAAGCCGATGACGCGGCATGGCGACCGCGGCTGAGACAACTCCGCCGTATGCTCCTGCCGCGTGGGTTGCGGCCGGTGGCTGGCGATACCGATGCTCAGGCTGCTGCTCGGAAGGCCCGCCGCGGCGCTGCCCGTCACACCGGTGGTCTGTCGCTGACACGCATCGCGACCATCCGTGAGCTGTACCAGGTGCAGAAGGCGTACGCCATGCGGCCGGAGCCGGATAACCCGCGGAAGAACATCCCCGAAAGCAACGATGATCGGTTTGCGGAGTTTGGACGCTCGATCCTCGAAGCCGTTGAACGCCTTCGTGAGCAGCGCGTCAAGCAGCTTGCAAGCCGGATTGCCGAGGCGGCGCTCGGCGTTGGACGCGCACCCCGGACCGGCGACCACGACCGAAAACGCCCGCTCTCCCCAGTAGACGCTGCTTGTCACGCTATCGTGATCGAGTCTCTCCGCAACTACCGCCCCGACGAGCTCCAGACCCGCCGCGAAAACCGCGCCCTGATGAACTGGTCCGCCGGCAAGGTCCGGAAGTACCTCGAAGAAGCCTGCCAGCTCCACGGCCTGCACCTGCGCGAGGTCATGCCCAACTACACGAGCCGGCAGTGCAGCCGGACCGGACTGCCGGGTCTGCGCTGCGACGATGTTCCGATTGACGAGTTCCTGACCGCTCCGTGGTGGAACAAGGCAGTGAACGCCGCGGCGAAGCGACTCCAGGAGAACGGCAACGACTCATTGGATCGCTTGCTCGTCGCGTTGCGGGAGAATAGGTCCGGTGCGACGACTGACTCGGACAAGTGCAGTCAACGCACGCTCCGTCTTCCCCGCGCCGGCGGTGACTTGTTCGTTGCCGCGCCGCCGAGCGGAGACGCGACCAAGGGTCGGCACCGCGGCGCTCTCCAGGCCGACCTGAACGCGGCCGCCAACATCGGCCTGCGGGCGCTGCTCGACCCGGACTTCCCCGGCAGGTGGTGGTACATCCCGTGCATCGAGGACAAGGCCGCGGGCACAGCCGTTCCTCGCGCGGACAAAGTAAAGGGCTCCGTCTGCTTCGGACCTGATTCCTCGAAACCGGAACAGGTCGGCTCACTTCTCAAACCAGGTGCCGGTGACTCGTCCGATGGACAGTCACGCCCCGCTCGCCGGCAGAGGAACCGACGCTCGAATGCGGAAGGCAAGGAGACCACCAACTTCTGGTCCGATCCGCGTGCCGCCGCGCTGAGGAACGCCAAAGACGGCGGCTTCTGGCTCCCCACCCCCGCCTACTGGCGCTGGGTTCGCAAGCGGGTCGTTGACGCGCTCTGGGAGGCGAATGGATTGGGCGCTCCGCCCGCTGATCTTGTCCGGGACGGTCGGGCCTGATACATTCATTGTGGCGGCTACAGGCCGCCGGAACTCCGAGGACGTGTCTTCCCCTTCGATGGGCTTGGCACTCGGCATCGATCAGGACCGCGTTGGCGCCGCCCGATGAAAGGCGGGCCGGTGTTCTTTGACAAGTCGGCTTCCCGCGTCCCCCGCCGCGAGTGCGACGGTGGTGAAGGGGGGTGCCGGGCACGCTCGCACTCGCGGGTTTTCGGCTGGTTTTCGCGGTTTTTGCCCAGTCCGGAGTGCCGGAAATGACCGTTCGACCGCTCCGAAATTGCTCATGCTCGCCAGAGGCCGCGCAAGTGGCTTGTTTTCAAGGGTTTGCGAGTGCGGCAGCCGCGGAGGCCGACGCGGCCCTGATGGATGGACACAAAGATC
>Ga0209172_10001721_pt1 | contig 43813 bp, 37 predicted proteins | sample LarsenN4metaG_FD_184113 | JGI IMG/M metagenome (GOLD analysis project Ga0209172, IMG submission 184113) | Hot spring sediment bacterial and archeal communities from British Columbia, Canada, to study Microbial Dark Matter (Phase II) - Larsen... ... | reverse complement strand
GTTTAGCTACACCGTCAGCGACGGAAATGGTGGCACCAGCACCGCAACCGTTACGGTCACGATTAATGGGGTGAATGATGCACCAGTTGCGGTAAATCGCACCGCCACGACCACCGAAAATGCAGCCACCGTGATCAATGTCTTGAGCAGTGCAACGGATGTGGATGCAAGCGACATCTTGACGGTGAGTGCGGTCAACACGACCAACACCCGTGGCAGTGTCACAATTAATCCGGATGGCACGTTAAACTACAACCCCAACGGACAGTTTGAGTCTTTAGGGCAAGGTGCAAGCGCAACCGATAGCTTTAGCTACACGATTAGCGATGGCAAGGGTGGCACCAGCAACGCGACGGTCAATGTTACGATTACTGGGCTAAACGATGCACCTGTGGCTGTTAACGATCAAGTCTCAACGAATAAGGATGCGGTTCTGACTCTCACAGCGGCGGCTCTCTTGGGCAACGATCGCGATATCGACAGCGGTGACATTCTCAGCCTGATTGGAGTTGGAAATGCGGTGAATGGGTCTGTCACGATTAACGATAGCGGAAACGTTGTCTTTACCCCAGGTGCAGGCTTTACGGGGAATGCCAGCTTTAGTTACACCATTGCGGATCAGGCGGGTGTGACCAGCACAGCAAATGTCAGCGTGGTTGTGAATCCTGATCAGGGTGAAGTGCTCTCTGGTCTGGGTGGTCGGAAACGGTTCACCATCCCACGTGGAAGTGGAACGACGACGATCGCAAACTTTGGTGGAGTGGGTCGCGGCGATCGCCCCAGCCCAGCGGTGATTGCCGAAGCCGATACTCTTGTCTTCCAGGGAGCTGATTTAATTGCCCGCAACCTGTTGCTCGATCAGGTCGGCAGTGACTTACAACTGACCTTTGAGGGCGTGCCCAACACCACAGTCGTGCTCAAAGATTTTGCCCTTGAGAACCTGGATAACCTGCGTACCTCTAACGGAGCCTCTGTCAACCTGGCAAACATCTTCTTTAACGGCGACACTTCCATTCGAGATAGCTTCGATGTGTTTGACGCAAATTCAACTCGAACTAGCGTCTTCCGCACCAATACAGTTACTTTCTTAAATGACCTAAATAATGTCGTGCGTGGTTTTGACGGAGCGGATGTGATTAACGGTCAAGGTGGTAACGATACTTTGTATGGTCTGGAGGGCAATGATTTACTCCGAGGTGGCATTGGTAATGATCTGTTATATGGTGATGCAGGAAACGATCGCTTGGTCGGTGGTCTAGGTGCAGATCAGTTTGTGTTTAGAACGGGTGAACCCTTTGAAGCGGGGGATTTGGGAATTGATACCATTGTCGATTTTAATGGGGCAGAAGGCGATAAAATCGCCTTAAGACGCCGTACCTTTGCTTCGCTTAGCAGCCCTGTCGGCAACGGATTAAATGCAAATGACTTTGCGGTAATTAACGCGCCGACCAATGGCTCTGCTGGTAACCTTGCAGCTCGAATTATTTATAACCAGGGTACAGGTGACCTGATTTACAACCAAAACGGAGCAGCGAGTGGCCTCGGCTCAGGTGGCCGATTTGCTACCCTAACGGCTAGCCCAACACTGACCGCAAATGACTTTCGTATATTCGCCTAAGTCTTGAAATGAAATAGCAATCCAGATTATGAGTGCTATATGGGCATAGATCTTTTATCCCAATTCTTCAAAACTGGGCTACGGATGATTATCGGTAAGGGCGTTGTCTCCGATGGAGACGCTACGCGAACGCGAGCCGCCCCTGCGAGGATCTGTAAATGGGATTTAGAGAATTGGTATTAGACCTCCTGCAATTGACCTCCTGGCTTTCATCACGAATGACAACAGGGGGTCTTTTTTTGCATAAGAACCCTATCAAATTTGTGAAAATATTTCACCTCTCATTCTTCGGCTCACTGTTCCTCTCTATGCTGATGAGCGATCGCGCCGAGTTGTTTCAAGTTGGCTGATGGTCAGGCCATAACTCGCTACTAGAAAAGAACCACGCAGAGACGTAGTGCTAATCAAACAAAGCTTTAAAGCTGGAAAGATGTAGAGCAACCCCACCTGAATTTCATCCGAATTTCACCAGAAATAGGGCAGAGATTCTCCAGAAAATTAGTGTATCGACACTTCCACCCTTTTCATAGATGCTATTGAGTATGGACTTGTTCCGTTGTGTTTCCTTTGCAAGTCTGACAAGTTTTTCGTCTCCGCTACTTCGACGCATTAGCCCTTATTTGGGCATTCGTTCTAATTCACCTTAAACTTCTAAAAAGGAATGCTGTGATGATCGCTTTAGATACTCAAGAGGTTGCCTCCGATGCAACTACGCTTGCTTCTTACACGCTTGTGGTCATTGATACCGCTGTTGAAGATTACCCATTTTTAGTTGACGGTGTTGTACAAGGTGCAACAGTTTTGGTGCTTGATCGCGATCGTGATGGAATTGAGCAAACCAGCCAAGCTATTTTAGATCTGGGTTGTAATGTGACCAGCCTTCATCTCGTCGCACACGGTTCTCCCGGTTGTTTGCATCTAGGGAATACTGAGCTTAGTCTACAAACTATTGAAAGCTACAGCCTGCACTTGACCAGTTGGTTTTTGCCTTCCTGGTTCTACGCATCTCAAAACTCCGTAATACCCACCCTTTATCTGTATAGTTGTTGTGCTGTGAGTGGTGAGGCAGGTGCTGAATTGATGCATCGCTTGCATGACTTAACAGGTGCGAGAGTTGCTGCTTCTACTGTGCCATTAGGTGCAGTGGATCAAGTCAATAACTGGGAATTGAATGCAGTGATTGCAACCCGCTCTACAGATGCATTTACACCCCAGTTGCCTTTTTTAGCTGATACATTAGCAAACTACGCAGGTGTTTTGGTTTGAAGGTGAGTGCGATCACATCTTTCTGCAATGGTTACCACCTATTTCTGTCTGGGATTTTAAACGTTGCTGACGTTGTTCTAACTATGCAAAGTTCTGACTACAAAGCATCATTATACTGTTTCAATCATTCCGTAGTCTGTCCCTGTGATGATTTGCTGTGTGAATACTTTTCAATTCGCGAATTGAATTGATACTCCGCAGCATCCTGCGCCAAAAGTCTAGTTTGTAACTATCTTACTCCACAATGTGTATTGGTTTGAAATGATGTCCAAGCAAAAAATGAATCCTATTTTAGCTGTTGCAATTGGTCTACCTGTTATCTTTACAGGTGCAGGTTTAGGCTTGATTTTTGGACTTGCTGAAGCAACAACTCTGACGTGTCAACGTGACTCACGTGAACAAGGTCAATGCGAACTCAAAACCCTACGGGGGCCATTTTCCTGGCAGAGTCACAAAGTGATGCCCTTGCAAGATATTAAGACTGTCAAGATTCAGGGGCAAAGGCAGGTCAGCTCTGGCGATCGCACCTATCTCCTCATGGTTGAAACTCGAAATGGTGAGTTCTCGTTGCAATCGGCTGAATACCCTGAATTACTGCAAGCAAATGCTGTTAAGCTAGGCACTTTTCTAGACAACAAAGAACAACCCAAAGTAGAGATTACAACGCCTGACATGCGCTGGTTGCTCTACCTGATTGGTGGTCTGTTTATGACCGTTCCTACTGCGATTTGCTTGGGCTTGCTCTACTCGATGCTGAACCCTGGGACTCAAATCCATGGGGAATCTGTGATTGATCCTTACGATCAGGTGATTTTTGATGATGAATTCTCTTTCGATGATGAGTTCTCTTTTGACGAGACCGTTACTTTCGATGAAGAGCTGGTCTGTGAACGGGACAACAGTTAGGCTTTTGGATCAAGCTTCCTAGCGAATATAGTGACGTTGCTCTCGATCTTTATATTTGCTATGTGAGACAAAACATAGATTTCTTTGGGTATGAATAGCGTGTCTGATTAATTTCTAAAGATAGCCCCACAAGGAGAGAAAATGAACTCAAATTTTTGGCTTGCAAGATACTATTGCTGGGTTCGATTGTTGACACTTGGTTTGGTGACAGGCGCGATCGCCATTTCTACTGTACCTGTCACTTATGCCCAAGACTATCTGGCTAACCCTAACCAGTTGGGCATGGCTGGCGAAATGCCTCTCACTCCCGAAATCATTAGCAAAGTCATCACCATTAATGAGTTTGCTCTCAATGTTCAAATGACCGCTCAAGAGCGCCGAGAATTTGCTGATATTATGGCACGTCATTGGCATAGCGATGGTGGTCAGCTACAACAAACAGTCAGCCAGTTGCTACCAGCTTATGATCAACTCATGCAACTACCTGAAACGACTCGCAAAATTGCCCGTCGCTCAACAGTGCTGACCTTTCTACTAGGTCTAGATAAGAATGCAGCAGAGAATGACGAAATTAGTATTTTGATGTTGCGGGCTTATCGACGGGTGCATCCTCCACTGTTGCAGCAGGCTCCTTTTGTCAGCGCGGAGGTTGCTGATGCCTTTATTGATGCTTATCTATTTATTAATGAGATCAAGAGTGGGCAAAAGGCTCCCGCTCTGAGCGAAGCTGCCCGGGCAAAGACCCGTTTGGGAATTGCCTCTGACTTTGCTCGCATGCCAGAATCTCAACGCGCTCAATTTATTGAGCAAATGGGGCGGGCGACCAACTTGATGCTGACCTGGCCCAAGATGGAGTCTTGGGAAAAGTTATTGGCACGCGCTGAGGTCGGGGCACCCCTCTCACCACAAGAACAGCAAATGGCGCAACAAATTCGGCATCGCTTAAATGGACATTCGATGCAGATGGCAATTAATGAATTAAACTTTATGGCACAGAACCAGCAAACGATTATGGGCAGTGCCCCCTATTGGAACCCATCGACTCAAGCGTGGGAGCAAAAGGGTGGTATTGTGACGGAGTTTCGCTAGCTTTGCAGCTTTTTGAGAATAATATTCTGGTGCAACGAAATATCTGTCTGGAGAAACTATAACTTCTATTCAGGTGATATTTTCTAGTCGATAGAAAGATGAGAGCGTTGTCTTCATTGCGTTAGCCTCTAGTCACTCTACCTGGAAGTACGGATGAAAATAGTTTCTCCATTCAGGCGTTTAATCAACTACCCGATCGCGCGGCTCAGTAAGTTAAGAATTACATGATTGAGCTAAGGTTTTCAGCTCTTTGTGTTTTAAGCTGTCAGTCCTCCATCAATGACGATCGCCTGACCCACAATGTAGGACGATTCAGTTGAAGATAACCAGAGAATCGCTGCTGCGATTTCTTCGGGTTGAGCAAATCGACCAATCGGAATGGAATTGGCTAAGTCTTGCATCGACTGCGATCGCTGTTCTGGTGACAGCTCTGACCAGCGACGTTCTAATCGTGGGGTGTGGACTAAACCAGGGCAAACAGCGTTGATCCGGATGCCCTGACGAACATATTCCAAGGCAGTGGAGCGTGTGAGTCCAACCACGCCATGCTTACTGGCTGTATATAAAGAGCCAATCGGGGTACCGCTCAATCCGTTGACCGAGGCGATATTGACAATCGTGCCATTGCCCTGCGTTAGCATTTGCTGAAGTTGGTATTTCATACACAACCACATGCCCTTCAGGTTAACATCCAGGCTATAGTCTGCTTCAGATTCAGTTAATTCAGCAGTTGGGGTCAGTGGCACATTGGCAGCTACATTATTGACCGCGTGATCGATACGGCCATAGGTCTGAATTACTTTTTCCACCATTGTTTCAATATCTGCAGGATTTGCCATGTCTGCCTGGATATACATTGCCCGCCCACCAGATTGGATGATCTCTGTCTGTAAAGAGATACCCGCCTCGACTCCACGAGACGCAAAAACTACAGACGCACCCTGATTAGCAAACGCTAATACGGTCGCTCGTCCAATCCCCAAACTACCGCCTGTTACCAGGACAATTTGATCCTCAAAAGTTAGTGAATTCATCATTATGCTTCAATCCTGGTTTGTTAAGTTCTAACGGGTACTTGAATCAACGAGGGGAGACGCTTCAGATCTTGAGGACAATCCAGGTCGATGGCACCCTCCGCAAACGAAATGCTGTCAGCCTGGAAACGATGCTGACAGATGATGGACTTAGCACCAACATCTCCCTGGAGTGAAGCCAATTCTGGAAACAAAGTTTGGTGGAACAGGGCTGGAACACCCAGGATGTCGGCATATTCAGAGGCAACGATCGCACAATTTTTCGCATGATGTTGACGAATCAGTTGGCGAATTAAATCGGCGGAAACAAAGGGTTGGTCACAGACCATAAGAACGATCGCATCTAATTCAGGTGTGATTGTTACCATTCTCTCCAATCCGCATCGAATTGAACTTGCCATTCCCGTTATCCACTGTTCGTTGTAGATGATGTGAATGCCCAGATCATCTAAATGGGAAGTAATGATCTCAGAATAAGCTCCTACAACTACTCCGACGGGTTGACAACCTGATTTAATTGCCACCTCTGCCATGTCTCGAATCAGTGGCTTGCCGCGATAGTTTAGGAGTTGTTTGGGTTGCCCTAAGCGAGTGGAAGCTCCCGCTGCCAGGATTAGGATGCCAATTCTAGACATGATGAATCTAAAGAATGAATGGAACCTACACGATCGCGCAGATGATGACCCGAACGCCCACTCAATACGGCTCGAATTTCTGCCACAATCGAAAGTGCAATCTCCTCCGGTGTTTCAGCTCCAATATCCAATCCAACTGGATTATAGAGTTGCTGACTTTGTTTGACAATGGGCCTTGCACAGTGTTCAGCTAAGTCCTGCGATAATTTCTGCATTCGCCGTTTTGGCCCTAAGACTCCCAGATAGCGGAGTTGAGCCGGAATTAGGGTTTTGAGAAATGCGAGATCGGTCAGGTATCGATGAGACATTACAACAGCGACGGTTTGAGGCGTTAGCAAATGAGAGTACGTCCTGGGTTGATTAGGATCGCAATAGAGCAGCTGATCGGCAAGAGGAAAGCGATCGCGGGTTAACTGCTCTGGGCGAGGATCGATGACAGTAACATGCCAGCCTAACTGCTTCGCGAACTGCACAACTGGAATCGCATCATATCCGGCTCCAAAAATAATCAAAGGAATGGGTGGACGAATTACTTCTACCAAGACATCAATTTGCCCAGTGGAAAAAGTATAAGATTGTGTACGAGTCTGTTGATCTACCAGCGCCTTTTGCGTGTCGAGAGCAATTGTTTGAACGATGTTTAGCTGAGCAATTTGATTGATGATTGGCGCGTCGAACTTTATCATTAAGCGATCGCCCACGTTAACATCTGCCACGTTATCAACCGAAAAGACTGTAGCGATCGCTCCCACTTGTTGCGTTATCAAACACTCTTGAATAAAGGCAAAGTGTTGCAAGGAAGAATCATCCACTAAAGGTTCAATCAAGACATCCACGATGCCATTACAGCCCAACCCTAAACCGAACACAGTATCATCATCGGCAGTGGTGTCATATCTCACCAGAAATGGATGACCACCCTGCTTGAGGAGCAAGTGCGATCGCTCCAAAATATCCGCTTCCAAACAACCGCCGCTGATTGCGCTCACCATTTGTCCATCTTCAGTGATGAGCATTCGTGCCCCTGCTCGGCGATACACCGAGCCGTTGGTTCGGACAACGGTTGCCAGAACTGCTCGTTTTCCAGCCTGTTGACTTTGTTCAAATGCGTGTAGAATCCGCTGTAATTCATTCATAGGACTATGCCATCAACTTGTCAGGAGTAATGGGTAAATTGCGAAACCGCTTGCCTGTGGCGTGATAAATCGCATTTGCAACCGCAGCAGCCACTCCGGTAATGCCGACTTCGCCGACCCCTCGAACACCCAAAGGGTTAAAGGTTAAATCGGGTTGCCCCACAAAGGTTACGTCAATCCGAGGAGTATCAGCGTGAGTGGGATAGTGATACGTTGCCAGATCATAGACCACGGGATAACCTGAGTTCGGATCAAGCTGACATTCTTCCATTAATGCTTCTCCAATCCCCATAATCACACTGCCCCGCACCTGACTCGCAGCCGCTTTGGCATTCATTACCCGTCCGATATCCATAACAGACACCCAGCGTGTGACTCGAATCCGTCCTATTGCCTCATCTACTGCGACCTCACAGAAATGAGCGCCCCAGGATTGAAAAGCCCACTTCTGGGCATCTTCACCAGGAGCCGACGTGGCGATTGCTTCAAAAGCGGCTCGGCCTGATTGTTTTAGTGCTGCGCAGGCATCATTTGCTGTGGTGCAATTCGCCTTTTGCAAAACCTCCTCGCAAGCTTTTAACACCGCAGGGGCAAGGGATGCTGTCATCTGGGAACCGCCTGCCAGTCCCCCGTCAGGAAAGAGAGAATCGCCCAGTTCAACCTTTACCTTTTCGACGGGAACACCCAACGCTTCGGCAGCCGTAATTGCCACCATCGTATAAGCGCCTGTTCCCATATCGTTTCCAGCTGTCAAGACATGAACCGTTCCATCGGGTAATAATCGCACCTTAACCGTCGTGTTTCCTCTCATCGCTGGAAAGGTTGCAGCCGCCATTCCCCAACCGAGGAGTTGACCGTTGTGGATCAGACTACGGGGCTGTTTGGGGCGATCGCGCCAACCAAATTTTTCTGCCCCAACTCTGAGGCATTCGGCAAAGTGTTTTGCTGAAAAAGGCAATCCACTCCGCTGATGTGCTCTTGTTTCGTTGTCCAGGCGCAGGTCTATCGGGTCAATGTTCAGTTTCCAAGCAAGCTCGTCCATTGCCGATTCCAGTGCCCACATTCCTGGATTTTCGCTCGGTGCCCGCATGTAAGTCGGAGTGGCGACGTTCAATACTCCCAATTTCTGCTGTAGGCGAATATTAGGGGCAGCATACATCACTGGTGTCGTTGCGGTGCAATCTACAATAAAGCGATCGGCAGGAGAAGTGTACGTCTTAACAGCGTGAGAAATGGCAATGAGTTTGCCATCTTGCATGGCAGCTAAGCGGAGGGTTTGTTCTGTTGCAGCGCGATGTCCAGTATTGGTGGTGAGCTGGCGACGAGTCACCGAGAGTTTAAGCGGGCGCTTGATTTCACGGGCAACGGCAGCACAAAGGATGCTGTATGACCAGGGAAAACATTTGCTACCAAATGCACCGCCGATATAAGGTGTGACCAAACGCACTTTTTCGGATGGAATGCCAAATAATTCAGCATACGTGCGTTGATGCAGCATCACCCATTGAGAACCCTCGTAAATTGTAAGGGAGTCTGCCTGCCAGTGAGCAATGATGGCATGGGGTTCCATTGCTGCGTGAAGTTCTTTAGCAGTCGTGTAGGTTGCTTCAACGGTGATTGCCGCTTCTGTAGTTCCAGTCGCCCCATTTCCCTTGTTAAATTTCACATCGGGTAGCGCTTCATAGATCGCCTGCTGTGCTTCTAGCAGGGGTGTCTGTATGTCGTACTCCACCGTAATTAAATGAGCAGCGTCTCGCGCTTGTTCTAAGGTGTGGGCAACGACGAAGGCAACAATTTGTCCACCATAGTGAATTTGATCATCCGACAAGGGTAAGCGAGCTTCATTCAGTTTGGAATTGCGGAAGTCGTTCGCAGGTGTAAACACCTTGGGTCTATTTTTGTGCGTGACCACTGCCAGTACGCCCGGTGCTTGCTCAGCTTTTTGAGTTGAGATGGACTTAATTCGTCCTTTGGCGATCGCAGATGTCACCAAGTATCCATGCACCAGCCCAGGTAATGGATGTTCTGCTGTATATGTTGCTTGACCTGTTACTTTGGCAAAGCCATCTTTTCGGCTAACAGATGTGCCCATAACTCGCTTCATGCCACACCTCCTCCCTGCGCTGAAATGGTGAGTGCTCGCTGGATCGATCGTTTTGCCATCTCGACTTTGAAACCGTTGTGAGTCAGCGGCTTTGCTCCTTGCAGTGCAATTTCTGCGGCCTGTTGAAAGATTTCAGGGTTTGCCAATTTACCTTTGAGAAACGCTTCTGCTTGAGCCGATCTCCAGGGTTTGTGTGCCACTCCTCCCAAGGCTAAACGAACATCATGAATGCGATTGGCTCTCACCTCAAGCGCGGCTGCCACTGAAACTAAGGCAAAGGCATAGGAAGTGCGATCGCGGAGCTTGAGATAAACTCCCGTCTTCGCAAAAGACACGGGCGGTAAAATCACAGCTGTAATCAGTTCTCCTGCTTGTAAAGTTGTATCGCGATCGGGTGTGTTTTCTGGCAAACGATGGAAGTCATCAAAGGGAATCTGTCGTTTACCTCTAGAACTTTCCACTTCGACGATCGCATCCAATGCCGCCAGGGCAACGCACATATCCGAGGGATGTACGGCAATGCAGCGATCGCTGGCACCAAAAATCGCATGCATCCGATTGATTCCCTGAATCGCTGGACAGCCACTTCCCGGTTGCCGTTTGTTGCACGCAAATGCAGTGTCATAGTAATAGGGACAACGGGTACGTTGCAGTAAATTGCCTCCAATCGTGGCGACATTGCGGATTTGCTGAGATGCCCCTGACAGAATGGCGCGGGACAATAATGGATAATCCTGACGAATTTGGGGATGATCTGCGACAGCCGTATTGGTTGCTAATGCCCCAATGCGAACGCCCCAATCAGGCATAGATTCAATAAATTTCAAATCCAGACGAGAGACATCAATTAATTGGACAGGCGTATTCAGAAAGACCTTCAGGCGATCGACCAGATTAGTTCCACCCGCAATGAATTGGGAATTTGCGTTTGTTTGTAATTTTCGCACCGCATCCTCGGCGGAGGTTGCCCGCACATAGGCAAAATTCTTCATCCTGTCATCTCCTGTACCAGAATTGTCGCCGCAGGGGAAGGCGGAGTTTGTCCCAAAACTTGTTGTACGGCTGCCACAATGCCGTTATAGGCGCTGCAGCGACACAAATTGCCACTCAACCGCTCTTTGATTTCCGCCTCTGACAGCGTTAGCGATTCAGGGGGATGAGTCAGGTCAGCTGTCACCGCACTGGCACCCCCTCGCTTGACTTCATTCAATAGCGCGATCGATGCACAAATTTGTCCTGGCGTACAGTAGCCACACTGGAACCCATCATTTTCAATAAAGGCCGCTTGAACAGGATGCAATTGTTCTCCTGTCGTTAAACCTTCGATCGTCGTAATCGATCTCCCCTCCTGCATAATCGCCAGAGCCAGACAGGAATAGATGCGATCGCCATTCACCAGCACCGTACAGGCACCACACTGACCATGATCGCAGCCCTTCTTGGTGCCCGTCAGATTCAACCGTTCCCGCAGCACATCTAGCAGCGTGACACGAGGTTCAATCGTTACCGTGTGGGATTGACCATTAATCATCAGTGTGACTGGCGTTTCTCCCTGAATGGGTAAATGGCGATTCACTAATGGCTGTTGAGCTTCAGCAGCACTGTTGGGATCAAGAACCTTTGGCGCGACGATCGCCGTTCCTGCCGCTGTCAGTGCTTGTCCCAGGAACCTGCGTCGAGAGGTTCCCAGCGATTTTCTGGAATCTGATGGCATAGTGGGTGTCTCTCAAGCAACAGCTTCACCATGCCGTAAACAGGTGGCTAAAAGATAGTAAATTTTGGACAGGGTTAGTTCGTTTGCGATCGCTCGACTAATCCCCGTCGGACAATTTCATCTGACAGAGATTCCATTTGGGATGACAAAGCCGAACGCTGTTTTCGTAAATAGGCAGAGGGGGTAGTGTGCAAAAAATACTTAAAATCTTTGATGAAGTGGTTCTGGTCGTAATAACCTAAATCGAGAAAGAAAGAGGGATCTTGAGCAGCGATCGTATGAAATTGTTTGTAAGTATGCTTAAACCGTATGACTCTTGCAAAGACCTTAGGCGTCAGACCAATATAAGTTTTAAACTTACGTTCTAGTGTTTTGTAGTGAACATCCAAACAGTTAGTCAAATTTTCAATCCGAAGATTACCCTGGTGTCGGAAGATGAGCTGCATTGCTTTTTCAACTAGAGAGTCTGACAGCTCTGCAACCAATAAGCACTTGATAAAGAATTGATTGAGGACTTCAACTTTCGCTTCATCCGTTACGGCTTCAAAAACCTGTTCGCTTAGTTCTTGAATCGCTTTATTACTCAACTCATCTAGATTCACCATTCGGTTTGCGAGTTCATGCAACGGTTGACGTAGTAATACAAACAATCCAATCGGTTTAAATTTCACCCCAATCTGGTTCAGTCCTCCCTCCAAATCCACCAGGATTGAAGCGTCTCGTTCGCCGACTAAATGCACTGTTTGAATGACACGCTTATCCTGCTGCGATTGATTGTGCCAGGTATAAGACTTGCCGTAATTCAGAATCAGTTCCGCATAACCATCTGGCAAAATCAGTTCGCGTCGTGCGGGTTGCCCTGTCGGGGTACGTAAAATCCAATAGCAACCAATGTAGGATGCCAGCAGAGGATGCGGCGCAATGACTTGATATTGTAGAAGCTGACTATGCGATCTCATTATCTCCAAAGTTTGGTTTAAGTCCTACAGCGCAGCATATCCCAAGGTGGTAGTTGAGTAGTGTATCGGGAAATGCCTCTCAGAACAAGAAGAACTGGGCTACATCAGCTTAAATTCTTCAAACGTGATTTTGCATCTGTCCCCCATGAGGTGACGCCGAGCTTAAGTTAGAATGAAGCCCAACGGCTGCAACCTGCCATGCTTTTGAGATCTCGCAATTTGTTAGAAGCCCTAGAGGGAACCGTTCCCTTACAAAGTGGTGAATAAGGCGGCAGTAAATGATCACGCGGCAACCCCAAGCTACATCAGATGGGCAGAAACGATTGGATCATGCCTATCAACGGCTGCTGCAGGTAGAAACTCCGCGAAGTCCAATATTTTTTGGTACCCTACTTTCTAATCAATAAAGCGATCTTACTTTAACTAGAAGAACGCTAAATAATTTTTCTGGATAACGCCTCCAATTTATCAATTCAAAACTGGTTTGCTTTTTTGTCTGTCCTTTCAAAAAAGAGATCGCTGGGAGTGGAAGTGGACGACATTAAGAGGAGCGATAGGCTTTTGCAGGTTATGGGAGGGCGCTTTAGCGGTTTAGTAGGTTGAGAACTGCTTGAGCTTCCTGATTGCAGTTCGGCTGCATGTTGTATTTTCACAACTTTGGGTTCATGCGCCAAATTAATGCGAGGCTCGACAGATACAAAGGGTGGAAGCGGAGGAGGTGCTACAGTTGCTCCTCGATACTCAGTTTCGATTGCCTATCTCAATTGCCTCAGCCGTCGAGATAGAAATCATAGATGAAACAGAATCAAAGATCTATTATTTGCCAAATCCCTGACCTCTTAGAGTCTGTGACCAAATCAGTAACTCGCCATTCAATCCTCCGGCAACGAGTTGATGTCCCTGGGGGTGCCAGACGAGGCAGGAGAAGCCATTGGGTGCACCTGTTAAAGCTTGTATCAATCGGGTGCCTCGCTGCCAGAGCGCAACCCAACCATCCTCTGCAGCCGATGCTAATAACAGCGAACCCGGTTGAAAGGCGATCGCCTGCACCACTCCTTGATGATTACCCAGAATCCGACTCGCCCAGCCCACACGTTCATCGCGATCGCGCTCCCACACAACAACAGTGGCTCCGCTACAGGATGCTAGCATCGGCACCCCAATCCGGGTGGGAACCTCAGACCATGCCAGTTGGCGCACTTTACCGGGAAAGCCGCGCATTACCCAGGGTGCGGGATTATTCCATTCCACCACAGTCAGCGTGTTATCCAGATTGCCCTCAGCGATGAACTGGTTATCGGGCGACCAGGCGATCGCCACCGTTGCTGAGGGGATATCTAGCGCCTCCTCCTCCGCATCCCAATCGTTTGTATTCCAAACTTTTGCCCCTTGATAACCTGCCAAAGCCAGATATTTGCCGTCTCTACGCCAATCTAAATCCAGAACGGTTGAAGCCTCGAAGTTCAGTGTCGCCACAACGTCCTGAGTATCGGCATCCCAAACCTGAACATACTTGCCCAGGCTAAAAGCAAGCTCATGAGTTGTGGGACTCCAGCATAGGTGATCGACCCAAACGGATTTATTTTCTAACGTGGTGATGAGTTCTGGCGCACCTGATTGAAGCGACCAGATCTTGACCTGCCCAGCTTGCCCCCCGATCGCCAAAAACTGTCCGTCATGAGAAAACGCAAGACAATCGACAGAGTACCCCGTTTCACTCTGGAGAAGAGTAGATTGGAAACCAGATACTGATATCAAAACGACTTCCCCAGCCGCCGAACAAGCCGCTAAATAGCGACCAGCACCTGACCAGGAGATCGCCGTAACATAATCCGACAACCCACCCCGCCAAACCTGCTTAAACTCCTGCTGGCTTATCGTCCTCGCCATTCTCTACCCCCACTCCCCACTCTCCACTCCCTATTCCCCACTCTCCACTCCCGTCCCCTATACCAAACACCCCCGAAACCCCTCCCTCAACTGCGCCTCATCCAAATTGCGACCAATAAACACTAATTCATTCTTGCGGGTTTCGTTGGGTTTCCAGGGGCGGTCGGCTCGGCCATCAAACAGCATGTGAACCCCCTGGAACACAAATCGATTGTCTTCGCCCTCAATGTTGAGAATGCCCTTCATCCGAAAAATATCCGGTCCCTGATTGCGTAAAAGCTCTCCCATCCAGTCGTTTAACCGCTCAAAGTTCAATGCACCCGATTCTGCGATCGCTACGGAACCTACAGTTTCATCATGGTCGTGAGCATCTTCGCCTAAAAAGTTAGGATCAATTTCCAGAGCACGACTGAGATCGAAAGCTCCGACTCCTAGAATGCTATCCATTTCCACTTGCGCGTCCTTAGTGCGGTAGATTTTCGCCATTGCATTCATTGAGCGGATGCGCTGCTCTAATTCATCCAATTCAGCAGGTGTCACCAAGTCAGTTTTATTGAGCAAGATCACGTCGGCAAAGGCAAGTTGCTCGATCGCTTCATCCGCCTCCCAGTGCTGGTGGATATGCTTGGCATCCACAACCGTGACCACAGCATCTAAACTCGTTTGTGATCGCACGTCTTCGTCCATAAAGAAGGTCTGGATCACAGGAGCAGGATCTGCCAATCCAGTGGTTTCAATCACCAGATGGTCGAACTTGTTGCGCCGCTTCATCAAATTGCCAATGATACGAATCAAGTCTCCGCGCACTGTGCAGCAGATGCAGCCGTTATTCATCTCAAAAATTTCTTCGTCGGCATCAATCACCAACTGATTGTCGATACCCACCTCGCCAAATTCATTGATGATGACAGCGACTTTCTTACCGTGTTCATGCGTCAGGATGCGATTGAGGAGCGTTGTCTTCCCGGCACCCAGGTAGCCCGTGAGAACGGCTACAGGAACAGAACTTGGAATATCGGCAGCGACCATCGGTTACGCCTCTTTACTTAAAAGAACGATAATCATTCTCAAATTATAAGTAAAAGCTGAGATTCCGCAAGTATTTTGGGTTGAGCCAAAATTTTGACGGTTCGAGGTCAAGAAAACCGAACTTTAACAGGCAAGCATCTGTGCCAGAATGCCTATAATTCATCCTCGCGGTAATTTGCAATGTCTCCTCCACCATCTGACCCGCCTGCTAACAAGTTAATTGGTGCAGCAATCCGATTTTTCTGGGGTGCTGTCATTGGTTTTTTCCTGGCTCTCGTTCCCTTCTCCTATGTTTGGTATTTTCTTTCAGACGTTACGACAACCCAGATTTTTGCCCTTGTTGGGTTTGGTTTGCTAGGAGGGATTTTAGGCGTGTTTAGCAATCTCCAGCAAATGGGTCGTTTCCTAGACTCTATCCCCTGGTTCTGAATTTAATACTGGAAATTAAGCATACGATCGCGGCGACGACATTTGAAGCCCAAAATGCTTGTCTAGCATAAGCTCAAGGATGTACGCCATTCATTTGCTAATTGCGCCAAATCATTTGCTCATTTACAGTCGCCCATAAGGACGCTTCCGCTAAGAAGGTTTCGCTGATCGCTTCCAGAATTGGAACAACCCACGCTTAACCGTTTGTACCGACTCTTTAGCAGATTCCGTCGTATTCTCCACCGCTTTGTCCTTCACAAGAGCCTGGGTAATCTGATCAAGAACCTTCGACTCCGCTTCGGTCACAATGCCATCTGCTTCAGCAATTTGGCGACATTGGGCTAACAAGGGTACCGCAAAGTCCTGGTTAATGTCTGCTAAGAGCGTTTCTAAGGGGGTGGGGTTACTAAGATTTTGCTCAATCACCTGAATTGAGGCAGGGCTAAAGCAGCAATTCTCATTTTGAAACATTTGTACTGTAGCCAGAGTGTCTAAAGACTTGTGCACTCAATGTTATAAACGGCAGAATGCGGGTTTCAGCCATTCATAAACGTTAAAACCGGACGTTTTTATGAGAATCATTCTCATATCGAGAATTGCTGGGGCTAAAGTTGAGCCGTTGCAAGTCCGGCAGCACTTCTTGCCAGGTCAGGTTGGGGGTACTGGTACGCACCATATGCGCCAGGATTTGATCCATCGTGATTTGTTGAGCGATCGCCTCCTGCAAAAATGCATCCCGCTCCTCTTTGGCTGCATCTGCTACCGTTTCCGGCGTTTCATCCTGAGCGCGGGTTTCATAGAATTGACACGCGACATGCCCAACGGTGTAGAGCGCGACCGCGTTGGTACTGGCCCCAACGACAGCACCCGCTACCGGCACAAAGCGCATCATCCCCAATCCTGCCCGCAGGGCATAGCTTCCCCCCAGGGCCAACCCAAAGATCGCTAAAATCTCACCTTTACGGGCTGGGTCCTGCAAATCCAGGCCATAGGCTCCCGCAATCTGATAGCCCATTTCAGCCTGCAGCACGGTCGTGGCGGCTAAATCTAACGCCACCATACCTGGAACAAAGCTACTAGCGGCCCCAGTGCCACTGACAAGCAGAGCTTTTTGCATCATGATGCGGTGAGCGATCGCCCGCGGTGGTTCATTGGGATGCTTGGCCTGGAGCCGCCGCACACTCTCTTGTGCCTTCACAATATCGACGCGATCAAGAAACGGTACTAACCAGCCCATCTGATCGACAACCTCACCGACGGTATCAGTGGCATAGCTAACCGCATTGGCTGCACCAGAAGTCGTGCCGACCAGCACCTTACCCGTCTGATGGGCTGCCTGCCCTACGGCTCCTGCGGCACTGGTCATTGCACCACCCACCACTTTGCCCGTTTGATTGGCCGCTTGCCCCACGGCACCTACAGCTTCACTCACCGACGTGGAAATAGCCTTGCTACCCTGATTCGCCAGGTCACTGGCTGTCCCTACGGCACCGGATACAACTCCCGTTACAGAATCCCACCATGAGGTGGTTTGTGCTTTTTTAGCTAGGGTTGATTCGGATGCGGTTAAATCGTCTGGATCTGCATCCGGAGTGGATTTTGTATGATCAGCCTTACCAAAATGCGGTAGTTTTGGTAGCGTATTCTGGACCGCATCCCACCAGGAAGATTGACCATTGGCAACTGGTTTAACGGTCAGTTCCTCTTGCCAGGATGGAAAATCTTCTCCCGTCACCCAACCATAGATGCGAGCTTGATGCACTTGGTGGAGGGACAGGTCTGCAAGGATCGATCGCACCGCTGTGACTGCGCCTTGCGGCTCTGGCGACTGAGCAGATTCCAACCGCAGATAGAGGCAACTGCCTTTCAAAGTCGCTTTCGTCAAAAATTCATTGGGCGGCAACGTCTGCACGAGGCGTTGATTGATGAGCTGGGCGATCGCTTCCAGATCCCCATTTTTAGCTCGTTCCAACATTTCAGGTGTAGGCAATACCATAAGCACATCCCGCAGCGCAGCATTTACTAGTCAGCAAAGTTTATTTCGATTATGAAAATTTGAAGTGCCTTTTGCCACTAGCCTAAGATGGATAATACTGAGTAATTGCTCAACTGAATAGCCAATCGGTCTGAGATGAGGTAAGGGCATGCAAAATGGCATCCAAAGCAGAAATGCTCTGACGGTTGGCTGTATCAATCAGAGAGCGCATCTGAGCAAACAACTCCGCCCCCCAGTCCGAGCGAAAGCCGTGGGTGACCTTGCGACGACCTACTACTCCAGGATGGATTCTTCGACTCAGATGGTGAGGCTGCCCCTCTTTTAGAGTCCAGCGTTGTACTCAGACTATTTACGGATGCGGTATTGAGGTTTCATGGCAAGCTGTGGTGTGGTAACTACAACCTACCAGCTCTCTTCCCTCCGCAACCACTCTTCATGCAACAGTACCTTGAATACCTAAAAAATTAATTACAATAATAAGTAGATAGATGCAAACAAGCTCTATTCTCTGAATGCAGTATCTACGTTATTCCTCACATGAGATTGCATCAAATTTACATGAGTAAAGATGTAGATTTTCACCACAGTTAAAAAGCCTTTAATGCACTATTACTCTGTTGAAGGCAGTTAGAGTAGGACTTTCTTGACATCTCTTCAGCCGACAATGCACGCATCCGTAACGAAGTGAGTGTGTTGTTGCTATTTATTGAGTGAGGCAATCAAGTTATATGATGAATCTGACTAAACCAGAAGGATTTGTTAAGCCTGAAGCAAATTGCTTAGCAAGTTATATTTTAGAAATGTTAACGGCGATTGATGTTAACAAGTTGAAGCAATCTTTTGAGCATCTACCTAAAGACCCATATTTGCAGGGTAACTACCGCTTCAGAAGACTCTCTCATTTCAAAGTGATCGATCCATCTCATAGTGCCAACGAGGCTGCTCGTTTAATTAAACTTCCTCATCGTCGATTGTTTCAGAGTAAACAATACAATCCGTTGTTGGGAGACGTGATCCGAGAATATGATGAGTTAGATGATAAACTCATTCAACTAGAAGATTTTCAGCGCTTAATTTGGGAATTTTTTCAGTTCTGCAAACTTTGCTCAACGTCGAATGAAATTGGCGTTCACCAAATCCGGACGATCGCCACTTCAGAAGAATTAGGCAATCCTGCACCCGAAGGGATTCACCGGGATGGAGTGGATGTGGTGGGTATTTTCTCTGTCGATCGCAACGGCATCGGAGGCGGTGAAACCCATCTTTACAAACACAAAGATGACCAACACCCAGCCTTCAGCAAAGTCCTCAATCCTGGGGAATTCCTGGTCTTTAGAGATGACCAGTATTTCCATTACACGTCACCCGTGAATACGATCAATACCGATCAAGGCACACGCGATGTTTTTGTACTCACGTGTCCTGGATTGTTTCCACCCGAGGAAGGGCAAATGTGAGTGATTTAGGGGCAGGTTTGGCAGTTGATTCACAGGGAAATGCCTGGTTTACCGACTAAACCTGCCCCTCCTGAGTATTGTTAGTAACACCGCTTAATATTTGATATCACGTTTCCTATAGGAGATTCCCATCATGGTTCTTGATCTGGGTTGGATTCGTGCTCAATTTCCTGCCTTGCGGCAAGAGATGAATGGACATCCGGTCGTGTTTTTGGATGGGCCTGGGGGGACTCAAGTGCCAAATCGGGTCATTGATGCGATCGCGAACTACCTGTTAACATCCAATGCCAATCTGCATGGGGCATTTATCACCAGTGTACGAACCGATGCGCTCGTAGAGCGGGCTCGTTCCGCCGTGGCAGATTTTTTAGGCTGTGATGCCGATGAAGTGGTGTTTGGAGCCAATATGACAACACTGACCCAGGCCATGAGCCGCTCGATTGGACGAGAATTACAGCCCGGTGATGAAATATTGGTGACGAATCTCGACCATGATGCCAATGTCTCCTGCTGGCTCGCACTAGAAGAGCGGGGTGTGATTGTCCGGACGGTCGATATTCATTTAACCGATTGCACACTCGATCTGACCGATCTAGAACACAAATTGAACCCGCGCACCAAAGTGGTCGCCATCAACTACGCATCGAATGCGGTTGGCACGATCAGCAATGTAGCGGAGGTCATTCGAATGGCTCATGCGGTGGGAGCGTGGGTGTTTGTCGATGCAGTGCATTACGCTCCCCACGGGCTGATCAATGTACGATCGCTGGATTGTGATTTTCTCGTTTGCTCAGCCTATAAGTTTTTTGGGCCTCATGTTGGTATTCTCTACGGGAAGCGAGAGCATTTAACTCGGCTTCGCCCTTACAAACCTCGTCCGGCTCCTGATGCCATTCCCTATCGCTGGGAAACCGGTACTCTAAACTTTGAGGGAATCGCTGGCACGATCGCGGCGATCGAATATTTGACTGATTTGGGTCGTCAAATGACACCCATGATCAGCAATCGACGACATGCCCTCACCACGGCGATGGTCACGATTCAAGAGTACGAGCGATCGCTGTCGGCATACTTAATTCCGCATCTGTTGGAGATTCCTGGAGTTACGCTCTACGGCATTACCGAACCATCGCAATTTGCCTGGCGTACTCCGACAGTCGGAATTCGGGTCGCAGGGTATTCTCCTTTAGAGTTAGCAACACAATTGGGCGATCGCGGCATCTTCGCCTGGAATGGCAACTTCTACGCGCTCAACCTGATACAACGGCTGGGACTAGAAGCGGACGGTGGCTTGTTACGGCTTGGTTGTATGCACTACAACACGCTTGAAGAAGTCCAACGGTTATTACATGTGCTCCATGAAATCGTAGCTCATCCAATGGTGGTTTGACGAAGTACTATGCACAAGATTTTAGTAACAGGTTCTGAGGGACAACTGGGTAGTGATTTAGTGGTTGCATTGCGTCATGTATATGGCGTGAATAATGTGATTGCAAGTGGTTGGAGAACACCGCCCCAAAATGCCAAAACATCCCCTTACGCCATTGTAGATGTCACTGACTCTGCATCAATCACGGCAATCATTCAAGACTATCAAATTGATACCGTTTATCATCTCGCGGGTATACTGTCAGCAAAAGGAGAACAGCATCCTGATCGGTGTTGGGATGTCAATATTAATGGACTACGGAATGTTTTAGAAGCGGCAAAAATATTTAAGCTTCACGTGTTTTTTTCCAGTTCGATCGCCGTTTTTGGTCCGCACACGCCCAAACTGGATACCCCTCAAATCACCGTTGAAGATCCCTCCACAATGTATGGCATCACGAAGGTTACGGGTGAATTACTGTGCCAATATTACGCACAACGTTTTGGAGTTGATGTGCGCAGTTTACGATTACCCGGAATTATCAGCCATACTTCCCCTCCGGGTGGTGGCACCACCGATTTTGCGGTCGAAATCTTTCACGCTGCGCTCCAAACTGGCACTTACACCTGTTTCGTCCGTCCTGAAACACGCCTACCGATGATGTATATGCCTGATGCGATTCGTGCCATGCTCGGCATCATGCAAGCTGACACCTCCAAAATCAAAATTCGGTCCAGTTACAACGTCGCTGCGGTCAGTTTTTCAGCCGAGGAGTTGGTGGCTGAGATTCAGACCCACCTGCCGCATTTCACCTGCCGCTATGCTCCCGATTTCCGGCAAGCGATCGCGGATTCTTGGCCCGCTGTGATTGATGATTCGAAAGCGCGGGCGGATTGGGGCTGGCAGCACCAGTATGATTTGGCGACGATCGTGACGGATATGTTGCAGGCTTTAAAACCCTCAAGTGTAAAGGATTCTTGCCACCATGAAGAAAACAGCAATCTCTCTGTTTCAAGCACAATTAGATGAAATCCGAGTGGCGAATTTAACCAAAGAAGAACGGGTGTTAACCACGCCTCAGGGGGCTAAAATCACGGTGCAAGGCGATCGCTCGGTGCTTAATTTCTGTGCGAACAATTATTTGGGACTGGCGAATCACCCCGATGTGATTGCTGCCGCTCAAGCAGGTCTGGCAAAGTATGGATTTGGGTTAGCATCGGGACGTTTTATTTGTGGCACCCAAACCGTTCATAAAGAACTGGAAGCCAAAATCTCAACCTTTTTAGGCACGGAAGATACGATTCTCTACACCTCCTGTTTTGATGCGAATGGTGGCTTATTTGAAACGCTGTTAGATGAGCAGTGTGCAGTTGTCAGCGATGCCTTGAATCATGCCAGTATCATTGATGGGATTCGATTGTGTAAAGCGAAGCGCTATCGATTTGCCCACGGCAATCTAGAGGAACTGGAACACTATCTGCAAGAAACTCAATCGGCCAAAATTCGTTTGATTGCGACGGATGGTGTGTTCAGTATGGATGGCGACATTGCCCAGCTTGAACGAATTTGTGATCTGGCAGAAACCTATGATGCTTTGGTGATGGTAGATGATAGTCACGCGACTGGCGTTTTAGGGGTAACTGGACGCGGTACGGCGGAGCACTGTGGTGTGATGGAACGCGTTGATATTACTACCAGCACATTGGGTAAGGCGTTGGGGGGTGCATCGGGTGGCTTCACATCGGGACATCAAGCGATTATTGCGTTGTTACGGGAACGATCGCGCCCTTACTTATTCTCAAATACGCTGGCACCTGCGATCGCTTACACCAGCATTAAAGTACTAGACATGCTTACTGAGTCCAGCGAACTGCGCGATCGCTTGATGGAAAACACCCGCTATTTTCGGCAACAGATGCGCGATCGGGGTTTTGACATCAAAGCGGGTATTCATCCCATCACGCCCATCATGTTATACGATGCCAAACTTGCTCAGGATATGGCACGTGATCTATTGGAAGAAGGTATTTATGTGATCGGCTTTAGCTTTCCAGTGGTGCCGCAAGGTCAAGCCAGAATTCGAGTGCAGGTATCCGCCGCTCATACGCGATCGCACCTTGATCAGTGTGTAGAAGCCTTTACGCAAGTAGGAAAAAAATATAGAATCATTTAGCATAATACTCACTTGAACGTTTGATTAACGACACAAAACTAGAAGATTTTATACTCCACGTTTGCTTTAATCCAAAAAATGTGTGTGGATTATAGTTGTCGTTACATCCTTGTTCCTTTGAAGAACGCTTGTTGCGGAACTGAATGTAACGACTAATCGCTGCACATTGTTTTTCAGCGCAGTAGGCATAATGCTATTCATCTCAAGCATTACGTAACTAAACGATCAATTCCTTGAAAAGTGACTTTATAAGAGATAGTAATAAATAAATATCTAATAGTACCTTTGTTTAATTTTAGGAAAACTGAAAATATGCTGAACTATTCTGGCTATTCCGCTTAAGCAATGTATTGTGCTGGAATATTCTGCCTATGTAACCACTATAGTTTCTTATGTGGAAACTCTTGATTTATTAATAGATAGCTAGCGAAATATACTATGACGCACAAAGGATGGAAAGATTATTTGCTTAAATCAAGCTTGCCACTTGAGTACTCAGTTACTGAGACTCTTAGGAAACTTAATGTGGAGAAACCAAGCGAATACAAATATGAAAAACCTAATGAACAAGGTATTTTAACTACTTTCTCTATTGACGTCCATGGCTCAACCTTAAGGAATAAAAACAAGCTTGACTTAGAATTGTTTGTCGAATGTAAGTATAGATATCAAGGAACAAAATGGATATTCACACCGAAAAGCTTCAAATCTTTGGAGTTAGCAGACTTTAAAGATACATTCATTACACTAGATGCTCTGTGTAGATCCTCGAAGATAAACAGTAAACTTATAAACAGCTTTTCTGAAAACTACGAGTTATGCGGGAAGGGTGTAGAAATATATAATGATGGATTAAATCCAAAAACTATCACACAAGCAGTAAGCCAGCTTCAATATTCATTAGTTAAAAAAGTGGCAGAAGGTCTAGACGACCAAATCGATGACTTTCTTGGCAATCCAGATCAGATACACATATTAGTGCCAATCATTGTTACCACGGCTGAATTATGGCGATTAAACCCAGGAACAACTATCGAAGGCATACAAGATGCAAATGAATTAGAAGACGTAGCCTCTAAAACAGATTTTCTTCTCGTTCATGAAGCTCCAGATAATGACCTCAATCGATATACAATCAAACATCTAATAGAGTCATTCAGCGAAGAACAAAAAGAGGAGATGACAAAAATACTAAAGAAAAATAAGTCAGGCTCCTTTGATGGTTATGTTAGAAGCTTTGCTAGGACATATCCGTCAATTTTTGCGGTTATAGAATACAATAGCTTGGAAAAACGTCTTAGCAATATGCTTAATTTTTTTAACCGCAGCGATATTCTAATGCAGAGGGAAAACACCTAACAAGTCAGCCAAATGAAGATGATGAACACTGGCTCGGTTGGTATGATAGGCTGGGCTGACTGAAATCAGGGATGCAAATGTTTTTGTATCATTGACACAGTTGGTTAGAATGGTTCAGCTTGATGAATTTTGAGGCAACTGAAGCACTTAAGGGTCTACGGCAAGATTACAACCTACTGCTTATAGTTTTACGATCGCCGTCTCAATCCGCCTAATTCCCTCTTGGATGTTTTCTAGCGAGTTGGCGTAGGAAATTCTGAGGTAGCCCTCACCAAATTGACCAAAAGCGGTTCCTGATAAGAGAGAGACACCCGCCTCTTCGAGTAAGTAGGTGGCAAGGTCATCACAATGCAGCGGCAGTTGAGAAACGTTGGGAAATACGTAAAAGGCACCAGCAGGTTTAAGGCAATGAATCCCTGCGATCGCGTTTAGCCCCTCGACCGTTGCATCCCGTCGCCGTTGAAATTCAGCCACCATTTGATCGACACAATCCTGTGAACCAGTGAGGGCTTCAATGCCAGCGATTTGAGTAAAGGCACAAGTGCAAGAATTGGAGTTAATCATCAGACGCACAATACCTTCCACTAAATGTTCTGGATACACGCCATACCCCAGTCGCCAGCCAGTCATTGCATAGGTTTTGGAATAACCATCCAGTAGAATCGTGCGTGATTTCATGCCTGGAAACTGAATGATGCTAATATGTTTCCCCTCATAGAGGATGCGTGAGTAGATTTCATCTGAGAGAACGTAAAAATTATGATGGTGAGCCAGTTCCGCGATCGCGGCCAAATCATCTGCCTGTAATAATCCTCCGGTTGGGTTTTGCGGTGAATTGAGAATGAGTAAGCGAGTGCGATCGGAGATGGCATCTTGCAAATCCTCCAGGTGAAAGCGAAATTCAACATCTTCTCGCAGCGGTAATGGCACACCTTTAGCACCGACAAAGTTGATCACCGACTCATAAATGGGAAAGCCCGGATCGGGGTAAATCACTTCATCGCCTTCGTTCACCAAAGCCATTAACGTGAAGAAAATAACGGGTTTTGCACCCGGTGTCACCACGACCGTATTGGGATAAATGTCTACCCCTCGGCTCACTGAGAGGTGTTGAGCGATCGCAGAACGGAGTTCCGGTAAACCGGCTGCCGGAGTATATCCGGTAAAGCCATCTTTCATCGCTTGAAAAGCCGCTTCACAAATTGGGAAGGGTGTGGGAAAGTCGGGTTGCCCAATTTCGAGATGAATGATTGACCGTCCCTGAGCCTCCAGTCGTTTGGCTTTGGCAAAGACATCAAAGGCTGATTCTGTCCCTAGCCGACTCATCCGTTCTGCAAATTCCATACGTTCACCTCACGGGTATACTTCAGGATTGACACAATGGGGCAACCGCTTGCCCTGCAGCCCAGCCATCAAGTTATTGATCGCCATCGTTGCCATTTTTTCTCGCGTCTGACGACTGGCGCTGGCGATGTGGGGCGTAATGATCAAGTTGTCCAGCGTGAGTAATGGACTGTCTGCCGGAATGGGTTCTGGCTCTGTGACATCGATCGCGGCCGCCGCAATTTGTCCCTCAGACAAAGCACGATACAGGGCTTCGGGATCGACGATAGAACCACGAGCCGTATTAACCAGAACCGCCGATCGCTGCATTTGTTGGAATTCGCGATCGCTAAACAGGTGATGGGTTGCTGGCGTGAGTGGGGTGTGGATCGTGACAAAATCGGAAGCTTGCAGCAACTCATCAAACGGGACAAACTCAGCGTTGAGCATTGCTTCTAAAGTTGGATCGCAGCGCTCTGCATTGGTATAAAGAATGCGCATATCGAAACCTCTTGCCCGTCGAGCCATCGCTTGCCCAATGCGCCCCAAGCCGACAATGCCCAACGTGGCACCCGCAACATCCCCACCTAACAGCAAATCCGGTTCCCAGGTTTGCCATTGCTGGTCGCGCGTAAAGCGATCGGCTTCCACAACTCGTCGAGCCGCAGCCATTAGCAATGCCCAGGTAAAATCTGCCGTGGCATCAGTCAACACATCGGGCGTATGTCCCACGGGAATCTGCTGTGCCGTTGCCGCAGCGATATCGATATTGTCGTATCCAACAGCCATCTGGCTAATGACTTTTAGCTGAGTTCCCGCTTCAATTAGGGGGCGATCGATGCGATCGGTGAGGAGACACAGCAATCCATCCATCTCTCGAATTTTGTCGAGTAACACCTCATAGGATGGCGGTTGTCGTTCTGACCACACCTCAACGGCGACATGCTGTTGCAGTGATTCTAAACTGGCGGGTAGACGACGAGTGATGAAGACTTTGGGTTGTGACATGGTGATCAAAAGCCTGCAAGAAGGGATAAACCATTAAAGTACCTCTAGGGCGATCGCTCCAATGCTCTTAATGGTGGGGAATTGCCAACCGGAGTGATTGTTTTGGCTGCAGCCGCGATCGCTCGATAGTGATCGCGCAACACTCGCCGCATCACTTTGTTAGACGCTGTACGCGGCAACGCTTCAACCAGGATCACGTCACGAATTTTGAATAATGGATTGAGGTGCTGCGCGATCGCTGACTGTAGACGGACTAATAGTTCTGCTTGCGTTGCGTGAGTGTGGGGCGTTGTGACGGCGTAGACAACTAGTTGACTGGGGCCGCCATCGGGCGGAAAAAACGCGATCGTCGCTGTTTCAGCAATTCCATCAACGGTATTGAGCACCCGTTCAAGCTCGGCTGAGCTAACTTTAATTCCACCCAGGTTCATTGTGTCATCGACTCGTCCACAGATGCGGTAATAACCATTCGGCAAGCGTTCTAAATAATCTCCATGACGGCGTAGAGGAGTCTGGTTTAAACAGGGAGTATTGGCAAAATAAACTTGATGATGGTCTTGATTTAGCAACTCCGTTGAAAGTCCGATCGAGGGTGGAATCAGATAACCTTCGCCTTTGTTGGTGGGGCGATCGTCGGCATCAAGAATGACAAAATCTAAGCCTAATGCCGGAGTTGTGAAAGTAGCTGGGACACAAGGCTGAAGCAGTGTACCTGTGATGTAACCACCGCCAATTTCGGTACCGCCACAATACTCAATAATCGGTTTATAACCTGCCAGTGACATGAGAAACAGCATGTCCTGAGGATTTGAACATTCTCCGGTAGAACTGAACGCTTTGATGGTACTCCAGTCGAGTCCTTGCATGCATGCGGTCGTTTTCCAAGTGCTGACTAAACTGGGCACAACTCCTAACAGGATGACGCCCGTGGTTTGAATAAACTGTCCGTATTCCCGTGTCGTGGGTGCGCCATCAAACAGGGCGATCGTCGCTTGATTAATCAAACTGGCGTAAATCGACCAGGGGCCCATCATCCAGCCTAAATTTGTGAACCAGGCCAGCACATCTCCAGGATGAATATCATGATGCAAGTGAGCATCTACCGCACATTTCAGAGGAGTCGTTTGATTCCAGGGAATCGCTTTTGGAGTGCCCGTGGTGCCAGAGGAAAAGAGGATGTTGATGTGAGCGGTCGGCGGCATGGGAACCGCTGTAAAAACGGGGTTGGGGTGCAAAAAGTCAGTCCAGGCTAAATCACCCGATCTCAACTCAACATCCAATCCTTCAGCATTACTCAACACGATCGCGCGGGGTGCATCGGCCTCGACGACTCTGGCATAGAGTGGAATTTGCTTACCACAACGCTGGATGGAGTCCTGGGTGAAAATGGCGATCGCGTTCGCAATATGGAGTCGAGTCGCAATTTCAGCCGCTGCAAAGCTATCGGCAATGGATACAACGACACAACCGGCTTGAATAATCCCCAGGTAAATCGCAACCGCTTCTGGCGTCATGGGCATATCAATCGCGATCGCGGCTCCAGGTTGAATCCCTAACTGCACCAAACTATTTGCGACTTGGTTGGCCAGCGCATGTAGTTTTCCATAGCTCCAGGTCTCGATTTGGCCTTCTGAGCGTTGAAAGACGATCGCCGGGGCATCATCCGGAGCTTGAAAACAACTGTCCACAATATTAAAACGGGCATTGACCAACCACTGAGGCTGTTCTCCCCCTTGCGATAAATCCAGCAGTTGTGTGTAGGGCTGCTGAAACCGAATTCCTAATCGCCGAATCATCACATCCCAGAATGAGGGGCGATCGATTTTGTTTTCTGTCGCAGGAATGCGTGTAGACCACTGATGCAGTTCAGCGTAGGTGGGAAGGTTCAGCTCACGCATTAATGCGGCGATATTCGTTTTCTCCATTTGTTCAGCCGTGGGAATCCAGGCAGGCGGAGATCCTTGTGAGCCGTCCCAATCGGCAAAAGTTGTCTCGTACAAGAGTTGATGCAGCGGAAATGGATGACTGGGTTTGAGGACGTGTTGTGTCAGTTGTTGCCAGGCTGCGATCGCAGAGTCAGCCGCCAGACATCGATTAATCTGCGGCAACAGGAATTGCGCTGTTTCGCGATCGATTCCACATTGAATAATTTGTTCTTGCGAGACGGACTGACTCATTTGGCTGACTCACTGCTGCGTAATCGTTAGACATAAACGCGATTGATCCGATCGCTTTCCAGCCCATTCCAGAAGACCGCGATCGCATCCAGAATGGCTCGACCACCCTGGATAAATTGGGCGCGATCGAAAGTCGGTTGAAAGTAAACATTTTCCAGTTCTTCTAACGTGTGTCCGGCATGCTGCGCTTCTACCCGGTTATGCCAGGTAAAAAATGCTAACCGCAGCTTGGGATAGCGAGTTTGTTTAATTCGAGTCAACCCATCTTCCAATTCTTGCCAAAATCCGGCTGCCGCCCAATTTTCGACAGCGAAGCTGGCACCTTCCGCGATATCAGGTTCCTCACTACCGTACAACCGTTGTAACTCATCACAAAAATGCAGCGTGGTTAGACGACCATGTTTGCGCTGACCCAGGTCTTTGTAGTACAACCCCAATCCTTCTGCAACCGCAATCAGCCACTCAAAATGCGCTGCTCGAAATCGACAAATGCCACCATCGACCGTTCCTTCTGTGCTGACAACTTCAGGGTCTCCTTGCTGGTCTTTTTCTTCCTCTGTTTGAGCCGATTGAGCAGCGATCGACCCATCTAATTTGCGGTAGATCACCCCTAATTCATTCAACAAAATCTCACGGCTGGCGCGTGACTGTTCTAATGTTGGAGAATTAATCACTTTCAACAACGCGGCAACGAGAAATTGATTGGAAAAGACCGAAAATTGCTTAATAAAATGACGCAATTCGTCATCTGTGGCTTTGCCTTGCTGAAACCAAGAAGTATAAGCATTTTGGGTAATAATCGGATGCTTTAAAAAAGCTTGCTCGACTTGACTCAAAAAAGAAGCAAAATCATCAACCTGGTTGCGGGTGAGGATTCCCTGCTGTAACTTTTCTCGAATACGGTCAGACACTGTTAAGCGAGGAGTGACAGAAGATAAAACTGAGGTCATAAGGAGAACTCTCCTGAACAAAAGAATATAACTTTGGTCAGAACACATAGGATAGGTTGAACTGTTGACATGCTAGTTCTGGGTAGGTGTTCTGAGACGCCTCTGTCACGTTGCATATAGCAGAGGCTACCGATCAAATTAAGATACCCAACTATAGGGATAATGGCTGTCTTCTAAATCAAGCGCATACTGAGTGAGTTTTAGTGGACGGAATGTATCGATCATGACTGCGAGTTCATCAGTCCGCTCCTTCTTAATTGACTCCTCATAACATCCCGGATGTGGACCATGAGGCACTCCTCTGGGATGGATAGTCATCGACGATCGCTCAATTCCTTTCCGTGACATAAAGTTTCCCTCGACGTAGTAGAGCACTTCATCGGAATCGACGTTGGAATGGTTGTATGGGGCAGGAATGGCGAGGGGATGATAATCAAACAGACGGGGCACAAATGAGCAAATGACAAAACCCGGAGCTTCAAACGTTTGGTGAACCGAGGGAGGTTGGTGAATGCGTCCAGTAATCGGTTCAAAATCAGCAATATTGAAGGCATAAGGGTAGAGATAGCCATCCCAGCCCACAATATCCAATGGATGATGGTGATAAAAATAGGATGTGATGCGATCGTGTGCTTTGACTCGGACTTCAAATTCACCCACTTCATCATGGGGCGTTAATGTCTCCGGCGGCCGCAAATCTCTTTCTGCGTAGGGGGCATGTTCCAGCAGTTGCCCATAGCGATTGAGATAACGCGCAGGAGGTTCAATATGTCCCTGAGCCTCGATGATTAACATGCGCTGAACCACCCCCATATCCGGCAAGATCCGCCACATCACCCCTGTTGGAATCACCAGATAATCTCCCGGACGGTAAGACAAGGTTCCATATTGGCTTTCTAAGGTGCCGCTCCCATCATGAATAAAAATAACTTCATCGCCGTGGGCAAAGCGATACCAGTAGGTCATTGCCTCTGAGGGTTGGGCTACAGAAATACATACATCGGCATTTGCCATCAATGGAATTCGAGCCGCGATCGCATCTCCGTTACTGACTGCTTTTGCTGTCCGGAGATGTCGATGTCGTAATGTACCGGGCGCTTCAAATTCCACCGCGATCGAGGGTGCTGGTGAAACCCTGTAAACCTGGGTGGGCGGGTGCAAGTGATACAGCAGCGATTGAATGCCTGTAAAGCCATGAATTCCGACTAACTCTTCATGATACAAGGCACCATTGGGTTGCCGGAATTGCGTATGTCGCTTTTTCGGAATTGTGCCGAGGTGGTAGTAATAGGGCATAGCCTGACCTCATAAACACCAGGGGTGAGAAGAACTTGTCAGTTATGAAGTTGTCGATCCCATGTTGTGAAACTCCAAGCCGAGTTTAAAACTCCTCACTCAAAGATTGCCGCGCAGTGCTTGTTCTCGCTCGATCGCCTCAAATAAAGATTTGAAATTCCCTTCACCAAAGCTTTGGGCCCCGTGGCGTTCAATCACTTCAAAAAATAAAGTGGGGCGGTCTTCAACAGGCTGAGTAAAAATTTGCAATAAATAGCCTTCCTGATCTCGATCAACCAGTATGCCTAATTCTGCAAGCTGATGAATCGACTCATCAATCTTGCCAACGCGTGCTTCCAAATTTTCGTAATAAGTGGGTGGCACCTGCAGAAATTCCACGCCAGCGTCTCGTAACTGACTCACAGTCGTAACAATATCGTCTGTGGAGAACGCGATATGCTGAACACCAGGACCCTGATGATAATCTAAATATTCTTGAATTTGAGATTTGCGTTTGCCAATCGCAGGTTCATTAATGGGTAATTTAATCTGACCAGAGCTATTCTGCATCACTTTAGACATTAACGCAGAGTATTCAGTAGATATGGCTTGATCATCAAATTGAACCAGCAATTGAAATCCCATCGTATCCGCAAAAAACTGAACCCATCGATCCATTGCACCCAATTCAACATTACTCACCACGTGGTCAATGGCCTGTAGCCCTACCCCGCGCTTGTCTTGAACACCCGTCTGCGGTTGAAATTCAGGGGCGAAAATACCCCGATAGTTTTGGCGATCGACAAACTTAATCAAGACATCTCCAAAAGCATGAATCGCCGCATAATGCAGTACTCCGTAGTCGTCCTCAGCGATCGTAGGTGGAATTGCGCCTGTGGCTCCGCGCGCAATGACATGTTGATAAGTGTGGACAGCATCAGGGACGGCTAAAGCGATGACTCCAACATGATCACCATGTTTAAAGACTTGACTCGCGATCGGATGCTCGGAACTTAGGGCGGTGGTGAGAACAAACCGAATATCACCCTGCTCCATCACGTAGGAGGAAACTTTTCGATTTCCTGTGATGAATCCTCGATATGCTGTATTGGTGAACTTAAACAATGTTGCATAAAAGCTTGCTGATTGTTTAGCATTACCAACGTAAAACTCAAGATGATCAAAGCCAAGAATTGGAAAAAAATCAATCATAAAGTTCCTCCTAAATAGAGGAAGAATTACAACTATGAATTACTCAAAGAGTATGGATAACCCTAAAGAGTAATCAGGTTGTAAGTCATTCTTGAAGAATAAAAGTAAAGCGATCGCCAACAAAGGCGCGGATCAATATTGAGGCTTAGAATGAGATGCTGGCTAAAGCCTCTCTAAGCTTGGATATTAGTGAAATTGGGTATATCCTAAGGCTTCTCAAAATTAATCTGAGAAGTCATGATTTAATTATAGATTTAATATTTAGAACCGTCTATAAAGATGAGTCATCATGAAGATAGATTTATCGGGCTTCTTAATTCGACAATCAGTGAAACGTGCATGTTGATGTGCCCAGATAAGAAGCTTTTATAGAATTAAGGCCACCGGATAGAGGAAAAAATTGTCTACATTTGCTAGATTTTGAATAGCGATTCAATCATTGGCTGCTCTGGTAAATCATTCATGTAGAAACATGAAATGAAAGCGCATGTTGTTAACACTTAAACCATTGCTTTCCTCGATCGTTGATTACGCTGGACTCTTTCCCCCTGCTCAACTGAGCTTATCTAAGGCGGTAAGAGTTTACGATCGCGCTCAGTCTTCCCCCTACCATTGGCTCCTCGGTCGGTTTGTTTTACCAGCGTCCCGGTTACCCGAATTCGTGACGCTTTTAGAAAATGTGCCTAATGGATATTCTAGGAATTGGCCATTGAGCGTCATTCTTTCTCAAAATTGGGCAGCGGAAATCGAGCTAGTCTGCCAACTGCAGGCTGCTAACCATCACATTCTAATCAGTCTATTTGAGGTCGTACCGCTACCGCCTGCCGCCATTCACCAGCTTTGTTCTCAGGTTCCTCAAGGGGTCAACACTTTTTTTGAACTGCCGTGGGAGACTGATATAGATCCCTACCTGACTCTTCTACAACAAGTTAGGGCGGGGGCAAAACTGCGAACAGGCGGGATTACCCACGAGGCTTTCCCCACCAGTACCCAGCTTGGTCAACAGATTATTGCGTTCGCTAAAGCTAAAATTCCATTTAAGGCAACCGCTGGATTGCATCATCCTTTACGCAGCCAACATCATTTAACCGATGCACCTAATAGCGCTTCCACAACTATGCATGGGTTTCTGAATGTCGCGCTATTAGCGGCGTTGGCTTATCACCAGAAAGTCACTCTTGATGATGCGATCGCCTTACTTGAGGAACACTCCATTCACTCATTCCAGTTCACGGAGGCTGCAATTCACTGGCGCGATTACAGTTGTTCTCTCGCTGAACTTGAGCAGTCGCGTCAGCAGTTCTTTCATTCGTTTGGTTCCTGTTCCATTCAAGCGCCAATCGACGATTTACAAACCCTGAGGCTTTTATGATTTGTGCGATTGATGCCACTCACGATCCAAATTTGCAGAGCTGGGTTGAATCAGCCAATGAAGCGCAGACTGATTTTCCCATTCAAAACCTGCCCTTTGGCGTCTTTCAACATTCTGGTGGCGCTGAAACACCTCGGATTGGGGTCGCGATCGGAGACCAGATTTTAGATTTAGCCGCTTGTTATACCCTGGGTTTACTCAAATCGCTGCCCGAGCCGGTGCAAGTAGCGTGTGCGGCTTCGAGCTTAAATGCCTTAATGGCAATGGGACGCGCCGCTTCTCTGCCATTACGCCATCATTTGAGTCAATTGCTCCAAGTCGGACAGGATCCTGTCACTGTTAGGCAAGCACTCGTTCCCATGTCAAAGGCTCGCTTACTGCTGCCAGCCCAGATTGGCGACTATACCGATTTCTATGCCTCAATTTTTCATGCTACGAATGTGGGGAAACTGTTTCGGCCTGACAATCCCCTATTGCCCAATTACAAATATGTCCCGATCGCTTATCACGGTCGGGCATCCTCAATCGTTCCCAGTGACACCCCAATTCAGCGCCCCTGCGGCCAATGGAAATCGGCAAACGACCCTGCTCCTACGTTTGCGCCTTCCCGCTTATTAGATTACGAACTCGAAGTGGGCTGCTTTGTGAGTCTGGGTAATGAACTGGGGCAAACCGTCGAGATCGAGCATGCGGAAGACCATTTGTTTGGTCTTTGCCTGGTCAATGATTGGTCAGCACGCGATATTCAAGCCTGGGAATATCAGCCCCTTGGACCTTTTTTAGCAAAAAGCTTTGCCACAACCCTTTCACCGTGGGTCGTGACCCTGGAAGCCCTCGCTCCATTTCGCGGTACTGCCTTTGCCCGCCCCGATCAGGACCCACCACCGTTACCCTATCTCACATCATCTATCAATCAAGAACAAGGTGGCATTACGTTGACGCTCGATGTTTTTCTGTCTTCTGCTCAAATGCGTCAGCAAGACATCCCTGCTTTACACTTAAGCCGCAGTAATTTTCAGCAAATGTATTGGACCGTCGCACAAATGCTAACGCACCATACCAGTAATGGCTGTAACCTCCGCCCTGGAGATTTATTTGCTAGCGGCACGGTTTCTGGAGTAGAACCCGAAAGTGCTGGCAGTTTGCTAGAACTCACTCAACGAGGAACGCAACCTATCCATTTACCAACGGGAGAAACGCGATCGTTTCTCGAAGAGGGCGACGAAGTTACACTTCGGGGTTACTGCAAGAGGCAAGGATACGTCCAAATTGGATTAGGAGTGTGTCGTGGACAGGTAAAATGAACCTCCTGCAAGGATGCTAGTTTTGCCCTACACCAAGTCCTGCAAGTGAGAAACACTTCTTTCTCATCTTACGGTTGGTAAATGAACACTGTCGTAACATCGCGGGTTGTGTCGCAAAAACTATTGAAGAACAACTGACTAACTCAACCTAAACCCAGTTAAGCAACAAGTCTGAAAATTTGAGTTATAGGGGTCAAATTTCAATTTTTACTAGGAGATTCTGAGCAGTCGCAAACTTAAGAAAGTCACATAGCTCTTCAAGTTTCATTTTCAGCGTTAGTAATTCAACATGTCGGCTATGCAAATAAAGCACTCCATTAGCATCATTTCCCACGAGTTCTGATGCTAAAAGACGTTCTCCTCCGATTCCTACAGGCTGTCCTGTATGACTAATAGCAGCAGAAAGATGCTCCAAAATCTTAGAAAAAATTTCGTATAAAAGATTGATGTCTTCCTCATACAAAATTGCAGAGGAAGATTCAGCATTCTCATAGCTTTCTTCAAACAGTCGATTTGCTCGGTTGATTTCATCCAACAATTCTATAGCTGGATTGATATTCTCACCTAAGATCTCGCCCACTAACAAGCTATGGTTAATGACTAATCCTGCATCGTCCAGGCGTTTTCTAGCTTCATTAGACCAGGGTAAAGTCTCAGATGACGTAGATACAGGTGACTCTGGGGTGTAAAGCTCTAGAGCATAGTAATGCGGCATTGTTTAATAACCTGAAGTGTTTTTCAACTGACTTTCACGCAAAATCTCGCCGATAGTCGAAATCTCACGGTAAGTGTGCTGCATTTCGTTACTGAACCCACCTCGACTATCTTTAGCACCAATTGTTTCTGTTCTTGCGCCTCCTGAAACCTCGCTAATTTGTCCTGTAAGAGCCATCGTTTCACCATTTGGGCCTCTAGCTTCTATGCTATCGATCCTTCCGTAGAGCTGCTGTCCTCCTCGACTCGTTATAACTGCTCTATGTTCGACATGAGCACGTAGGGCTTCTAAAGATTGTTGATTTTGAGTTGTCGCATGTCTTTGAGCAGCAGCAGCACTTCCACCGGGTTGAGCCGCTTTAACATTGCCTAAAACATCATATTCAAACCGATTTCCTACTTGTGTGCCAGCCAGTAAATCAAGTTCGGGAGCGACTTCCCAATTACGAACGGCTCTCCCGGTTACCGGATCAACATAAGGCTGAGTCATCAAGAGGTCTTCAAACAATGTACCCCGGAATTTTACTCCACGTAGAACCGTTCCACCCGAAGTCGCTGTGGCTGCAGACATATCCGCGTAGGCTAACCATTCAGCAACAACACCCATGAAGTTATTCGGATCTCTGGCTGACAGCCATTCGGGGCTTCTGAGAATCCCCATATTTTCAAGTTGTCTCGCTGCTGCAACTAAAGCCGGAGGCGCTTGGCTGGCTACTCGACCCTGATTTCGTAGATCGCGTAGCTGCTCTTCAACTGTGCGATGGGCATTCTTCGTTTGGAGGTCTCGTAATAAACGTCGCACGACTCGAATTGAGGACTGTAATGGGTGAGTTGGATTTTTAGCTCGCTCAATAGTTAACATCCGCATCACCTCTCGCTGCACAACCGGATCAGAGATCGAAAACTCTCCTAAAAGTCGAAGGATCAGAGGCTCACTTGGATCTAAATTAACTTCACGCCCAGCTGGGTAAGGCGACGATCGCTCCTGAAAGGTAACAGCAGGTTCACCCTCACCAAACCTGGTAGTCAATGTTCGCAGACCAGTTCCTGGGTCTACTGAGGTTTCTACACGTCCACCTAACCCTGATAGCCGTTCGGCAATTTCTCCTGTCTTACCCCATGAGTAGGTGTATTGCCGTTCACCACCAGCTCTTTGAAGTCCTACATCATTTGCAAATCCCAGTTCTCGTTGAAGTAGCTCAGAACTACCTTCAATTGCCATTTCCCGTGCATTTTTCAGTTCTGTCCGAATTTGTGCCAGATTAACCGTTGCATCTGCCTGGACTTCACTCAAGACACGATTAAATTCTTCTTCGACGACTCTAGCCCGTGCTTGAATCTCATTGAGAGCCGCTTGGTCATTCGCGCGGCCTTGTTGTACTAATTCAGTAAGATCTGACCGGAGACGTTGACGCGCAACCTCTAACAACTCAAATTGACGGCCATAGGTGCGTTGAAAGTTTTGCAGTGCTGTCGGTGACTGTCTACCTGGCATCCACCGCTCAGCAACTCTCATACCCACTGAAAGACCTGCCAACATAATCAAATTTTGAGCAGTCATCATTTCAATTTCTTCATCATTTGGCCAGTGCCCTTCTGATACACGGAAGCGCAAAAGACCATAACCATGTAAAAGCGGAAACGATGCAATCATCTGAGCTGGGCCTTGTAGTGCCGTTACGCCTGTCAGGGATACGCCACTTCGAACGGCGCTCGATAATCCTCTGAGAACCGTAAATAATCCTATGCTCCAGGCAAGCTCTTCCCAGAAGCCACTAGTAGGTTGCTGCCCTGGAATGACACTCTGTAAGCCGTGGCTGACCAGAGTAAAAGTCAGCGCTTCAACTGCGATCGCCCCACCTGTAGCCAGTACTGCACCGGTCGTCGTTGCTGGAGTTCCAATCGCACCGGCAACCAGTCCACCTAGCCCAGCGGAAGCGATCGCAGCAGCAAGGGTAATGCCAAGAGTGACAGCAAACCGGGAACCGAAGACAATCAGGGGTAATCCTCGGTAAAAGGTTGCTACATCTGGATCATTTCGATGGCGCTCGACTCGTTGACGCAACAAAGCGACATTGCCATTAAAAGCTGCCTCTTTCATCGCATCACACCGTTGAATGATGCGACCGACATCACCGTAGGCAGAGGGAAACAAAATGTTACCTTGATTTGCCAGGTACTCGTATGCCTGCATGGCACGCTCAAGATGCTCTAAACCTTCTAAACTTAACTGAATGATCTCGGCCTGGTTACGAAATTGTGCTTCTCGCTCAGCCAGGTTAGGAACTCGATTTCGTCGTGCGATCGCGAGTTCTTGAGCATTTACTTCGAGGGCATCTAATCGTTCTCGTATCCATCCAACCCAAGCAATCAAACTTTGCCGGGCAGGCTCTAGCATTTGATAGGTTGGCTGGCGGCTAGATAACCAGTTTAAATCGACGTCAGTTAAAGCCCGCGATAAACCTTGAGCGGCTTGATCAGCCCGATTATATACTTCGGAAGTGTTTTTTCGTAGAACTGCGCCGATTGCCTCAAAGTAGAAGCCACGCACTCGGTCTACCTGTTCAATATATTCACTGCGCGATCGCTCAAACTGCGGTTGGCTCGAAAAGGTTGCACGTTGCCGATCAAGTTGGGAAAGTGTGCTTTCTGCCTGAGCCAGAACTTGCTGAGAAGTACCGATAAATTGAGAAAAGAGGGGAGCGTTTGATACCCCCAGGTTTGTTCGCGCCCAAGTCAAACGATTTTGGGCTTGTTGGATTTTCTGTAGTGCTTCTGGCTCATTCCGATAGCGCTCTGCTAAACGAGCCAAAATCTGTGTAATTAAGTTCAACCGATCATTCAACTGATCAATACTCAGTGATGGATTGCCCTCACCTCGATATCGCTCCGTTCGTCGGGTTTGCTCATCTTGAAGAATCGTGAAATTAGCCTGGGCTGATTGATAGGCAGAACTGTTTGGTTGTAAAGTTGCACGGTGTTCTCTAATGATTTGAAGTTGCTCAATTAGCTCGACATCAGTTAGACGAGTCGCATACTGGGGCGTAATGCAAAGTTGGGTAATCCGCCGATCTACACTCTCAACCGGGTTCTCCTGAATACTTCCAGAAAAATAAGGTTTCCAACGATCCAGTAATCGGTCATACAAAATTTCAATCACACTATAGTCTTGTGCAGTATGAACAATTCTTACTGACGAGTCACCGTAAAGTTCTTGAGCGATCGCGGTGTCACTATAGGGACCTAGCAGAGTTGCTCTGGGCGGTGCTTCTGGTAGTGAGTCAAATCGGACTTGTTCGCCAAATAAACGTCGTTGTATCGTTCGATTCACTGTGTTGCTAGTTTGCTGCACCACATGAGTTAATTCGTGCGCTAATAATTCTTTTCCTTTGTTAGTTGCAGGATCATATTTGCCTGCATTGAAGTAAATATTATGACCGTGAGTAAATGCTTGAGCACTTAACTCTCGGTTCATCTGTACCGCTTCACTGCCTGTATGTACGCGCACATGGCCAAAGTCGCTGCCAAATCGAGGTTCCATAAAAGCTCGCACTTCTTTTGAAAGTGGGTTTCCAGTTCCTTGCGTCGAGATCAGGCGATCTTCCAAGTTAACCGCTCTATCCGAGGGGCTGGCTGCTTGAGGTTCACGGGCAAACTGTACGGCTGGGGCGCCAGGAATAAATGGTTCTGGTTGAGGTGGTCCACCGATAGGGGAAGGAGAGCCAGGGCCAAACCCTAAAATTGGCGGTAGCAGTGTACCCAGGTCAAGATGCAATCCCAGTATCAAACCATCACTCTGAGTATTAATTTCTGCTCTCAGCCACGGGACTCCCGGAACGGGCAGAATTCTGCTGTTGAGCTGCTCTAATACCCAGTGACGAGTACTTGGATCAGAGATAATTCCTGTGATCGCTCCCGCACCAACAGCGCCAAAAGCACTGATGACCCCAATTTGTTCCCCTAAGCGAAGGCGATTCCAATCTCGATAGAGGCGGCTTTCAGCCTGCGATCGCAACTCTGTTATGGCAGAATCAATCGATGGAACCGCTAAGATAGCGTTGAGCAAATCTTCTGGAGTAGCCGTATCAGGTGTCTGAGGACCAGTCCCAGCCGGAACACTAGGGGTTGGCGTTGAGCCAAAAGTAGTTGCTGCTGGTAGCGTTGATGCACTTGAACGGCTTACCGGATCAGTTATTTGATAGCCGGGTGGTAAAGTGAGCGAAATTGACCCAAGCGACATATGCGATAAAGCAAGTCTGATGAATGCAGAATGAAGCTGCCGTTGCATCGTTTGCAGGGCGATCGCTTGAAGTTGTGGATCGAGTCGGAGTTGATTGTCTCCACCTAAACGGTAGCGAGCAGTTGAATCTGACGGGGGTAACAACGAAGGTGGGCTGAGCTGGTAATTGGGCACGAGCGGCAATGGCTCTAGCTCTCGTTGAACGAGCGATGTCTTGTTGTCGGCAACAAATCGGGGTGGCAGTGTTGGGTTAGGGTCAGGAGGTGGTTCATTAGGGGGGCTTTCTCCTGCCCCACTTACGACTTGTTGGGCCTTGTCGTCTGCCTCTTGTTCAAAGAGGTCGCCAGGCTCACCCACTGTCAGCTTCGTTTGAAGTGAAGGAACCTGGGGCAAAATAGCAATGTGACTTAGATTAAAGCCTGCATGGGTGGATCGAATAACACCCGTCTCTACCGTTGGAACAACGTCAGGTGAATTTTTCGGTTCCAGCTTGATTTTGTCCTCAAAAGGGCGGGGCTGAAATTGGCTGTGGGCTTTGCTCTGTTCTAAGAACGGAGCACTTGACTGAGTGTGTTGGTGCATCGTCATTGCCCTTGAAATGTCAGCAGAGGAGGGGAAGCTCTCGACGATTTGGCAAAGATGTTTGACTATACAACTAGCTCATCAAATGTTCCGGACAGGACAGAATAAATAATGGAAATAAAAGTTACAAAACTTCAACCAGCTACTAAAGCTGTCCGAGGGGGTTAGATTATGGAGATATTGTCGGCGTTGTTGCTTCAATCAACTTCTTAAGACTTGTCAGCGTGACGATCGCTCGGTCAAGCGCGATCGCTCATGCCGCACAGAATTTCAGCATAGGGCTGCGATCGCGGGTTGACCAGGCGTGGTTTCGGCAGATGTGGAAAAGTAGTGCAATTGGCCTGTCCTGACTCGACGACAGCCACCATGCGGCGAAATTCCATCTTTTTTCGGCTATAAGTTTGGGCAGTGGAGTCGTCTAGATGTCGAAACTATGCTCGGATTACGCTTACAAGAAACGCGCGTTTATCAAGAAGCCAAAGCCGAAGGGCAGCTTGAAGGGCAAGCCCAAGGTCGAGCAGAAGGTCGCCAAGATGAAACACTCCGCTTGGTCATCCGGCAATTAACACGCCTCCTCAAACAAGACCTACCCGAATCCGTCCAAACTCAAATTCAGGCGTTGCCGCTCCCCTTACTCGAATCACTGGGTGAAGCACTCCTTGATTTTCGTCAACTCTCCGATTTACACAACTCGCTCCAGCACCACCCACCTCAACCTTAAGTCGCTATCCCCCTATCAAACGTGCGCTGGTTACAATTTGTTGGCCTTTTGTGCGATCGCTCAGTCAATTGCACGGTTTGAAAGGAGCGATCGCTTGATGGCATCACTTCGATCCCGGTGTGTCTTGCAGCCTTTTGATTGAACCTGAAGGTACACCAAAACGCCCACATCAAAAATGACTTGAGCCGTGATCAGCAGATAAACTAGCCGCCGTTTCATAAACGCACCAGGATACATCGCATGTCTAGTTTTCCCTGCTGAAAAAAGATCGCGATACAGATCGTGACACTCCCTCAATGCCCCGATCGCTCAAGGTCGTGCCAGAATTTTAGCGTCCCAGCTGCGATCGCTCCGTTCAGACTGAAGCACCGGGAAAGCTGCGATCACACAATTACTGATAGCAAAAGGTAGAGATAAAAATAGGTATACATAGATCGGGTTAAAGAATTCGCTTATTCAGTATGGATCGATTCACTCCGCCCGCTCACTTTCTCTGACACCCATTCTCACAACACGGGTTCGTGACGGCCCTCAGAAACAGGGTTAGAAAAAATTTATCCCTCCCTCGTCGATCTCAACCCCTATGCCCTGCAACTTAGTCCGCTTCAAACTCAACCTCAAAGTTGACCCCTAACACTGCCTCGATCTTCCGCAGGTTCTCTAACGATAGTGTCCCCTTCAACGTCTCACGTTCGAGGTCGTACCCATACGTCTGACTCACGCCCACTTCCTCGCCATGCCCCTTCTTCATTTCTTTCTGCATGGTTGAAATTTTTATCGCGCAGAACTGTGTTATCCCTTCACTCCCCATACGCCAAACTATTGCTAATAGTAGTTTCTAGCAAAAGAGCCGCACCCGTCTGCTTGCGGCGGGGTTAGTTCATCGCTCCCTGATCAGACTTACCAGGGGCTACCGACGATCGTGAATGCTGACCAGAAATAGGGATGGGTTAGCTCTTTTGTGCCCAGTTGAGTCAGTTCTGGCGGCAGATCGAATGTTCCATTTGAGCTAATCAATTTGCCTTGCCTCAGAGTGACTTTGCCTTGAAGCAGAGCTATTTGTGCCCTACGGAGCGCCTCTGCCTTTACCGGAGCGTGCCACAATTGCTGATAGAACTCCGCCATCAGGGCCATCGTCCCTTCGTCGCTGACATTCCACAAACTGGCCAGGGCAGACTTGGCGCCTGCCTTTACCGCAAATCCGGCGAACCCCAGTTCTGCATCCTCATTTCCCACCGCCATGCGACAGGCACTTAAGACCACCAATTCGACCGGAGGGTCATTCCAGTTCAGTTGGCGAATTTGATCGAGCCGCAATTTCTCATCAGCTAGTTGAATATAAGACTCACTCAATTTTCCGGGTACAAACTCTCCATGGGTGGCCAGGTGAATAATGCCGAAGGGCTGAGCCTGACGCTCTGCCACTAAATTCGATCGCGTGAAACGTTGCTCCAGTAGCCGGGTACCTTGCCAGCGATCTTTGGCTGACAGAATCGTGGCAATTTCTTCCTGTGCCGCAGGTAAGCGATTCTGATTCGGATCTGTAAACGTAGAAGCCCCTGCCCCCAGCACTTTGGCAGCCCGGAGATTGCTGTAGCGGAGATCAGTGAGGCTAAGGCTGGGCATTAGACCAATGCTGTATTGCTCCACCAAAAATTGCTTGCCATCGTGTAATGCCGCTAGTGGAATAAACCGCAACGGGGTATCCATGATGAAGGAAATGCTGTCAATCTTCTGGGCTTTCAGGTCAGCCGCGATCGGTGCAATCAACCATCGGTAGAGTTGTTGGGCGGCGGGCAAATAGCTGTCGGTGCGGATCTTGCTGGGGTCTGATACCTCATTGCGAAATTCCTTCCCCAGTTGAATCACGGCCTCTCGGGTGACACCCGGCACCCGACGGAAAATCGGATTGCCACTGGACGGCACCAGCAGCAATTGTAAATCTGAGGCTGTGGCTGGGACCTGACGGATAATCGGTTTTCCGGCCACCGGATCAAAGGACAGTTCCGGTTGGGTGTTCGCTTCGCGGCTGAGATTCTGATCTGCGGGCCGGGGCGTCAACATGACATAGAGCAGGGCAGGCCGCACTCCAGCAGCCGTTGCAATCTGCCGCAATGCATCCTGGGCCTGGGGCAACGTCACGGTTTTGGGCTTTTCGGCCAGGTCTAGATGGCTGGTGAACTGGTTGGTAACAGTATCTTCAACCGCACTAAACACTGTCGTGGCAGTCGAAACAACTGGGATATTGATCTGTGGGGAGGCAGGAACTGGCGATGGGGGGGTTGTTGCAAAACTATACCCGTCTCTGGGGACAGTTCATTCGTGAGGTCAAAAGCTGCATTTGCCCCCCCTGCTAAGCTCGCTGTGACCCGGTAGATTCCTGGAGCAGCATTGGCGGTAACAGGGACGCTGATTGTTCCATTACTGCGAATGGCAACAGACGTAACGGGTTGGATACTGGGACCACTGGTAGGGCTGGTAAACGTGACCGTACCGCCATTAACTGGATTGCCAAATTGATCAAAAACTATCGCCTGGAGTGGAGTGGCAAAGGCGGTGGTTATCGTTGTCGATTGACCAGAACCAGCAGTAGGGACGATTTGGAAAGCCACATCGGGGTTATTCGTCAAGCTAAAGCTAGCAGAAGCAGCAATTCTCATTTTGAAACATTTGTACTGAAGTCAGAGCCTCTAAAGGCTTGTGCGCTCAATTTTATGAACGGCAGAATGGGTATTCCAGCCATTGATAGCTGTTCAAAATGAATATTTTTGT
>Ga0209172_10001718_pt1 | contig 43904 bp, 34 predicted proteins | sample LarsenN4metaG_FD_184113 | JGI IMG/M metagenome (GOLD analysis project Ga0209172, IMG submission 184113) | Hot spring sediment bacterial and archeal communities from British Columbia, Canada, to study Microbial Dark Matter (Phase II) - Larsen... ... | reverse complement strand
AGATTGTATCTTCGTAGGGCAACTCCATCTCCGGGTCCAGCTCCATCACGGTGTACGCGAGCACGGCGCCCTCCAGCTTCGCCCGCAGGTGCAGCTCGTTCCCGCAGGGAGCAGTGAATGATTCCAGCCGAATGTCCAGCCCGACGGACTCGTAGTCCCCGAACCCGACCACCACCGGATAGAGCGGCCCCACGCCCGCCTGCCACTGGCAGCCCGACGCGAGCTGTCGCCCTTTGACTCCTACAATGGCTGGTGTGTCTTGTCAAGCGCGGAGTTGCACCGTCGCACCTTCCCGTGCTGCGCGAACGGCCGCCAGGCTGGCCAGCGTCACGCAGGCCAGCTCGTCGAACGGGATCAGCGACGGGCCGCCAGTGCGGACGCGCTCCAGGAACGCGGCGACTTCCGCCCGGTGCCCCTTGTCCTGGCGCGTACGCAAGCCGGGCGCGCCGCGCCAACCCCAGGTGCGCAGCCGCCGCCAGTTGTCGATCAACAGCACGCGGCCCTCGCTGAAGACCTCGACCCGCTCCTTGGGGTACGACTTCGGCCCGTTGGCCCAGTAGTGGATCGACGCGATCGAGCCGTCGTCGAATGTCAGGCTGATTGACATCTGGTCCTCGCGCACCCCGCCGGCCTGCGGCCCGAACATCACCGCCTGCACGCTCGCGATCGGCCGGCCGACCAGGTGCAGCGCCAGATCGATGAAGTGGCAGCCCTCGCCCACGATCCGCCCGCCGCCGCTCTCCGCGTCCTGCATCCAGTGCTCGTCGGGCAGGAAGCCGGCGTTGACCAAGACGTTGACGGCGATGGGCTGCGAGCGGCCGGCCAGCAGCGCGCGGGCCCTGAGGGTGTGGGGGGCGAAGCGGCGGTTGAAGCCGACCATGAGCTGCCGGTCGGTGTGCGCTTCGTACGCCGACCGCATGCGCTCCAGCCCCTCCTCGTCGATCGCCAGCGGCTTCTCGACGAAGACGTGTTTGCCGGCTTCGAGCGCCTCGGCGGCGATCATCGCGTGCGAGGCGTGCCGTGTGGCGATGAAGACGGTGTTGATCTCGGGCGACGCGAGCAGGTCGCGGTAGTCGCTGGCGGCCTGCTCGGCCTCGAACTTGCGAGCCGAGTGAAACGCGGTCACGCCGCCGGCGCTGGCGACCGCCTGAATCCGCGCGCCCGCGGCCTTGATCGCCGGCAGCAGCACCAGCTTGGTGAAGTTGCCCGCTCCGATCACGCCCACAACCGGCTCGGTCGGCGACGACGGCCGCGAGGCCGGCGGTCGGAGCGGACTCACGCGGCGCGTGGGCGGCGGCTGCTCGGGGTAGCTCATGACGACGCCGAGCGCCGCCCCATCCTGGAGCACGCTGCGATACGCCGATGGCGCCTCCGCGTGCGGAATGGTCTGCGAGATCAACGGCTGCACGTCGAGCCGGCCCTGCGCCAGCGCGTCGAGGACGGCCTGGAAGTTGCGGGCCACGGTCCAGCGCACGTAGGGCAGCGGGTAGTCGCGGGCCCGCTCCTCGTACGTCGGGTCGTATCGCCCCGGCCCGTACGAGCACGACACCTGAAACGACAGCTCCTTTTGATAGAAGTCCGCCCGCCGCAGGTTCAGCCCCACGTCGCCGACCAGCACGATCCGCCCGCGCTTGCGGCACATCTCGGCCGCCTGGTGCATGATCTCGTCCGTCTTGGCGGAGGCGGTGATAAGCACGCCGTCCACGCCGCCATGCCCGAACGCCCGCGCGGCCTGCACCGGGTCGGCCCCCTGGCCGGCGCACGCGGCCCGGCAGCCGAGCCGTTGGGCCAGCTCGCAGCGCTGCGGATTGACGTCGATCCCCAGCACGTTGCCGCCGTGCGCGCGCAGGAGCTGCACCGCCAGCAGGCCGATCAGCCCGAGGCCGACGACGACGAAGTTCTCGCCCAGCGTCGGCTGCAACAGGCGGATGCCGTTCAGCGCGATCGCGCCGACGACCGTGAACGTCGCGGCCTCGTCGCTCACACCGTCGGGGATGCAGGCCGCGAGCGTGGCCGGGACGCAGACCATCTCGGCGTGCGGGCCGTTGGAGGCCACGCGGTCGCCCACCGAGAAGCCCGTCACGCCGCGGCCGACCTCGACCACCCGCCCGACATTGCAGTAGCCCAGCGGCAGCGGTTCATCCAGGCGGGCGAAGACGGTCTCCAGCGTGGGTAGCAGGCCGTCGGTGCGGATCTTGTCCCACACCTGCCGCACCTTCTCCGGCTGCGAGCGGGCCTTGGCCAGCAGGCTGCCCTGGCCGAACTCGACCAGCATCCGCTCCGTGCCGGCGGAGATCAGCGAGCGCGTCGTCTGGACCAGCAGATGCCCCGGCCGCACCAGCGGACAAGGCACATCCGCCAGCTCGATCTGACCGGTGCGGAGGTGTTCGAGTACCTGTTTCATGCGCGTGGCAAGGTTACAAAGTTGCGAAGTTGCACGCCAGCCGCGGAGTGGCGCGTCAGCGGCAACGCGGGCGTGGAAGGGCCGGCCGTCAGCCCCTCGTGAGCTGCAGAAGCCGGTCCGGGCGTTGCGGTGTCTCAAGCACGCCGCGGCCCGCCTGACCAGGCGGAAGTGTCCCAGTTTGCTTCACGAGGTGCCACTGGCAGCTTGATGCCGGTGCTCACGGGCGGACAACCCGCCCGTGGCGCCCAAACTGAGACGCCGCCGACCCGGCAGATGGGCTTGACATGCCGCACTGCATTGCCAGAATGGAGCTGCGGAAACGCGTGTTCCGTCGGGCGGGGCTGAAGGACGTTTCAGCCTCCGGTCCGCGGCGGAGCAGTCCGTCGGGCGGCGACGCGCGTTCGTCGCCTGTGGGTCCGCCGGCGACGGTCGGCGGACGGGGTCAGGCCCGCAAGCCCCCTGATCACCGGGAGCGAGCGGGGTGTTCCCCATCGAAAGGAGGTGATCCGTGGCTGGTGATAAACGCTAGGCTGCACGATGCAGCGAACGTGGCTGCGTCGCGTGCAGCCGCAACGGCATGGGCCCGCCGGCGCTTCGCGGCGCTCGGCGGGCCGTGCTTTATCGCTCCCGATCCGCTTCGACCGGTACCCGCAATCACCTCGCGGGCCGCGTCCCGCGCGGTGATCTGGAGGCTTGGGCCGCGCGTCTCACGTCCCCTCACCGGCCCACACGGCCGATAGAAGTTGCCCGCCCGCGTCCCGCCCGCACGGATTATCGGAGAATCCCTACGACCGCAAGAATTGCTCGCAAATCTCGCACAGAGCGTTTTTTACAGGCCTAGTATGGCTTGAGGCTTGACCGCGGGCAAAGCGCCCGACTCCTCTCAGCCAACAGCTCGCGCTGCGGACGCGGTCAGCCGTTTCGCCTTCGCGGAGGTTGCCTATGAAACACAGGACACACACGCGCTCGGGCGCACTCTGGACCCTGCTGGGCTTGTCGATCGCCTGCTCGTTCGGCGGGTGCAGCGGCAGCGCAGGCTTCCTCGGCCTGCAGGACTACCAGCGCGACCTCTTGTTCAGTCTCGGCGGCGGACTGGCCGGCGCTCTGCTCGGAGACATGATCAACGGTCCGGAGGACGGGCAGGCTGCCCGCCCCGCGGCCGGCCCCGCCGGCCCGCAGGGTCCGGCCGGCCCGCCGCTGTTCGCCATCTTCGTGGACACCTTCTTCCGCGGCGTGGTCGACGACGTCTTCGGGTTGGTCCCGCTGCCGGCCGACGATCCCAAGCTCGCAGCCGAGGCTGGACCGCTTGCGTTCCGTGTGGCCATCCCGACCAACTACGCGACCCTCAGCCCGATCTCGATGCGGCTGTTGATGTACCGCACGGGGCCTTGCGAGAGCACGTGCTTCGTGTTCTCGCTCGACGCGCGTCGTGCCCAAGCCGACGACGCTCAGCCGCAGTGCTTCGGCGGCACTCTCGCGGACTGCTCAGATGGGACGCGCTGGGTGCGTATCGAAGATGCCTGCGATTCAACGAGTCTCGGCAGCGCGGATGTCCGCGTATTTCGGACGGTGGACTTGCCGCTCGGCGCCGGCGGGCTGGAGCTTCCAGACGTCATGCCCGGCGACCTGCTGGCCTTTGAGATCGACGCCTTCGCCAGCGAAGGCGGGACCTGGCACCTGATGGGTGTCGAGTTTTCCGACGCCGGCGACGGCGTCGCCGGCGGAACGGTCTACCGCTCGCACGACCAAATCCCGCCGGAGTGCAGCCCGACGCCGTAAGCGGCGTCGCCTGCGCCGCGCGCGGCGTGGCGCAGCACTTGCGGAGGGTGAAAGAAGTGTCAGGCCGACAGACTCGATCGGTTCTCGTGGCGGCGTTGCTCGTGGCCGCGGCGCTGGGCGCGTGTTTCAGCGGCTGCCTGGGCGGCGGGGCGCTGGGCCTGGCGGACTTCCAGCGCGATCTGTTGGTCGGCGCGGCCGGGGCACTGGCCGGCGCGCTGCTGAACGCGGCGTTTCCCGACCCGGCCGGCGACGGCCTGACTGTGCGGACAATGCCCGGGCCCGCCGGACCGGAAGGTCCGCCGGGACCGACGCTCTTCAGCGTCTTCCAGGATCGCTTCTTCGGCGCGCAGTTTGTGGACGGAGGTTTCCGCATCGTGCCGGTGCCGAAGGACGCGGCGACAATCGCTCGCGAAGGCGGGCCGGTCGGGTTCCGCCTGCTGATCCCGAGCGTGTATGGCAGCGGCGACACAGGCCAAATGGACGCCGCACAGGGCGCCCATCCACGGCTGCCCGTCACGCTGCGGCTGTTCCTGCGCCGGCTGGGCGCGTGCGGAGGCGGATGTTTTGTGCTGACGGTGGACGCGCGGCGCTTGCGCAGTGGGGACCGCGAGCCGCAGTGTTTCGGTGGTGTGGCGGAGGACTGCTCGGACGGGAGGCGCTGGGTGCTGGTGGAGCCGGCGTGCGCGGATGGCGAGGCCACCAGGGACCTGTTCCTGAACGTGGACCTGCCGCTGGGACCGGAGGGGCTGCAGTTCCCGGAGCTTGAGGCCGGCGACTACCTGGCCTTCGAGCTGAACCTGCACGCCGACGACGGAGGCGCCTACCGGCTCTTCGGCGTCGAGCTGTATGACAGCTTGACCGCGCAGCTCAACAACGCGACCGTGTTCCTATCCCCCGAGGGCATCCCGACGAACTGCGGTGGCGGACCCGCGCAACCGCCGCCGGACTGCAACGGCAACGGCCTGCCGGACTCCCTGGATATCGCCTCCGGCAGCAGCGCTGACTGCAACGCCAACGGCGTGCCCGACGAGTGCGATATCGGCTCCGGCGCGTCGCGCGACGTGGACCGCAACGGCGTGCCGGACGAGTGTGAGCGGGACTGCAACGGCAACGGTGTGCCGGACGCGCTGGACATCGCCAACGGTACCAGCCAGGACTGCAACCGCAACCACGTGCCGGACGAGTGCGACATTGCCAGCGGCACATCGCCGGATGCCAACGGCAACGGCGTGCCGGACGAATGCGAGGACGACTGCAACGGCAACGGCGTGCCCGACGCGCTGGACATCGCCAGCGGCGCCAGCGCCGACTGCAACCGCAACGGCGTGCCGGACGAGTGCGAGGAAGGAAACCACCCGCCGGATTGCGGCGACGGCGCCGGCCGCGAGCTGGTGCTGTGGCCGCCGAACCATCGCATGGCAGCGATCGATCTGCCGGCCGAGGCGGGCGTGACCGACCCGGACGGTGACCCGATCCAGATTGTGGTGACCTCGATCACGCAGGACGAGCCGGTCAACGAGCTGGGCGACGGCAACACGGCGCCGGACGGCGCGGGCGTCGGGACCGCGACCGCCCTGGTGCGTGTCGAGCGCAGCGGGCGCGGCAACGGTCGCGCATATCACATTCACTTCACGGCGACCGACGGCCGCGGCGGCTCCTGTGACGGCGTGTTCATCGTCCGCGTGCCGCACAACCCGAACCGCGACGCGCTGGACGAAGGCGAGCTCTACGACTCGACCGTCGCACCGCCGTAGGCCGCGCCAGCCGCGCTTCCAGCGTCGCTGGTTGCGGCCGGCCAAGGGCCGATCGGCCGGCCGCCGCTACGCCGGATTCCGGTTGACCTCGAAGGCTGTGCGCGTCTTGCGGGCGAGCTGCCCGCCGGTCACAATCCGAACTGGGAGCTTTGCCGGTCACGGCCGACGTACGCGTAACGCGGAAGGAGCCGCTCATGTCGCGCAACTCGCTCTTTGCCACCCTGGCACTGTGTTTCTCTTCCTCGCGGCTACTTGTTGGATGTCACGGGCTGAACGAAGAACCTTGGCAGCCGCCGCGAGCCGACAAGGACTACGGCAAGCCGCTCCCGCCCGGCCAGCTCGCCCTGCGCAAGATTCCGCCGGAGCGATACCCCGATTTTCGCCCGGCGTTCGAGGATCGCGCCGGGCTGGAGCAGGCCGTGCGTCACAGCCTCGACTACCTCTCGCGGCCGTCGAGCCGCAGGTACTTCCCATACGGCGACGTGTCGCACCCCCGCGCCGTGCGCTCGCTGCAGGAGTTCCTTGCCGTGCTGGGCGAAGCCCGCTCGCCGGACGAACTCGACAAGCTGATCCGCGAGCGATTCGAGGTGTACCAGTCGGTCGGCTGCGACGACCGCGGCACCGTCTACTTCTCCGGCTACTACACGCCCATCTTTGAGGGCCGCAAGCAGGCCGACGGGCGCTTCCGCTACCCGCTGCACAAGTTCCCGCCCGACCTGGTCAAGACCGACGACGGTGAAACGCTCGGCCGCCGCAACCCCGACGGCTCGATCACGCCCTACTACACGCGGGCGGAGATCGACGAGCGGCAACCGCTGCGCGGGCAGGAACTGGCGTGGCTCAAGGACCCGTTCGAGGCCTACGTGGTCACGGTGCAGGGCTCCGCCAAGCTGCGGTTGCAGGACGGTTCGCTATGGGAATTGGGCTATTCCGGCAACAACGGCTACGAGTACAACCCGATCGCCATGGCCCTGATCGCCGACGGCAAAATCCGCCGCGACGAGCTGTCGCTCCAGACGCTGATGCGCTACTTCAGCCAGCACCCCGAGGACATCCCCGTCTACACGCGCCAGAACCCGCGCTACGTGTTCTTCAAGGAGACGAGCGGCGGTCCCTACGGCAGCATCAACGTGCCGGTCACGCCGCGCCGCTCGCTGGCCACCGACAAGCAGGTGTTTCCGCGCGCGTGCCTGGCGTACGCGGTTACGCCGCTGCCGCGGCAGGAGGGCGGGCAGATCCGCACGCAACCGTACGCCGGTTTCCTGCTGGATCAGGATACGGGCGGGGCGATCCGGGCGGCCGGCCGGGCGGACGTGTACTTCGGCGTCGGCCCGGGCGCGGAGGCGCTGGCGGGTCGCACGGGCGCCGAGGGGGCGCTGTACTACATCTTCGTCCGTGACATGCCCGACATGGCGGCGACAGCAGGCGCCCCTGGTGCTGATGATCGCTGAAGCGTTCAGCCTGCCACCTGAAGGCTGACCAGGTTCCCCGGGCGGGTTGCTTGCATGCCCGCCGGAACGAAGCATCATCCGCGGCACACTGCTCGGCCAGCTTTCTTTTCTGGGCCGCTATCTTGCGCGGTGCCAGAGCACTCCAGCGCGGCGGCAGCAGCTCTCCTACGCGCGCCTCGGTGCGGCGCGCCGAGCGATCTCCCCGCGGCTGTGGACGGCGCGCTGGCGAGCGGATCGTCGGCCCCGTCTAGGGCGTCACCCGGCTGGACCCGCGCCAGCCGCTGCTGGATCTGGCGCGTATATCTGGCGGAGATCTCAAAGCCGAGCCACTTGCGGTGCAGCTTCTTGGCCACGGCCAGCGTCGTGCCGCTGCCGGCGAAGGGGTCGAGTACCGTGTCGCCGGGACTGGAGCTCACCTTGATGATGCGTCCGAGCAGTTGCTCCGGCATCTGGCAGCCGTGCCAGCCGGCGCGCTGCGCGAAAGTTCCGCAGACGCGCGGGAAGTACCAGGTGTCCTGCTCGGCGCTGAAGCCATCTGGCACGTCCTGTGGGCGCAGGATCCAGGTGTCGTCCGGCATGCGCCCCGCCGCATTCGCACGCCTGTCCGCGTACACGAGTTGGCGGGCCGAGGGGACGCGGATCGCGTCGGCGTGGAACGTGAACCGCTCCCCGTCCTTCACGAAGTGGAACAGGTGCGCGTGGCTGCGCGTGAACTTCCGCGTGCAGTGCACACCGAACGTGTAGTACCACACCACCCAGCTCCGGCAGGTGAAGCCCAGGTCCTGCGCGGCGAGCTTCAGCTCCGCGGCGTACTCGTCGCCGATCGCCAGCCAGAATGTGCCGTCCGGCGCGAGCACGTCGCGGACGGCCTGCATCCAGCGCCGGCTCCAGTCCAGGTACTCGTCACCGCTCTTGCGGTCGTCGTAGGCGTCGTACTGGTACCCGATGTTGAACGGGGGGTCGGCGAACGCGAGCTGAACCGAGCCGGCAGGGATCTGAGGCAGGCCGACGAGGCAATCCATTCGATAAACCTTGCCCGTGTGTAGCTCCATGGCGGCTCCAATACGAGTGATTGCCCTCGGCGGGGCCCCACCCCCAATATATAGCGGTACCCGCGGACGTCAAGTTCGCACGCTGCGTAACACAGTTGATAGCCAGGGCTTGGCGGGCATGCTGGAAGTAGCCGCGGACTTCGAGTTCGCACGCTGCGGTCGAGTCGCCCTCCACGCCGAGGAGACGCAGGAGAAGCAGCAGCCGGCTGGAACGCCGCGCCGGCCATCACGACGATTCGCGCCTCACGCGCTCGTAATCGACCGGCCGCTTGTCGTGAAACGCGGCGATGCCTTCCTGCGTCTCCGCCGTCAGGTTGTTCAGCGCCAGCCAGTCCCGCGCGTGGCCGATCGTCAGGCTCCAGCTCAGGTCGCGCCAGTTGAGCCATTGCTTGGCCGGCCGCGCCGTTTTTGCGTACCGAACCAGCTGGCCAGCGTTTGGCGGAGTCTCAGGAACGCGGGGTCCCGGCAGCGCTCAAAGCTCACGCATCCGGCGAGTTGCCCGTAGATCGCGGACGATCGCGCCACGCGCACAACACGCAGGGCCTCCTCCATGGCCCGCTTGGGATCACTCGACTTGGTCGCGACCCTGCTTGTGTGACCTTCTGAGATCATCCAGTGCCAGAGGCCGGGAAGCCGACCGGTCCAGCCAAGCGCTTCGTCGACATGGGGCGAGTCGCTCCATACCCACACTTCGAGTTCCGGATCGATGACGATGGCCTTGGCGCGATCGCCCCAGCCTGATGCATGCAGCCGGTTCTCCACTTCCGTTTCGAGGGTCGAGGCGCTCTCCGCGCTTCCGCAGCCCCGTCGATCGAAGAGGACCAGCGCATGTTCGAAGTTAACGCTTTGGGCGCGGAGAAAGTCGTGGCACCGACGCAGGCACCCCGGATCGCGGGCGGGATGAACAAAGACCTCCCACCGGATGGCACGAATCCCCAGCGCCTGATGGCGAGCGAGTAATGCGGAAACGGCAGCCTCCATGTTCTTGTCGGCGACAAGCACGACCAGATCCGGCTTCGGGGTTGGAGCGCTCAACTTAGAACCCCCCCCGCGAACAAGACGCCGAGGTTCTCTTCGCCTTGCCATTGTCTGAGGCGGGGGTGCTGGTTGCCGGGCACGATGTCGGTCGCGCCGTCCTTCTTGGCGAAACAGAGGACCTTGTCGGCGTCCACCATGCTGAGCACCACGGGCGAGTGCGTCGCCAGCAGGATTTGGGCGCCGTAGACCGACGAAAGCGCCTGGAACATCGTTTCAACGGCACGCGGGTGAATCCCGTTCTCAGGCTCCTCAATGAGGTAGACCCCCGAAAACTCGGGCAAGTACGCCGGCAAGGTGAGCGCGAGGAGTCGCAACGTGCCATCCGAGGTCATCCAGGCGGGCACACTGAACCCCTGCTCGTACTCGATCACCAGATAGCGGTGCTTGTCCTCTGGCCTTTCCACCGTGCGGATCATCTTCACGTCGGGAAGCGCGGTCCGTATGTGCCGTATCCAGGCCTCCAGGCGCCGCGAGCTGTTTCCCTCGATCGTGCTGATCACCCAGGACAGGTTGGACCCGTCGGGCTTGAACCGCCGAACCTGCCCCGGGGGACTTGCCCGGCGAATGAAGAGGCTATTCAACACGAGCTGTTGCACGCCGCGGCTCAGCACGTCCTTGAACCACGTGGCAACCGGGAATCGGGACTCGTCCTCAGGCAGATTCGCCAGCGTGGATCGGCGAGGGCCGAGTCGAAACGCGGGCACCCACCCGCTGCTGCCGGCTTCATCTCTGGTCTCCGGATAGTAATTATCGTGCTGCCGAGGCTTCTTCGTGAAAACAGAGCGGGCACCTTTCCTGGCTGGCTCGAGGATCGTGTCGGGGGGAATCGGCGCCTCCGGAAACAGTGAGGGTTGCGGCCGAAGGGGTGCAGGTTCGGTCTTCCGCAGCGTACCGATTTCATAAAGGATGACCCGCTCTCCCGTCTCCGGGTCGAGACCGATTACCACCTCGTAGCGAAAGGACCGAAACGCGCCGTCGGCCAGTTTCTCGGTCTTCTCCGGCGGGATTGCCGCCTCGACTGCGATCTCAAATCGGTCGCCTTGGCCGGCCCAGACCAGATCGCGGAGATTGCTCGTGCGCTTGTCGATCGCCGCGTCCAATCCCTCCTTGACCAGATCGCTGAGCAGCGATATCGCATCGAGAAACGTCGTCTTGCCGCTCGCATTGGGGCCGACCAGTACGTGAAATGGTCCCAGCGGCTGGTGGACGTATCGGAGGCTGCGAAAGTTCAATACTTCGATGAGTGTGAACATGCTCAACTCACGCTGGGCGCGTGCGACCCCAACGCGCCGTCCCTAGGACCCGCCGGCAGTTCATCACGGAACGCCCCGCCGAATGCGATCGTAATCGACCGGCCGCTTCTCGTGAAACGCGGCGATGCCTTCCTGCGTCTCCGCCGTCAGGTTGTTCAGCGCCAGCCAGTCCCGCGCGTGGCCGATCGTCAGGCTCCAGCTCAGGTCGCGCCAGAAGTTGAGCTGCTGCTTCGTGTAGCGGATGCAGCCGGGCAGCTTGTTGGTCAGCTTCTCGCACAGCGCGTCCACCGCCGCGTCGAGCTGCGCCCGCGGCACGACCTGGTTGACCAGGCCCCATTCCAGGGCCTTGGCGGCCGGGACTTCCTCGCACAGGAACAGCATCTCGCGCGCCCGTCGGTCACCGACGATCAGGGGCAGCCACTGCGTGGCCCCGCCGGCCGGGACGCTGCCGCGGGCGGGGCCGACCTGGCGGATGTAGATGTCGTCGGCGGCGACGGCCAGGTCGCAGGCCATGTTAAGCTCGTTTCCGCCGCCGACCACGATGCCGTTCAGTCGCGCGACGGTGGGCTTGCCGATGTTCCGCAGGCGGTCGTGGGCGTCGATGAAGGCGCCCATCCACTTCCAGTAGGTCCGCGGCGAGCCGAGGCAGTGGTCGCGCTGCTCCTTGAGGTCGGCCCCGGTGCAGAAGGCTTTGTCGCCGGCGCCGGTCAGCACGAGCACGGCGATCTCGTCGTCGAGCGCCGCGTCGTGAAACGCGGCGGCCATCTCGATCAGCGTCTGGTAGTCGAAGGCGTTGAGGACCTGCGGCCGGTTGATCGAAACCGTCGCGCGGCCGCGCTGGCCGGCGTGCTTTTGGTACAGAATCTTTTCGAAGCCGAACGATTCCGGCGACTTGGCGGCGATGCGGTCGGTCATGCCACGCTCCTGGAAATCAGCATGGTCCGAGTTGGCGCGGCTCGTGCGACCGGAAGAGGGGTCAGTTCCGCTGCAACGTGATATCGCACTCGCGCTGGTCCACCTGGAACGCCCCCTGGGTCACCGGGACGTAGCCGGTCACGTTCTGGCCGACTCGGCGGGTTCCCGATGATGTGGCCCGCTGCGTGCAGCCTGCCTGGACAGCCTGGGTCGGTTAACGCATCACGGAAGTGCAGTCGATCGGGCACAGGCAATCTGCGGAATCCGTGGATCACAACACGCCCGCCCAGAAGGCCAGCCCGCCGATCAGCGACACCAGCCCCAGCACCAGGCCCGTGATGCCCGCCTTGGAACGGCCCGGCGCCGACGGCGTGAACGTGCTCCATGCACCGAACCACACCGCCGCCAGTGCCGGCACGAAGAACATGAACGTGAAGACGGAGATCACGCCCAGCATCACCGCCGTGCTCCCGTGCCGCTGCTGCCGCCAAAGGCCCATCGTCGCCGCCCCCTCCATCGTGAAGGGCGCACCGCAGGCGGCGCAGTCATCGGCGTCGATCGGGCTGCGGGCGTTGCAGCGCGGGCACTGGATCCACGTCTGCCCGCCTGACTGCACGATCTGCGGCGCCTCGCGGCCGGCGGCGGCATAAGCGTGCAGCGGCGTCGGGTCGGCGACCTCGCCCTCCAGCAGGACCGCACGGTCGGGCTGCCTGCCAGGCCCCAGGTGCGGGACGACGAAGCGCGAGCCGCAGGTCGGACACGTGCCTGGCTGGCCGCACATCCCGGTGTGCCCCTCCAGCAGACACTCGCAGCGCGGGCACGGAAAGTTGAAACACCGCTTCGGCGCCAGGTACGGCGCCCGGGCCGTGACCACGCGGCCCTCAGACGGCGGCTCCGGCACGCGCAGCACGCTGTCGCAGTGCGGACACTTGACGTCGCGGCCCACCCACTCCCGCCGCACGTTCAGCGGCCGTTCGCACCGCCGGCAGAGCATGACGAAACGCGCGCCGCCGTCTCCCTCCGCGGACACGGAAGCGGCCACGGCCTTCGCCCGACTGGCGTCGGCCGACGACGGGTTGCGCGACTCGGCGTCGGGCTTCACACGACCTCCTGAGCGGCTGGCCGCCGCTTCACATAGTTTACTCGGCTGGGCGAGGCGCTATACAAATGAATGGGCAGCGGGTAGGGTTAGGCGGGGTGCAGGGTCCGACCTTGTGCAGGCGAGCTAGGCTTCCCACGCTGCTGGCGACGGCCACGACGCTGACGGCCCTGGCGGGCTGCCAGATGCTGGCGGCGCCGTTCGTGCTCTTCGCCCCGGAGCCGACCAGGACCTTGCCGGCCGAGTATCCCTACCTGGCCGGCAAGAAGGTCTGCCTGCTGGTCTGGGCCGACAGCTACACGCTCATGGAGTACCCCTTCGTGCAGCTCGAGGTCTCCGAGCACGCGGCGGCGGAGATGAAGCAACGCATCCGGGGCGCCTCCTTCGTTCCGAATCGCGCCGTGGTCGACTATCAGCGGCAGGATCCCGACTGGGACCGTGCGCATCCCGCGGCGATCGGCCAGAAGTTCGGGTCCGACCGCGTGGTGGTCATCGAGCTGACGCAGTACACGACGCGCGAGCCGGAGAGCACGTACCTCTATCGCGGCCGGATCGGCGCCAACCTGCGCGTCTACAATACGCAATACCCGGACGCCGGCCCGGCCTACCGGGCAACCGTCGAGACGCTCTATCCGCCGGACTCGCACGGCCAGTGGGGCAGCAGCGAGGACGGGCTGCGCAAGGCGACGATGGAGGCCTTCGCACGTGATCTGACCGGCAAGTTCTACGACCGCCAGGTGAAGGTGCAGTGAAGATGGAAGATCTGCGCCGCCTTCACGAAGACCGGAACCCGCGGTGCCGGGTAGCCAGCGGCGTTTCCAGTTCATCTGCACCGCAACGGCTCGCGGCGGCAGCGTCGGCCCCCCGCGGCCGACGTAGGGAAAGGGGATGCATCTGTCCTCTACGTCCGCCTCAGGGGGCGGACGCTACGTCCCTCGCGGGCGGTGGACGATACGGCAGGGCCGTCCGGTCCGGTGGCGCGCACGGCACGCGGTCGCTGACGCTCGCGGCTCTGGTCACGGTGCTTGTCGGCTGCAATCCGTTGGCACCGCTGGCGTACTACCTGCGGCCGCCGCAGATTCAGAAGCCGGAGTTTGAGTTCCCCGCCGACAGCCGCGTGCTGCTGCTGGTGGAGACCGCGCGGCCGGAGCAGGCCAACCCGGTCTTCGAACACGCCCTGCAGGAGCAGTGCAGCACGCTGTTGAAGGAGGGCGGTTGCAAGGCGACACTGCTGCCGCGGTCGGCGCTGGCGGAGCTGCGCATGGCGAACGCGGATTTCTCAAGCTGGAGCCTGCAGCGCATCGGCCGTGAACTGGGGGCCGACTACGTGCTGTACTTCCGCCTGGAGCAGCTCCAGGTCCGCGAAGCCCCCGATCACCCGGTCCTTTCGCCCGTCGCGGTGGGACGCTGCAGGGTGGTCGGCGTCCGCCAGCCGGCGGCCGACGCCCGCGTGTGGCCCGACTCGGCCGAGGGCCACGAGGTGCGCTGCACGCGGCAGACGTCACAGGCCGACGAACCGGATGCGGTTGATTCCGAGTCCGCCCAGCTCGGCCACGACACGGCCTATTGGCTGACGATGCCCTTCACCACGGTGGACCTGGAGCGGAGTCCGCCGGTACAACGCTGACGCCCCCGCCGCCAGGGAGCGCGTCTTGAGTCCCGTGGACTACGCCCGCGATGTCCGAGTTCCGCTGCCCACCGCCCTTCGCTTGCTGATCCTGGCGCTTCTGGCCGGGCTGATCGTGTCCGCCTCGGCCTTCCTCGGGCACACGTCCATCCGCTGGTCCGAGGTGTTCACCTGGCCGCCGGACGCCGCCAACGTCTTCTGGAAGCTCCGTGCGCCGCGTGTGGCGTTGGGGGCCTTGGCGGGCGCGGGGCTGGCGGTGTGCGGCGTGATTCTGCAGGCGCTGTTCCGCAATCCGCTGGCGACGGAGTACACGCTGGGTGTGGCCAGCGGGGCATCGCTGGGGGCCGCGACGGGAATCCTGCTGCGACTGCAGGGCGATTGGCTGGGCATTCCGCGTTTGTCGCTGCTGGCCTTCGCCGGCGCGATGGCGGCGCTGAGCTTTGTGGCGCTGTTCGCGCGCCTGCGGGCCGGACGCGATCTGACGCGGCTGCTGCTGGCCGGGGTGTGCTTCGCCTACATGTGCTCGGCGGGCGTGCTGCTGGTCACCTTCCTGGCGGGCCGGCCCGTGACCAACGATATCGTGGTCTGGATGATGGGCTCGCTGGACGTGCTGCGGCCGCGGGCCGTGGGCGAGGTCGCCGTCGTGCTGCTGCCCGTCCTGCTGGTGGCGGCTTACCTGCACCGCGCTTTGGACCTGCTGGCGATGAGCGACGAGCTGGCGGCGTCGCGCGGCGTGGCGGTGGGGCGGACGATCTGGACCTGCTTCGTGCTGGTCGGGCTGCTGACGGGCGTGATCGTTGCCAACTGCGGGCCGATCGGCTTCGTCGGCCTGATTGTGCCGCACATCGCCCGCGCCCTGATCGGGTTGCGCGCCCTGCCGCTGGTGCTCAGCTCCGCCATCATCGGCTCGGCGTTCCTGGCCGCGTGCGACGGGATCGCGCGCCTGCCAGCCTACGAGACGCCGGTGGGCATCCTGACGAACATCGTCGGGGGGCTGTTCTTCCTGTACCTGCTCGCGACGCGCGACGTGTCGTTTGCAAACCTGAAGTGAGGCCGCGTCATCCTGACCCCGAACGGAAGCGAGGGCTTTCGCGGGGCGGGACGGTCGCTACGAAACGGACGCCGGAGCTACGGGCGTCAGCGCTCCACGGTGATCCGCGGCGCGGGCCGCACCGGCGGGGCTGCCGCCGAGACCGCCGGCACAAGCACGCGCGGCGTCGCGGCGCCGGAGTTTGCCGCCAGCGCGGCCAGTGCCACCGGCAGCAGCCAGACCAGGTTCGTCGCCGCGCCAAGCTCGCTGGCCAGCAGCGTGCCGGCCGCGACCACGAGCAGACCCCCGACGAGCTGCGGCGCCGCAGCGCCGGGACGCTGCAGGACCATGAGTGCCACCAGCACGGCCGCCAGGCCCACCGCAACCTTCATCGAGCGCCGGATAAACGTCCAGCGCGAAGCCGCGGACGTATCCTGGCCGGCCCAGAGCGCCCAGGCGCCGGACACCGGCGACGGCGGCGGCTGGGCGGGCAGCCAGGTCGCCTCCAGCACCGTGCGCAACGTCACCCACATGCGCGTCATGAACGGTTCGTCCGCGAGCGCCTTGCGGTAGGCAGCCTGCAACCGCGGCAACGCTTCCGCGGATGCTGCCACCTGTCGGTACATCACGGCGCTGCGGTCCACGCCCGCCGGCAACATCGGTCCGTTCGGGCCGTCGTTGAGCCGCACGCTTTCGCTTTCGATCAGGAAACGCCACGGCCCGGACTTGAGCGTGGGCTCGACCGTCGCCGGCGTGGTGATGCGCTCGATCACGATCGCCGTCTCGGCGCTGGAGCGGGCCTGATAGGCCGGTTGCAGGGCCGCGACCTGCAACGCGCCCTCCGCGCGCGGAATGGTCGGGGCGGTCATCAGCGTCAGCCCGGCGACGCAGCCGGCGGCGGCGGCCAGCGTGCCGACCGGGGCGCCCAGGCCTGGCAGGCCGCGGCGCAGGAAGTACGCCAGCAGCACGGGGACGCCGAGCCACGCCCACGGCCATGCAGCCCCGGCCATCACCAGCAGGATGCTCGACAGCAACCCGCCGACGGCTGGCAACGTCGCCGCCACCGCGGTCCACAGCAGCAGCGTGGCCGGCAGCATGATCTCCGGCCGCGGCAGGCACTCCAGCGTGCCGGGGAAAACGCTGAACAGAGTCGCCAGCGTCAGGCCGAGCGGCGGCGAGTGCAGGCGCGCCCCGATCAGTCCCAGCCCAAATGCGGCCAGCGCGAACAGCGTCCAGTTCATCAGCCGCACCGACCCGAGGTCCGCCGTCGCGAACGCCGCGGGCGCCAGCCACGCGTCACGATTGCTCCAGCTCACCGGGGTCGTGACGCCGTCGTGGTCGTATGTCGATCGGACCAGCCTGACCGCGCCCGCGTGCGCAAGATAAAGCAGGGGCGAGCGGGCATCGTGGCCCAGCGCGTCCCCGTACGGGAGCTTGCCCGTCTCGGCCGTGAAGATCCCGCCGATGAATCCGTCGCGCGCCCCGGCGCTGAGCGGCGCGGTCGCGATCTGCCGCATGGCCAGCAGCACCGTCGTCGCCAGCAGCACAACCAGCGCCGGCGTGGCGACGTTCGCCTGACGAGCCGGTACGGCGCGTGCCACCACCAGCCGCAAACCGCGGATCATCCAGTACACGGCCGACAGCGACAGCAGCAGGTACGCCCACCAGCGGACGCGCTCGGACGCGGCGGCGCTGCCGTCGCGCAGCGCCAGCAGCACGCTCATGGCCGCCAACACGACTCCATCCAGCGTCTGCCAGCCGAGCAGCGGTCGCGATTGGATCGTGAGCACCAGAATCACGACGGCCGAGATCCAGGCGAGCGTCAGCGGCGAGAACTCGGGCCACAGGTCCAGCGGCGCTTCTGCAACTGGCGGATCGACGGCGACGGCGCGAGCTCCGATTTGAGCGCGGAGGTCCGCCGCCGACGGCTGAGCGTCCTGCGCACGCGCGGGAATGGACGGGAACAACCCGGCCCCGACAAGGATCAGCAGGAATCCGGTCGGATATCGCCTGTGGATCATTTCAGACGTCCCGTCGGCCCACGTGAGCCAGTAGGCCGCCCCCCAACCCGCTGGGACCGATGCTAGCACGCGTTCGCGGCTGCGTACATGGGGACTGCGGCCCAGGCCGGACGTGCGGGAGGAGGGCGCGACCGGACTGGGCCTTTCTCTCTTCTACCGTGCAGCCCGGTGTCGGTTGCGGACGCCGCGGCCCGAAGGCCCCGGGCAGGAACGACCCCGGTTCCCCTGCGTCTGCCCGCGAGCCACAGGGGCCCGTTGGCACCGCGCTGCCCCCGCCCTACACTTCGGCCCGTCCAATGGGGGATTCCGCCGAATCCCCGAAATGTTTCGGCATTCAAGGGGGGCGCGAGCGACGGCGACCTGAACGGCGACGGCCGCATTGACCAGGCCGATCTGGTGCTCCTCAAGGCTGATGCGCCACCGGGCAGGCGTCAAGTCTACGCCACTCACGACCAACACATCCGGCGGCCAGGCATTGCGAGCGGCGTCCAGCGCCCGTTATGATCATTGGTGCAAGCCCACGTCAGCGCCCGAAGGGGGACATGGGGGATGTCCATGCGACGGCGGAACGCTCAAGCTGCTGTGAGCGTCAATGGTCGGCTCGATGCCGTATGGTACGACACGCGCAACGACCCGACGCCGAGCGATCCCACTACTTCGGAGGTGTACTACAGCTACTCGCTCGATGCAGGTGAGACCTGGTCGGCCAACGTGGCTGTCACCCCGGCGTTTGATCACACCATCCGTGACCCGTCGGGTAAGCTCGGCGACTACATTCACATGGTCTCCGACAACGTGGGCGCGAACCTGGCCTACGCCGCCACGTTCAACGGCGAGCCAGACATCTGGTTCCTGCGCATTGGGGACTACGACTGCAACGGCAACGGCGTCGGCGACACGGACGACTTGGCCGGCGGCCGGTCCAACGACATCAATCGCAACGAAATCCCCGACGAGTGCGACTGCCTGGGCGATCTGAACGGCGACTTCGTCGTCAACGCCGACGACCTGATGCCGATGCTGGCAGGGTTTGGCCACTGCAGCGGCGATGACGCGTTCGAAGCCCGGCTGGACCTGGACGTGGACGGCTGTGTCGCGCTGGCCGACCTCGCCGTGCAGTTGGCGCGCTTCGAGCGGCCATGCCCCTAGCTGGCGACCCGCCGCCTCATGGCTTTGATCAGGCCCTGCCGCGGCCCAATCCACCCGCGGCCTGGCCTCAACGGCTCGGGTGGCCCGCAACCACAGCCGAGGGCGGCTGTGCCACAACCCGCCCCGCTGTCTTCAGCCAGCCCCCCGGCAGCACTTCTTGTACTTCTTCCCCGACCCGCACGGGCACGGGTCGTTGCGGCCCACCGTCCGGGCCGATTTGGCCGGCTCGACCGGCGTCTCCGGCCGCGGCCCGCCGCCTGGTTCGGCCGCTTCCGCCGCCGGCCGCTCGCGCCGCTTGCGCTCCCGCTGCCGCTCGTACCGCTCGCTGAACTGGTCGCCGCGTGCCACGCAATGCCTCCGCTCGCACGTTTGCCGAAGGGCTGCCCGAGACCCGCCCGCCTCCCGCCGGCACAATCCTAACCGCGGACAACTGCGCGGACGAGCGACGGCCGCCCGTCGTCCCCGTGAGGGTCATAGATCGTGGCTGGGGTCGGACGACACGAGTGGGGCAGGTGCAAGCACAGCCGAGGGCGGCTGTGCCACACGGCGATTTGCCTCTGGCGCTCGCGGACGACTCTCAACCCGTCCCCTTGGCCTGCGGCCCCGTCGGCTGTGCCTCGCCATGCGGCCCCGCTATCATCCCGCAGCCTTTCGGCCCGGGAGAAAGCAGCATGAACCTCAAGGCGTTCGTCGCGGAGTTCATTGGCACCTTTGCGCTCATCTTCGTCGGCGTCGCCGCCATCGCGCACGGCAACGCCACCCTGGTCGGCATCGCCCTCGCTCACGGCCTGACCATCGCCGTCATGGTCAGCGCCACGGCCGCGGTCAGCGGCGGCCACCTCAACCCGGCGGTGACGGTGGGCGCGCTGCTGGCCCGCAAGATCAAGCCCGCCGACGCGATCGGCTACATCGTCGCGCAGTGCGCCGGCGGCCTGGCGGCGTCGCTGCTGCTCATGCTTTCGCTGCCGGCCGGGGCCGCGGCTCTGGTGCAGGGCACGCCGGCCCTGGAGGGGAGCGTGAGCATCGGCGGCGGGATGGCGATTGAGGCGGTGCTGACGTTCTTTCTGGTATTCGTGGTCTTCGGGACGGCGATCGACCCGCGGGCGCCGAAGGTGGGCGGGCTGTTCATCGGCCTGACGGTCGCGCTCGGCATTCTGGCGGGCGGGCCGTTCACCGGGGCGGCGCTGAACCCGGCCCGGCACCTCGGCCCCGCCCTGCTCAGCGGCGACGCAGCGCTGGTGCGGCAAGTCTGGTTGTACTGGGTCGGACCGCTGCTGGGCGGCGCGCTGGCCGCCGTCGTCTATCAGAACGCGCTGGCCGAAAGGCCGGCCGCGACGGCATGATGCCCCGCGGCTGATGCGACGACGGCCCGCACGCGCGGCGCACCCGGGCCACCGCGCAGACGCGGCGCCGGCCTACGGCCGCATGGCAATGACGATGACCTGCTGCTCCGGGCGGCTGGCCAGATAGAGCAGAATCCCGATCGCTCCAGCGACCCAGTAATCCCGCGGTGCGAGCCACCACCACGCCTGGCAATGCCAGGAGATGTGCTGCGGGCGGAAGCGGCGGATCCCGTAGTGCGGGTTCAGCACGAACCACAGGAAGTCCTCGATCACCCAGAACAGCAGGATGAACGCGATCGCACGCAGCTCGCCCGACCACGTCCACGGCAGGCCGAACGCGAATTGCAGGTGGGCGACGACCGCGATGAAGGCCATGATCCAGAAGTGGTAGCCCGTCAGCGGCCGGCCGGGGAAGAGCCGCGTCAGCAACTTGCTCCGCAAACGCCAGGTGGGCAGCTTGGCCGCCCACCCCGCCGGCCCCTCGATCTGGATTTCCAGCAGGGCGAAACACGCCGCCGCCATCAGCAACCCGGCGAAGAACCACACGTGCGTCATGCCTGGATATTAACGGTAGGCAAGGCTGGCTGCCACGGACGGGTTTCCGTCGCTGGGGCTGGGGAGGCGTTCTGCCGATCAGAATCGACGGGAGATCGTCTTGCGAATCGGCCTCGCCTGGCGTATCCTACACAGTTTGACGGGAGCGACTTCCTATCGCTTCAGCGTCTGTGACCACGGCGTGCCCGCGTCATCGGAGCTGACACGGAGAACCGGAGTGGTCCAGTCGAACTACATGCATCGCAGGGTACGCCCGGCGTTCTCGCTGGCCGAGCTGCTGGTCGTGGTCGGCGTCATTGCGCTGTTGATTGCGATCACGCTGCCGCCGCTGGAACTCGCGCGCCGCCAGGCGATGAACGCGCAGTGCTACGCCAATCTCAACCAGCTTGGCCACGCCTTGGAGCACGTCCGCACGACCTACAGCTTCTATCCGCTGTGGGACGACGGCGGCACACCCATCCGCTACACGTGGATCGACGTCCTGACCCAGTTGCGAATGTTCGGCGAGATGAGCCACAAGGTCGGCAAGGGGCGCTCGTTCGTGGTCAACCGCGGGCCGCACATCGGCTACTGTCCGATGGACGCGCTGCCGGATGCCTTCAATGCCGCCCGGAATTCCGACCTGACCTATCCGCCCGACGCCGGCAGGCACGGCGTGGATTACAGCTACGGCATCTCCGTGCCCTTGTCGGCCGGCGGCTGGGCGTGGCAGCCGGGCGCGTCCGCCGACGGCCGCAACCGGCGCTTCCGCGATCCGACCAGCAACGCCGGCCGCGTGCTCGTGGCCGACGCGGTCAGCCCGCAGGTCTACAACCTCAACGGGCGCGCGGTCGAATCGTTCATCTGGAATGACCCGACGCAGTACGACAACACCGTCGCCTGGATGCGGCACATGACCGGCCGGCAGGCCGGGCACGGGGCCAACGTGCTGTTCCAGGACGGCCACGTCTCCCGCGTCAGCTACCTGGCCGGCACGGCCCTGGCGGTCAATACCTCGCGCACGTTCGTCTGGTACGCCGGCGAGCCGATCGGCGTGAACCCCGAGGACCGCAACGGCGACCAGTGGTATCCCGATGAGCCGCCGCCGAGCTTCGTCAGCAACCCACCCGGCAACGTTCTGCCGGACGCGCTCGTCCCGCGCTGGTACACGGTCAACCAGCGCTGGACGCTGATCCCGCACAAGTAGCCCGTCGTCCTTCGCCTGTATCATACGCCCCGCGCAGCCAGCCCCCGCGGACGGAGTGCGCTTGGCTCCCAATCGCTTCGCACATCTGCGCACGTACGAATGGCTCCTGCCGACCGCCGCCGCCGCGCTGGCGGCCACGCGCTTCGCGCCTGTGGCGACGCCGGCGCTTCTCGTGCTGCTGGCCTGCCTGCCGGGCCTGTATGTGATGCGCGCCTGTGGGCTGGCGGGTCGCTGGGATGCGGCCGGCCGAGCGGTCTTCAGCGTGGCGGCGTCGCTGGCGATCACGCCGGTGCTCCTGAACCCGCTGTGGCACCTCACGAACCAGCCCGGGCCGTTGTTGGGCAGCGTGTGGCTGGCGCTGAGCGCCGCCTATCGGCTCACCCGCTGGCTGGAACGACGCGCGCGGGGTACGCGGGCCATTCGACCTGCCGATATGCGAAGCGCGGACGAGGCTGCGCCGACGGTCACGCGGCCGGGGCGGTTCTGCGAGCGCCGGTCAAGCCGCGTGATACTCGCGATCGTCGCGGCGATCGTCGCGTTCTCGACGCTCGGAACTTACTGGCCGACGGAAGCGCTGGGCTACCCCGTCCCCGCGCTCATTCACGACTTCGTCAAGCACCACGCCGTCCTCTTCTCGCTTCAGCAGCGGCCGCTGCCGCTGGGCAGTCCCTTCTATGCAGAGGGGGCGGGCGGGCCGGCGTATTACTACCACTTCTTCTATCTGATCCCCGCCATGCTGCGGGCCGTCTGCCCAACCGTCAGCATCGAGCTGGCCTTCAGCCTGCAGGCCGCGTTGGTCGCGCTCGCCACCGCCGGAATGTGCTACCTGATCGTTAAGCGCTTCACCGGCGGCGAGGGGCCGGCCGTGCTGGCGGCGATCATGGCGACGCTGGTCGGCGGCCTGGACCTGATCCCGCTGCTCGTCACACGCACGGCCGTGATCACGCTCGATGCCTGGGCCGACCCGGTGTTCCGCATCCACAGCCTGCTCACGCAGATGGTCTGGACGCCGCAGAACGTGCAGGGCGTGCTGATCGGCCTGCTGGGCGTGTACGTGCTGTCGGAGCGCGGCGCGTGGCGCGGCTGGCTGTTGCTCGGACCGCTGCTGGGGGCGGCGCTGCTCGGCTCGAGCGTCTGGGTCTCGATGGCGTTTCTGCCGGGCCTGGCGTTGCACGTCCTGCTCGGCATGGCCGCGCGGCGCGCCACGCCGCGCGCCGCGATGCGACATCTGTTGGCGGCTGCCACGGTGACGGGACTGGTGCTGGTCATGGCCGCCCCGTCGCTGTCGGGCTACGCGGAGATGTCGCAGCGGCACGGCAAGTCGTTAACCTGGGAGTGGCCGTACGCCTGGCATGCGTTCCTGGGCAAGCTGGCCCCGCCGGGGATCGTCGCCAACCTCCTCGACCTGCCGTGGTTCCTGACGCTCGAGTTCGGGCCGCTGCTGATCTTCCCGCTGCTCCTGCCGCGCGCGACCTGGCGTCGGGCGTGGTCGGACGACGGCCTGCGCCTGCTGCTGCTGTCCGCCGCCGTCGCGCTGGCCGCGTTCGTCAGCGTCCGCAGCCATTTCACCTACAACGACTTCGGCCAGAAGATCATCATGGTAGCCTTGGCGGCCGGCGTCGTGCTCGCTGCCTGCCTGCTCGCGCCGGGCGCCCCGCCGTCAATCGTGAACCCCCTCGGCTGGTCGCTGCCGGCGGAATGGTCGTCGCGCCGCCGGCGCGTCTGCGGCGCGCTGCTGTGTGTCGTCCTGCTGCTCAGCCTTCCGGTCGGATTGTTCCAATCGCCGCTGGCCGCCGTGCGACGCTACTTGCCAGAGGTCGGGCCCCTGCGCGTCCTGTCGCATCCGGCGGCGCAGCGCGCCGGGCGCGAAGCGTCGGCGGGCCGCTTCCTGCGCGAGCGAGTGCCGCCCGACGCCGTGCTCCAGGCGGACTGCGGCGTGGAGCGGCTGAATCTGGTGCAGATTGCTCGCCGCCAGATGGGGGTGGCGGTGTTGGAGCGCGACACCGAGGTCTTCCTGCCCGCCGACCGCGAGAGCTACGAGCGCTGCCTGGCGGAGGTGAGCGCGGCGCTGACCGAGCCGGGCGACGCGGCGGCGGCTCACGCGGTGTTGCGCCGGCACCACATCACGCATGTCTTCGTGGGCGAGATCGAGCGCGAGCGCTGGCGGGACGCTGCGAAGTTCGATGCCCCCGGATGCTTCGAATGCGTCTTCCGCGACGGGGAGCTGGCGGTCTACGAGTTGAAGTAGATTCGTGTCTTGCCCCAGCCCGGACTGCTGGTCGCTCCAACGCAGCACCTTCGGCTTGACGGCTACCGGGAGGCCGACCCGCACGGAGGCCACGGCTCGGCAGGAGCCGCGCCCTCCCTTGGCATCCGCAATCCGGGGCCTGACTTCGTACTACGGCCCGGCGCCGTAGTTCGCCAGCAGGATGGCCAGGTCGGCGATGTCGGTGTCGCCGTCGCCGTCTGCGTCGCCGGGGCAGGCGCCGCCCGTGCAGCCGAAGTCGGAGAGCAGGATCGCCAGGTCGGTCAGGTCCACGTCCGCGTCGCCGTCCAGGTCGCCGGGGATGATCGGCGTGAGCAGAAAGCCGTGGCCGAGCTCTCCGTTGCGTGCCCCGCCGCCGACGTCCTGGTGAATGATGATGAGGTCTCCGCGGTGCTCGACCGTGACCAGCTCGGAGTCGCCGCAGATCACGCCGTTGGCCGCGACGCTGTAGGCGTAAGTGCTGTTGTCGCCCGGCAGGCGGGGCGGAAACTCGACCGAGCCGTCGGGCAGCCAGAGGATGGCTCGCGCGGTGAAGCTCTCGTCGGTAAACAGCTCGAAGCCGACGATCTGGCCGGCGTCGTTGATTCCGCGGGCTTCGCACTGCACCACGCCAGACGGTGCGGCCCACTCGGTGAGATCGACGGCGCGGTACAGCACCTGCGCGGTTGCGGGATGGCCCGAGAACCAGGCCGCAACGGCCATCATCCACATTGCTGTTGTGGCGTACGTGCGACACGTGTGCATGCTGCCCTCCCCGAGGTGGACGACCGCTTCGTGCCCGCATTATACGGCACACGACTGCGCCGCGGATCAGGCCGTAGCGTGCAGGCTCAGGAACTCGCGCACCAGCCGGTCGAGGCCGGCATCGCGCGCGAGCGCGGCCAACCGTTCCACTTGCAGCCCATCGCGCAGCGCCTGCGGTAGCGCCGGCCAGTTGTCGATCACGAACTCCCACGCCGCGGTCGCCACTCGCCGGTGCGGGCTGCGCAGCGCTTCGGATAATCCCGCTCCGCTGACGACCGCCCGCATCTCCGCCGCCAGCCGATCCCAGTGCTCGCCGAGGAAGTCCCACGCGTCGCCCGCCGCCTCCGGCTCATACAGCGCAGCCCGCATTCGCGTCGGCGTGAGGACCGCCCGCAGCACGTCCGGCAGATGCCCCCAGTGGTCGGCAAAGAAGCTCCACGTCCGCGTGCAGGTCGCCGGGCTCGACAGGCACGACTCCAGCGCCTCCGCGGCAGCGCTGTGTAACGCCGCCGGCAGCTCGGTCCAGCATTCCAGCAGAAAGCGTCGCGCGGCGGACGCGACCAGCGCGTCGGGAGTGCGCAGCGCGGCGGCCAGGCCGTCGGCCCGCGCCATGGCGGGCAGATCGTCCCAGCGCTGCATGAGCTCGGTCCAGTCGGCCGCCGGCGTGTGGGAGTGGTCCATATCGCCGGTCATTGTACCCGTGGGCGGGTCGCGGACGGCGCCGCGTCGGCCACGCGGGCCGGCTACAATCCGGGCAATGAAACGCGGCAGAACGCGTAAAACGCGCCCTGTCATGACCCGCGCCCAGGCCCGCGCCTGGAAGCGCCGCTGGCGGCTGGTCAACCAGGCCGAGATCGAAGAGCTGCGGCGCACGCCGATGGAGCAGAAGCTGCGGCAACTGGCGGTCCTGATGGCCTCGACGGATGAGATGGGGTGGACCGAACAGCTCGCCGCCGAAGAGGAGCAAGTGCGCAAACTCTGGATCCGATTGCGCAAGGCCGCCCGTGCCCGCAGAACGTGATCCACTCGTCCGCCGTCCTGCGGCAGCTTCGCGACCTGGCGGCGGCGCTGGAGACGTCGGAGATTCTCAAAGACGTGGAGGCTCTGCTGACGCGCCATCGCAAACGGAGGCCGAAGCGGTGATGCCGGCGCCCGGAATCAGAGTGTCCTGCGTTCGAGGGCCTTGAGGACGGCCCTGGCTTTCCGCGTGTTGCGGTACGTCAGCAGAGCGAACAGCACCATCGACGTCATCATCATCGCGACGCACAGCAAGCCGATGGCGGCGAATCCCGCCACAATGAGCCGTGCCACACTGTCGTGCCAGCGCGGATCGATCGTCGGCGCCACGAGCGCGAGGGCGCCGAGACCGAGAAACGGCAGCACCTGCAGCGCAAGCCCGATTCCCGTGTCGCGGCTGAGTTATAGGCCGCTCCTGGACCGCGTTGCCCGGCTCCCAGCGCCCCGACTCACAGCGGATTGTCGCGGCCCATTGGGCTTGCCGCGCGATTGATTCGTATGCTTGGCAAGGAGACGACAAAGGGGGGCCGATGGTCCTGGAATCCATGCACGCGAACGGGTTGTGGCGGCGGCGCTGTCGCGCGCGCTACCGTGGAACAGGTCGGCTCCCGCCTTGGCCGGGCCTCGGAGCCGCTGCCGTCCTGCTCTTCTCCCTGACGAGTGTTACGCCGCCCGCGGCGGCGGACGATGCCGCCGCACCGAGCAACTCCAACACGGCCCGCGCCGCCGGCAGGACCCTGGCCGCCGCGGGAACACCTGGGACGCACACGGCCGCCTGGGGGGTGCTCGGCGCGGCGGTGGCCGTGGGCCTGTGCTCATCGGCGTCCTTCTTCGGCGCTCGGCGCGTTCGACGAATGGTGCGCAGCGCGGCGGACGTTGTCGCGGTCTGGCTCGGCCAGGCGCGTCTTGGCAGACCGCCGGGCGGCGAGCTCCACCGGCGCCGGCACGTGCGCTGGCCGTGGGGCCGCACCGTGCTGGTGGCGCTCAGCTCCGGAAGGTTGCAGGTGCAGGCGGCGGACGTCGGGGCCGGCGGGGCGGGCTTGTGGATGCCGCACAAGCTCGAGATCGGCACTGCGCTGCGCATCAGCGACGTGCACCAGGACGCGTGGGTGGCCGCGCGCGTCTGCTGGGTGGACCAGCCGGACGAGCGCGGCCTGTATCGCACCGGCGTACAGTTTGAGCACGCCGAAAGCGCAGCGGGCGACGACAGCGCCAGCCCGGACGGTCGCCTCCCGCCTCAGTAATTGCTCCAGCGGACGGCCCGCAGCGCAAGCTGATAGCGCCACAGCCAGACCAGCGCCAACGCCGCCGTCCCGAGCAGGACGACAGCCGCCTCCGGCCGTAGCCCCAGGGCATGAAGGGCGAGGCGCCCAGGAGTCGGGCGGCAGCATGGCGCGGACGGAGCAATCCGACCAGTGGTGCGAGCAGCGCGCCCGGCCAGCTTGTCCGGGGCACGCCTTCGGCATCACGCTCCGACATCTTGTGCCATCCGGCCAGTCAGTGCCCCCGCCCCGCAGGCTGCTAACCGAGAACCTGTCAGGTCATACGGCAGCGCAGCGTAACGGTTCCGCCGAGAAGTGCAGCCTCCCATACGTGTTTGTCTGCGACCGCGAGATGACCCCGGCCTTGACGGGGGCGCGCGGCGCACCTAGGCTCTAGTCGGTCACGGGCGGACCCGACCGACGCGACGCAAGCCCGAGTGGCGGAATTGGCAGACGCGCCAGGTTGAGGGCCTGGTGAGGGCAACCTCGTGCTGGTTCGAATCCAGTCTCGGGCACTTGGTGACCCCTGCGCGCAAGCCGTCTCGCAACCGCCCGGTGGTCGCGCAGCCGGCAGAGGGCATGCAGGCACTGCACAAGAGCAGCGCACGCAGACCACATAGACGAGCGCCTCTAGCTCAATTGGACAGAGCGTCGGCCTACGGAGCCGAAGGTTGCAGGTTCGAGTCCTGCGAGGCGCGTCCTTCATTCCCGCTTTGACGACGCCTACCCGCAGGATGTACCCCAGGCGGACAGCAGGATCGCCAGGTCGCCCAGGTCGACCACGCCGTTGCCGTTGAGGTCGGCGGACAGCTTGCCGGACATGCCGAACTGGCTCAGCATGATGGCCAGGTCTCCCAGGTCGACCACGCCGTTGCCGTCGATGTCGCCCACGACGCCCACGCTGATCGTGATCGTCCCGTCGCTGACAACGACGGTCGCCGAGGCCACCGGCGAGAACGCGGGCGGATCGTTGCGCTGCACCACCACGTTCGCCACCGTGTTCTCCAGCCGGAACGCGTATGTGCCGCACTCGCTCGGCGCCGTGAACGAGCCGGATGCCAGCACGACCGCGCCGCTCTGCCCGACCCCGGCGATCACGTTGGCGTTCTCCGCCACGCCGCTGCCCGGCGACCGCGGCACGCCGAACGTGTGCTGCCCGCCGCCGATCTGGATCAGGTTCTTCTGCCCCGCGGTGCCGCGCTGCACGCCGATGTAACCGGTGGTCGGGTCGGTCTCGCCCGGGTTGGACACGCCGGCCGGGCGGCTGAAGTTGGTCATGTCGCTCGGCACGCCGTCGGCGGGCGGGAGGTCGAACAACGCCGGGTTGGCCGGGTCCTGCACCAGGTCGGTGCTGAGCAGCGCGAGCCCCTGGTTGTCGGCGGCCGAGACGGCGAAGCTGATGCTCCAGTCGATCGTTGAACCGGCGGCGATAGTCTGCCCGTCCTGCGGCGAGTCAAGCGTCACGGTCACCGTTTGCGCCGCCGCGACCGCCGTCGCCAGCGAGATCGTCGCTCCCGCAATCAGCTTGAGCATGGTAGGTCACCTCCGTCCGCCGCCATGGCCGGCATCTTTACTGCGGCCCGATGAAGCGGGGGAAGAAGAAGTTCGAATCCGTCTGGTCGATGTCGTCGTCGTCGTCCGAGTCAAACACCATGCAGCCCCAGTCGAGCCCGCCGCCCGAGCCGTTGAAGCACCGTTGGAGCTCGGCGTAGTCGAGCAGGTCCTGATCGTCGTCGCCGTCGGAGTCGGCCCCGTCGAAGCGGTTGAGCACGACCGCCTCGCAGGAGTCGAAGTAGACGCGGCCGGTCATGGCGGTGCCCTTCTCGATGATGTTCGTGAAGCGCGCCAGCGCGCTGGAGCCGTCCGGCATGGTGTAGTCGATCATCATGGGCAGCCAGGTGTTCGTGGCCGCGCCGGGGCCGATCGTGTTGGGCGAGCTGTTGGGGACGCCGATATCGACATCATCCGGCACGCCGCCGCGGAACCACTCGACCTTGACGCCGGCCCGCCCGGTGCCGGCCAGCGGCTCGAAGGTGTGGGAGAGCAGACGGGCGCGGATGGAAAGCGACTCGCCGGGGGTGACGGAGATCTCCTGGTAGATCCCCGCGACGGCGGTTCCGGTGGCCCGCACGCTGCACAGGCCATCCTCGGCCACAAAGAAGCAGTCTTGGCGCGCCTGCGAGGCGCCCTCGGACCAGAACTCGGTCCAGTCGTCAATCCCGTTCGCGCCGCCGGAGCCGAACTCGAAGCTGTCGTTGGCCAACTGGTTGGCGCCCGGCGCGCTGCCGCGCTCGGCAAACGCCGAATCAAAGTACACCGCCCCGCTGGTCTGCCCGTTGCCTGCGTAGACCATGACGACGCGCGCGATGGTCACGTCCGCCGGCACAGTCGTGTCCAGCTCGACCAGCACCCAGGTGTCGGTCGGGTCGTTCTCGTCGAAGGCCAGGTTCTCCTCCGCCGGCGGCGTGGGTGCAACGAACTCCAGCTTGATGCCTGCCCGCGTCGTGCCCACCAGCGGATCGGTCGACGGGATGTATCCGAACGCCAGCATGACCAGGTGGTCGCCGGCATTCAGCGTGCGCGTGTCCTGGTACAGCCCGGAGTACGCCTCGCGCACGCCGAGCTTCAGGCTCGATGTGCCGTGCTCCGCCACGTCCGACGACTTCTCCTGGTCGTTGAAGCCCACCCAGTCGTCGATGCCGACCGAGCTCTGGCCCGGGCTGTTGCCGGCGGTTTCAAAATCGGCGTTCAGAAGCTGATTCGCCCCGCCGTTGATCGAAAGCTGCGCGTCGTCCCACCAGACCGCGCCCGAGACGTCGCCCGGCGTCCAGTTCAGCTTGCAGCTCACGCGCACCTTGGCCGTGTTCGCCGGCGCGACCAGCGGACCGAGCGCGGCCTGAATCCATGTGTCGGCCGGCGAACTGGCGTCCAGCACGTAGGTCTCAAACCGGCCGCCCGCGATCGTCCCACCAAACTGGTTCAGGAACTCCAGCACCAGCCCGGCCGAGCCGCTGCCGCCCAGCTTGTCGTTGGCGGGCGTGAAGAGCATGACCGAGACATCCAGGCTCTGGCCCGGCGAGACGGGGGAGACTTCCTGAAACGCCCCGGACGTGTTGCTGGTCCCGTCCCCGAAGGCCTTGAGGGCGTGCCCGTCGCCGGGCGGCGTCAGGTTGTACTGGGCCGAGCGTTCGACGTTGATGCCGAACTCGGTCCAATTGGCGGGCACGAACGGGTCGATCGAGTTCGGCCCCCCGCCGCGCTCCATGCTGCCGTTCTTGAGAATGTTCTGGCGCGCAAACAACACGAGCGGCAGCGCGAGCATGAGCGCCGCGGCCGCCGCGATGGATCGTTGACCCCGCATGATACTTCCTCACCGACGGCCTGGTGTTCACGAGCTCGGCCTGGCCAGCGCCGATTGTGGCGCAGCTTGAAGGGTGCCGCCCCAGGAGAAAGCGTTCGCCGCCATTCGCCTATGGGTCCCCGTTGAATCCCTCGAGTGTCAGCCCCCAGCAGTAGAACGGGCGGTTTCCGTAAGGGTCGTAGTCTTTGGGAATGTGACCCGCTCGCGTTCCACCGGGGTCCCAGTAGCGCAGGCGATCGACCCGCTGCACGTGGCAGTCGAGAAAGACAAACTGGCTGCCTTCGTTGTGGCGCGGGTTAAGCGTTTCCCAGACGCCGTCACACATGATCACAGCATACTGGGGCGCCGGGATCCGGCTGATCACGCCGCCGTTGACAGCCGGAGTGGGCGGGGCGCACTCGCTCCAATCGTTCATCCAGTACTCGGTGTACAACTGGGGGATGATCGGGCCGGGGATTTCGCGCGGGTCGATGTCGGGCCACCAGCCCTCACGGTACGCCTGCTGGTAGCGCCTATCCGCCTTGAAGACGGTGTAGTAGCTCGCCCGCGAGCTGTTGGCCGGATCGTAGTTCTTGACCGAGTTCTCATCCTGTGCGTTCGGGCAGATGAAGATCTTCAAGTCCTTGAGATACGGCCAGAAGTTGAAGAGCTGATGATACTGATAGAACGGCGCGTTACAGAAGCGCCCGTCGCCGTCGGGGTCCGAGCCGAGAATGTACGGCATGTGGCCCTGATAATCATCGATGTAGTAGGTCGTCGCCAGACCCAACTGATGCAGGTTCGAGGCGCACACCGTGCTCTTCGCCTGGTCGCGGGCGCGTTGCAGCGACGGCAGCAGGATCGAGATCAGCAGCGCGATGATGGCGACGACGACCAGCAGCTCGATCAGCGTGAATCCGTTCGCGCGTGTCCGCATGCGCCCGGTCATGGGGGTCCGTCCTCTCGCTCCCCTCTCCCTCCCATGACAGTCTATTTCGCGCCGGCCCTCATCGCTCGCCCCCTCGTGGCCGACGGAGCGCACGGATCGTTTCCGTCGCCTGGGGCCGCGACAGGGCGGCCGCTACCGCCCCCGCGGCCTACCGGCGCCGGACGACCGCCAGCCCCGCCAGCGCCAGCAGCGCCAGGCCCGCCGGTTCGGGAACGAAAACCATGTTCGTGAAGCGCGCCCCCGCAGAGTGCTGCCCCTGGTCAAAATTCATGATCTGAACGAAGCCGCCGACGCGCGCGTCGTTCAGGATCCCCCACCGGCCGTAGGGCGGATCCTCGGCAGGATTTCCCTCGTCAAACGCCAGCGGACCGCTGGAGTACGTGCCGCTCGCGTCAGTGTACAGGTACTCAATCGTCCCCGGGTCAGCCTGCGACAGCCCGTTGGGCTTGTAGATCATCTTCTGATGGATCGTCGTGCCGGCCTGATACAGCACGCCGTGATTGGCCGTAAAGCTGTAGAAGGGCAGCCGCCCGCCGAACACCGCGACTTCGCCGTCGTTCAAACGGATGTTGAACTGCCCATCCACCTGTTGCGACCACCACGGTGAAACCTGCAGACCGCCTTCGACCGGCCCGGTCCCCGTCAGCATGACATCGGCTTCGAAGATGAACCCGTCCCCGTTGAGGAAAACGGCATCGCTGATGCCGCCGTTGTCGGACAGGCGGAAGTTGTGGCGGTTGGCGAACGCGCCCGGGCCGACGGGTCCGTCAAAGAACTCGATCAGGGCCGGGTACAGATTGGTGGTGGTAAGCGTAGAATTCGGGAAGTCGTTAAACACGCGCGTGTGCAGTACCGCGCTGTCGATGACCGGCGTGGCCCAGGCGTTGACGCCGAGAGCCGCACCGACGAGAGCCGCCAGGAATCGCGTCTTTGTCCACGTCGAACTCATTGCTTATCCTCCTCCGTCCTTACGTGCACGATCGAAAGTGAGCCCACAGCACAAACCCGCTTCGGCACCGCAAGGTGCAGTATAGCGAGCCAGAGGGGGCTATTGCAAGCGCTTTCAGAATCTGGTAACATGATTTTTTAGCGCCGGCAAGCAGCGAGGATGCGCTTGATCGTAACCGTCTGATCTGAAAGGGGTTGCGGAAACGTCCGGGCGTCGCCCTCGCGCAGCCCGGCCGTTCGCGACGCTTGAACGGAGTCTCCGGCGTGCATAACCAGTCGATGAACTTGGCCTTTCCCGCGGATTTCCTTTGGGGTGCAGCGACCGCCGCCTATCAGGTCGAAGGGGCCGCGCAAGCGGACGGAAAAGGCCCCAGCATCTGGGACGAGTTCCTGGCCACCGCCGGCAATAGCGTGACCGGCGACACGGGCGACGTGGCCTGCGACAGCTACCACCGCTTGCGCGAAGACGTCGACCTGATGCGCCAGCTCAACCTGCGGGCCTATCGCTTCAGCATCAGTTGGCCGCGCGTCCTGCCGGCCGGGCGCGGGCGAACGAATCCCAGGGGGATCGCGTTTTACGATCGGCTCGTGGACGCGCTGTGCGCGGCCGGCATCGAACCGCTGGCCACGCTGTATCACTGGGACCTGCCGGCTACACTGCAACGCGAGCTGGCCGGCTGGGCGCACGCGGACCTGCCGCACATCTTCGCCGACTACGCCGAGCTGATGTTTGACCGCCTGGGGGACCGCGTACGCACCTGGCTCACGCTCAATGAGCCGTGGTGCACAGTGTGCGGCGGGTACTTCGACGGCGTGCACGCGCCGGGCGTGAAGGACCGGGCCCTGGGCTATCGCGTGGGGCATAACCTGCTGCGGGCGCACGCGTACGCGGTGGCGCGCTACCGTTCGGTGCGGCGGGCCGGCGGGCAAATCAGCTTCGCGCTCAACACGAGCTACAGCTTCCCGGCCAGCGCTTCGCCGCAGGACACGGCCGCGGCTGAGCGCGCCTTGCTGAACTTCGGCGGCTGGTTCGCGGACCCGGTGTACTACGGCGACTACCCGCCGGTGATGCGCGAGCGGCTCGGTGCGCTGCTGCCGGAATTCACGCCGGAGGACCAACGGCTGCTGAAGCGCTCGATCGACTTCCTCGCGCTGAACTATTACACCAGCGAGGTCGTGCGGCATGCCGCGGGCGTCGGGCCGATGGAGACGGAAGTCGTCCCGCAGCCGCAGCTCAAGCACACGCAGATGGGCTGGACGGTGATGCCCACCGGCCTCTATCACGTCCTGCTGTGGATGCACCGCCGCTATCCGGGGCTGCCGATCTACGTCACCGAGAACGGTGCGGCGGTGGAGGACCGGCCGGACGAGACGGGGTTCGTCGATGATCCCGAGCGCATCGCGTACCTGAGCGACCACATCGCCGCGATGCGGGCGGCGCTGGCCGAGGGCGTCGACGTGCGCGGCTACTTCGTCTGGTCGCTGCTGGATAACCTGGAATGGACGCTGGGGTTCTCGCGCCGCTTCGGACTGGTGCGTTGTGATTTCACCACGCTCCAGCGTACTATCAAGGCCAGCGGCCACTGGTATGCGCGGCTGATCGCCGAAGGTCGGCTCGACGCCGCCGCGCCGGCGGCCGCTCTGGTCGGGTCGGGGACGTCCCCGTGAACGGGCGGGCGCCGTTGATGCAGGTCTGCCGCCGTTGGTTTGTCGGCCTGGGGCTGGCCGCGGCCGCCGTTGCGCCGGTGCGCGCCGCCCCGGCGACCATCTTTGAGATCACCGCGTTCGCCGATCCGCCCTGGTCGATGACGTATTTCGACGGCTTCTCGGGCACGGTAGGGGTGACGCCCGTCTGGCCGGCCGAGATGGGCTGGCAGGGCGACCGTATCGACATTGCGTTCGATCTGCCGGCCGGCACGCCAAGCAACGCCCTGCACTACCGCTTCCGCATGGTGGTGCCGTATCAGTTCACGCAGTCGTTTGACGTGACAGTCTCGGCCGGCCCGTCGCTGGCGGATCTCCAGCCGGCCGCGACCGAATTCGTCGACAGCGCCCGCGTGCTGGCGGCGACGATCCCGCTCTCGCGCTTCACGCCCGGGCAGACGAACTACCTCCGCATTCAGGGCGACGGCGTGCAGGTGGGCGACGGGCAGCCGCCCGGCATCCGCTGGACGCGCTGGTCGCTGACGCGCACTGATCTGCCGAGCGGCTTTGCGAGCGCGGAGGCGCTGCGGCTCAACCAGGTGCAACGTTGCGCAACGTACATCCTGGACGCGCTGCAATCCAACGGCCTGGTGCGCGACGGGCTGCCGTTCTCGCCCTCGGGCACGCCCTTCCACCCCGCCACGCCCGACGCGGCCGGCTTCGCCCTGCTCGGCCTGTGCGCGGCGGACCAACTTGGGCTGATGCAGTTTGCCGACGTTGCGGCGGAGGAGATCCTGTCCGCCTATGCCGGCCACACGCCGGGTGTCACGCCGGCGCGCAACGCGCTCGGTCACTGGCGGCACTGGCTGGACGTGAACACGGGCGGGCCGGCGGCCGGCTGGCCGACGGAGTACACGACCATCGGATCGGCGTTGCTGGTGGGTGGAGCGCTGTTCGCGAAGAATCATTTCATTGAGAACACGACCGTCGGCGCGCTCGCCGACGAGCTGTACGCGACCTGCGACTTCGACGCCATGATCCACCCCAGCCTGGACGGCCGCGTGTACGTGGCGACGGACGTCAACGGCAACTCGCTGGGCACGCTCGTTCCCTGGAACGAGTACATGATCGTCGTCAGCCTGTCCCTGCGACAGCCGGGCGCGACGCGGGCGCCCGCCATGGCCTGGCGCTGGCTGGACCCCGCCAGCCTGCCGGTGATCTTCTTCCAGGACATCCCGACGCTGACGGACAACCCGATTCTGTACGCGCCCGCGTTCTGGGTGCAGCAGATGCACTTCTTCAACGCCGACTTCGCCTCGAACGCCGCGTTCGAGACGTACTTCCGCAACCACCAGCAAGCCGACGAGCTGTACTGCGCCTGGGTGCTCGGACAGTCATACCGCTACGGCCTGACGGCCGGCGTCGACCCCGCCGGCTACTTCGCCGACCGCATCGGCAGCCACCACAGTGTCGTGTCCCCGGAGGCCGTGGCCGCCTGGGCCGAGCTCGATACGGTCATGGAGTTCGCCCAGGACCAGCCGCCGAACGCGGATTCGCGCTATCGCTACGGCCTGACACGCGTCTCGATCAGCAATCCGTCGTGGGTGCCGCCGGATTCCGCTCTGGTGGACCACCTGTTCCTCATGTTCGGGCTGGTCGAGAGCCTCGACCCCGTGTTCTTCAAGCAGCGGCAGCCGTTCCAGCCGGACGCCGACGCCGACGGCATCGCCGACACGTACGACAACTGCCCGGAGGCGTTCAACCCGCGGCAGGAGGACGGCGACGGGGATGGCGTCGGCGACGCCTGCGAGTGCGGCACGGCGGCGGGCGACGTGGACGGCGACGGCCAGGTGAGCCTGAGCGATCTGGCGCTGCTGCTGGCGGCGTTCGGCCGCTGCGCCGGCGACGCGGGCTTCAATGCGTGCGCGGACTTCGACGCCAGCGGCTGTGTGGATCTGTCCGACCTGTCGATTCTGCTGGCGAATTACGGCACGTAGGCGCGTTCTGCTCCTGGCAGCATGAACATCCGCGGCGTGATTCTCGCATTGGTCCTCGGCGCTCCTGCCGCCGCCCTCCTGCTGCTCGGTCCGCGCGGCGAGCGCGATCTCCCGCCCGGCCGCGTTCTCGTCCGCTACTGGGACAAGTGGGCCGGCGTCGAGGGCGCCGCCGTGCAGCGCATCGTGCGGCGGTTTAACGAGACGGTCGGAGCCGAGCGCAACATCTGGGTCGATTACAACGCCGTCAGCGATGTCGAGAAGCGCATGCTGATCGCGACCGCGGGCGGGGACCCGCCGGACGTGGCCGGTCTGTATGACCACGTCGTGCCGCAGTTCGCCGACCAGGGCGCGCTGCTTGCGCTGGACGATCTGGTACGCGAGTTCGGCATCGACCTGGAGGCGTTCAAGCCGATCTGGCTCGAGATCGGCCGCTACGATGGCCGCCTCTACGCCCTGCCCAGCACGCCCTACACCATCGCCCTGTACTACAACCGCCGGCTGCTCCGGGAGGTCGGCCTCGAGCCCGACCGGCCGCCGCAGACCACCGCCGAACTGACCGCGTATGCCGTGCGGCTGACGCGTCGCGACCTGGCGACCGGCCGGCTGGTGCAGCTCGGCTTCACCAGCTCGCCGGCGATGCTGGGCTGGTGGCACTGGATCTGGCCGTTCTTCTTCGACGAGCGGCTGTGGGACGGGCGGCACTTCACGCTGGACACGCCGCGAACGCGGCAGGCGATCGCCTGGACGATCGAGCAGCGCGTCGCGATGGGCTCGGTCGGCCGCACGCCGCCGGTGGACCCGCGCCATGCGAACAACGACGTGCTGGCCTTCGAGGCGGCTGCGGGCGTGATCGAGGGGGCACAGAACCCGTTCCTGGCCGAGCGGCTCGCGCTGGTGTTCCAGGGGCCGTGGCTGGCGAACTGGGCCCGGACCTACGCGCCGCAGCTCGACTACGGCGTGGCCCCGTTTCCGTCGTCGTCGCGCGACCGGCGCAACGCATTCGCCAGCACCGACGTCTTCGTGATCCCGCGCGGCGCACGCCGCGTGCGCGAGGCGATGGTGTTCCTGGCGTACCTGATGCGCCAGGACGTGCTGGAGGAACTATGCCGCGCGCACGGCAAGGTGTCGCCGTTCCGTGAGCCCAGCCCGGCGTTTCTGGCTGGCCATCCGAACCCGCACATTCAGGTCTTTGACGCCTTGGCGGCCTCGCCCGACGCCTTCGGCTACCCGAAGATGCCCGTCTGGGCCGAGGCCTGGACCGAGCTGCTGGCGCTGCACGAGACGGTGCTGCGCGGCGGACGCGACCCGTACGACACACTGGCCGAAGCGCAGCGGAAGATGGAGCGCGTGGTGGCGGAGTATCAGCGGATGGCCGCCAGGCGCCTGGAACGTCAATCGTCCAAGCGATCCGTCCAGTAGGCCGGTCGACGCCTGGCGTGTGCAATCGCGATCAGGTGACGACATCGCCGGTGAACCTGTAAACGTATCGTTTCCTGCGGAGGCGATCGTGAGTCGAGCCGGGGCCTTGACCTCGGGCCTGCTCTGGACCGCGCCCTGGTGGCTGGGGTTCCTGCTGCTGCTCGCCGGACCCCTGGGGTACTCGCTGTACGTCAGCTTCTGCGACTACCCGCTGCTCCAGCCGCCGGTGTTCACCGGAACGGCCAACTATGCCGTCCTGGCCGGCGACCGCGTCTTTTTCCGCACGGTGTGGAACACGCTCGTGTACGCGGCCATCTCGATCCCGCTGGGCACCGTCGTGGCGCTCCTTCTGGCGCTGCTGCTCAACCAGCGCGTGCGCGGGCAGGCGTTCTTCCGCGCCTGCGTGTTCGTGCCGACGATCGTGCCGCTGGTGGCGGCGGGTGTGGTGTGGATGTGGATGCTCAACCCGGAGCTGGGGCTGATCAACCAGGCGCTGCGGGCAATCGGCCCGCTGCTGGGTGGACTGCATGACACATTGCATTCCGCCACCGGCCTGCGCCTGGGGTGGCTGGACGAGCTGGCCGGCGGGCCGCTGTGGCTGGACTCGCCCCGCTGGGCCATGCTGTCGCTGGTGATCGTCAGCCTGTGGCTGGTCGGCGCGCCGATGGTGATCTACCTGGCCGGTTTGCAGGAGATTCCCGTGGAGCTGTACGAAGCGGCGCGCATCGACGGGGCCACCGCTCCGCGCCGCTTCTGGCACGTCACGCTGCCCGGCCTCAGCCCGGTGATCCTCTTCAACGTCATCGTCGCCGGGATCAACGCCTGGCAGGTGTTCGCGCTGCCCTTTGTCATGTGGCGAACGCGCCCCGGCCCCGACCAGACGACGTACTTCTACACGATGTACCTGTACGACAACGCCTTCCGCTACCTGAAGATGGGCTATGCCAGCGCCATGGCCTGGATTCAACTGCTGATCATCCTGGCGTTGACAGGGCTTGTGTTCTGGGCCAGCCGGCAAAGAGTCTACTACCGCGCGCAAGGCTGAACACGCAACGTCATAAGGTGATAAGGTGAAAACGTGATAATGGCACGCGTCACGAACAACATGACTCCTCCGCGCGCAACCGATTGGAAGACCCCTGCGCTCGGACGAAACTCCAAGACCAAGACCGGCGCCGTTATCACCTTATCACCTTATCACCTCATCACCTGACTGCCATGGCGCGACGACGCTTCACGACTGCCGCACTCCGCTACGCCGCGCTCGGCGTCGTCAGCGCGCTGTTCGTCCTGCCGCTGGCCTGGATGCTCTGCGTCAGCCTCAAGCCCGACGCGGAAGTGCTGACCTACCCGCCGCGGTTCTTCCCGCACCAGCCGACGCTCGCCGCCTACGGCGCCGTGATCCGCTCCGAGCACTTCGACTTCCTGCTCTACGCCCGCAACACGCTGGTGATTCTGGTGCTCAGCCTGGCCGGCGTGCTGCTGTCCAGCTCGATCGCGGCCTACGGCTTCGCGCGCGTCGCGTTTCCGGGCCGCGGGGTGATGTTCGGCGTGTGCCTGGCGACGATGATGATCCCCTTCCCGGTGATCATGGTGCCGACCTACATGCTCTTCCAGCACCTGGGCTGGATCGGGACGTTCAAGCCGCTGTGGGTGCCGGCCTGGTTCGGCAGCGCGTTCAACATCTTCCTGCTGCGGCAGTTCTTCCTCGGCATCCCGCGCGAGCTGGAGGAGGCCGCCCGGCTGGACGGCTGCTCACACTGGGGTTGCTTCTGGCGGATCATGCTGCCGCTGAGCAAGCCCGCCCTCGCCGTCGTGGCCCTGTTCCACACGCTGGCGGTCTGGAACGACCTGGTCGGGCCGCTGATCTACCTCTCGCACCAGGAGCAGTTCACGCTCGCGCTGGGCCTGCAATCCCTGCAAAGCAAGGCCGGCGACACGCCCTGGAACCAGCTCCTGGCCGCCGGCACGCTGATCATCCTTCCCGTGCTCCTGCTGTTCCTGCTGGCGCAGCGGACGTTCATCCGCGGCATCGCGACCACGGGATTGAAGGGCTGATGGCGGGCCAGAAGCCTGAAGAGCGCTTCGTTGCACGACCCGAGTCGCGACCGTAACGAAGCGCTTCCGCAGCGCGCGGCCGAATCGCTCGCTCCCGCTCGCGGCTCGGATCGTTCGGGCCACAGCCGAGGGCGGCTGTGCCACACGTCAGAACCAGACCGCGCGAGAGGGTCAGGGCGCTTCGCCGCCCGCAAGCTGCAACCGCCGCAGCGCCCGCCGAACCGACTCGTGCCGCAGGAAGAGCTTCCAGATCAGGCCCGTGCGGGCGTTCTCGATCGCCAGCAGCATCGGCCCGAGGTCGATGCCCACGTAGTCGTCGTGCGCGTAGTCCTGGTCGAGATTGAACGAATCGACAAAACCGTAGCCGCCGTCCGCTGGATCGCGCCACACGAACGGCTTGCCGTCGGAACCTTTCAGCTCGCGCATGGCGCGGATCGCGGCCATCGCTTCCGTGGGCATGAACATGATCGCCGAGGCCGCCGCGTACGGCGCCACCGTGCCCTCGAACCACGTGTCCACGTCGCGCAGGCTCGGCCGGATTTCCGGCACGATGTAGCCCGCGCGGGCCGCGCACGAGCTCAATCCCCAGCGCTCGGGTCCCAGCGTCTTGAACCGCAGCGATTCCTCGATGCACCGCTGCCGGTGCGTCCGCAGCGCGCGGCGCGAGTTCTCGAACCAGTCCACCCGCGGCGCCTCCACGCCGAACCGCCGCGGATCATCCGCCCCCAGCCCGCGGTAGTCGATCCAGCAATGGCTGAACGTGTACGTGAACGGCGTGCCGGGCCACGAGACGACGAACGGCGGCAGTTCGGCGTGCCGCTTGATCGTCCGCACCAGCCGGTAGTACAGCGCCGGCTCGATGGCGTGCTCGTCGCGCGGCGCGCCCGCGGCCAGCAGGTAGATCAGCCGCTCCTCGTCGCTGGCGACCCACCAGTGGTGCTCCAGGAACTTGCCGGAGCCGCCCATGTCCTTCGGGTCGTCCGGCTTCCAGCCCATCGAGAGGAAGCCGCCCTTCGCGACCGCGAACGCCTTCCAGTTCGAGTCGGCGATCAGCCGATCCGCGAGCGCGGACACCTCGCCACCGAAGTACGACGCGGCCGTGACCGCCCCCGCCAGAAAGAGCGCGTGATCCACCGTGCTGGCGACGATCTCGTAGCCCGCGTGCGAGAGACCGCCGGTGTTCAGGTCGGGGAAGTGCAGGTAGACGCCGAACTTCTTGTTGTCGTCGCGCTCCAGCAGCGATTTCAGCACCGTGCGCGCCCGCTGCTCGCCCCAGGCGCGCGTGATCCAGCCGCGCTCCACGCCGATCGGCAGCGACGAAAGCTGAAACCCGACCGCGGCGATGCTGGCCACCGGGCCTTTGAGCCGGTCCCTGGCCAGGCCGGACGGCGCCCCGACCTCGCGCCAGAAGTACAGGAAGCACGCCCGCTGCACTTCCTCCAGCAGCGCCTGGTCGGCATCCGTGAAGCGGTAGCGCAGTGCGGCGTCGGTCTCCGGAGAGCGGAGTATCGCGTCCGTCTGATCCGCTTGCGTGCTGGCCGGGGCTGCCAGCGTGGTCTGCACCAGCCAGAGTGCGAGTTGACAGTGCATCGCCCTGGACGATATGGTCAGTTCAAGGCGCTGTCAAAACGGCGCCCGAGGGGGCGAGTGAACCCCATGCCTGCATCCATCGACGACGTGGCCCGCCTCGCGAACGTTTCCATCAGCACGGTGTCGCGCGTCCTCAACCGCCGCGAGGTCGTCAACGACAAGACCCGCGCGCGGGTCGAGTCGGCCATCCGCGAGCTGGGTTATCAGCCCAACGCGTTCGCCCGCGGGCTGATGCTGCGGCGGAGCGAGATCGTCGGCCTGGTGCTGCCCGATCTGCACGGCGAGTTCTACAGCGAGATCATCCGCGGCGCGAACCAGCAGGCCCGCGCGATGGGCTACAACCTGCTGGTCTCCTCGGCCCGCGACGGCGACGACAGCCAGTCGCTGCTGCACGCCATCCGCCAGCGCAGCCTGCTGGACGGCGTGGCGGTGATGGTCTCCGAGCTGACCGACCGGATTCAGGGCGTGCTGGCGGACTTTCGCCTGCCGCTGGTCGTGCTCGACGACGACATCGCCGGCGCCCCGCATGACAGCGTCATCATCGACCAGCAGCACGGTGCGCGGGCGCTGATGCGGCATCTGGTGCAGCGCTGCGGCGCACGACGGATCATCTTCGTCGGCGGCCAGGAGACCAACTTCGACACCATCGCCCGCTTAGAGGCATACCGGCAGGTGCTGGCGGAATCGGGCCTGGCGCAAGCGGCGCGGGACGTGTACTTCCTCGACTACGAGTACGACACCGCGTTCGAACTCGCGACCCGCACGGTGGGCCAGTGGGCCGGGCCGGGAAGCTGCGTCTTCGCCGCCAACGACGAAATGGCGGCCGGCATCGTCGCGGCGGCCAACGCCGCCGGCGTGCCCGTGCCGCTCGATCTGGCCGTGGTCGGCTTCGACAACACGCGCGTCGCCCGCATGACCCGCCCGCCGCTGACGACGGTACACGTCCCCATGTCCGAGATGGGTGCGCGGGCGATCGAGCTGCTGTGCCTGCGGCTGGCGGACCCGCAGCGCCCGCCGACCCGCGTCTCCCTCCAGCCGGAGCTGATCGTGCGCGAATCCTGCGGCTGCGGTCTGCGCCAGCCAGCGCCGACGGGAACAAACAGGCCCGGATGATCCGCGGGCCGCCGCCCGCCGTGAACCGCCTCTTGCAAACCACGGCGCTTTGCTTCGGGTGGCACGGTCTGGCGCAGCCAGGCCGTGGGCGCCGGGGGAATCGCGCGAACCACCCTCAACCCGCGTCCAGCAGCGCCAGCTTGCCGCCGAACATCCGCCGCAGGGCGGGGACCATCGCCGCGTGCTCGGGACGGCGGAGCTGCGGGTCGGCGGCGACGATCTCGAAGGCGTCCCGGCGGGCGTGCTCCAGCAGCTCGAAGTCGTTCACGATGTCCGCGAAGCGCAGCTCCGGCAGCCCGTGCTGCCGCGTGCCGAGCAGCTCGCCCGGACCGCGCTGCCGCAAGTCGGCCTCGGCGATCTTGAACCCGTCCGTGGTCTGGGCCATGACGGCCAGTCGCTCGGCGGCTTTCAGTCCGCGGCGGCGGGCGATGAGCACGCACAGGCTGTCGCGCGGCCCGCGGCCCACCCGGCCACGAAGCTGATGAAGCTGCGAAAGCCCAAAGCGGTCCGCGTTCTCGACGATCATGATCGTCGCGTTGGGCACGTCGACGCCGACCTCCACCACCGTCGTCGCGACCACTGCGTGCGACTTCCCGGCGGTGAACGCAGCCACAACCGCGTGCTTCTCGGCCGGCTTCATGCCGCCGTGCAGCAGGCCGATGTTCAGCCCGCGCCAGGGACCGTGGGAGAGGCGGTCGTAGACTTCCTTGACGGACAGCAGTCCAGCGGTCGTTTGCGGATTGCGGCGCGCACCGGCCGGAGGCCGATGCTCGCCTTCCTCGGTCAAGGCACCGGCCGGAGGCCGATGCTCCCCTTCCTCGATCAGCGGGCACACCACGTACGCCTGCTCGCCGGCCTCCAGCCGCTTGCGCACGTAGCCCATCACCGTCTCCCACTGCCCGCCGACAACCACCTTCGTGACGATCTTGCCGCGCCCGGGCGGCAGGGCGTCGATGATCGACACGTCCAGGTCGCCGAACACGGTCATCGCCAGCGTGCGCGGGATGGGCGTGGCGGTCATCACCAGGTAGTGCGGCAACGGCCCCTTCGTGCGGATGTTGGCCCGCTGCAACACGCCGAACTTGTGCTGCTCGTCGACCACGACCATCGCCAGGTCCTTGAACGTGACGTCCTTCTCCAGCAGCGCCTGCGTACCGACCACCAGGTCGATCTCGCCGCGCTCGACCTGCGCCAGCGTCGCGGCCCGCTTCGCCCGCGGCAGTCCGCCGCGCAGCAGCGTCCGCCGCACACGACTGCCGCCCAGGTACTTCTCGATGTTGTGGAAGTGCTGCGCGGCCAGGATTTCGGTCGGGGCCATGATCGCCGCCTGCCGGCGGTTGGCGACCGCGGCCAGGCACGCGTACAGGGCCACGACCGTCTTGCCGCTGCCGACATCGCCCTGCAGCAGCCGCGTCATGGGCCGCCCGCTCTGCAGATCGCGGGCGATCTCCGCGATCGCCCGATCCTGTGCCGCCGTCAGCGCAAACGGGAAGCGGGCGCGGATGCGGCGGTCGATTTCCGGCGTAACGTGCAGCCTGCGACCGGTTTGCAGCGACACGAGCTTGCGCCGCCGCAGCGCCATCGCCAGCTCCATGCACAGGAATTCCTCATACGCCAGCCGGCGGCGTGCGCGCTGCGCCTCCTGCTCGCTGCGCGGGGTGTGCAGCGCACGAATGGCCGCCTCGCGTGCGGGCAGCTTGTCCTTGGCGACGAGCGCACTGGGCAGGAACTCCTCGACCCCCAGGCTCACTGACGCGAGCACGGTCTGGACCACGCGGCGGATGGTGCGCGTGGCCAGCTCCTTGCTGGCGCGATACACGCCCACCAGCCGCGGGCCGCGCGGGCCTGACGACGGCGTGCCGTCCGGCGGAAACAGGCGGACGCTGGGCTGCACGATCTCC
>Ga0209172_10001717_pt1 | contig 43920 bp, 38 predicted proteins | sample LarsenN4metaG_FD_184113 | JGI IMG/M metagenome (GOLD analysis project Ga0209172, IMG submission 184113) | Hot spring sediment bacterial and archeal communities from British Columbia, Canada, to study Microbial Dark Matter (Phase II) - Larsen... ... | reverse complement strand
GGCCTACGGCGGGGCCTACTGCGTTATGGCGTCGAAGCACATCCGCACCGATATCAACTATGCCTGGCCGACAGCGGAAATTGCGGTAATGGGGCCGGAAGGCGCGGTCAACATCGTGTATCGGCGCGAGCTGGCAGCGGCAAAAGACCCCGAGGGCGAGCGGGCGCAACGCGTGGAGGAATTTCGCGAACGCTTTGCCAATCCCTGGATTGCAGCCGAGCGCGGCTGGATTGACGCGGTGATTGAACCGAAAGTGACCCGACCGAAGCTGATTGCCGCCCTGCGGATGCTCGAAAACAAGCGCGACACCAACCCGCCCAAGAAGCACGGAAATATTCCGCTCTAGCGCGTTGCGACCAGTCTTGAGTGATCCCCACTACCAATAGTCTTGAACGGGGCCTTAGCCCAGACGGGGGGTAGAGCGTGCAGGCACGCTGAGTGTGCTAGAATCGCGGGGTTCCCAAGAACCCGCTCAGAACCGGTCCGATGTTCAAGAAAATCCTGATTGCGAACCGGGGCGAAATCGCTGTCCGCATCATTCGCGCTTGTCGCGAGATGGGGATTAAGGCGGTAGCGGTCTACTCGGACGTGGACCGGGCGTCGCTGCACGTGCGGCTGGCGGACGAGGCCTACGCCATCGGACCGGCGCCCTCGACCGAGAGTTACCTGCGGATTGACAAGCTGATGGAGGTGGCGCGACGTTCGGGCGCCGATGCGCTGCATCCGGGCTACGGCTTTCTGGCCGAGAATCCGGCCTTGCCGCGGGCGTGTCACGAGGCACGCATCGCTTTCATCGGCCCGCCAGCGAAAGCCATAGAGATGATGGGGAGCAAGACCGAGTCGCGGCGAGCCGCGGAGCGTGTGGGCGTACCAGTGGTGCCGGGGACGCGCCAGCGGCTTGAGTCACTGGCGGAAGCCGAACGGGCGGCCGCGGAGTTCGGTTATCCGGTTATGTTCAAGGCGGTGGCCGGCGGCGGCGGCAAGGGCATGCGGCTGGTGCGCGAGCCGAAGCAGTTGGCAGGCGCGTGGCGCGACGCGCAGTCGGAAGCCCAGAACGCTTTCGGCGACCCCTCGCTCTACATCGAGAAGTACTTGGAGCGGCCCCGGCACGTAGAAATTCAGATTCTCGCCGACGCGCACGGGAACGTGGTGCACCTGGGTGAGCGCGAGTGCAGCTTGCAGCGGCGGCACCAGAAGGTGGCGGAGGAGTCGCCCTCGCCGGTGATGCTGGAAGCGCCGGAGATGCGCGCGCGGATGGGCGAGGCGGCAGTGAAGATTGCGCAGGCGGGGGGTTACGTCAATGCCGGCACAATGGAATTTCTCGTCCATCGGGACAAACGCAGCCCGCTCGGCTGGAATTTCTATTTCCTTGAGATGAACACGCGCCTGCAGGTAGAGCATCCGGTGACCGAGGTGGTGACGGGGCTTGACCTGGTGAAGTGGCAGATTCGGATTGCAGCGGGCGAGCCGCTGAAGTTCCGGCAGGACGACATCCACTGGCGCGGCCATGCCATTGAGTGTCGCGTCTATGCGGAAGATCCGGAGAACAACTTCTTTCCCTCGCCGGGGAGAATCACGCGCCTGGAACGGCCGTTCGGGCCCGGCGTGCGGATTGATGCCTACGTGTACGAGGGCTGGGACGTGCCGCTGCACTACGACCCGCTGCTGGCCAAGCTTGTCTGCTGGGGCGAGGACCGGGCGGAAGCGGTTGCGCGGGTGCGCAGGGCGCTCGAGGAATACTGGGTGGGCGGCGTGCGCACGAACCTGTCGTTTTTCCGCCGGCTGGTGAACCAGCCGGAGTTTCTGGCGGGTGAACTGGACACGGAGTTGATTGACCGGATGCTGGCGGAGCGGGCGCCGGCCGAGGCGGACGAAGGCTTGCGCGTGGTGGCGGCGGCGACGGCGGCACTGGCGGAGTGCGCGGAAACCGCCCGCAACGGCACCGCGTCGGCAGCAACGCCGCCGCTGAGCCGCTGGAAGCTCGCCGGCCGCGAGCGGCTGCTCCACCGCACGCCTGCGCGGAAAAACACCTGATGCAGTTCGAGGTGAACATTGCGGGCCGCGTCGAGCGTGTCGAAGTGCGACGCGGGCCGGAGGGTTGGGAGTGCCGCGTGAACGGCAAGCCGCTGCCCGCCGACATCGCGGAAGTGCGGCCCGGCGTTTTTTCTGTCCTGTTGGAGGGTTGCGCCTTCGAGATGCAGGTCGAGCGGGACAACGATCACTACCGGATTCAGAGCCGCGGAGTGGAACTCGTGGCGACGGTGGTGGATCCGCGGCGCTGGCGGCGGCGCGGCGCGGGATTGGTGGCGGCCGGCAGGCAAGAGGTGCAGGCGCCGATGCCGGGCAAGGTGATTGCGGTGCTGGTGGCTGCGGGACAACAGGTGAAGGCCGACCAGGGGCTGGTGGTGGTGGAAGCAATGAAGATGCAGAACGAGATTCCCACACCGAAAGAAGGCGTGGTGGAACAGGTTCTGGTTTCTGCGGGCGACACGGTGGAGCACGGGCAAACGCTGGTGGTGGTCAGCTAGCGGAGGTGGACGATGGCGGTGACAAACACGAAGGCCGTAGGGATCGAGGAGTTCGTGCGCGGGCTCGAAGAGATTCCGGCGGCGCGCTTTACCCCCGAAGCTGTCTATGACTACATCCGCGCGCACCCGATTGCGCCGGCATCGCTCGCCCCCTACCTCTATTTCAGCCCGCACAACTACACGCGCAATCTGATTCACAAGAACGATCGCTTCGAGGTCATCGCCATCTGCTGGGAAGTCGAGCAGGTGAGCCGCATCCACAACCACCGCGACCAGCACTGCTGGATGCTGGTACCAATCGGGAAACTGGAAAATCAGAATTACCGAGTCTGCGACCGCAACCCGCGGGAGCAAACCTGCCGGCTCGAAGAAAGCACGACCGTGCTGATTTCACCGATAGCTCCGCTGGCGGTGGACCAGGACGAACCGGTGCACCAGGTGCGGAACCGAAAGGAATACGCCGCACGCGCCGTCAGCATCCACGTCTACTCGCGGCCGTTCAACACCTGTGAAGTGTATTCGCTCGAACACGGAAAGTACTACGATGTGGAGCTCAGCTACACGAGTGAATACGGCAAGCTCTGCGCCGGAGAAAAAGCTACACGGGCTGAGCTGTGAGCTCGGCTAGGGCAGCGCGCGGCCCGACTCCAGAATCTGGCGCGCAAGGTGGTTGACGACGCGGGCCTGGTTACGCACAGCCTCAATGTAGGCAGCTTCCAGCAAGGATTGCTTTTGCTTGCGCAGGTGCTCGCGGATGGAGCGCTCGACTTCCGGTTCCGAGAGGTCGCGTTGGCCGGCGGGCTGGCGGTCGAGAAGTTTGACAACCTGGTAGCCGTCGCGGCTGCGCACGACGGCCGAGACCCCCCCGACCTCAAGTTGTTTGACAACCGTGCGCAGCGCGGGATCGCTCTGTTCCAGCGCCGATTCGGGAAAGAATCCCAGGTCACCCCCGCCGAGCGCCGTGCCCGGGTCTTCGGAAAAATTCCGCGCCAACTCGGCGAACTCCTCTCCTGCCCGCAGGCGTTTGAAGATTTGCTCGATTTTCTGGCGCGCCTGGTTTTCGCCGGCTGCGTCGCTGCTCTGCAGGTTGCGCACCTGTGAGTCCGCGCGGGGCGTCACGAGGATGTGGGCGACGTGGTACAGGGTTTCCGGATGGCGAAACTGGTCGCGATGGGAGTCGAAATAAGCAGCCACTTCTTCGGTGGTGACTTCGATGTGGGCCGCGAGCTCCTTTTCGAGCAGGTTCCGGATGCTGAGTTCTCGGCGGAACTCCTCGCGCAGCTCGGACAGCGTCAGCCCTTGCATCTCGAGCTGGCGCTGGAACTCGGGCGCGGTGTAGGAGGCGTGAAGTTCCCGAAGTGCGGCTTCGACCTCGGCATCGCTGGCGAGCACACCCCGCTGCGCCGCCTTCTGGAGGAGGATTTCCTGCTGGATCAGCTCGCCGAGCAGGCGGAGGCGCTGGCTGATGGCTTCCACGTCACTCAGCGGCGCCGGCAAGCCCGCCGTTTGGCGGCGGAACTGTCGTTCCACATCGGCGCGGAAGACCGGCTTGCCGTTGACGAGCGCCCAGACTTCACCGTCGCGACTTTGCCGAGAGCTGCACGCACACAGCGCCAATCCGAAGAGGCCCACGAGGACGACCAGCCGAAGCCGTCGAGCGGCCGCGCGACGGGTTGCGCGCACCGGGGAATCTGCTATACTGATGCGGGTTTCAAAGCTTTTCATCTCATCCTGTGAGCCCGACGATGGCGCAACGCTGCGAGCTCTGTGGAAAGGCACCACGGTTCGGCAATCGGATTTCGCACGCCCACAACGTCACGAGCCGCCGGTGGAATGTTAACCTGCGGCGGGTGCGGGTGCAAATCGGAGGCGTGCGGAAGCGGATGCGGGTGTGCACGGATTGCATCCGCAGCGGGCGTACGCGGCAACTCGCCTAGTCGTTTCCTAGCCCAACCACGCCATCGCATCAATCTCGACCCGCGCACCGCGAGGCAGCCGTCTGCATTCGACCGTGGAACGTGCCGGCGGCTCCTCCGGGAAAAACCGGGCATAGACTTCGTTCATTCTGGCAAAGTCGTTGAGGTCGGTCAGGAAGACTGTGGTCTTCACTACCTGTCGTAAGCTGGCGCCCGCGGCCCGCAGGACTGCCTCCAGGTTCTTGAGCACGCGTTCGGTCTGCGCGGCGATGTCGCCGGCGACAAGGGTAGTCGTCACGGGGTCGAGAGCAATCTGGCCCGACAGGAAGAGAAAGCTGCCCGCCGACACAGCCTGCGCATAGGGGCCGATAGGCTGGGGCGCATCCGACGTGAGGAACGTGTGTTTCATCGGCATCTCCTCGGGGAACTGGTGAGCGCGCGGCCTAGTCTACTCTGGCTGCGCCTGGAACAGAAGCGTTTGGGGAGCAACGTTTTTGGCGGTGATTTCGTATTCGGCGAACTCCAAACCTGTTCGCACGCGTTTCAGCCGGCCGGCGGCTTCCACGCGCCACGTGCGCGGCAAGCGCACCCCGAGGCGAATACGCCGGAAGCGCTCGAGCACAGGCTCCTTCGGCAGCGGATACCAGCCCGAGGACTCAAGGCGAGCTTCGTGTTGGCTGAGCCGCACGGCAGTCGAGTCCAGCTCGTCCAGGGAAAGCTGGAACCGGATGACGACGGTGCGGCGGGCGAGCGGAGCCAGCGGCCGGGCGAACGTCAGACGGAGGAGGAGCGTTTCGGATTCCATCTTTGCCGTCCACGCGAGCAGTCCGGTTTCGTCCCACACATCTTCCACACGGGTGCGGTCGGCGAACGGCGGCGGGAGGACGAGCGCGAGAGTGTCGATGGGGAGAACGCGGCGAGAATCGAGCTCCAGGCTGGCTTTGCCCGCCAGGGTGCGCGTGGCCGGATCGAGACGCACGTCGAGCTCCACCGTCCGCACCGAGACAATGCGAGACACAGGCGTTCCCTGTAGCAGGAGCGCCAGGATGAGGACAAGAGCCGACACGGGTCAGAGCCGTGGCAGACGAACGACGCTGCAGACACCGCGGACCTTTTTCAACCCGGCCACAATCCGCCCCAGCTGTTCGACGCCGGTTACGTCACAGGTAAGCTCGATGCGCGCCGGCTCGCCCGGTTCGCTGCGAGCTTCCGTGCGACGGATGTTGGATTGATTGTCGGCGATGACGGTGGTCATTTCCTTCAGCAAGCCGGGCCGGTCGGCGGCCTGGATGGCCAAGCGCACCGAATAGCTCTCGGCGGTTTCCGGTGCCCACTCGATTTCGATGCGGCGCTCAACTTCGTAGAGCAGGTTCTGCACGTTGGGACACGTCTTGGCATGAACGGCGACGCCGCGGCCACGGGTAATGTAGCCGATGATGGGTTCTCCGCGGACGGGGTTGCAGCAGCGGGCGCGGTAGATGAGGAGGTCGTGGTCGCGCAGGGCCATCGCATCACCGTGCAGACGGAAAACGCGGCTCACGGTGCGGCCCAGCACCCGCAAGGCGGTGGCGACGCGCCGCTCCCCGGCCAAGCGCTCGGGAAGAAGTTTCGCCAGCACCTGGCGGGGGGCGAACTTGCCGAAGCCGATGCGGGCGTAGAGCTGCTCCACAGTCGGACACGCCATCTCCTGCGCCGCGCGCAGCCACGCGCCTTCCGCAATCTTCTTCAAGTTCACACCCGCGCGGCGTGCCTCCTTCTCCAGCAGCCGCCGGCCCAGTTCAGTGGCTTGCTGGCGCTCGTGGACATTGATCCAGTGCTTGATCTTGTTGCGGGCACGGGAGGTGCGGACAAAGCTGAGCCAATCGCGGCTGGGTTTGTGAGCCGTCTGCGTGAGGATTTCCACGATGTCGCCGTTCTTCAGGTGATGGCGCAGAGGAACGAGGCGACCGTTCACGCGTGAACCCACGCACTCGTGCCCGACTTCGGTATGGATGGCGTAGGCGAAATCCACCGGCGTGGAATCGCGCGGCAGGACAATCACTCTTCCCTTAGGGGTGAAGGTATAGACCTCTTCGGGGTAGAGGTCAACTTTAAGCGTGGAGAGGAACTCGCTGGGGTCTTCGACTTCGCGCGCCCACTCGATCAGGCTGCGCAGCCAGGCGATGCGCTGGGCATCAGTGGGGGTGGCGTCGGCGGCGTCTTTGTACTTCCAGTGTGCTGCAATGCCCTGCTCGGCGAGTCGGTGCATCTCCTCCGTGCGGATCTGCACCTCGAAGGGCTGGCCATCGCAGAGCAGGGAGGTGTGGAGGGACTGATAGAGGTTGGGACTCGGCATGGCGATGTAGTCCTTGAACCGGCCGGGAACGGGGCGCCAGAGCTGGTGGACGATGCCGAGCGCCGCGTAGCAGTTCTTGACGGAGTCGGTGATGACGCGCAGGGCCAGCAGGTCATAGATCTGGTCGAGGCTCAGGCTCTGCCGGACGAGTTTCTGATGGATGGAATAGAGTCGCTTGATGCGGCCTTCAACCTGGGCCGCAATGCGGTTCTTTTGCAGCTCGGCTTCGAGCAGACTGCGAACGGTTCCGAGGAAGGTTTCGTTCAGCAGGCGCCGGCCTTCCAGTTCCTGCCGGAGCTGGCGGTAGCGGTCGGGTTCCAGCGCACGGAAAGCCAGGTCTTCCAATTCGCCGCGGATCTTGCCCATTCCCAGCCGGTGGGCGATGGGGGCGTAGATTTCCAGCGTTTCCAGGGCGGTGCGTGCGCGTCTCTCCGGCGAGAGAAACTCGAGTGTCCGCATGTTGTGGAGGCGGTCAGCCAGCTTGATCACGACCACACGGACGTCGTCAATCATGGCGAGCAGCATCTTGCGGAGGCTTTCGGCCTGCTGGGCTTCGCGGGTGGAGAAATCGAGCGCGGAGAGTTTGGTGACGCCTTCGACCAGCCGCGCTACATCCGGTCCAAATTCTGCGGCCACGGTGGGCAGGCTGGTGCGAGTGTCTTCAACGATGTCGTGCAGGAGGGCGGAGGCGAGCGTGGTCACATCCAGACGCATCTCAGCCAGCAGGTGAGCCACAGCGAGCGGATGGGAGAGAAAAGCCTCACCGGAGGCACGGGTCTGGGCGGCGTGTTCGCGGGCGGAGAATTCGAAGGCACGACGCAAGAGGTCCACGTCCTCCTGCGGCCGGTACTGGCGAACTTTCTCCGTCAACGCCGCAAAGGCAGCCGCGCTCGTGGCGGGAGCAGCGGTGGGGTCGGTGATCGGCATAGCAGAAGTACAGCCAGCCCAAACGCAGGGCACGCTGGAACTCCATTCTAGCAGATGGAAGGAAGCGTTTCGCTACGGCAGGTCAGCGCGTGGGGGTGGGTGCTTCCGGTTTCTTACGCAGGATCTGCTGCGCCCGTTCGGCCAATTCGTCGGCGCGTTGCAAGAACTGCTCACGCTCATTGGGGTCGGCCACCAAGTCAGCCTTCTCGCGATACATCAGATTCAGATAGGCCATCGCATCCGCATACTCGGGGTTAAGCTGGAGCGCGCGGTCGAGCATTTCAATCCCTTCGTCCACCAACGCGTTGTTCTTTGCTGCCAACTCCTCACGGGCGCGACGCGGCAGCGGATCTTCCGGCCGGGCCAGGCCCATGCGGTTCCTGAGCTCCATGCGCGGCTTGTAGGTCAGTGTCCAGTCAATCACGCCGATCGAGTAGTAGTGCTCCGCGTTATTGGGTTCCAGTTCGATGAGGCGGCGCCGGTACTGTTTGGCCTTCTCGAGCGGGGGGCGCATGGCCTCGGTTTCTCGTTCGGCTCCCCCGATTCCGAAATACAAGCTGGCGATGTAGGAAATGCTGGTGATGTTCTGGGGGTCGTACTTGAGGACGTCCTCAAAGGCTTCAATGGCAGCCAGCCCCAGGCGTCTGTTGCTCTCCGCGGGTGAGCCGGGGACGAACTGGCTGGCGTAGGCGACGGCCAGGAAGACGCGTGCGTTGATGAGCTGCGGGTCGAGTTCGATGGCGCGCTTGAAGTGCTCGATGGCGGCATCGAACTGAGCCCCTTTGTAGGCGCGGACACCCTTGTTCAGCTCATCCCGCGCTTTCAGCTTCTGGCAACTGGCAAGGGAGAAAACGAGAACCAGCAGGGCGAGCAGCACAGCGGTAGCGCGCAGACGTTGCATCAGGTGGCTCCTCCGCGGAGGCGCCCCGGATGGCGTGGGACGCCCGAGTCGGGCCGCGGAACTACTGGCCCGCCTCCACTTTGGCGGTCATGAGGCCGATCTTTTCGACCCCGGCGGCCTTGGCAATATCAATCGCCCGGGCCACCTCGGCGAACTCCATCATATCGTCGCCCTTGACGAAGGCAATTTTTTCCGCCCGTGTCTTGAAGATCTCGCTCAAGCGGAAACCCAGCGTATCCCAGGTAACCTCGTCCTGATTGATCTTCACGCTGACGCCTGTCGGGCCCCCCCGCAGCACCTGGATGACGATCGTGCGCTGGAGCACATCTTCCTGCGTCTGCGTACCTGGCGGCGGCGGCTGCGGCACGAGCGCGTCCAGCCCCTTCGGGATGAGCGGCGTAATCACCATGAAGATGATGATCAGCACCAGCAGAATGTCAATGAAGGGCACGATATTGGGCTCCGACATCGCTCCCTTGCCTGTTCCCACCTTCATTCCCATCGCCGTTGCTCCTCAGGCTCTCTCAGAGTGTGGGTGTCTGGGTGCCGGGCTGGATTGCTGCTCCGGCCCCCGGCACTGCCGGCCCTTTCTTTTCCGTTTGTTCGGTCAGCAAGCCGAGCTGATCAACGCCGGCGGCGCGGACTTCGTCGACGACTTTGACCACGGTGCCGTACATGGCGCGGGCATCGCTCTTGATGTAGACCGTCTTGTCGAGACGGGCTTCCAGCATCTCCTTCACTTTCTTCGTGATGTCCTCGAGATTGACCTGCTCGCTGACGAGGAAGATGTTGCCGGTGCGCGTGATGGCCAGCACCACGGCGTCTTCCTTGTCCGCGTCGGGCATCTGCCGGGGATTGTCCGTGCGCGCCATGTCCACGCTGACACCTTTCTGCAACATCGGTGTGACCACCATAAAGATGATGAGCAGCACCAGCATGATGTCAGCCATCGGCACCACGTTGGGGGTGGAGGTGACCTCCGGAGTTACGATCTTGAACATGGCGGCCTCCTACCGCTTCTGGCGCCGCATGATGAAGTAGTTAATCAGCTCCTTCGAGCTATTATCCATCTCGACGTCAAAGGCCTCGATCTTTCCACTGAAGTAGTTGTACATCCAGACCGCCGGCACCGCCACGAACAAGCCGATGGCAGTCGCCACCAGCGCTTCGGCGATACCGCCGGCCACGGCCGTCAAGCCGGTCGCCTTTTCCGCGGAGATGCCCTTGAAGGCGTTGATGATGCCGACCACGGTGCCGAACAGGCCCACGAAGGGCGCAGTCGCCCCGATGGTGGCCAAGCCGCTCAAGCCGCGCTTGAGTTCGGCGTGGACGATGGCCATGGCGCGCTCCAGGGCGCGCTGGCTGGCGTCGATTTCCTGGCCGGGTATTTCCGAGGCGGTTTGAAACTCCTGCAAGCCGGTTGCGACCACTTTGGCGATGTGGCTCTTCTTGTTGCGCTCGGCGATGCGGATGGCCTCATCCAGCTTGCCGTCACGCAGGGCCCCCGACACCGCCTGGACAAAGAGGCGTGACTGCATGCGGGCGGCGCGGTAGGTGAGCCCGCGGTCAATCATCACCCCCACCGACCAGGCCGACATCAAGAACAAGATGATGACCACAACGCGGGCGGCCCAACCCATGGCACCCCACATACTGCGCAGGTCCCAGCCCACCACCGATTCTTGCTGCAACCAGAAGGCAATCATGTACAGAGTGGCAAGCATTCTCTCTCCTCCCCGTTTTGGACTCGAATCCCGAGTGTCGGACTTCCTCTCTCCCGTTCAGTTCAGACGGAATATAACATCGATGTAGGTTACGACTTCCACCGGCTCGTTGTTGAGCAGGGTGGGCTCGTAGCGCCATTGCTGCACGGCGTCGAGCGCCGCCTGCACAAGCAAGGGGTGTCCCTGGATCACCGTCAGGTTCTGCACCGTCCCGTCCTTGCCGATAATCGCCTCGAGTTTCACCACGCCTTGAATGCGCGCCTGCTTGGCCAGGGGCGGGTAGAGCGGCAGGACCTGGCGAATCTTCTTCGCTTCCTGCACCCCGCTTGACACGCGGATGCGTTTGGGTTGCTCCGGCGGAGGCGGGGCGGGGATGCTGCCAATGACGCCCCCAATGACACCGCCGAGCTGCCCGCTGGCGATGCCGCCGGGCACGCCACCCACCACGCCCGGCATGTTGGGCATCTCCTCTTCCCTGATGATGGCGATGCGCTCGGGAATCTTGGAGGGAGCGCGCAGCTTGCCAGCTTCCATCAAGCTGACTTTCTTGACCACGCGCGGAGCCACTTTGGGGGCGGGAGGGGGAGGCGGGGGAGGCGGAGGCGGCGGGGCCGCCACCCAGCTCACAAACGCTTGTGTCGGGAGCGCCTCGGTGTAGAGCAGCGGAACCAGAATCATCACGCCGATGACCAGTATCTGGATGGTCATCGAAATGAAATACGCCCAAGGATTGCGGCGATGCTTCCGCGTGCAAGACACAATCATCTGGTCAAACATACACTAACGCCCCTTTCGGCCGGCCGGCGTGGCACCGGCCCTGGAATTCTCCGCGACGCTCACTGGCTGGCTCCCGGTCTTCGCCTTCTCCGCCCGGGCCGGGGGGGCAGGTGGCCGTATCCCCGGCTGTTTCCGCTCCATCCATCCTACCACAATCGGGCTGGCAATGAAGAGAGTCGAATAACTTCCCACCACAAACCCAATCACCAGGGTGAAGGCGAAGCCCCGGAGAACCTCGCCCCCGAACAAGAATAGCGCGAGAACGGAGAGGAATGTCAAGCTGGAGGTGAGGATGGTGCGGCTGAGGGTCTGGTTGATGCTGCGGTTGACGAGCTGCGGGAAGGGCTCCCGCCGCAGCAGCCGCACATTCTCCCGGATGCGGTCGAACACCACGATCGTGTCGTTCACCGAATACCCTACCAGCGTCAGCAGGGCGGCCACGACGTTCAAACTGATTTCGTAGTCAATCAGGGAGAGGAACCCGGCCGTAACGGCGACGTCGTGGAACACGGCAATCACCGCGGCACTCCCGTACACCCAGTGGCGGAACCGCCAGCCGATATAGAAGAGGATGCCGCCCAACGCGTAGAGAGTTGCTGCCAGGGCTTGCAGGCGGAGCTGTCGGCCCACCCGCGGCCCCACAATCTCCACGTTGCGAACCACGAAGGGCGACAGGAAGGCGTTTTGCTCCAGGTAGCCGACGACGGCCGGTGGGACAGGCGGCAGGGTGCGCAACTCGTCAAGACTGCGGAAGAGGCCGCCGCGCTCGGTGTCGCGGACATCGGTGAGGGCTTCGGCGATTTCGCGGTAGCGGGTGGCGGCCTGAGCCGGTTGTGAAGCCAGTCCAATAGGGTCTGCCGCCAAGAGGCGCTCGGCCAGGGTGTCGCGGCCGACCTGATTGAGGTCGAGCTTGTCGGCCGGCGTTCCGAACGTGGCGCGGAGGGTTTCCAAGATGGCTACCCGGCCGGTGTCGAGGGCCTCTTCTTCGGAGCCTTGCGGTTCGAGGCCGATGATGAGCTCGTTATTCGCTTCCGGGCCATAGCGCTGGATGGTGCTGGAGCCGAGCCCGCGCTGGGCGAGAGCGGCGCGCAGGCGTTCCAGCTCGGGGCGCTCGGCAAACTTCACATAGACGAGCGTGCCGCCGCGGAAATCAATCCCATAGCGCGGGCCGCCTTTGGCCACCATCGAGCCGATCCCGACCAGGATCAGCACGATGGAAAAAGAAATGCAGTACCACTTCTTCCCCAGGAAGTCGTAGTTGGCGTCGCGGAAGAGTTCGATCATCCGACGCTCACCTGGGTGGGCCGCGCCTGGCGGCCCAGAATCCATTCAAAGATGGTCCGCGAAACGTAGACAGCCGTAAACAAGTTGGCGAACAAGCCGATGGTGAGCGTGACGGCGAAGCCGCGCACCGGGCCCGTGCCGAATAGGAAGAGGAAGACGGCGGCGATAACGGTGGTGGCGTTGGTGTCGAAGATGGTGGTGAAGGCGCGGTCGAAGCCGGTTTCGACCGCCGACACCACGCTCTTGCCCGTCCGCAGTTCTTCGCGGATGCGCTCGAAGACCAAGACGTTGGCGTCGACGGCCATGCCGATGGTCAACGCCACCCCGGCGATGCCGGGCAGTGTGAGGGTGGCGCCGAAGTAGGCCAGCGCCGCCAGCAGAATCACCAGGTTCAGGACCAGCGCCAGGGTGGCATTGATGCCGGCCCCGCGGTAGTAGAGAAGCATCGAGAGAATGACTACCACCAAACCGACCATCGAAGCCGTGAAGCCCTGCCGGATGGAGTCGGCGCCGAGCGACGGCCCCACTGTGCGCTCTTCGAGATAGCGGATGGAGGCCGGCAGGGCGCCCGAGCGCAGTACCAACGCCAGGTCGGAAGCGGTTTGCAGGGTGAACTGGCCGACAATGCGGCCGGAGTCGTCAATGCGGCTCTGGATGGTGGCAACGGAATAAATCTTTGTGTCCAGGACGACGGCGAGCGGGTTGCCGATGTTCTGCTCGGTGAAGGGGCCGAAGCGGGCGGCGCCGTCGCGGTTTAGAAAGAAACTGACCTGATAGAAGCCGGGAGTCTCCGGGTCCACTTCGGCGCGCGCGGTGGGGCGGAGATCGCGACCCGTGACTGCCGAGCTGCGGCTGACGATGTAGAAGCCTTCGCGCGTGCGTTCCACCGAGCGCAGCAGCATTGAATCCGGCGGCAGGATGCCGCCGCGGCTGGCCAGCGCCGCCTGCTCGCTCGTGAAGGGGCCATCGTGCACCAGCTTGATTTCGAGCATGGCCGTGGCCTGGATGATGCTCTTGACGCGAGCGGGGTCGTCCACACCGGGCAACTGCACCAGAATCTCCCATTCGCCGCGCCCATGCTCGGCGATGGTGGGCTCGACCACGCCCAGGGCGTCAATGCGCTGGCGGATGGTTTCAATCGAGCTGCGCAGCGCGTCGCGGCGGAGGCCTTCGGCATAGGCCGGTCTCATCACCAGCACATAGGCGCTCGAGTCGCCCGGCACGGGCAGGAGTTCGAACGCGTCGCGATAGTTCTCGTTGATGAAGTTGCGGAAGGCGTCCGTGCTGGCCACCGGGATGCCGCTGACCTGGAGGCGGTCGGCTTCAACGATGCGGATGTCGGTATAGGGGATGGTTTGCTCGCGCAAGCCCACGCCCAGACGCTGCGACACCTGGTCGGTCTCGGTGCGGACGGCTTCGTCCACCTGCACTTGCAGAATCAGGTGCATCCCGCCGCGCAAGTCGAGGCCGAGGTTGATGCGGTGGCGGAGGTTTTCGTTCAGGTCCGCCACGCTGGTAGGGATTTTGAAATGCGTCTTGCCGTCAGCCTCTTTGCGAAAGCCAGCGAGACCCACCAGGCAGGCCAAGGTCAGAGCGAAGATGATGATGGCTTTCCAGCGGAGGCTTGCAGTCATCGCCGGTGGGAAGGTTGGGTCATCTCAGGATTTGGTTTCCGATTCCGCCGCGGAAGGCTGAAATCCCGCAATGGCATGGCGCATGACTTCGATGCGCACCTGATCGGCGATGCGCAGCGTGACCACATTGTCCTTGATGCCCACAATCGTGCCCAGAATCCCGCCGCTCGTTACCACGCGGTCGCCGGTCTTGAGCGCCCCCAACATCTGCTGTTGGCGCTTCCGCTGGCGCTGCGCGGGAAGAATCAGCAGGAAATAAAAAATCACCAAGATGAAGACCAGTGGAAGAAACGCGCCCCACGGACTTCCCTGCGCTTGCTGAAACGCCGCCAGACTTGCCAACACCCTGAGCCCTCCCACTTCAACCAGCATGGCTGTGAGCGGACAAACTGGATAACCCGTGCCGCGCGCTCTCCGGTCTCCCCACCAGATTCTGCATCGCCTACAGAAGCGAGCGCCGCGTGGACGTCAAACGCGATACTCTGCCGAATGCCTTCGACCCTGTCAAGGCAAAATCTCCGCTAAATCCCGACCCCGCCACCAGGATTCGAAGGAGACGGATGCGGACGGAACGGGACGGAACGAACATGTCGCGGACGCAAAGGAGCCCCCCTAGCCCCCTCCGGACGCGCCCCCGCCGCCACCAGATGTCATTCTGAGCCCCGACCCTTCGGGGCGCCTGCCCTTTGACCCCGAGCGGAATCGAGGGGGAGCAAAGCGAATGGGCCTGCCTCCCCTGCTGTCATTCTGAGGGCGCAGCCCGAAGAATCTGACCTCTTGCGTACCCGGCACCTTCCAGTCCACTCCCGCCCCCCGGGATTCCTATGCCTGTTCTCCCTCGGCCTCGCCCAGCTCCGCCTGCAACTCCCCCAGCGCGCCCCGCGGGATGGCCTCCCGAATCCGCCGCATCAGGTCGAGGTAGAAATACAAATTGTGATACGTCGTCACTATCGCCGCCAGCATCTCCCCCGCCGCAAACAGATGCCGCAAATACGCCCGCGAATACCGCCGACACACGCGGCAGCCGCAGCGCGCATCAATCGGGCGGTCGTCCGTAGCGAAGCTTGCATTCCGCAACTGCACCTGCCCCTCCCAGGTAAACGCACAGCCGTTGCGGGCGTTGCGCGTCGGCAGGACGCAGTCCATCATGTCCACGCCCTGCCGCGCGTACTCCACCAAATCCCGCGGATAGCCCACCCCCATCAGATACCGCGGTCGCTCTTCCGGCAACTCGGCGACGCACACTTCCGTCATCTCCGTGCTCAGACTGGGCGGCTCGCCCACCGCCAGCCCGCCTATCGCGTAGCCGAAAAAGTCCATCTCCACCAGCCGCCGCGCGCACTCCCGCCGCAGGTCGGCGTACGTTCCGCCCTGCACAATCCCGAAGAGGGCTTGTTTATCCCGAGGGCCGCCGCGGCCCGAGGGACCTGCTTTCTGCAGCGCCTTCTGGCAGCGCGCCGCCCAGCGCAGCGTCAACTCCATCGAATGCCGCGCCTTCTCATGGCTGGCCGGATACTCCAGGCACTCATCAAACGCCATCACGAAGTCCGCCCCCAGCGCCGCCTGAATCTCGATTGCCTTCTCCGGCGTCAGAAAATGCTGGCTGCCGTCGAGGTGCGAGCGGAAGAGCACGCCGTCCTCCGACACCTTCCGCAGCGTGTTCATGCTGAAGACCTGGAAGCCGCCGCTGTCGGTCAGCAACGCCCGCGGCCAGCCCATAAACCGATGCAGCCCGCCCAACTCCTGCACCGCCTCGTGCCCCGGGCGCAGATAGAGGTGGTAGGCATTGGCCAGCAGCAGCTCGGCCGACAATTCTTCCAGCATCTCCTGCGTCATCGCCTTGACCGTCGCCGACGTCCCCACCGGCATGAACACCGGCGTCTCCACCGTCCCGTGCGGCGTGTGCAATCTCCCCCGCCTTGCCCCAGACCCGGAGTCGCGCCCAAGGATTTCAAAGCGAAACGCGTCGGCCATCCCGTTTATCCTGAGGGAATCCGAAGGACGCCACTATACCACCGCCCCCCGCGCCCTTCCCGCTCCTCGCTCTGCGCAAATTCATTTCGTCTGGTTCCCCCAACCAGAGAAGCAGCCCATTTCGCTCCGAAGCTATAATATTCGTGCTTTTGCAGATGAGGAGGAGTCATGAGCAACGGGAAAAAGTGTCCTCTATGCGATGGGACTGCTAAGGACCGTCAGCGCGATCCTTCTGGCCGAGACGCCATATACGTTGAGTGTGATCGCTGCGGCACGTTCAGAATTACTGACCAGGCATTGATGGGATTGAGCGCAGACCAAAAGCAAGGGCTATCCTCATTCTCCAGAAGAGCTGGCGCTGGTAAAGCTGTTGTTGAGATCTTGTCGACGAATATAGAACAGCTAGTGAAATCACTGCCCCACTACACTCCGACCGAGAAGTTGAATAACTTGCTTCAGCTGATGGCCGAGATGACCCCGGCTCTAGGCGAATACACCGAGTTCAGGAGGGATCGCGATTACCCTCTGCTCGTGCTCTCACGCCCGAGCGAGTTGGAGTATCTCCTGCAGGAGCTTTTTTCCCGCGAGTACGTGACGGGAACCCATGACGGCCTTGCTCTAACCATGGACGGGTGGGAGCACCTTGAACAAATCCGACGAAAGGGATGAGCATCGACAAGATGCTTTGTCGCAAAGTGGTTTCACGAATCAATGAACGACGTCTATGAGCAGGCGATCGCGCCAGCCATCATTGAAGCGGGCTATCAACCGTTAAGGATTGACAGGTTAGAGCACGTAAACCGGATCGATGACGAGATCATTGGACAGATCAAACGCTCAAGATTCATGGTTGCAGACTTCACTGGTCAGAGACACGGCGTTTATTTCGAGGCCGGGTTGATGCTAGGCATTGAAAGAACAGTAATTTGGATGTGCCGCAAGGAGGATTTTGCAAAGCATGGTCTGCATTTCGACATTCGCCAATTCAATTTCATAGCTTACGAGTCTACAGCCGAAGCAAGAAAGAGATTGTACGATCGCATTCTTGCGCTGGAGGGACAAGGCCCCTTTACCGAGACACCAGCCTAACCGATAGACAGGGTGGCCCGCCCTTCGCGGTTTGAAGGATGGGGATCGCGAAATTCGTTGCGTTCGCTAACTGTACGGGCGCTTACGGGGATGGCGCCGCTCCAGGTATTCGCGAATTTCCTGCTCCCCCACATACAGGTCAGGCGCAACCGGCGATTCTGAGGTTTCTGCTTCCAACGCCTGCTTCAAGCGCGCAAAACAGATGTCGGGACCATCCTGGAATCTCAACGGGGTCACGCGAAACGCCTGGAGTTTAATCTTGACGGTGAACTCGCGTGTTTCCTTGAGAAGTTCGGCCACGCGAAAAGCATAAATGCGAAGCGTCGGCGCCACGTGGAAACCGACATACTGGATGGTCACCCTGCACTCCTCCCGGATGGATGACAGTATGAGCCCCTCGCGAGCGAAACAACAGCAGATTCTCAAGCGCCCCCGCAAAAAAGTGCTAGGGGAGGTCCTCCACTTGTGCTAATGTAGGTGTGCGTTTGTCGCTCTTGGTACACCTTCTGAGTTGCACTCACCGGCTGCGAGAAACGACTCGCAGCCTTCTGCGTTTTCCAGCCCGAGGGCATGCAAGAGAACAGACAGCACCAAACGAAGGAGCAACTGTAAACGTGAGTAACAATCGAGAACAAGGCACGGTGAAGTGGTTCAACGCCAGCAAGGGCTACGGCTTCATCCAGCGCGCGGCGGGTGAAGACCTCTTCGTCCACTTTTCCGCCATCCAGGGAGACGGCTACCGCAATCTCCAGGAAGGCGCGACGGTGGAATTCGAAGTCGTCAAGGGGCCCAAGGGCTTGCAAGCCGCCAACGTCGTGCAACTCTAACGCAGAGACGCAGGGAGCCGGACGAACCCGACCGGCTCCTCTTTTCTTGGCCTCAACCATCGGGTCTTCGTGCCCCGATCAGCTTCGCCTGAGGTGCCTATGAGCAAGAGGCGTGAAACATTTCACAAGCGACACCGAGAGCGGGTGCTCCGCGAGAAGGCGCAGCGTAAACGCCAGCGTCGGGAACAACGACGAAATGAAAGGAAAGACTCCCCGCTGGGTATTCCGGAGCCTTCCCCCATCGAGCCAATGCCAACGGAAGTGGCTTTGACCTCGGGAGACAACCCCCAAGGCTAACTCCCCCGTGACAGACGGCTGGCTCCCGGCCCGGAGTTTCGTCCCGAAGCCTCGGGACTACCAACACACCCCGACGGCAGTTCGAAGGTAGGTGCCTGCCCCGCAATATGCGGGGTCGGACTCGAGTTGGTTGAGCATGAAGTCCGCCACGTCCGCACGCGAGATGCGCACCGTCCAAAGGAAGCTGCCGACGCGACGCCCATGGCGATAGCGCCCTCGCTTGGCGCCGCCCACATAATGGCCTAGCACGGTATTGCTCTTTTTCAGTAGGATTACGGGCTTGCCCCGACCCGAATCCCGAGCTTCGGGACGGGATTCGGGGCCACACGATGCTGAAACCAGCTGCGCTTGTCCGCCGCGCCGGGCTTCTTGTCGTCTTGGTCCTGCTGGGTGGGCTCGCCTGGTATTTCTGGCCGCGCCCGCCGCGCGTGGTGTGGGTCGGCATGGACGCGGGCGCCAACCATCTCCTCGACGAATACCTGGCCAACGGCACCCTGCCCGCGCAGGGCGGCTTTGCCCGGCTCGTTCGCTACGGCGTCCGCGCCGCTGCCCTGCCCGTCGAAATCTCGATGACGGCGCCTAGCTTCGCCTCCCTCTACACGGGCGCGCATCCCGAGCGCCACGGCCTGATGGGAAACACCTATTACCGGGTGAGCGACCCGCTGGGCAAAACCAGCTCCGCCTTCGACGCTCCGCTCGCCGCTGAACCTATCTGGCAGACGCTGCGGCGCGCGGGCAAGCGCGTCATCCTGGTGGGACAGGACATCGGCCTCGCCACGCCCGGCGACGGCCCCAACGCCGTCCTCGCCCTCGGCCCGAACGACGGCCCCAGCCAGCTCGTCGAGCTTACCGCGGCCGACTTCGGCCCCGCCGACGGCTGGCAATTCGGTCGTCGGCGCTTCGAACACGCCCGCGCGGCTTCGTTCCTCATCACCACGCGCCAGCACGGCGCGCACCGCGCGAACCTGTTGGCCCTCGACACCAAACGCGACGCCCAGGAGCGCTACGACCGCCTGTTGATTGATTTCGACCGCGACCTCGCCAACGGCAACGCGGCCGAACTCGTGCGCGGTGAATGGGCGCCCGTGCGCCTGCCGGTGGAATACCCCACTGCCATCGGCTCCTGGGTCAAGCTGCTCGAGCTGACCGAAGACTTGAGCCGCTTCCACCTCTACGTCGGCGGCGCGCACTACAACCATGGCTCGCCCGTCGAGTTCGTGCAGCGCCTCGAGCGCGCCCTGGCGCGCGACAAAGCCAGACCCTTCTGGCCGGGCGGCCCCGACAACCGCGCCCTCGACCGCGGCTGGATTGACGAAGACACCTGGTTCGAGCAGCAGGCGCGCGAGGCCTATTACCTCCGCGACGCCGCCGAGTGGGTGATGGAAAACGAGCGCTACAACCTGCTCATCACCTACCAGCCGCAAGCCGACCAGGCCGCCCATGAATTCTTCCTCCGCCAGCCCCGCCAGCAGGGCTACGCCGACCCCGCTCTCCGCGCCCGTATGGCGAAGAATATGGTCAACGCCTGGCTGTGCGTGGACGCGAACCTCGCGGAAGTGCTCGACGAGGCCGACCGCTGGACGACCGTCATCGTCACCGCCGACCACGGAATGATCCCCGTCCACACGCGCTTCTTCCCCAACCGCCTGCTGGCGGCGCAGAAGTTTCGGCTGGGCGGCCCCGAGGCCCAAGTCCAGGTCATCACCAGCGGCGCGCAGGCCCACGTCTACGTCAACCTGGCGGGTCGCCAGCCCGGTGGTGTCGTCTCGGCGAAGGACTATCCCAAGCTCGTGGCGCGGCTGGTGAAGTTGTTCTCTGAGGTGCGCGACCCCGCCACCGGCGAGCCTGTCTTCGCCGTCGTCGCCCCCCGCGACGCCCTGGCACGCTTCCACATCCTGAACGAGGACACCACCGGCGATGTCTGGCTCTCCCTCAATCCCGGCTACACTTTCGGCGGCAGCAGCGAGCCCGGCGAACTCTTCGAGCCTGCCGGCTCTATCGGTATGCACGGCTACCTCTCTGACTTCCCCGAGATGCAGGCTATGTTTCTGGCGGCGGGGCCGCAGATTCGCCCCGGCCGCATTGGCGTGGTCCACAACCTGGACGTTGCCCCCACCGTTGCGCGCATCCTGGGCGTGCCCCCGCCCAAGGATTCCCAGGGGCGCGTGCTGGAAGAAATTCTGAAGCCGAACTAGGAGGACTGATGGAATCCCTGCTCCCGGGTCTGCGCGCAATGCCGAACATCCATCCCGTGCTCGTGCACTTCCCCATCGCCTTCCTCTGGGGAGCGCTGCTGGTGGAGCTGCTGGCGGTCTGGCGCCGCCGCGACGACTGGCACCGCGTGGCCGTGGTACTTCTCTACCTGGGTGCGGCCGGCGCCGTGGCCGCGGCAACCTCCGGCTGGTTCGCCGAGGAAACCGTTGAGCACACCGAAGCCTCGCACGAAGTGCTGGAACTCCACCAGGCCATCATGCTCTGGATGACCAGCATCACCGTCGTATTGGCCGGCGTCGTCTTCTTCGGCACCGGGCGCCTGGAAACCCGCCGCCTGCAGGTCTTCCTCCTCGTAGGTCTGCTAGTCGTCTGTCTGATGTTGCTGGTTGGCGCCGACCGCGGCGGCCAGCTCGTCTATCAATTCGGCACCGGCGTCGAGAAGCCCTTACCGCCCCCACCGCCTGCGGCAGAAACCGCTCCCGCGGCACCGCCACCCCAGCAGCAACATCAGCATCAACACTGACGGCAGCTCTCCGCCCTCAGTCCGAAGTTCTTGGTGTGGCAGGGGCGTCTCGCCTGTGTCGAGTTTCAGTTTTTGATTTTCTGCTTTCTGCTTGCGCGGGCGTTCAGGCAGGAGTGACTTTCAGCACCACCACCGTGCGGTCGTCGGCCTGCTCGCCCTTGCGGGCGGCGTAGCTGTCGGTGGCGCGAATCAACTCGTCGGCGACCTCGCGCGCCGAACCGCGCGCCATCTCCTCGAGCATCGCCTGCAGGCGGCCGGTGCCGAACTCTTCGGCGCGGTGGTTCATGCACTCGTGCAGCCCGTCGGAGCAGAAGACCACGATGTCGCCGCCGTGCAGCGCCAGTTTCTTCTGCTCATAGGAGACTCCGGGCAGGATGCCGAGCGGCACCCCGTGCACGCCAATCTCTTCGGCCCGGCCCCCACGCACCAGCCAGGGGCGCGTGAAGCCGGCGTTGCCAATCGTCAGCGTCTTGCCGCGCGGATCATAGAGACTGAAGAGCAGCGCCACAAAGCGGTTGTCGAGCCGCGGCTGCCGCAACTGCTCGTTCATCCGCGCCAGCATCTCGGCCGGCTCGCAAGGATGGTGGACAACGTGACTGCGCAAGATGCCCACCGCCAGCGCCCCGTAGAGAGCGGCCGCCGAAGCCTTCCCCGCCACATCCCCCACCGTGATCGCCCACCGCCCATCGGCGTAGGGCAGGAAGTCGTAGACGTCGCCGCCCAGATGCAGCGCCGGCTGATACGCCACCGCCACCTCCAGGCCCGGCACATTCGGCGGCACTTCCGGCAGTAAGCCCTTCTGGATCTCCCGCGCCATCGTCAGGTCGGCATCCAGCCGCTGCTCGTCCTCGCGCAGCTTCTCGTAAAGCCGGGCGTTTTCCAGTGCGATGGCAATGTAGGAGGCCAGCGTGGAGAGCATCTGCTCGTGCTGCTCGGTGAAGGCGTTGTACTCCGTGCTCTCCAGGTCCAGCACGCCGATGAGGCGGTCTTTGAAGACCAGCGGCACAGCCAACTCCGAGCGCACCTCCACCCCGTGCCCGCAGCGGACGTAGCGGGGATCGAGATGGACGTTGGGCACGCGTACCGACTGCCGCAGGGCGGCTGCGGTCCCGCAGATGCCGTAGCCGAGCGCGCAGTCGCCTTTCTCGATGATGCGCTCGTCGTAGCGCAGGGAGAAGGTGTGCTCCAGCCGCTGCGTCTCTTCGTTCCACAGCATCACGCAGAACAATTGGAAGTCGATCAGGCGTTTCACAATCTGGGCAATCTTCCGGAAGAGCTGCTCGCGCTGGAGAATGGAGGTCAGCTCGCGGCTCACCTCATGGAGCAGCGAGAGAGTGCGCGTCTGGTCGCGCAGGTTTTCGTAGAGCCGGCCATTTTCGATGGCATTGGCCAGATGCCCAGCTAGGAAGGTGAGCAGGCGCTGGTGCGCCAGGGTGAAGAAGTTCAGCTGGTGACTGCCGACATCGAGCACGCCGATGGTACGGTTTCTGACGACCAGCGGAATGGCGAGTTCCGAACGGATGCCTTCGCCGGCGTCGATGTAGCGGCCGTCGTTGCGGACGTCGCCTACTAGAATCGGCTGGCGGGTCTTGGCCGCCGTGCCGACAATGCCCTGCCCCAGGCCAAAACGCCAGTGCTCAACCACTTCCTGCGGGTAGCCGAGGCCGAAGCGGAACAGCAGCTCATGGCCGATGGAGTCGAGCAGCAGGATGCCGAAGGTGTCGTAATGCACGTGCTGCTTCAGGCCCTCGGCCACCTTGCGGAGAACCTCGTCAAGCTCCAGCGTGGAATTCAGCTCCTCGGCCATCTGCACCAGGAAGCCGATGGGAAGCGGCTCGCCCGCGGGCGTGCCGGCTCGCTCGCCCTGCCTCTCGGTAGAAGTCTGGGCAAGGGCGGCTTCGCCGATGAACTCGGCCAGACTGTCTCTCAACGCTTCGTCCATAAGCCTTCCATTCTACCCCAGTTTACCGTTTGGACGGAAAGAACCCGCAGACGGGTGTCTCGGCTGATTGGATGAAACTTCACCGGTTCCGGATTCGCTTGACCGGCTGCCGGTGGAAGCGTAGGATGGCACCTACCGCAGAGAGCAAGCGCCGTCCACTCCGCCCAAGGCCGTATGCCCGCTGGCGGTAAACAATTGAAACGAATCCTCGTCGTAGATGACGACCCCGACCTGTGCGACGTCCTGAACGATTTACTCTCGGCCGAATACTCTGTTACCACCCTCAAGACCGGGCTGGAAGCCCTCTGGGCACTCCAGCGCCAGCCCTATGACCTCGTTCTGCTCGATATTTGGCTGCCGCGGTTGAATGGCTTGGAGTTGCTGGCCGAATTGCGCTCGCGCCAGATCCCCGTCAAGGTCATCATCATGACCGGCGACAATACCCCCGAAATGGTGCTGCGGGCGGTGCGCGAACAAGCCTTCCACTACCTCACCAAACCCTTCAAGCCCCAGCATCTGCTCGAACTCGTCCGCGGAGCCCTCGCTGCCTCCCCCGAGCCCGCCCCCATCGAAGTCATCTCCGCGCGGCGTGACTGGGTCGAGCTGCTGGTTCCTTGTGACCCGGCTATCGCCGACCGGCTGCAGAGCTTCCTCGAGCAGCTTGAGACCGACCTCCCGCCCGGCGTCCGCCAGTCCATCGGGGAAGCCTTTCGGGAAATCCTGCTGAACGCTGTCGAATGGGGCGGGCATCTCGACCCAAACCGCAAGGTCCGCATCGCCTATCTGCGCGCTCGGCGCATGCTCCTCTACCGCATCGCCGACCCCGGAACCGGCTTTCGCTTCGAAGGCCTCGACCACGCCGCGGTCTCCAACCCGCCCGATCAGCCCTTCCAGCACGCCGAAGCGCGCGCCGCCAAAGGCCTGCGCGAGGGCGGTTTCGGTATCCTGATGGCGCGCGCCAAGGTGGACGAGCTCCTCTACAACGAAGCTCAGAATGAAGTGGTGTTGGTGAAGTACCTGGAAGAGCCGCCCGCTTAGTCGCGCTCCGGGCCCTCGAGGAACGTCCGCAGCTTGCGGGCGCGCGAGGGGTGGCGCAGCTTGCGCAACGCCTTGGCCTCGATCTGCCGGATGCGCTCGCGCGTCACCGTGAACGACTGCCCCACCTCTTCCAGCGTGTGCTCGGAGCCGTCGTCCAACCCGAAGCGCATCTTGATCACCTTCTCCTCGCGCGGCGTCAGCGTCTTCAGCACCGACTCGGTCTGCTCCTTCAGGTTCAGGTTGATGACCGCATCGTCGGGCGAAATCACGGCCTTGTCTTCGATGAAGTCGCCCAGGTGGGAATCCTCCTCCTCCCCGATGGGCGTCTCCAGCGAAATCGGCTCCTGGGCGATCTTGAGCACCTTGCGCACCTTGAACACTGGCAGGTCCATCCGCTTGGCGATTTCCTCCGAGGTCGGCTCCCGCCCCAGCTCCTGCACCAGTTGCCGCTGGGTGCGCACCAGTTTGTTGATGGTCTCGATCATGTGCACGGGGATGCGGATGGTGCGCGCCTGGTCGGCGATCGCCCGGGTGATGGCCTGCCGAATCCACCAAGTGGCATAGGTCGAAAACTTGTAGCCGCGCCGCCATTCGAACTTGTCCACCGCCTTCATCAACCCGATGTTGCCTTCTTGGATCAGGTCGAGGAACTGCAGCCCGCGGTTCGTGTACTTCTTGGCGATGGAAACCACCAGGCGCAGGTTGGCCTCGATCAACTCTTTCTTCGCCTGGTCGGATTCGGCTTCACCTCGCTGGATTACCGCCAGCGTGCGGCGGAGTTCAGCCGCCGGCACCTCCGCTGCCTCCTCCAGAGCCGTCAGGCGCGCACGCAGCTCCCGCAACTCGCGCACTGCTTCCCGGGCGGTGTCCTCGGAAGCCACCTCCACGCGCCGCTCCAGACGCCCCACCTCGCGCTCCAGCAGGTTCAGTTCGTCCACCGCCTGCCAGACCTTCTCGATTAACCGTTTGACCTCAGTGTGGCTGAACTCGAGCGTGCGCACGAGCTGTCCGGTCTTCACCCGCAGCCGCGCCAGGCGGCCCCGGGCGCGCACGGCCGCGCGCGTCTTGCGCGCGCGGATCTTGGTCATCTTGGCGTAGGCCTTGCGCGCCTGCTCGTGCGCCTTCTCCACCCGGCCCAGCGTCCGCAGCACCTGCCGGGTCTTGGCCAGCACCCGGTCCTCGCTGAGCTCATCGTCGTCAAACTGGATGACTTCCTTGATCGAGCGGGTATCCGTGCGCAGCGCTTCGGGGAACTTGAGCAGCTCGTTGATAATGAGCGGCGAGCGCGACACCGCCTTCAGCACGCGCACCTGGCCGCGCTCGATCCGCTGCGCAATCGCCACCTCCCCCTCGCGCGTCAGCAGCGGCACGGTCCCCATCTCGCGCAGGTACATGCGCACGGGGTCGTTGGTCTTCTCCAGCGTGCCCGGCGTCAGATCCAGTTCAATCTCCTCGGTCTTTTCGGCTTCGGGTTCGGGTTCTCCCTCGGCCGGCTCGGGACGCGTGGGCGCAGACTTCGGCACCTCCTCGACGATCTCGATCCCGGCGTCGTCGAACACACTCAGCACGTCGTCAATCTCCTCCGAGGAGGTCAGCTCCGAGGGTCCTCCGAGGAGGTCAGCTCCGAGGGCAGTAGTTCGTTGACCTCGTCGTAGAGCAGGTAGCCGCGTTCCTTACCCATCATCACCAGTTGGCGAACTTGCTCGTACTTGTCTTCAATACCCAATCGCGTCATCCCCGGGGCGAAAAGCCTAAGTCATTGACTTAACGAGGGATACGTGCAACTAGCTCGCTCCGCCCGGCGCAGCCTCCCGCAGGCGTCCAACTCCACACTTCCTTAGATGGGCGACGCGGGGCAAAGGTTTGCAAAATCAATCATATCTAGCAAAAAGAACTTACTGCGTCAACTCCCCTCCGGCGCCTGGACGCGCTTCCGCAGGGTCTGTTTTCGCCCCAGCAGTTCGGTGAGCAGCGCCCGGTTCCCGCTCTGCTCGGCCTGCTGGATCTGCCGCTGGAGTTCCCTCAACTCCGCTTCTATACGCCGCTGCTCCAGCGCGGCCAGACACGAGCGCGCCTCCTCCAGGCTCCCCGACCCCGCCGAATCAAACGCCAGCTCAAACACCAGCCGCCGCTCCCCCTCGGTGACTCGCTCCGCCAGCGCCGCCACGTCCACGCTCTCGCCTGCCTCGTCCAGCGCCAGCACCTGCTCGAACGCCGCCTCCAGCGTCGCACCCCGATGCACGGGGTTGTCCCGCAACTCTTTCAGCAGGTCGGGCCGGATGTCAGGGTTTTCCAGCAGGATTTGCAGCAGCCGCCGCTCGGCCGGCCGGACGTCGGGCGGGCTGAACTCCGGCTTGACCCGCATCTCGGTACGTCGCTCAGTGGCGGCGCGCCGCAACTCCTCCCGCAGCAGCGCTTCTTCGATGCCCAGCCGCTGCGCCACCTCCGCCGCCCATTCTGCGCGCTGAATCTTGTTCGGGATGCGCGCCAGGTACGGCAGCAGGTAGTTGAGTCCCCCCACGCGCCCTTCCCGATTCCCCAGGTTGAACTGCGCCCGGGCCCGCGCAATCAGAAACTCCACGTAGCTGAGCGCCCGCCCGGCCTCCGCTCGATAGGCTTCCGCACCCTTCTCCCGCACGAACTTGTCGGGATCGAAGCCCGCCGGCAGCGCCACCACCCGCGCTTCCAGCCCCTGTTCCAGCAGCAGGTTCAACGAGCGTTCCGTCGCCGACTGCCCGGCCGAGTCCGGATCGTAGCTGACGACGACGCGCCGGTTGAACCGCCCCAGCAGCCGCACCTGGGTTTCTGTCAAGCTGGTGCCGCAGGTCGCGACCACGTTCGGCAGACCGGCTTCGTGCACCGCAATGCAATCCATGTAGCCTTCCACCAACACTGCCGCGTCGCCTCGCCGGATGGCTTCCTTCGCGCGGTCGAGGTTGTAGAGCACGCGACTCTTGGAATAAATCGGAGTTTCGGGCGAATTCACATACTTCGGCGTGTCCTCGCCCATCGCCCGCCCGCCGAAGGCCACCATCCGTCCGCTCTCCGTGGCAATGGGAAACATGATGCGCCGCCGGAAGCGGTCGTAGAGCGCCCCGCGGTCGTCTTTGTTCACCAGCCCGCTCGCCTCCAGCAACTCGTTTGCATACCCTGCCGCCCGCAGCATCCGCACCAGCGCGTCTCCGCCCGCCGGCGCGTACCCGATGCCGAACTCCTCCATCGTCTTGTCCGTCAGCCCGCGGTCGTGCAGGTACCCGCGCACCATCTTCCCTTCCGCCGTCGTCCCCAGTTGCTCGGCGAAGAACCGCGCCGCGCGCGTGTGCAGCTCCACCAGGCGGGTTCGCACCCGCGTGCTCTTTTCTTCCTCCGGCGTGCGCGGACGCCGCTCCGGCAGCGCAATCCCGCACTTGGTCGCCACCAGCCGCAGCGCCTCCGGGAAGCTCACCTTCTCCATCTCCATCACAAACTTGAAGACGTCTCCGCCCGCCCCGCAGCCGAAGCAGTGGTAGATCTGCTTCACCGGATGCACCGCAAACGACGGCGTCTTCTCCGTGTGGAACGGGCACAGCCCCAGGAAGTTCTGTCCCCCTTTCTTCAGCCGGACGTACTCCCCCACCACGCGGACAATGTCCGCCTGCTGCTTCACCTTATCGGCTGTGCTCCCCGGCTCCGCCATCACCACAACCCAGAAAGGCGAAAATAGAAAAGAGAAACTAGAAAATGCCGGATTGCTCCATTTCTAGCTAGTCGTGGGTCACTCATTTTGCCTCTGGCTTTTTCCGAATGCCACCGGCTTCCTTGAGTTTCTTCGTCGCGCGAATGTAGCCATTGAGTAACCGAATCACTTCCAATGCCCGCTGCTCAAGCTCCCTGCATGTTTGTCCCGGGACGTAGCCGGCGTCAACTGCGGTTGTGAGATGGTCGCGCAGCTCGTAGACTGAGGCGCGGCTCTGGCGACAGAACTGAATATTTTCTTGATAGGAAAAGCGTCCGTAGCCCTCGGCTACGTTGGCAGTAACCGATACGGCTGCTCTTCGGATTTGGGCCGCCAGGCCAAACCTCTCTTCTGCGGGGAAGCTCTGGGTTAGTCGGTAGAGCTCTTGGCGAAGCTTACGGGCCGCCTGCCAGGTTCGCAGCTCGGTGAAGTCGCCGACTTTCGTACTCGCGCCTCGTTCCTCTTTTCTATTTTCCATTTTCTAATTTCGCTTTATCTGTACGAGTGTAACCGCAGCGCCGCCGTGCTCGCGGTCGGCCTCGCGGAAGCTTTCGACGTGGGGATGCTGCGCCAGAAACTCAGCCAGCGCTTGCTTCAGCTTTCCCGTCCCGATGCCGTGGACGATGCGCACCTCCGCATGCCCCGCCAGCACGGCTTCGTCCAGGAACTTGTCCACCTTCGCCAACGCCTCTTCCACCCTCAGCCCCCGCACATTCATCTCGGTTGGAACCGTCGCGGTTTTAGCTTTTTCTATTTTCCAATTTCTCTTTTCCGTTTTCGCTTTTTCTACTGCCACGATGTCGTCCAGCGCCACCCGCATCCGCAGGCTGCCCATCTGCACTTCCACCGTGCGAGCGTCCAGCTTCCGCAGCACCTGCCCTTTTTGCTGTATCCCCCGCACGCGCACCCACGCCCCCGGGACCACCGCTTCCGGCTCCACGCTGGGTTCCGGCGCCGCAGGTTTTGCTGCTGTCTCGCCCAGATGCGACACGACCGCCGCGTCGAAGGCTTCCTTCAATTCCGCCTGCGCACGGCCCATCTGCCGCGCCGCCGCCTTCTCCGTCCGGGCCCGCCCCGCCGGCTCGCGCATCCCCTCCACGATGCTGCGCAGCTCCGCGCGGAACTGCCTGATGAGCGCTTCGAACTCGCGCTCCAGCTCGCACAGCTTGGCGCGCTGCGCCTTCAGCCACTCCTGCCGCACCGCCTCGCGCTCGGCGCGCAGCCGCTCTAGCTCGGCCCGCAACTCCCCTTGAAGCCGTTCCAGCTCCTGTTGGGTCCGATGGAGCGAGCGAATGAACTCCGCGTTCTCGGCGGCCTCTGCGGTGAGCTTTTGTCGGGCCTCTTCTACAATCTTCCCCGGCAGGCCCAGCCGTGCCGCCATCTCGATTCCGCTGGAAACGCCCGGCACACCGAGCAGCAACCGATAGGTGGGCCGCAGATTGATCTCGTCGAATTCGACTGCGGCATTCAACGCCCCGGGGGTCGAAGCTGCATACGCCTTGAGCCGCTCGTGGTGCGTGGTGGCCACGACCATCGCCCCGGCCCGCCGGAAGTGCTCGAGCAGCGCAATGCCGAGCGCCGCGCCTTCCTCCGGGCTGGTGGCCGCGCCCAACTCGTCGAGCAGCACGAGCGATCGGGCGTTGGCCTCGCTCGTCATCTCCCGCAGGTTCAGGATGTGCGCTGAAAAAGTTGACAGGTTTTCAATGATGGACTGCTCATCCCCGATGTCGGCCAGGAGGTGCTCGAAGACCGGCAGGCGGGCTTCCTCGGCCGGCACTGGAATCGCCGCCTGCGCCGCCACTGCCGCCAGCCCGATGGTCTTCACCGCCACGGTCTTTCCGCCCGCATTCGGCCCGCTGATGACCAGCACCTGCTGGTCGGACTTCAACTCGACCGAAATCGGAACAACCACGCCGTTGACCGCGGCGGCGCGCCGTGCCGCCTCGAGCAGCGGGTGGCACACGGCGCGCAGCGCCAGCGTCGAGTCGCCGCTGAACTGCGGGATGATGCAGTTGAATTCGCGCGCAAACCGTGCGCGCGCAAAGAGGGCGTCGAGATGCCCGATGAGTTCCGCCGCCCGCGCCAGCACTGCCCGCCGCGCCGCCAGCCGGCGCGTCAGCTCCGCCAGGATGCGTTGCACTTCCGCTGCTTCCCGCTCGCGCAGCGCCACCAGCTCGTTGTTCAGCGCGATGGTCTCCAGCGGCTCCAGAAAGAGCGTCTGCCCGGTGCGGCTTTCGGCGTGGACGACGCCGTCCGGGCGGCTGCGCGCATCCGTTCGGATGGGCAGCACCAGCCGCCCGCTGCGCAGCGTGATGAATTCATCCTGCAAAGCAGCGCGGTCGGCGGCTTCTTCCAGCACCTGCCGCAGCGTGCGATGGAGTTTTTGCTCCGTGCGCTGGATCTCCCCGCGAATGTCGGCCAGCTCCGGCGAGGCGTAAGTGTCCACTTCCCCGCCGGGCAGAATCTTGCGCCGGATGTCGCGCTCCAGCGCCGAGTGGTCTTCGAGTTCGCCAACGAGCTGCCGCAGCCCTGGCAGCACCTGGCGGAAGCGCGGCGCGCCCAGCGTCGTTCGCGCCTGCGCCGCGGCCGCGAGCAGCGTGGCCAGTTCGAGAATCTCGGTGGGGGCGAGCACCGCATCGCGCACCCCCAGCCGCGCCAGCAAGGGTGCCGGATCCGCCAGACTTGCAAACCCCAGATCGTTCCCCTGGCGGAGGAATTCCACCGCTTCGCCGACGAGAGCAAGCTCCCGCTCAATCCAAGCGCGGTCGGTGGAGGGCGCGAGGGCTTCGGCGGCGGCACGGCCGGGCGGGCAGGTCGTCCGCCCGCATACCAGCGCGCGGAGCTGGGGGAATTCCAGACGTTCCAGCGCTGCGGGATTCATGCAGGGAGCCTGCGAAAGCCCATCCTAAGCCGCGCCTGCCATGCTGTCAATCGCGTTCGTGCTTGCCCACATGCCGGGTCAGCAACCCGACAGCTTCAGCGGGAGTAGGCGCGCGGAGAGCAACGTAGTGGGGGCTCTCCTCTTTCTCAACGAGATCGAGGACGGGCCGCCAGAAGTCGCCAAGGAGAACCAGCGGCTTGCGGGCAAGAAAGCTCTTGTTGAGCATTTCCCACACGACGGCAAGTTCGGCTAGGGTGCCAGTGCCGCCGGGGAGCACGACGTAGCCAGCACCGCGGCGGATCAACTCAAAGAGCCGCTCCTGCCAGGTCTTCACGCAGACCTCCTCGACGACCCAGGCATTGGCCGCTGAGCGGAAAACTTCCGCAGTCACGCCGATGGTGTGGCCGCCTGCTTCGCGCGCGCCCCGCGACACGCCCTCCATCACCCCGCCATAGCCGCCCGTGCAGACCGTAAAGCCGGCTCGCGCGAGTGCCGCCCCCAGTTCGCGCGCGGTCTCGTATTCCGGCGTGCCTGGCGCCGGCCGCGAACTGCCAAAGACGGTGATGACTGTCACTATTTTCTATTTTCTATTTTCTATTTTCTAGTTTCTCTTTTCTGGTGTCTTCGCTGCCGGCGGCAGTTCAGCCAGGATGGCGCAGAGCTGGTCAATCAGGTCGAGGGCGCGCTGGTTTTCCAGCGTGTGGTGATTGACGAAGAGGGCGAACAGCAGCGGCTCGCCGCTCTGCGTTTCGACCCAGCCGGCCAGCGCGTTCACGCTGCCCAGCGTGCCGGTCTTGGCCCGCACACGGGCATAGGCTGGCCCGTTCTTCATCCGGTCTTTGAGCGTGCCGTCCACGCCCGCCACCGGCAGCGCCGCCAAAAAGGCTTCACGCCAAGCCTGCGCCTGAACGAACTTCAGCCACTGTACGACCCCGTGCGGCGTGACCAGATTCCCTCGCGCAAGTCCCGAGCCGTCCTCCAGGGCAACGTCGTTCGGATTCACCCCGGCATTGGCCAGCAGGGCGCGGAGCACTTCCAGACCCGCTTCGGCGCTGCCGTTCCCGAGCCGCGGCCGACGTTCGTCGGGCTTGAACTGCCGGGGCGGCAGTGGCGAGGCTGGCGGCAACTGCCGTCCCAGCAGCCGCAGCAGCATCTCCGCGTGCAGGTTCTGGCTCTCTTTGAGAATGACCTTGACACTCTCGCTCAGGGGCAGCGACAGATGTTCGGCGAGAACGGTACGGGCTTCGGCGGCGGCATCAGCGTGCGTAATCTCCGGCGCCTCCACCGTGGGCGGCGCGTGGCGGACGCGCACGCTGCCTTCCAAGCGCACGCCGCGCGTCTCAAGCAGCGTACGAAACGCGACCGCAGCAAACTCCGCCGGCTCTTCGACCGCCAGAACCAGTTCGCGCGCCTCTTGATCAAGTGCGATGGTGCCGCTGACCGTAAGCTCGCGCACCCCCGGCTCGCGTCGCAACGCCAGGTCGGTGCGTCCGCCCGCCGCCACTGTCCGCACGCGATTGGTCGCCCGGTAGAAAACCACCGCCGGCTCCCAGCCGAGTCGCGCCGGTTCGCCCTCCTGCTCGCCCGGCTCGACACGCAGGAGAAGAGTGTTGTCGCTGACCCCCAGCGCGGAGACCGCCGCGCCGTAGCTCCACAGGGGATCTTCCAGCGCCCAGCCAGATGGATAGCGCTCGGGTGCAAAGAAGGAGTCGTCGGCGACGAGGTCGCCGGTGATGACGCGCACGCCTGCCGCCACCACCTGATCGGCGAGTTTTTCGAGAACAACCAGCGGCCGGTCCCAGGTTTCGCGTTTCTGGTATTCGACCGCGTAGGGCAGGCGGTGCCCGGAGAGGTTGGGGTCGCCGCGCCCGACCAGGTGGAGGTCGCCGAGCAGCCGCCCGTAGGCATCGACCCGCGCGGGGGTTTCAACCGCGGTGCGAAACTGGTAGTCCGCCCCGTAGACGACCAACGTGGCCGCGCTCGTAAACAGTTTGGTGACGGAAGCGGGGGTGAAGAAGCGGTGGGCGTTGAGCGAGTAGAGAGTCCGGCCACGTTGCGGCGCAAAAACTTCGATGCCCCAGAAGCCGCGGTCGGCCTCTGCGCGGCCGATGACGTGCTCGATGCGCTCCGCCAGCCAGCGCTCGCCAGGCGTCGCCCGCACCCGCCGCTGCGCCTCCACAGACGACAGAAGCAAGAGAGGCAGAAGAAGCAGAGGAACTACAAAAAGCGAAGAGCGTAACCGGCGTGCGGTTCCCGTTTCCCGGTTCCCGATTTGCGGTGCCATCAGCAGGCGAGCTTACGGGCGGCAGCTTTGGCGAAGTAGGTGAGGATGATGTCGGCGCCGGCGCGCTTGATGGCAGTGAGCGTCTCCATCATCGTGCGCTCGAGATCAAGCCAGCCAAGGCGCCCGGCCGCCTGCAGGCAGGCATACTCGCCGCTCACTTGATAGGCCCCGACCGGCAGGTTGAATTCCTCACGCACCGCGCGGATGACGTCGAGGTAGGGCAGCGCCGGCTTGACCATCACGATGTCAGCGCCCTCTTCCACATCGAGCGCCACCTCGCGCAGCGCCTCGCGCACGTTGGCGGGATCCATCTGGTGACTGCGCCGGTCGCCGAACTGCGGCGCCGACTGCGCGGCTTCGCGGAAGGGCCCGTAGAACGCCGAGGCGTACTTGGCGGCGTAGGACAGAATCGAGGTGTTGGTGAAGCCGTGGGCGTCGAGCGCCTGCCGGATAGCAGCCACGCGTCCGTCCATCATATCGGAGGGCGCCACGATGTCCGCGCCAGCGCGGGTGTGGCTGAGCGCCGTCTTGGCCAGTAGCTCCAGGGTCGGGTCGTTGACGATCTGCCCACCTTCGACCTTGCCACAGTGGCCGTGGCTGGTGTACTCGCACAGACAGACGTCAGTGATGACGAGAAGTTCGGGCACTGCATCCTTGAGGGCGCGGACGGCGCGCTGGATGATGCCGTTCTCGTCGTAGGCTCCTCGGGCCAGCTCGTCCTTGCTTTCCGGGATGCCGAAGAGAATCACAGCTGGAATGTTCAGCGCCGCGACTTCGCGGCACTCCTTGACTGCCTCGTCCACCGAGAGATTGAAGACCCCCGGCATCGAGCCAACTTCCTGGCGGACGCCCTCGCCGGGAACGACGAAGAGCGGATAGACGAAGCTCTCCACGCTCAGCCGCGTCTCGCGCACAAAGCGCCGCAACGCTTCCGTGCGCCGCGTTCGGCGCAAGCGTGTGGTGGGGAATCCCACGGGCAGCTCCAAGCCGGCTATTATACCCTTCGAGCCGCCCACGCGTTTCAGGCTTACGGGATGCTGGTAACCTGGCCCCGCCGCTTCTTCAGAAACACGACACCACCCTCCAGCTCGATCAGAAGAGACCAACTCGAGAGGCTGCCGAAGTCCCCTGTGAAATCGTCCACGATGTAGAGGCTCCAGGTGCCGTTGGGGTCGGTACCGCGGAAGACCGAGAGCGAGGAAGTACCCGAGGGCATGGGCGCCGGGGGTGGGAAGAAGTCGGTGCCATCGTTGTTGTAATTGGTGGGCTGATAGGTTCCCGAAAAGATCGAGCCATCCGGCAAGGGCTGGGCAGCTTCGTCATCGAGAACCAGATCAACATTCACGACACCGCTCCCGCCCACATCCGACAAGATGATGGCCGTGGCGCCGGTTGGGCCCACCAACAGGATGTCCATGTCGTCGAGGAAGCTGTGAGCGAGGCCCTCCAACTGGACAGCCACTTTGCGAATTGTGCCGGTCAGGCCAGCGACATTGATCGCGGACGGATAGGGCGTCGCCACAGTGGGCGGTGTGCCGCTGTCATTAATGGTGGTGGTATTACTGTTTGTGGGGGCATTCCCAACGGTGATAAAGAGTTCCCAACCCCCCGTGATCGCCCCCACGTTGCCGCCGGTGTTGTCGTCGTCTACAACATAAAGCCTCCACGTGCCGTTCGGATCCGTGCCGTTGAAAACGGAAAACGCCGAACCGCCTGTGGGAGCGGGCGCGGGAGCAGGAAACACGTCTGCATTGAAATTGGTGGGCTGGAAGGTGCCCGAAGCCAGGACGCCTGCGTCGGGAAGTGCCAAGCGGGCGGCGTCATCGAGCAGCAAGTTCAGGCCGCTGACTGCACCGCCGTTGCCCACGTCGGAGAGAATAGTCGCCTGGGCGCCGGTCGGGCCTACGAGCAGGATGTCCACATCGTCAGGGAAAGTGTGCTCGAAGCCATTCAGCCTCACCGCGACCTTGGTGATGACGCCCAACAGGCCCGAGACATCAATCGTCGAGGGATAGGGCGTCGCCGCGGTGGGCGGCGTGCCACTGTCGCTGATGGTGATTTGGGCGGCATTGGAAAAGGTAACAGTAGCGGGATTCGCCGGCTTGGCCACAGCCAGGGCGAGACGACCCCACCAGGTGCCCCAGCGGTCATGTCCAGTCATGAACTTGGGGCTGTCGGCGTACTCCTGGATCGTCCACAAGTCGTCGTCGTTGGCCGGGTCAACCGCCGTGGCGCTGTAGTCGCCCCAGCGGTTCCTCGTGCCGCTGAAGGTCTTGAAGTAGGTGGCCTCGCCTTCCTTCAGCACCACCTCATCGCGCAGAGTGTTCAGCGGGTCGGTGCCCAATCGGACGGAATAGGCGGCGCTGGCGAACTCGTTGGCCGAAAACCGCGAATAGCCCAGCAGAACGTCGTTGTAGGTGTTGACACCGATGCTGGGAAAAGCGCGAAACAGAACGGCGGTCGGGTCATCGACGCGGCCAAATTGTTGCACGGTTCCGTCGGGCAGGAACTGCCACCACTGGGCCGAGGCACGCGTCGGGGCGCCGCCGGCCGGGAGGAAGGCGGTTTGTGCGGTCCACAGCGACCCGTTGCGATACACGAGATTCGTCAGCCGGGAGTCGTTGACTTGGATCTTGTCGGTCGTGTCGCGCTGGGGCGCGAAGTCGGCCCCACTCGGCGGGGCGAAGTCCCAGGTGTTGGGTGTGGGGACAAAGGCTGTGGTCAACGTCAGCACCTCGGAGCCTACAGGACCGGTGAGGGTCGAAACACGCAAGAAGCCGAAGCCCATGAAATTGCCGTTGAAGTTGTCCACCAGATACAGGGTGTCGAGCGTGTTGTCGTAGGTGACCGCCGGCGCCATCGTAAACCCGGAAACGCCAGCGAACACTGTGGTGTCTGCGGACCCCGCGATCAGGTCGGCCTTCTCGAACACCCAGACGTTGGTCCCACCGAATGGGCCTGGAGCGATGGGGAACATGTTCGTGGTGATGGCGACCCAGTCGCGATTGAAGCCCATCACCGGGAAATCCGCCCAGACGACATCGGCGGGGTCAGCGTCGAAACTGAATTGGAACCAACTCCCGGTGGGGTCGCCGGTCTGCGAAACAGCCAGCAATAGGCCGGAGTTAGCCGCTCGCGCCCCGAAGAGCGCAGTAAAGTACCAGCGGTCCGTGAAGGGATCGTAGACGACCTTGGGATCGAAGACCCCCGCCACGCTCCAGAAGCCATCCAGGGAAACCGTGGACAGGTTGCCTCCAGACTTGTTTTGCACGCGCACTTCGGTGTTCAGCGTGACCATCAGGTGGTTCGGCCCCACGGCGCCCACCGTATCCGGCGGAATGGAAGTGTTGTTGTCGCCTAGAGCCTCGAAACTCGAGGCGGGCGCCGGCGACGCCACGGCCGGCGTTATCGGCGCCAGCGGCCCCAGAGGCTCCAACTCAGGCTTCGTCTCCGGCTGGATGCGGGGAACCGCCTCCAGGGGAACGGGCTGCGGCGGGGGCATGGGCATGAACGGCGCAACGCGCTCGACGGGTGGCTTCGGCGGCGCCAACGCCTCCTGCTGTGCCAACTCGGCGACATTCACCACTCTGTGCCACAGCAACACCGGACGCCGCTTCTCGACAGGCTGCTCAGCCGGCGCCTGCGCTCCCAGCCCGCTTCCCGCTAGCGCTACCACCAGGAGCGTCCAGGTAGCCCGCTTGCTACCCGGCGCGTGCCTCTTTGTTTCCCGCCGTTCTCGTTTGTGCGACACGACTCGCTCCACCGCGGGGCTTAGTTCAGCGTGGCCTTGATGCTGAGGGTGACGCGCCGGGCGGCGCCGCCGGCGCTGACTATTACAAAGTCCACTCTGTCGTTGAGATTGAGCACGTCTTCCCCACCCACAAAGCTTGTCGTGGTGGCCCCGCCGGTGGTGCAGGCCAAGTCGCTGCTGAGGATGTTGGCGGGCGTGCCATCATCCCGCTGCAAATTGACCGTGGGTGTGCCGGCGTCAGAAAAGCACGTTACAGAAGTAATCGTCATCGCGCCGACGACGTTGAAGAAAAGCGCGCGTTGATCGTCGGCGTCAACAAGCACACTGCAGCTATCGCAGCCTGCCAAGTAAGTGATGCCGCGCACGCGTGCCTCGGCGGAGAGGGAAAGGTTCGCATCGCCCGAGGTCGCCCCACCCGTCAGTCCCGTGCCGGCGTTGACGGCCGTAATGTCCCCCACGCCGATGAGCCCGGCTCCGCTGCCCACAAACGCAGTCGCGGTCACGGTGCCGCTGGCCATGAGATTGCCCGCACCGTCCACGCTGAAGACCTGCGTCCCGGGCAGGCCGCCACTGAAGCCCTGGAGGAGCGGACCGCCCAGCGTGTTGCGCGCCACCACTGCTGTGCCTGCCGCACTGCGCACGTCGCCCAGCACACCCGTCGTTGCCCCCGTGCTCGCTAGCGACAACCCGTAAACGCCAATCCCGCTGGTGCTGGAGGTCTGACCGCGCACGCCGTTCACAGCTCCCGTCGTTGCCCGCGCCAACCCGAACACCGCGATACTGCTGGCATTGGTACTGAAGGTTTCCCCCCGCACGCCGAAGGTCCCGCCCGTGGTCGCCAGCGATACCCCGAACACGGCCGTACCGGCCGTGCTGTTGGTCTGGCCCCGCACGCCGTAGTTGGCTCCCGTGGTCGCCGGCGCCAGCCCGAAGACCCCAATCCCGGTGGCACTGTCGGCCTGCCCTCGCACCCCCTGCGTCGTCCCCGTCAGCGACCGCGCTAGCCCCAACACCCCGATGTTAGCTGCCCCCGAAGTGTCCCCGTAGAGGGCCACGTTGCTCTGCGCCACCGCTCGCAGCCCAAAGCCCGTCCCGTTCTGGGTCACCAGGACGACTTCGCTGGCGTTGCTGTCGGTGAAGGTCGAAGCCCCCTCCACAATCGCCGGCGCCGGCCCCCCGCCTGAACTCAGCGTTTTCGTCTCCAGGTTCAGGCTCTGCACCTGTTGCTCTACCTGCGCCTGCACCTCTTCCCGCAGCCGCTCCGCCGACACAAAGTCGCTTGCGCTGCGCCCCGCCAGCCGCTCGGCCTCCTCCGCCTTCAGTGCATAGGGGACACTGACCAGTAGAATGCGCGGCTGCTCGGCTTCGCCCTCCACCTGAATCCCCAGCCAACGGGCCTCACCGGAAGCGAACAGCTCCAGCGGCAAGCCCTCGCTCTGGGTCGCCCCCAGCACCACGGTGTAGCGGCCCTGCTCGTCCAGGGTGACGTTCTGCGTCTCCAGCCACAGCGGCGCCCCGCCTTCCTGTTCCTCATAGAGGGCGAACAGGATGCCGACCACGCCTGTGCGCGGCTCCCCCAGGCTGTTCCGCACGACCCCGCTGAACTTCACCAGCCGCGGTACCCCGCGTAGAGACAGTTCTCCTGTGGGCGCCGCTCCCGGGACTCTCCTGACCGGTGACTCGGGCTTGTCCTGAGCAGACGCGAAGGACTCGGCCCGTACACCCTCACGAGTGCGAACTGCTGGCTCCTGGGCACTGGCTGCAAGTGCACAAGCGAGCAGACAGAGAACACCCCACGACCTAACGTTCTTCATCGCCACACCCCCGACCTCGAAGGAAAGTTCGCGGAGTCTAGACATCCCAGTCCGGAATTGTCAAGACTGCAAAAGAATGCAAGAAATCAGCAACCGGCAGCACGATAGAGGCGGAATGAGAGAAGGAGGGCAAGAAGATTGGCGCCGGCAAAGGCGGACAGCAGGACCGCAAAGCCTTGGATGGGAATTAGCGGCAAGTTGACGGCCAGCAGCCAGAGCGTGGCGCGGCGCGCCTGACGGTAGGCAGAAGCCTCCCCCTGTGTCAGCCCGCGCGCGTGCCTCAGGCACAAGAATCCGGGAAGCAGAATCAGCAGACCGACCAGCAGCAGCGAGTAAAAGCGGAAGTCGTAGGCGAACACCTCAGCGCCCCCGAAGCCCTGGCCGGCCAGCGCGCGGCGCAGCACAGCAACCAGATGGGCGCCGCCGAGCAAGAGATTGGCGAGGCCGCACACTACATTGACGGCAGTGAGTAGAAGCAAAGGAATGGGCGCGCGGCGGCGCCAGCCGTAGAGCAGAAGATGGCAGAAAGCCCACAACAGCCCCGCGGTCAGCGCAAGGAAGAACAGCACCCGCAGCGGATTGCCAGCCATTTTTCTACGCTCCTACCCCGGTGGCTTTCCAACCGCGCCCGAACGATGCCGGCCGACCAGGATTCCCAGGAGCAGAAACACCAGATGGTTTACGCCCGGGATGAGCAGCAGAGTGAAGACCAGATTGGCCGCGAGGAAGCTCCCCACGGCCAGACCGGCTCCTGCCGCTGTCGGCGAGCGGCGAAACAACGAGACTGCAGGACGCAGGACACAGCCAAAGGCAAGCAAAAACAACGCTAACCCTGGCAGGCCGGTCTCCGCCAGCAGGAGGAAGTAGCCGCTGTGAGGCTGGTCCACCGGCAGCACGCCCCGGAAAGGCTGGGCGGGACGCGACCACGCCGCCGCAGTGAAGTTGCCGAATCCCACACCCGTCCAGGGGTGCTCGCGCGCCATCTCCCAGACCGTTCGGTAGGTGGCCACGCGTCCATAGAGATTCGCCGGATTCAAGACGCGTTCGCGCAGGAACTCCGAGGAATCGGCCTGCCGGTAGAGGAGGGCCGCTGCCAGCAAGACGGCCAGCAGAACCCCGGCCAATGCAAGCCGGTGGAAGCGTTTACCGGTGGCCGCCAGGAAGGTCACTCCGCCCACGACCACAATTCCCCAGAACGTACGCGAGAACGTGAACACCACCGCCAGTCCCAACAACAGGCATACACCCCGCATCAGAACACGGCCCCGACCTGCCGACTCTTCCGCCGGCGCAAAGGCGGCAGGCAGGAAGAAAAGCAGCAGGAAGGTGGCTATAGACGCCAACACGACGTCGTCAGGATAGGGACCGTTCACCCGGAGCCAGGGGGAGTTGAGGTAGATACTTCTGAGTCCCTGCGGGCTTGGGAGCAAATCAACTCGGGCGATCTGCTCGATGAGGGCGCAACCCGCCACCAGCAGACCTAGCAACAGCAGCGCAGACCGCATCCCTCCGAAGCCCTCCGGCTCCGTGCGTTCTCGCGCAATCAGGTAGACGCCGAAAGGAAGCACGAACGCATCTAGCCACAGCCGGAACCAATAGGCGGGGTCCTGCGACAGCCAGATCAGGTGCAGCGCAATCAGCACGCACCATCCCCCATACAGCCATTCAAACAACTCGGGCTTCTTCCACCGCGTCTTTTTCCGCAGCTCGTGCAGCAGAAATGCAAGTACGATCACGCCCAGTTCTATGCGGTTATAACGCGGGACCCAATACGCCCCGGCCGGGCTGGCCACGAACCAAGTCAGAAGTGCCAGCAAAGGACTTCGCCACGCGAGCCACACAAACCCAAGGAGAACCACACTGCGGCCAGCCCAGAACCACACCTCAGGGGCAGCAACATCGAGAACGAGTGTGGCCGCATCCAACATGATGAGGCTCCCCGAAGCCTTGTGCCGAGGCTGGTGATGTCCCTAAAATTCCCTGCCCAAGCGTGCCCATCATAAGGGTGGTACCCGGAGCGTTCAACCGTGAGCGGTGGTGCGGATAGGTTCTCAAGCAGAAGCCTCGCGGTCGGCCTCGCCTGCACCCTTTGGGCGGCGGCGTTTGTCCGGAGCTCGCAGTTTAGCTGGCGGCCGAACGATCCTCCCTACGGGGTTCTTTGGTCCTGCCGGATCGTATCGAAACCCGGGTCGCCGACTCGGAAATCTCTCGAGCTGGCAGGAATTGTTCGCGACCCTGACGATTTCCTGTTTCCGCAGCAACTTTTTGTCACTCGGAATGGCAGTGTTCTGACTTGGCTGAACTTGTATGAGATCCCCCTGGAGGTCAACTGGGATCCGAGTTCCGGCACCCTCTACCGGAAGTGGTCTCTGCGCCTGCCCGTCGAGAACCGTCACGGAGGGATTGATACCTATGTGGTCTCTGCCCAGGACACGCACGGAGCGATCGGCGAGATGGGCCGCTGCCAGGTGGATTGGTCCGCCCAGCCTTGAAAGATCCGCCGAGGCACTCTAGAAGAGCCGCTCGGCCTTACGCAGGGTTCCGGCAGCGCCGACATTCGCCACCAAGAAGGCAAAGCGAAACTGGTTCTCGCTGCGCACCGTACCCAGCCCCAAGCGGCGAAACTCGAGCGCGATGCCGCAGCAATCCCAGTTGTAGCTCACCTGAGCCACCGTACTCGGCAGAAAGTCCTGGCGGATGTTCCAGGCGGCGCTGAAGGCAGCGTTGAGACCACGGCGATTGAGCTGCCCGTAGCTCACCAGAAAGCCCAGTTGGTGGAAGCGTGGCTGCAACAGTGGGTCGTTGCGCGTAACGAAGTGGGTCAGCCACGCCCGCACATCGCGCCCAACCGCCGTGCTCACCAGCAGACGGCTGCTGGTGAGTTTGTTGCCGCGCGTGTCGAAATCCAGGCGCCACTCGGCCTCGTAGCGGCGCCCCGGCGAAACCTTGAGGGTGGAAATCAGGGGGGAGAATCGCCGCGGACCCAGCGACCACGCAAAGCCGGTGAGGGAGGCCAGCGCTGTCACCACGTTGCGTTGCCCCGGCACGAGCGCCCCATCGAGGCCAGGGTCGAAGAAGTACTTCTGCGCCAGCCGCCAGGAAGCCACTTCACGAATGCCTTCCATACCCCCGGAAGCGTCGGGCGTCGTGGCCGTTTCGCGGCGGAAGAGGCGCTGCGTCAGCGAGTACTCGAGTTCGTTCGTATCGGTCAAGATGTCGGTTTCATCGAAGCGCAGGATCTGCTCGAAGTCGCGCACCCCGTTGACGTGGTGGTAAGTGATCTGGGGCTCGAGGACGTGCCGGTAGCGGGCGCCGCGTCGCTCGTAGATGCGCGCCAGCGACGGCAGGCGTAGATCCACAGCGACGTCGGAGGTCACGCGCTCGAGGGCGCAGTTCAGCACGCGCAGGCCGCTGCGGCCGTCCGGAGGACATCCGGGCGTGGTGGCCGCCTCCACCAAGCGGGCGCCATAGCGGGTGGCGCGAAATCCGAAGGTGGGCGTGAGTTGCAGCCAGGGAGTGCGCAGAAGGGGAAGGGTGACGCGCGGATAGACGTCAAAGCGCTGCACCATGGCCGGCGTTTCCATCCGCCGGTCGGTGCGTCGCAGCCCTCCGGCACTCGAATCGAGACTGAAATAAAGCGGCACGCCCCGGAGGTTCATCCACCGTGGGCGGGTGCCAAACTCAAACAGCGGTGCGCCGGCGATGGTCACGCTGGTTTCTTCCAGTGGATTGAACAGGCTCACCCCTTGCCGGATTTCGAAGTTGCGATACTGGCGAAAGAGCGCGTTGAGGTAGAAGGTGTCGGGGTTGTTCGAAACGAAAGCATTGGCGTGCACTTCGGAGACCACCGCCTCGTTGAAGGTTTCGCTGAAGCCCAGGCGAAAACGCAGCGAGCTGAGGTAGGTGAGATCCACGACCGTGCGGAAGCCGCGGCCCAGAACGGCTTCCGTGAAGATGTGGGCGAATTCGCCGCTCTGGTCGAACCGCTGGCCTCCCACCGCCACCTGTCGCCAGTCGCTCACCCCCAGGTAGCTCACGGCAATCGCACTCCGTGCCGACGGCAGAATGCGGAGCTGCGCCCGGCGCGACCATCCCCGCTGGCTGAACAGTTCCGCCCCCACCAGCAGGTCAGCATTGTCATTGATGGCCCAGAAGAACGACTCGCTGAAGGTGAAACCCTTGCGCGAATTATTGCCGATGCTGGGCAACAGGAAGCCAGTCTGGCGCGGGCGCTCCTGGAGCGAATGAGTGAAGAAGGGGGAAAAGAGGAGCGGGACGGGTCCGAGGTGGAAGCTCGACCCAAACAGCCTCACTCGCTCGCCCGGGCGGATGACGGCGCGCAGGGCACGCAGCTTCCACTTGGCGCTTTCCGGAGTGCAGTTGGTGATCCAGCCGTGGTGGGCGACGTAGCTGCCGTCGGCAAGGCGCTCGACCGATTCAGCCTCGAAGTAGAAGGGGTTGGAGCTAAGGAGCAGATCGGGATCCTCGCGCGGCCTGATGCGCACGATGGCGCGCACGCGCTCGAAGCGCCCGGCTCCGCTACGCAGGTTGTACTGGCCGCGGTCGGCGCGAATGACGTCGCTTTCCCGCTCCAACTCAGCGTTGCCTTCCGCTGTGGCCTCGCCCGTGGCATTGTCGTAGGTGATTTCATCGGCCTTGAGGAGGGCGCCGCGAAAACGAATCTCCGCGCGGCCGCGCAAGATGAACAGGTCGCCGATCTTCTCCTGCGTCTCGGCCAGGATTTCGACCTCGCGTGCCTGCTGCGCCTCCAGCGACCCCACCATAAGCAGCAGAAAGGCTGGACCCAGAATCGAGGCCAGTCCTGCCCTTGCCCCGCGAAACCTGCTTGGCAGTAAGTCCTGCATTGGACGGCCAGATGAACGGCACCCGCCGCGACGTGATCAACTCGGCTTGGGCAGCAGAAGTTCTTTGAGCACTGTGCAGCGCCCCACCATGAGAGTGTTCATCAACTCTTCACACCCCTAAGAACTGGATGGCAACCCCGCAGGCGGCAATGGTGGTGCCGGCCAGGACGTGGACGTAACGCTCGAGTGCTCCGAAGGGAACGCGCTCGATGCCGGCAAGCGCCAGCAGAACCACACCCGTCATGGTCAGGAGCGTGGTCGCGCCGAAGACGACGGTCACCAGGCCGACGCCCATCCAGCTTGCCTGCGCCGCCGGATAGAGCAGCAAGGGGATCAGCGGCTCGCAGGGTCCGAAGACGAAAATCATGAACAGCACCCACAGCGTCATGCGCGCAGGGTTGCCGTGGGGATGCGCGTGCGCACCGCTGTGCGTGTGCGGGTGAGCGTGCAGAAGGGTCTGCTGCTCGCCCCTGTCATCCCTGGTGACGTGGACGTGCACGTGCGTATGGGGCCGCCGGGACAACGCCCGCCACAGCCCCCAGCCCGCGTAGCTGAGACCAAAACCTATCAGCAGCCACGCCGCCGTCCGCCCGCGCACCGACTCGATGACTTCCAACCGCGCCAGGCTGACTCCCAGCGCAATCCCCACCAACCCGAGCATTACCGAGGCCAGAAGGTGG